>Ga0272441_10000102_pt1 | contig 182099 bp, 167 predicted proteins | sample SSMProp6N_FD_193582 | JGI IMG/M metagenome (GOLD analysis project Ga0272441, IMG submission 193582) | Marine sediment archaeal communities from Little Sippewissett salt marsh, Falmouth, MA, United States - SSM-Prop-6N | ecosystem: Environmental > Aquatic > Marine > Wetlands > Sediment ...
GGATATGGGTTTAGAGCCTGAATCATCCAGTGAGGCGTTGTCAGAGTCTGAAGCAGAGGAAGAACTGGAGCTGTCGCTGGATTTTGACATGGATGAGAGCGGTGAGGCGCCGGAGGGAAAGGAAGATGCGGCGGAGGAGTTGGAACTGTCTCTGGATTTTGAAATCGAGGGTGAAACGCCTTCGGCGGAAATAAAAGACGAAACGTCCAATACCGTTGAGCTGCTGTCAGGTTTGGAATTGGATCTGAAATCAGAGGGCGATACGGCGGCAAAGCCTGCGGCTGAATCCGAAGATGACTTGGAACTGTCGCTGGATTTTGAATTCGACAGCTTTGAATCGGAGCCGGTTCAAACCGAGAAAACTGCAGAACCATTGGAACTCGAGAGTGAAAGCGCCGGGGATTTGGCGGACAGTGGATCTGCTGAAAATATTGAACTTGAATTCGACATTGAAGAGGCTCTTCAGGTCGATGAAACGGCGGCCTCCGAGGCGTCGATTGAATCGAATGTTCGTGAATCGGAGATGCAGCCTGAGTCCGAGGGGAAGGCGGATGACGACCAGCATTCCGAATTTGATTTGGGGGAAATCGAGGCTGCTTTTGAGCGGGAAACCAGAGAGTTTAAAGGCAGAGAAGAGATTCAGGAAACTTCCGACGCGTTTGATGAGGATGAAGTTCCGGAAGAAGAGCGTTTGATATCTGAAGCCGTGAAGACGGTACGGAAGAAACGCGTCAGTACTCCAGTGCTTGTTCTTTTGATTGTTGTGCTGCTAGGGGCCTTGGGGTACGGAGCTGTGGCGATGCTCGCGCAGAAGGGGATACAGCTGCCGTTTATCAGTGATTTATCCAAACCTTCGGTGCCGGATGCTGGGAACCTTCATATCAGCACGGTGGACATTTCCAGTAAATTCCTGGATAACTCGAAGGCAGGAAAATTGTTCGTTATTACCGGAAATGCGTTGAATGAGTATCCTGCACCTCGAGGTCTGATCAAGATTACCGGCAAACTCTATTCCGGAGGCAAGGTAATGGCAAAATCACAGACGGTTTTCTGCGGGAACATATTGTCGGAGCTGGATCTTGCCAATCTGGAACCCGATGCTGTTAATAAACGGCTCAAGAAACGTCTGGGAGAAAATCAATCCAATGCCAGAGTGAATCCCGGGCAAAAAATTCCTTTTATGCTGGTGTTCAGCAACCTGCCGAAAAATCTGGAAGAATTTTCCGTTGAGGTTCAGGAATCCGTGCCGTATAATGAGTAACATCCAAAAATAAATATTTGGGCTTGACTAACGGGGGCTGAGCTGTTAATTAGAGCTTCGTTAAAACCAAGGCCGCAAACAGTGGTGAAACAATAAACGGCCGATCAATAAAATGGCGATGTAGCTCAGTTGGTCAGAGCATGCGGCTCATATCCGCAGAGTCCGGGGTTCAAATCCCTGCATCGCCACCAAATGCATATAAAACCTGCCGGGGATCAGAAAAGATTTCGGCAGGTTTTTTTATTTCATCTGATGTGCCTGCCGGTTAACAGTGCCAAAAACGGCTTCAGTACCGAAACGTTTTGAATACCCGGAAAAACTTATATATTTGCTTGAAACCAAAAGGTATGTTGTACTATAAACATATCGATACAGGGGCTTATGCGGTGGGTTCTGCATTTTGTCTGTTCGGATGCTTTCAGATCTCTTCTTGTAATAATACCGTGAATAATTGATAAATGGGGTATGGACGGGCGCCTGATTTGGGATTTCAGGGGCCGAAATTTTTAATCGTTTCTATCTTCAGGTTCAGGACAACCATCATCATGCTGTCGGGCTTTGAAAAAATCATAGAACAGCGCATTCAAAAAGCTCAGAGAGAAGGGGCATTTGAAAACCTTGAAGGTGCCGGCAAACCGTTGGTATTTGAAGACGATCGTTATATTCCGGAAGAACTCAGGCTGGCCTATAAAATCTTGAAAATTGCAGATTGCGTGCCGGTGGAACTGCAATTGAAGAAAGAAATACGGCAAACTGAAGATCTTTTGAAGGGGATGGAGGATACGGCCGAAAAATACAAGACAATGAAGAAACTCAATTTTCTCATCATGAAATTGAATTCGAGTCGCACGGGTTCGATTTTGTTTGATATGCCGCAGCAATACGAGCGGAAATTGGTGGAGCGGTTTAATCCTTCTTCAAATGACAGCCGAAAATAGCGCTTAAAATTATGAATATGGATTGTATGAAACATGCCAAAAACAAAAAAAGCCAAAGCAAAAGAATCAAACGGCGTTGTCAAGAGTGTTATGACCGCCTACTTAATCATTTTGCTCCATCTTCTTCTCATCATGGCTATCGGGCTGGTAGTTCTCTTCTTCAGGGGTATTGTCAATTACATGATCTGGATACTCCTGGGAGGTATTTTGATTGTTCTGGGCCTGTTGTATTATTTTTACAGACGTGTCAAAGCGGAAGGCAAAGCGATCAGAGAAACGTTGCAATCGCCCGTATTCAACAATCGAAGTGTCGAAGTGAGTTTTCTGGGAGGACTGGCATCCTGTCGCATCGGCGGTACACAGAGCGGACCGCCGGCGTTGGAAAACGGGCCGCCACGCCAGGTTTTACAGCTTGAAGATCCTGACGCCATGCGCATTCGTCAATTAACGGAACTGGGCCGAATGCTGGAAAAGGATCTGATTACTCCGGAAGAATTTAAAATGGCGAAAGATAGAATTCTGCATGCCGATGAGCCAGTCAAAACATCCGAACCTTTAGGGCCGAGGCCCTGACTCTAAATCTGCGACACTCTTTTTTACGGAAAAAAGAGTGTCGGGAATCAGATAATCGGGTACCTGCAACGCGGTTTTATTATTTTCCTTCTTTTCCAGGAAGATCGATCGAATTCATATTTGTGGATTTCGGACGTGATGGATTTATTTCTCTTGAATGAATGCCGATCCATATTTGATCTGCCTTTTGTTTCCGTATTTTCGTAATTCGGTTGTTCTGCACCTTGAAGTATGCAGCCGCGCCCGGTATAAATTCCCGAGATGGTCTAAAAAAGTGAGTAATGAATATTGCCCGGGCTATGCCCGCAACCCAAGACTCATGGAATTGCCGTTACAAAAAATCTCTTTTATTTTCTACCGCCCGTTCGCTGCGCCCACTTGGGGCACAAAGATCGCAGAGATCAAAATCGCCGTTTTGAGACTCCGCGTCTTGATCGAAGCGGACTGTAGATATATTCGATAAAAAAAATTGTTTTTTTTTTGACAGCACTTAATTGATAAGACACTAAAGAAGGTACACATGAAAAAAATCACTTTAGCGCTTCTTTCAGGGGGAATATCTTCAGAAAGGGAAGTGTCTCTGAAAAGCGGCGATCAGGTATATGCGGCTTTGGACAAGGAAAAATACAATGTGCTTCGGTATGACCCTAAATCCGATCTGAAACAGATGGTCGATGACGCCCCGAAAATCGATGCCGCACTGATCATCCTTCATGGGGAATTCGGAGAAGACGGAAGAGTGCAGGGCCTGCTGGATATGCTGGGGATTCCCTATCAGGGATCGGGTGTACTGGGGAGCGCAACCGCCATGAATAAACTGATTGCCAAACAATTGTATGACCATTCTAAAATTCCGGTGCCGCCGTATATTGCGCTCAGACGAGATGAACCCATGGACCTGGAAGCGGCTGCCGCAGAGTTGGGGCTTCCTCTGGTGGTCAAACCTGCGGCAAATGGTTCCAGCATCGGGATGTCCATAGTGAAAACTGTCGATGATGTGAAACGGGCCGTCGAGACGGCGTTCCGGTATGACGAACTGGTGCTGCTGGAGACGTTTATCGACGGCATCGAGGTTACCTGCGGCGTTATCGGCAACGAAGATCTGCAGGCGCTTCCGGTTATAGAAATCGTCCCGGGCCAGGATCATGAATTTTTTGATTATCACGCAAAATACACAGCCGGAGAAACCATCGAAATCTGTCCGGCCCGTATTCCGGAGGATCTGACCCGAAAGGTCATGGATTACGCAAAAAAGGCGCATCGCGCTCTCTTTTGCTCGGGCTACAGTCGTACCGATATGATTTTGAAGGACCGGGAAATTTATGTTCTGGAAACCAATACCATTCCCGGCATGACACCCACCAGCCTGTTTCCCCGTTCTGCTGAAGAATCCGGACTGCCCTTTGGTAAACTGCTTGACAAATTGATTGAACTCGGTATTGAAAGGCATAAAAACAGTGCGCGTATTTTGCGCAACTGATAAGGGTATGATGGGTGCGGATCGGTTTATTGCCTGATTTCTTAAAAGGCGTGATGAAACAGGAATTCGTTTCAGGGCCTGTTTAAAAAGGGAGGTTCATATGAAAGTTTTGGTGGTAGGCGGAGGTGGAAGAGAGCATGTTCTGGCCTGGAAAATCGCTCAAAGCCCGAAGGTGTCGAACGTGTTTTGTGCCCCGGGCAATGCGGGCATTGCCGAATCGGCGGAGTGTGTTGCCATTGACGCGGATGATATCGACGGGCTGTTGAGATTTGCTGTTGAAAAACAGATCGATCTGACCGTCGTCGGGCCCGAGGCCCCGCTTTCCATGGGAATTGTGGATAGATTCGAGCAGAAGGGGCTGAAAATATTCGGGGCGTCCCAAAAGGCGGCGGAAATTGAATCCAGCAAGTCCTTTGCAAAGACGCTCATGAACACTTACGGCATCCCGACGGCGGCCGGAGCGGTGTTTACGGATTATGATCAGGCTCGTAATTACATCGAGTCGGTGGACTGGCCGGTTGTGGTCAAGGCCGACGGCCTGGCGGCCGGCAAGGGGGTGATTGTCTGCGATACCCGGGCGGAAGCCCTTGACGCGCTGGATCAGATCATGAAGGACCGGGCGTTCGGCGATGCCGGCAACCAGGTGGTGATTGAAGAGCGACTGGTCGGTGAGGAGGCGTCCTTTCTGGCGTTCACCGATGGAAAGACCGTCCTGGCCCTTCCGTCATCGCAGGATCACAAGCCTGCCTACGATAATGATCAGGGACCCAACACCGGCGGCATGGGAGCCTATTCCCCGGCACCGGTGGTGGATGCGTATATGCATCGCCGGATCATGGACGAGGTGATGATCCCCACGGTTCGTGCCATGGCCGCTGAAGGACGGCCGTACAAAGGCGTCCTGTATGCCGGTTTAATGATATCCGACGACCGGATCAAAGTGCTGGAATTCAATGGACGTTTCGGAGACCCGGAAGCCCAGCCGTTGATGCTCCGGCTTAAATCCGATATCGTGCCGGTCATGGAAGCCGTTATTGACGGGCGGTTGGATCGGTGCACGCTGGATATCGACGATCGGGCCTCGGTGTGCGTGGTCATGGCCTCGGGGGGGTACCCGGGAGATTATTCCAAGGGGCTGCCCATTTCCGGACTGGATACGGCCGGGCAGATGGAGGACGTGGTGGTTTTCCATGCCGGAACCGCACGGAAAGACGGGGCGGTGGTTACCAACGGCGGCCGCGTTCTGGGCGTAACGGCCCTGGGTGAAACCGTGCAGAAGGCTATCTCCAGGGCCTATGAAGCGACGGGTAAAATTTCGTGGGCACATGCCCACTACCGAAGCGATATCGGTCAAAAAGCGCTCAGACGACTTCAGACACCGCCCAAAGTCGGCATCGTTATGGGCAGTGATTCGGATCTGGATACGATGCTCCCGGCCGTGGGGCTTCTGAAACGCTTCGGAATTCCCTATGAGATGACCGTGGCGTCCGCCCACCGGAGTCCGGAAAAGGCTGTTGCATTTGCCGCATCCGCCCGTAAGCGGGGGATGCAGGTTATTATCGCCGGAGCGGGCCATGCCGCGCATCTTGCGGGTGTGCTGGCCTCCAAGACCACTGTGCCGGTGATCGGAGTCCCCATTGATTCATCCTGCCTGAACGGCATCGACTCCCTGCTGTCCACGGTCCAGATGCCTCCGGGAATTCCCGTAGCGACCGTGTCTTTAGGGAAAGCCGGCGCAAAAAATGCGGCCATTCTGGCGGCGCAGATGATGGCGCTGTCCGATCCGGATCTGGAACGTCAACTGGTCACCTATAAACAGGAGCTGGCGGCAGAGGTTGAGCGTAAGGACAAAAAACTTAAAAGCGGTGTGTAATGTCCGGTCCGTCGATCCGGTTCGCCCGGAGCCGGTGATTATGCGCGAGGCTGCGGAACAGATCCGGTCCGGCTGGGTGGTAGTGTTTCCGACCACCGGCCTTTATGGGCTGGGGGCCGATGCACTGGATCCTGAAGCCGTTGACCGGGTGTTTGATATCAAACAGCGACCGGCGAATAATCCCCTGCTGGTTCTGATCGACCACCGGGATCAAGTAACGCGTCTGGCCCGTCGTGTTCCCCGGCTGGCTGAAATCCTGATGGAGCGGTTCTGGCCCGGAGGGGTGACGATCGTTTTCGAAGCCCGGCCCGGTCTGCCTGAAAACCTGACAGCCGGTACCGGTAAAATCGGAATCCGAATGCCCGGGCATCCCGTGGCTCGTGAACTGGTCAACGTTGCAGGAATGCCCATTACCGGCACCAGCGCGAATCTTTCCGGCCGCCCGGGGTGTTTTGACATCACGCAGCTGGATCCGTCGATAATGCAAGGGGCGGCGCTGGTTCTGGATGCCGGTGCGTTGAAAGGCGGCCCCGGCTCGACGGTGATCGATGTCACGCGGGAGGGAGGCAGGATTCTAAGACACGGGGCCGTAAGCGAATCGGAAATCCGGGCCGCTCTGTACGGGATTTAATGGCCTTTTTCTGAAAAGGCTTCAGAACATAAACTTTTTGAAAACCGCAGAGACGCAATGGACGCAAGAATTGCACGTTGTATCAATAAAAGTCTCACGCCAAGCCGCTAAGAAGATGAGAAATAATCCTGTAGGCGCATTTATGGTGTTTTTCCATCCTTAAACCATAAAAATTGCAATGCGGGTATCAGAGAAATAAATACGATTGATTTAGAAGAATGTGCGGTTATTATATTGACAATAGATCCATAATTTGGTTATAAAACATATTTAACGCCGGAGTGGTGGAACTGGTAGACGCAGAGGACTCAAAATCCTCCGGGCCTTGCGCCCTTGAGAGTTCGAGTCTCTCCTCCGGCACCATGATAAAAGCAGGGACTTTTCCGATATGGATAAGTCCCTTTTTTGTTGGTCAATGGTCACGACCATTACCGATATTCATAAGCAATGACTGCGGCCGCGGGCATTACGTTCGGCATGTACCGCGTCGGGAGGTTTGGTACAATTTGTCGGGAGGTTTGCACCTGCTTTAGCGGGCTAAAATAACGATTGCTGACACTGCTTTGGCGTTGGTATTCCGTCCGACCATGTGCCGTAAATCAGCTCGACGCAATCTGACGTTTTACCTGCCCCACCTATGGTGTATTGATAGCTTACCTCAACGCACGGCAGATCCCGAAATAACTCGCGAATGTCCGGATGGTCATTGATCGATATGATCATCGTGCCCTGGATGTGTCTGGCAGCGGCGGCCAGCGCCTCATATTCATCCCATCCGAAATCCACTCCGTATCCTTCGGTCTGCCAGTACGGCGGATCGCAGTAAAACACCGTGTGGGGCCGGTCATAACGCTGAATCGAATCTGACCAGTGCAGATGCTCGATGGTGGCATTGGCAAGCCGAAAATGGGCGTCGGCGAGATCCTGCTCTATTGTAAATATATTGAACCGGGGGCGGCTGGTGGTCGATGTGCCGAAGGACTGGCCGTCGACTTTGCCGCCGAAGGCGAGCTTTTGAATATACAGGAACCTGGCGGCCCGCTGAACATCTGTCAGCGTTTCCGTCGGAGTGGCCTGCAGCCACTCCCAGTTCTGACGGCTGGTTAATGTCCATTTAAACTGCTTATAAAGTTCCTCTAAATGGTATTTAACCACTCTGAAAACGTTAATCACATCGCCGTTGATATCGTTTAATACCTCGACATCGGAGGACCTCTTGAGGAAAAATAGAGCAGCGGCGCCGCAGAACGGCTCTACATAGCACTGGTGAACCGGGATCAGCGGCAGAATACGGTCGGCAAGTTTGCGCTTGCCTCCAATCCACGGAAAAATCGGTTTAGGCATTACAACTCCTGTTTTTGATCCGGGTGCCGACGGGCTGAAACCCCGGCGCCGTCATTTGCCGTATGTCGGGCGATCGGAGATAGAGACACGGGGTTGCAGGGGGGATGCCGGTCCCTGATGTTCTTTAAGATTATTTGACGGCTTTCTCCTATGCGGTATTCAGCTGTGCCAGTTCCGTTTGCACCTGCGTCAGCCGGTTTTCCAGTTCGGCCTGTTTGTCGGTCAGGCCGAGGCGGATTGCGCTTTGAATTTCCAGATCGATCCGGATGGCCTCATTTTCCAGGTATTTTCGTTTTCCGGCATCAAGCCAGGTCTGAGGGGCGGTATTTGTCAATTGGCCGTTGTCTGCAAATACCGGCCGGTTCGGGTTGATATCGGCCGGCAGCGGGGCAAAGCCGGCCGGGATATCGCCGGTTTCGGGACGATGGGCCTGAACACATACGGTTTGATCTTCGTTCTGCTTGTAAACGTACATAGATAAATTACCTTTCCAAGGTATAACCCCAAACGTGCAGATTCTGATAGGCATAACTGGCGTTATAGTCTATAGCCGCATATATATAATTCGCACCATTTATTCTTAAATCAAACGAGCTTTTGTTAAAGCCGGCCGTATCATCATTACCTCCGTGAGAATTCGAGGAATGATTATCAACTCCTTTTTTATGATTTGATCCATCCGGGGAAAAAATTTGATAGTTGCCGTAATCATATTGTGAGGTAGAGCTTACCAGATGCAACAGACTGCACCCAGCAGGCACTGATGACGGCAAATTTTTTTGTGTCATGGCGTTAGACAACGTAGTACTTGTGTAGACCGTCTGCGGGTCCTCGAACCAGACCTCATCGTTGACCCTGGCAAATCCCACAAAATTCCCCGACGCATCGTTGTAGACTTCGCCCACCAGGCGCTTGTATATGTAGCCCGATGGCAGGGTCGGCGCGGAGCTGGACGTGGAAATCAGTCCGGTCACGGTGGTGCCGTTATAGATCACCCACAGGTAATACAGGGTCGAGACGGCTTCCGAACCCGTGTCCAGGCCGCCTGCGCCGGAGGCTGTGATATCGACGGTCAGGTCGACATCGGCGGCCAGATACCGGTGTCCGGAATTGGCGGACAGCACCAGTTCGTCGGCGTCGATGTCTGCCTGATAAGTTGGATTCGTTGCGTTGGTCTTGACCTTGAGGTTGTGCTTGTAAAAATCCCGTCTGTATACCATGGCCCATGCGTCCGATACGCCCGGTTCGGCGGCCGTCACATCGGCCAAATCCTCCAGCAGCTGCCAGTAGCGGCCGTTATGATGCACGCTGGTCGGTACGGTCACCGCGCCGGTCAGGTCCGCCCACCGGCCCGCAAAATTGGCGGATGCCGCGGCGGTATCGGCCGCGTTCTGCGCGTCGGCCGCGTCCTGGGCCACGTCGTCGGCGGTGGAATTGAGCTGGCCGTTGGCGGTGTTGAGCTCGGTGACCATGCCGGGCAGGGCGCCGAGCAGGGCGTCGGCCCGGGTGTTGAAGTTGGCCGGATCCGACCGGCTGGGTGCCGCCGGCAGCGCCGTGATGGTCTGGGTGATCGTCATGTTAAAAACCTCCTTTTTATGTCAGCCCCTTGATCTCCAGCTCGCAGGCGGAATGCACCGGGCCTTTGAGCACCAGCCCGAAATCGGCCACAAATCCGAGGATTTTCAGGGCATCGTAATCGATGCCGGCATTGTTGGCCAAAAATACCGTGGCCCGTCCGCGCAGCCCGGTCAGAATGCTCTGCACCCGGTCATAATCCGCGTTGTCGATCGACAGATCGATGTCCATGTATTTTGCAGAGGCACCGACGGCCAGATAGACCCGGCCGTCCTCGTCCGTGCTTTTTTTGGAATAGTCGGCGGCCCCGGTTTTTGCGCCGAACTCCGTGGTGCCGATGTCAACGCTCTGGCCGAGCACAATGTAGCCGCAGGCCGGATACAGACCGGATACGGCATGCTCGATGGTAACTTCCAGACTTCCGACGTGATAAATCGGAAACGAATGGATCACGTCATGATCGTAGGTGATTTCCGCGAAAAAATAGTCCCACCAGGTGCCCTCGACCTCGGCCGTCGGCAGGTCCACCTCGGTGGTATCGATCACGCCCTCGGTCGGATTCGAAAGCTCGAATGTGATCTTCGTGCCGGTACAGCCGAACACGGCCACGGTGTCGCACCGGCCGGCGTCCAGGGTCATCACGATCTTTCCCGCATCGGTCGCTTCGGTGCCGTCGGCGGCCGTCTGGGTGTTAAGATAACTGTCGGCCCATTTCCAGCGGTTTGTGCCGCCGAGACATTTCCAGGCGCTGTCACTGCTGGTCGGGTCCGAGTTGTCCGGCGGATAGTTGCCGACATTTCCCGCCTGCAGGGACTCGTAGCGCATGACCGGGATCTGGGTGATCCCGTCGGACGCAGTGGACACCTTTACGATATCGCCGGCGGCATAAGTGGTGCCGCCCGCGTATTCGGCTGTGGGGGTATCGGCCGCGATATTGCTTTCTTCCAGTGTGCCGAACTCGATATCCTTAGGGATGATTACGTTCATGCGGCCTCCGTCCGGGCCTGAGGCAGCCCCTCCCGGTCCCATTTTTTGATTTTGTTCAGCACCCGGTTTACGGAGGCGGTCAATTCATCGAGCCGCCGATCCGATGTCCGGGTCCCGGCGTTCAGGGTCCGCACGGCATTGACCTGGTCTTCATTGAGAGTCAGCTCACGTCCGTGCAGCAGCTCCCAGTGGCCGGTGCTCGGTCCGTCGGACCAGCCGCCGTGCCGAAGGCCCATGGACTCATGCCCGGCAAAGCCGCCGCCCGATCCGCCCGGCCCGGAACCGGCGTGCGATGGACCGCCACCGCCGCCGTCACCACCGCCGTAATTGCCCCAAGCACTCGGGTCCTCAGTAGTGTAGCTGCCGCCCCAGGGGTTGGCCTCGCCGTAAATGCCGGTTCCGCTCCATCCTCCGCCCTGCCGGCCACGGCCGGAGGCGTATCCGCCGTATCCGCCGTATCCGTGAGAGCCCGAGGAAACCCCTGCGTTTTCGGTATTGGCACCCAGCTCGCCGCCTTCCCAGCTCTTGTAAGCCAAATGACCCTTTCGCCAGCCCAGGGCCTCCTCAAAGGCGTCCCGTAACTCTTCGTGGCTGCGCATATTCAGCGCATCACCCAGCAAATCCCCGATAAGCGACCCGAAGGGCCCCAGCAGAGAGGCGGCCGGACCCAGGGCCGCCGATCCGGCCAGCTGGGCCAGCATCGAACCGAGTGAGCCCCATTTGCCGGTGATGCCTGTAGCCGCGTTGACGGCGCTGGGAATGCCGCCGAAGACCGCGGCCCGGGCGATATTCTGCAGACTGAACGCGCCGCCGACAAAATCCCCGAAATCGATTTTTCCCGATGCATACAGCCCCAGCCCGGCTCCGGCCCGCTTGCCGAAAGCGGCTGCGGTGCCGCCCCAAAACCCGGCCGCCACATCGCCGAATCCATTCCAGCCGCCGCCGGGTGTCCCGATGGCCAGGCCTTCCGCCTCGCTGCCGGTGGCCCGCCGAATCACGCCGGCCTCATCGGCCGGGATGATCATCTCGCCCTTATGCACCATGGCCAGATGATCCTGTTTCACATCGTATGCCCCGGTATCCCACCAGCCGAGCAGATCCGAGCCCAGCCAGTCAATCCCGCTGACCGCCGCATCCACCAGCTGCTGCGTGGCCATATCGCTGACCGTGTCGGTCACCGTGCGCAGCATCGAGTCAAACATGGAATCCCAGTAATCGGAAAAATCGTCCAGGTCTCCCTTGAGCCCGTCAAACAGGATGTCGGACATGGCGCCGGACGAGTTGTCCGCAAAATTGCGGACGATGTCATATCCGGTCTGGCCCCAGGTGGTCAGATCATCCCGGGAGTCCCGCCACCCGATCGCCACCGCTCCGAAAAAATCATCCGAGGCCAGCAGCTTTCTCTTTTCCAACTCTTCGTATTTTTCAACGAACCATTCTGCCACCAATGCCTGGTCATTGGTCACTTCGCAGTATTCGTCAGCCTGTTTTTCCAGCAAATCCAGCTGCAGATCAAAACTATCCTTGGCATACTCATCCAGATCCGAATACATGGATTGATAGGCCCGCAGCCGGTCGGCCGCCGCTTCCCGCGCGGCCCTGGTCGCCTCCTCATAGGCTTTTTCCTCGGCCTCATGCGCCTTGATGGCCTTATCCACCCCGGCCATCCGGGCTTTTTCGATGCGCTGCCAGGATGCGGTGAAGGTCTCCTCGACGGCCGCAGTCATGTCCACGGCCGTTTTTTGTTCCGCCGCCGCCGCATCCCCGGCCGCTTTGGCCTGCTGTTCAGCTGCTGTCACGGCCGCATCGGCCACCGCCGAGTGGCTCACGCTGACCGCCTCGATCTTGGACCGCAGGTCCTTGATTTTTGCGCCCACCTTGTCATAGGTGGCGTTGGTGCTGGCGATATCCTCGATCACTGACTGCGTCACATCCGCAGACGAGGCCCGGAATGTCCCCAGGCCCTGTTCGATGCTGTCAAACGGGTTGACATCCAGCAGGCCGAGCTTCACCATTCCGTCATATATCAGGTCCAGGGGCACCAGCAGGGAGCGCACCCCGCCCATCAGCTCATCCAGCGACACGGCGATCGCGTGGACCGCCGCGGTCCCGACCAGCTTGATGCCCAGCCATCCGTTATGGAAAAACCGCAGGGTTTCAATGGTGCCCCCGATCGCATCGGTCACCCACAGCACGCCCTCTTTGGCCAATGTGCCCATGGCCTCGTTGGAGATATCCAGTCCACCGATAAAGCGGTTGATCTCCCGGACCACCACCGTGGCCACCGGCAGCAGCCCCTCACCCAGCGCCGCCCTGGCGTCCTCGATCCGGGCGGTCATCAGCTTGGTCTGGTTGGCATACCCTTCCGAGGTGCGGGCCATGTCCCCGACGGCCGCGGTCGATGATCGCACGATCAGCGCGTAGGCCGCCTGGGCCTTGTCGCCGGCCGTCAGGGCATCGGCCGTCTCAGCCAGCCCCATGTTCAGCGCCTGCTGCTGCACCGTGGCGGCGGTGAGCACCACGCCGTATTTTTTCATCGGCTCATATTCACCGACCAGCGCCGACTGGATATTTTCCATCACCTGGGCTGTGCCCAGATTGTTGAACGAGCCCAGGTCCGCGGCCAGCTTGGTCGCTTCGAAGCTCATCTGCCCGGCGGCTTTGGCGTTCATGCCCATCGGCACCAGCAGGTCCTGCACCGAGGACAGAAATAATTTCGACTCCCGGGTCGACATGGCATAGCCGTCGACCAGGGCTTTTGACCACTGGCCGGCCGCCGCGGTCTGGCCCGCAAAGACGGTGTCAAATTTGGATGCCGTCTCCTGCAGGTCAGAGGCTGCATTGATCGAGCCCATGGTGGCCGAGGTCAGCGAGGAGACCGCTCCTTTGACCGCCAGCACTCCGGCCACCGCCCCGCCCATTGCGATCAGGGCTGAGGTGGTGCCCTTCAGGCCGCTGGTCAGCTGCTTCGAGCTTTTTTCCACCTCGCCCAGGGATTTTTTCCCCTGGGCGCCGAACTGGTCCAGCACCCGCACGGCCCCGTCCGAGTCGATCTGCAGCTTGATGTCAATGGTGGATGCGTTGGCGGACATTAGGTATCCTTATATTTGTAGATGGCCACCGGCCGGGGGGCCGGCAGGGCCGCATCGATGCGGCCCAGGTCGAGCCATTCGTCGATCGTAAGATCATCGGCCGCCAGCGGGTATCCGGCCCGTTTGAGGTCCAGCAGGCGCAGCAGCTTTATCGTGTATGGGGCCAGATCCGACCGGCGCTTTTTCGGGCAGTTCGCACACGCCCACTCCAGCCCCTCGGCCCCGACCTCTGCGATACACCCGGCCTCTTCGGCCTCGGTGCACAGCCCCCGTTTCAGCGCGGCCAGATCCTCGGTCAGTCCTGGTCCGGGTCCGTATCCTCAGGGGCCTCGTCAGCAGATGTCGGCATCGCCATGACCGGCGCATCAAACACCCGCGCGGCCAGCAGCTCCAGCATATCCGCCGCATGGGTTTTGACGTGCTCTTTCCATGCGGGGTCTAAAAATTCGGATGCCGGGTCACTGGACAGCGGCACATATTTGCCGTCTTTCAGCACCTCAAAATCTCCCTCCCGAATCCCGGTCAGAATCTTATGTCCGTATTTGATGCGGGTTTCGACAGTGCGGGTTTGCACCCGCCCGTTCTCGCGCCGGACAGAGTCATTCTGGTAGCCGATCCGCTCTTTGGTGGTCGGCATCCGGTAAAAAAGTTTAATATCCGTCCCGGACAGGTTGTCCCGGATTGTCAGTTCATTTTGTTCATCACTCAATCGTCTGGCCATCTGTCATCCTCCTGTTATCTGTTTTGCCATCAGCCAATAGCCATCAGCCATCAGCTTTGTTTACGCCGCGTAGGCGCTCTGCAGGTTCTTCACTTTCGCGATCACCGATCCGTAGGTCGCATCCTCGAGCACCTGAAGGTCCCCGGCCTCGGCCACCACCTTGCCGTCCACCGATACCGGCGCTTTCAATACCCCCAGTTTCGGAAACACGATATCCACCTGGTACTTGTGCGGATCATCGTACACCGCACCTTCCACCAGGATTCGCAGCCCGAACGTGTCGTTGGCCTCGATGTGCTGCTGCAGGATGCAGTCGCGCATCTCCCGGTTCAGGGATGCGGTCTGGGTCCGGCCGGATCTGAAATACCGGCCCGCATAGTCATCGCCCGCCCCCGGCACAAAGGATATCGTGCCGTTGTTGTTGAAGCTCCAGCCGATGGATTTCAGCTCGGCGGCCAGCGCCCGCCCGCCGGTAAACTCGGAACCGTTCCACGCCCCGCCCAGGGTCAGCGTCATCTGCGCCACCCGCAGCGGGGTCTCGGCGATCCGGGCCGGGAAGGTGCACCAGGCCGCCTCGGCCGGCACATACAGCACCTTGTAGTTTACGGCGACAGCGCCCTCGCCGGGCGCGGTGATCGTGATCACGGCCGGGCTGGCATCCGACACGGCCGAGCAGTCCACATCGGTCCACACGCCCTCGGAAAGCTCCGCCCGGATGCGCTGCACGTTATCCAGCCGCGTGGCCGCCGTGGCCCCCTGCACGCCGTTGGCCGCCAGGGTCAGCTCCGTGGCCGTCGGCAGGGCCGATACGGTCTCCTCGATCACCGAATCGGTATATTTGCCGGTGCCCTTGATCGTCGCGGCCAGCTTCACCCAGTCATCCGCCGCAAACGTCGCCTCGAACGCATCCACGAACATCGAGGCAAACCGCCGCTTTAAAATCACATCCCCGAAGCGCTCAGCCGCCGTAAATGACGGGATCGACCGCGATCCGTCGCAGTCGCCGGCTATCGGGGTGAGGGTGTGCTCGTACCCCGTCCCGGCCGCCGCCGTTGAAATCGCGCCCAGCCCATAGGCCAGGACAAAGGCGAAATGCTGGGGCTGGGCCTTGTTGAAGTTGAACGTGGTCCCGGCCGTTGCTCCCAGATGGTAGATCGTATCCGGCTCTTCCAGCCCGTGGGCTTCGTCGGCGTTGGTCTCCCGGCGCGGATCCAGATTGATCACATCGGACAGGGCGCACAGCATCGTGGTATCCAGCGTCTGTTCGGTGTTGATGGCCGTTTCTGCGGCACCTGCCGATACGGCAATCAGGTTATGGGTGGCTCTAAAGGATCTCATCTGCAGTCTCCTCAGTATCGATTTCAGGTTCGATTATGGTGGTTCCAATTATGACGCCGGGTCCGGATACCTGCTCAAACCGGTCCTCATACCCTGCAGGGATAGCAGGATAGGTTTTTCCCCGCTCGAATCGGGCTCCGGCATCCGCCCCGTCCACGACGGCAAACGCCTCCTGCCCGGGTTTTAATCTGTAGCTCACGGTCTGTCCTCCTCTTTTACGTAGTGGTAGGTGATCAGCTTGCTCTGCAGCAGGCGCTTGTCATCAGATGCCATCTGGCTGTCGTCCTCATTGGGCGAAAATGCCTTCTGCATGTCGGTGATATTCAGCAGGTTCTCATCGAGCACCCCGTGGATATCGGCCGCCGCATCCAGCACCCCGGGTTTGTTCCCATCGCCCATGATACTGGCCTCCGGCTTCAGCAGTTGCACGTATACGGCCAGGGTCACGGTCAGGGTCACTTCCAGCATGTTGCCGGGCAGCTCCCGCCGCCGGATGGTCCCGTCCTTGATGCCGATGCACGGGTACCGGGTGCCCGGCGGGATGAAATCCACATCCGGGGTGATGTACACATCCCCGGCCCGCACCCAGGCCAGGTTATTCGGTAACTCGGATTTAATGGCGGTTAAAAGCGCTTTCAAGATGTTTCGCCCTCCAGTACATAGTCTCTCAGTATGGCGATCAGCTCGGCCGTATCGGCCGTGCTCACGCCCAGAAACGGACGTGCCGGCATGTTCATTTTCCGGTGGTGGCTTTTGACGAAACCGACACCGGAAGAAACCTTCCGTCGGCCCGATGTCACGTTCCGGCTCTTGACCTTGCGCCGGTGCGCCCGGACCACCACCGTGCCGGCAAAACCCAGCTGGTGCACGGCCCCATAGACCACGTTGGTGCCGATGCGCACAAACGTGGCGCCGACCTTGTACGCCATGCTCTTTCGCAGGCGGGAGCGTTCGGTCAGGATCTTCGGTCCCTTTTTTTCCGCCAGTCGCCGGGCGGACAGCGGCGCCCAGGCGCGTCCATCCGGATCGTGCTCACGGGCAAACCGCTCCTCGGTCGCCAGCAGCATGTATTCACCGAAATTCTTCAGGACCGGCTTCAGCCCGCGGCACCTTGCCGCCGCCGCCTTGACCAGCGCCTGCACCTCGGCATCATCAATGGTGACCTGCATTGATATGCCAGTTGACACGCCGCCGCCCATCTAAAACCCCTCCAGGCTGGTGCGGGAAAAGATCCGCGGGTTCGAGACAATATTCGGCGTGTTGGCAGAGGCCGGTGTTTCATCCGGATCGTTTTCCCCCAGGGTGTTCTCCCCCCGGGCCACGCCCTTCAGATACGACACGGCATCGTCGCGATGCTGCCGGAACTCCTCTCCGGCCCCCGCGCGCCGTGAAAACAGGGTATACAGCGCGATGTCCACGGAGAACTTGCGGATCAGGGCCGGTACCGTGGTAAAGGGCACCGCGTAGCGGCGGCCGCAATAGCCGTTGACGATCGCGTCCGCATCGGCAATGGCCCGCGTCACCTTGCTCTCATCCACCGCATCGATATTCTCATCATCGGTCGCCTGGATCAGCTCATCCTCGCTCACGCGCTCCAGCAGGTCATCCTGCGTGCAGTAAGCCATGGGTTACGCCTCCGTCTCCATAAAGTCGCCGTCAGGTTCCTCGGTGTGGTCATGCACCAGCTGGATCAGGTCCGCCTTTAACGCTGATTTCGGGTAGTCGACCTCCAGTTTGCCCAGCAGGTCCTTGAGTTCCGGGACCGTCAGCTCTTCAACCGGCTTGTCGATCCGGGCAATCACGGCCTCCTCATCCACACCCGGCGGCAAAGGTTTGACCGGATCGGGCTTCTCCGGCTCCGCAATCTCCGTTACCGTCAGCATGGGCTCTTTTTTCAGCGCGGCCAGTTCCCCGGCCGCAAACCGCCCGTCCGGATACCGGACCGCTTGTTTGCTGTGGGCGATGCCGCACCGGCGAAAGCCTTCTCGCTTGCTTTTAATCTCGATCATCGGTTACTCCTTATCCTGTTATCGGGTCACCGGGCGGGCAGGGGACGCCCGCCCGGATCATCTATTCATCGGTTCATCATCCTTCGCCGGTCGATCCGTAGCTCATCTGCCACAGACCGTAGCCGCCGGCCGCGCGGGCCTCGGTACCGAACTTGAATTCCTTGCGATTGAACACGTCATCGCTGTCCGGGCTGGTCTGCTGGACAAACGTCGGCGCCTCGCGCTCCTGGTAGATAAAGGGCTTGAGCGGCCGGTTCGTCACGTGCAGCATCCACTGGGTGGTGCTTTCGATCCGCGGGTTGACCAGCAGCGTGGCCGTGCCCTTGTAGGGATTGGGCGTATCGTCGGCCAGTTTGTCGTTTTCGCACAGCAGCCGTCCGGTGGCCTCCAGCGCCGGGCCTACCTCGAGCAGATCCGGCACCAGGCCCAGGGGCCGGCCCTCGTCATCCTTAAAGCTCATGATGGCCAGTCGCGCCGCCCCGTAACTGGCCGCCGCCAGCGTTTGAGTGGCCGCCGACAGCGCCGCCGTGCCCTTGTTGGATACGCTCGAGTCGGCTACCGGATGATCGGTATCGTAGAAGTACTGCCCGTCATAGCAGACGTTTTCAAAGGCGTTGTTCTTCAGGTCCGCATCGATCTCGTCGGGCAGCTGCTTGGATGAAAATCCGGCCTCCTGGGCCTGGGGGGCATATATGCCGATGTTGTCATCCTCGATGTCGTTGCGGTCCACCGCCACGGTCGCCTCGTAATCGTCATTGACGACCGTGTACTTGTAGGCGGACAGGGATTTGATCACCTTGTCCCCGAGCCACTTGCGCATCTTCGGAAACCGGGAGAGCCATGTGTAATCGTTCTGGCCCGATCCCGACGGCACCTTCATCGTGGTTTTTTCCCACAGGGAGGGGGCCGCATCAAATGCCTTGTTGAAGGTGGTTTTCAGGTTGATGAAAACCGCTGTCAGATTCGATTTATTGACGATCATAAGATGTTATCTCCTCTTGTTGAATGTTAACGGCAACGCACTGCCGGACTTGCCTATGCCGTCAGCAGTTTCTTCTGGTACTCGATCCACGCGCCCAGCAGGATCACGTCATCGGTACCCAGGGTGCCGTCTTTCGGCTGTATGGTCAGCTCCATGGCCGCCGGATAGGCCGCCAGGTTGGCAAGCGCCAGAGTCAGCGTTTCGTGCTGCACCGTTTTGGCCGTGGCATCGCCGGTCATGGCGCTGGAATCCCCGCCGAAATTTGCATCCGCGTCATAGAGCGCATCAACCACGTTGTTATAGGCCGCCACCGTGAACTTGGTGGCATCTTCGGCCGTGGCCCCGGTTTTGGCCGCCAGGATGTGCAGGGTCATGTTGGCCGTCACATCCGCATCCGGCGGCACGATCACCTTGGTACCCACCGGCGTCGGGGTGGCATGATTGTTCCACCGGATCCCGAGACCCTTGGCGGTGACGCAGTATCCGGGCGTGGCACTGTCCCCGTCGGAAAACGCGGCCAGGGCCACTCCGGCATCGGTCATGACCGGCATCGGGATGTCAATGATCCCCTTGGCGGTCAGCAGGCTCTGGTAGATTTCCGCCAGGGCCGCTTCGACGGTAGTCTCGTCGGTATGCCCGTCGCTGTCGGCCACGCTGATGGCCGAGGCCGCATGGGCCGCGCTGGCATCGGCGATATGCGTAGCCACATCCGCCTGCTGGATGGCAGGCTCGATGTCGATCCAGGCATGGGTGGTATCGATGTATTTGGCAATGACGCCGCAATAGATGTTGTTGTCCACGTTGGCCGCAAGATCCACGGTCTGGTCATCGACCAGAAACACGTTATCGCCCACGTTGGCCTGCGTGATGGCGGTGTCCAGTATCGCCTTGAAAAGCCCCCGCCGCCGGAGGGTCACGTCAAGATCCCCGCTGGATCCGGACGCATTGTCCTTCTGTTCGGTCGCCACGCCTTCGAAGATCAGCCCGGAGGTATCGCTCCCGGGCAGGGCGTATCCGGCCGCATTCACGGCCGCAAACGCGCCGCCGTAGATCGTCACCGACTCGTACACCGGAAAATCCAGCTCCACGCCGTCCGCGCGTTCGATGGCTCTATCCTCACTTAATGCCGTCATAATGGTGCTCCTTATCAAAAAAGTTATTTGTTGGTTGATGGCTACCAGCTACCAGCTATCAGCTATCAGCTGTCAGCTGCCGTACTGCTTGATGTCCTCGGCCGATACGCCCATCAGCCCGGCCACCTGCATCACGGCCCCGTCCAGCTCGGCCGTATCCGACTCCGTCCGTTTGCCCGGCAGCTTGGCCAGCGGCACCACCACCGGCGCTTTGGCGACGAATGTTTTGAACCCCTCAAGATCCGTTTTGGCATAATTGATAGCCCAGTCTTGCTGATCCGGGGTGATCTTGCCGTCGGCCATGGCAGAGGCCACGATCTCGGCCGCATCGCGCGTGGCAAGCCTTGCCTGCAGGGCCGCAAACTCCTCAGCGGAGACCCCGGTTTTCGCGCCCTGCTTCAGCGCATGGATCGAGGCCACCACCGTGGACACATTGGCGGCATCCGCATCGGCCAGCCCGAGCGCTTCGGTCACCTCTTTGGCGATGATCTGTTCGGGGGCTTTGTCCGCCGATGCGATCAGTTCTTCGATTCTGGCCGTCACGGCGGCCTCTGTGGAGTCAGCCGCCATCTTCAGTTTTGCAATTAAAATGTCTAATAAACCCATATCGTCCTCCTTGTCTGTCATGCCCATCTTGGCAAGGATGGGCGTTAAATGGTTGGTTTTCGGCGTATTGGTCAGCGCGACGGACAGCAGGCTCACCACCCGTCCGTCGGTTTTACGCACCCCGAACACCGGGGAAAAATACCGGTATTCACCGCGCTCGATGTAGCCGGCCGCCTCCTCGGTCCAGTCCACCCGGGCCATGATGCCGTTTGCCTCCTCCCAGCGGAGCTCCCGAATCCACCCGGCCGCCGGCGCTTTGACGCCCGCAACAGACTGGTGCTCGTAATCGAACACGATATCCACCCCGCGTTTTGCCACAAACACCGCCAGCGTATCGTAGGCCGCCCGGTCGACCACAAATTTTTCACCGGTCAGCAGGGAGTTGGTCCCGGCGGCAAACAGCAGTATCCACTCCGGCGCCTTGCCGTCCGTCGCGTTGATTTTTGCAATGTGTATCAGCTTCATGGTTTACTTCTCCATTTAGATATTGCATAATAAATTCAGGCTTCGGCAACGCGGTGAATCTCCCGGCCGTGCTTCCGCCGCTTGCGGCGTCAGAAAGCTGAAGGAGGGATATGGGAGTCCTCCCCGGAGCCTACCACTCATTACGGACCACCGTGCCTTTTTTGCGCATCCGCGCCACATCGGCTTCCCCGCTCAACCGGTACGAGGTCAGGTAATTGGCCGTGCCGGTGCGGGTCGTCTTCACCGCCGCATGATAGATATTTCCGTTGGCCCGGATAAAGACCAGCGTCTGCCCGCCGTCCTGGACCACCAGCTGCGCGGTATCGATCCGCTCCGGCAGGCTGCGGTAGTCGGCCAGCGCCAGTTCGTCATGAGCCGCCTTGTTTTTGGCCAGGGTCTCGCTGCTCAGCCACACGGTTTGCCGTTCCGCCCCGATCTGCGCCTGCATCTGCGTATCCATCACCGCCACCGGAAACTCCCCGGTGATCCGGCCGTCAACAAACCCTTCAAAGGCCGGCTCCCGCACATAGGATTTCATCCACTGCCGGGCGATATCCGTCGGCAGGGTGTCAAACTTGTCGGCCAGCAGCTTGTAGCTTTCGTCCGCAGCCTTGCCCGCGTTATAGGCCCAGCCCGGATCGATGCCATCCGGCACCTTGCGGATCTGTCCGGTGGCTTTATCCGTCCACTCATAGGTGCCGCCATCGGGCGCCGTGTCCGGCGCATCTTTTCCGAGCCTTGCCATGTCCCGCTCCGAAAGGGAGAACACCGAGCACTTGCACCCCCAGCCGTTCGGCGGATAATGCGTGTCCCACCACGGGTCATCAGCGGGCAATACCAGCCCGTCCCAGGCCAGATGCTCGGGCCTGGGCGCCGCACTGTCTCCGTGCCGGTACTGCAGATACGGCCGCCGGCTCATCACATCCGGATCGGTCATCTGCTGCCACCGGCCGGCCGCATAGGCCGTGTGCACGTTGGTCTCGTAGATCACGCGCGAGCGCCAGCCCCGGCCGCCATTGTAGCTCCAGCCGTGTTTTTCCACGATCGTATCAAAGTCTTTTTGAAACGCCTCCAGGCTCGTGCCCTCTGAAATGGCCCGATCGACCGCGCCCCTGAAATCGGACAACAGGTCCGCCTTCATGGCCCCGGCGATCATGAATCCTTTCGCGTGCATGTCCTGCCACAGATCCGTCCACCGGGCCGTGGGGATGTTCACCTTGTCCCGGAAAAATTTGATGGCCTCGTCAAACGGCAGATCCAGATACTCAACCGGCATGGGTGCCTCCGATCAAAACCCCATTAAAACCTTCTTTAAAATCGTTCATATGGCCCGATCTTGAATTTTGCATGCCCTTACACCCGTTTACCCTTCAGCCCCGTTATCGGCCGTATAACTGCCCGCCAGATTTGCCGCGGCCATCGCCTGGGCAAACAGCCCGGACAATGCCTCCGGCGCCATGTCCGGAAACAGGCCGGCCAGTCCGTCGCGGATCTCCTCCAGGCTTTGGGCAGATTCAACCAGCCGCCGCACCGGTTCGAGCAGCGCCGTCATCATCGGATCCGCCTCGGCCTCCAGCCGGTCGGCGAGCGCATCGGAGGCATCGGCACCGCCTGTCGGCATCTGCTTGGCCACGATCATCTTTGCCATCCGGGTCGGGCTGGCCGGTTCAATATGGATCACCGCCTCCCCCTGTTTCGGCTCCGGAATCTTGAATTCTTTCCGCAGCCACGGCACGGGCATTTCCAGCCCCCGGTCCAGCATCTTGACGATCCACAGGGCTTTGTTGTTCAGGTCCTCGGTTTCTTCCCATGGGGCCTCATACTTCGGCACGGGCGTATCCCATCCAAAGTTGAACCCCACGATCGGACGGATCAGCTGACTTCGTACGGTTGAGGCAATCGCCCGGGAGTCGGCCTTCAAAAGATCCAGCCGCACCCCTTCATGGGTCTTTGCCGCCGCATAACTGCCCCCGCCACCGACCTCGGCAGAGAGCGTCTGGCCGAGGAGTGCCTTGGACACTTCCCGGTTGCCGAACTCGGCCAGGGCCTTGTAAAGATCCCCGGTGGCCGTACCCCGCACCGTTTCCACAAACTCGATCTCGGTCGCCTTTGAAATCACCCCGGCCGCATCCGATCCCAGGGAGGAGATGGCCGCATACAGCGCCGCCCGGTCCTCATCCGATGCCCCGGAATCATATTTGCCCAGCCGAAGCGGCATGCCGTAGACTTCGCAGAACGTCACCCAGTCCTTGATCGCGTAGTTCTTGAACAGAAACCACCACGCGCACACCCGGTAAATGCCGGAGCGGGTCGGGTGCCCGCTTTTCCCGCCATAGCGGTGAAAGAGCACCTTCCAGGCCGGGATTTCATCTCCCATCGGGTTTTCATCGGACATGAGCACCGGCGTTTTCCGGACGTATCCCTTCGGATCGGTGAACAGGAGCCGCTTCTGTTCGACAAACTCGAGAGACGATGGCAGGGCCTGGCCGCTGGATACATCCCAGTCGATCTCGAGGGCCGAATAACCCTTGCCGACGGCATCCTGAAGGCTGACCAGGCAATCTTCCCAGTCGGTCACCCCGTCGATAAACTCGCGCACAAAGTCGGCCACCCGCGCATCCCGCGCATCATCGGTCGCAGGGGCCACGGTAAAATCCACGGCCAGAATCACGTTTTTCCGCTTGCTGGTCTCCCCGATCAGGTGCCCGTCGCGCTCCTCGATCTGCTCGAACAGCTCCGCCTGCTGTCGTACATCCCCGCCGTCGGCAGATACGAACATGGCCGCCAGCTTCCGGGGCGTCAGCCCCGCGGCCGCATACTCCCGCCACGAGTCCAGATAGGGCGCCACGGCCAGGGGCCGCCGCTCCGGCGCTTTGGCCTTTGGATACGGCCGCCCGAATTGATCCACGATTCTATGCATCAGAATATCCCCTTACCGGTAAATCGGCGCTTGCCGAGACTTTTGTATTCCACGGGTCCGCCCCCACCGCTCCGCGTGGCAAAATGCCCGAGCGCCAGTGATATGGCCGAATCCCCGTGCCGCTTGAAATCGGCATCCTTGGTATCCTTTGTCCGCAGGTTCGGCAGCTTTACGATGCCGTCGATCCGCTCCAGGGACCGCAGATCGTTGAGCACGTCCGCATCCCTGCCGATATCCATCATCTGATCCTCGAACGCGTCCACAAACGGCCCCATGTTGTCCCGGTACCAGGCATCGTTGAGCGTCACTTCATGGATGCGGTCCCGGCCGTATTTGTCCGCCGTAAACTCGGCGATGGTCTGGCCGTTGCCCGTGGCGTCCATGGCGCCTGACCGAAACCGGGGAAGCCGGTCGATCACATGCCACAGGATCTGCTGCTGATGCCGGGTCGGTACGTTATGCAGTTCGATAAACCACGGCACGCGCCGGGTCAGAGGCTGCTCGACGGTCATCGGGTTGAATAGGGCAAAATCACAGTACCGTGAGTAGTCGAAGCCGAAATGATGATCCCGCTGTTTGTCCAGCAGGGCGATCAGCGGATCGATATGCTGCCGGGTCCAGTCGGCGATCCAGGAGTCCCGATAGGCCAGCGTCCGAAGCGCAAACTCCGAATCCAGTGCCAGCCGCACGATCGGCCGCACCTCCCGCATGCACGCCTCGATCAATACGCCCGGAATCGCCACCCCCGAGCCTTCCCGCGGGATCGCGTCCAGCTCCTCGCGCATGGCCGCCTTGTTCGCGCCGTAGGCCCCACGCACCCGCTGGTACCATTCTTCCTTACCTTCTGCGCTCGGTGTCCATCCCTTGAGCAGACACACCCGCTCGTAAATGCCGTTGGCCACCGCATCATCAAAGGTGACATGCAGAATCTTGAAGGCGTAAAGCCCGGCCCGGGTATCCCGGATCAGCTGGTTGAACGGATTTTTTGCGCCGTTATGTGTGCTGATGATCCGCAGCTTGCCGCCCCAGATGATCAGCGCCAGGGCTGCATCGATCACCGCCTGTACGTTCGTATGAAATGCCGCCTCATCAATGATGACAATGCCCTGCAGCCCCCGGATGCTGGCCGGGTTGCTTGACAGCGCCACCACCTGAAACCCGGAGGCAAACCGGATCCGGTAGGCGGTGATGTTTTTGGTGCTGCCGTCCGGCTGCTGGTCTTCAAACAGGAACACCTCTATGCCGTGCCAGCCGTCTGCCATGCGCATGGCCATCACCCGGGCCATGTGGGCGCAGTAACCGATAAACTCCAACCCTTTTTCTTTTGTATCGCCGATATAATAGACGTTGTCCCCGCCGCCGGCCTTGCTGCTGGCCGCGGTGATGGTCTCATTCAAACCGGTGGCATACGTGATGCCGGTCCGCCGCCCCTTTTCGGCTATGCAGAGGGGTTCCTCCTGACACAACCGGAGCCAGTCGCGCTGATGTTTCATCAGCACGCCGTCGGCCATCGGGTTATGGCCCGCCGGAATCTCCCGGACGCTGGCCGGAAGCTCTTCCCGGTCCAGGATCCGGACGACATCACCGGGTTGTGTGGCAGGTTTTTTGCTCATTATTTGCTGATCCCCAGTACCTGTTCACGCCAGAATTGCGCCTGTTCTTTGTCCAGCCCCTGCTGCCGGGCCGTCTCCTCGACCACGTCGGCCGCCTCGGACAGTGCCCGCTTGCGGATCTCCTCCTCGCGCTTGACGTTTTCACTCGACGCCTTTTCCAGCCGTTCGATGGCGATCGCCATATCCTTGAGCATCTTCGGTTCGATCGGCGCCTCGCCCTCGGCCATGGCCATGGTGGCCTCAAAGGCCAGGGTCCGCACCATCTCGTTTAACAGCTTGCCCACTTCGCCCTGGGGCGCGGCCCCCAGGCGGCCGATCCACATCTTTGCCACGTCGCGGGACTGCCTCAGTTTGGCCCCAACGGCTTCCATCTTCACCGCATACCGGTTGACAGCGGATTTGCTGACCCGGTCCGGATGCCCCTCGGCCTCCAGGATCGCATTGATCTGCCGGGCGGCCTCGAGCTGGGTCACCCGCGGATCCCGCAACAGCTCCTGCAGCTGGGTGCGGATATCGTCCGGCAGTCGGTCGATGGTCGATACCTGATGCCCCATGATCACCCTCTCGGTCTCGGGCGTTTGACGCCCGGTACGACGGCGCGTCCGCAGGCCGCATCCGACCCGCGCTGCGTGAGCGTCGCCACCAGCACACTGACCACGGTCTCCAGCTCCACCAGACCCTGCTCGGCCAGCCATTGCAGATCCGTCCGGACCCGGTCCCGGCTCACATCGTGGCCGAGAGCCTGCAAACAACTCTGGATCACCGACTCATTCAGCCGGTATCCGGCGTCTTCTTCCAGCGTCCGCAGGATCACCAGGCGCCGGTCGGCATCCATCAATTCGGCGAAACCGTTCATCCGTTTTTACCTCCCCCCTGATTGATCAGAAATTCGTTCATCAAGTCCGCCACCCGGTTGAGTCCCCCCAGGCGGCCTTTCATTTCCCCGAGTTCGCAGGTGAGCAGCCGGATATCGGCGCTCAACCGGTCAAACTGTTTCTGGTCCGGCAGGTGTTTCAGGTCGGACCGGATCTCGATGATGTCCTTTTCACCGGCCGTGACCCGTTTGTCGATCTCCGTCACCCGGACGTTGGTCGCCTGGTGTCTGCGGTTGATCCACAGGTATATGGCCACCAAGATGTTAAACCCCCATTGCCCGATCCCGATCCAGAACCGCCAGGCGGCATAGTCGATATCCATCCGTTATCTCCCTTGTTCGAGGCGCATCTGGCACTCGACGCATCGGCGGCATCCGGGAACGGCACGCTGCCGGGCTTTCGGGATGGGTTCCCCGCAGTCGATGCAGATCCCGGCCCCGTCGCCGTCCTCCGGCCTGGCCGCGTAATGATTATCAAGGGCAACCTTCAGGCGCAGCGCGCTGTAGTCGGCGGCCCGGTCCAGATCATCTGCCATGCCGGTTACTCCGCTGCCTGACCGGTTTTTTCCGGCATGCCTTCGACAAAGGCTGATTTACGGAACGGCACCAACAGGGGTTTGCTCTGTCCCACCGCCTGCTCGATCTTGCTCTTGATATACGAGTCGATCGGCCCGACCGCCGCCTCGGCCGCCCTGGCCACCGCGCCGGGCAGCTGATTTTTGATTCGTTTCACGGCATTGACCTTGATCTGCAGCGCTGTGGATTTATCCAGTTTACTGCCGGATGCTTTCAGATCCCCGACCACTGTCTGGTTCAACTCGTCCACCACGGACTGGACCAGCTCTCCGACCTGGCCCACCGCCGCGGCCGCCGCTTCGTTCTTCGTCTTTGTCTTGACCAGTTTCACGGCCTCGACCGTGCCCCATCCCAGTAAGCCGCTCAAAAGGGTGCCGACGATCGGCGCCACCGTGTTGATCAGAATGCCTGTTAAAATGCTCATGATGTCCTCCCTGATGGTTATTTGAGTAAATACACATAGCGGCCGTCCACGCGGGTCCATAGCTGTGGGCGCCGTCTCATGTCCGTATGAAAACCGACCGGCAGCGAAAGACTGTTCCATTGCCAGTCGTAATAGCATCCAATACCGGTAAAACCGCTCTGCAGAACGGCCAGCGCCTGGGCGCGCGGGTCGGCGTCCGTGACGAAATGCCAGTCCACGGCACTGCACCCGGCCGGATTTTTCGCGTAATGCAGCGAGGTCGCGCTGTGCCCGGCTTTGCGCACACACACACAGCCGCGCAACCCGTAACGGTTGTGGGTAACGATTTTCCACCCGGTGCGTACCCGCAGATCATTAAGCGTGTGGATGGTCATCGGGTTCATATAGATCCAGCTGCCCGGGGCTTCCGGATCGTCAAACTCCTCGGGGTCGAAAAAGTCAATCTCGGTCCAGTCGATGGTTCGCATACATATCCTGCAGGTTGAGGCCGGAAACCGGCCGGGTTGGTGGAAGCGGGGGCGGCACGCGCCGCCCCCTGTGGGCCGTTCGGGTCAGATGCAGCAAGAGGTCAGATAAATACGGATGAGAAAAAGAAAACGCGCTCCGGATGCCTTACACGTCCTATATAACGTGCCGGCTTCCGAAGCGCGTTCCGGTTCTGCAGGGTTTTGCAGTGCTTGATGAAAAAAGTTGATTTAAGTGGGATTAAAAAAGGGTTGAAGGGGGAGGGACGCCCGGCCCGAAGGCCGGGTCTGTAGGATTAATATGGATCGGTTCCGTGCAGCGGGCAGTCAGGGTCTTCAACGCCGTCATAACAGGTGCAAATGTCGCGGATATCGCTGCAGTCAGGGTCTTCAGGATAGTTGCGGAGCTTGATAATTCCGTAAACGACCGCATCTGTTAAACGGTTGATAATTGGGTCGTTTAGATATGCAGCTTTCGTTTCATCTGGCGTTGGCGGTGCTGAAATGCGCTCCACCATTATTCTTTTGTAATGCAAAAATGCTGCCGCAATAAGCCCTGTAAGGACCTCCGTCGATTGTTCTTTTTCCATTTTTCCTCCGTATAACCAAGATTATCACATCACCCGAACAGCGGCATTTGGCGCGAATCCACCCCGTGCCGCCGTTCATACGTGTTGTTGCGTTCGATGAAGGCGACGAGCTCGTCGTATCGCACCCGCCGCTGACGGCGCATCAGAAACGAGTCCAGTGCATCGGGCCGGCAGGGCAGGCCGGTATCCGGATCCACTTCGAACCGCTCGGTCAGATACCAGAACTGGCGCTCGCTGATCCCGAGGATCCGCTGCACCTCGCCGGGCCGATAGCTCGCCCGTCGGGGCAGCCCCTCGGCCGCCAGCATCCCGTCCAGTTTTTTCGCCGCCTCTGCCGTCATGCCTGTCCCCTATGCCGCCGCCCGCGCTGTCCGATGCGCAGGGCGTTTTTGCCGGTTATACTCGGCCATCACCTTCAGCCCCTGGGCACAGTTCCGGCATCCCGGATCATATCGTCCCGCGCCCCGGAACCCCCAATGCACACCCCGGCCGACTCTGTTCGCCCGTTTCTGCCGGGCGATGCAGGTGGCGACCGGTATGGTGGCGCTGTATTTTTCGCAGTACATCCTCATAAACCCTCCTCCTCACTCAGTCCCCAGTCCTCGTCACTGATTCCTTCCCCCACGCCCACACCACCTCCGGCACCGGCATCTCCGTGCCGCAATGGGCGCATTCCATGCCCACGTTGCTGCCGGGCCATGTAGGTGTTGACCGTCCGCATTTTCTTGACCGTATCACTGGCCATCTGGATAATCCTCCATCATGGTTTTGGACGCCACCGTCACCCGGCTCAAAATGTAGCACCCGCGAATCCCGTTTAGCCACACCACCGGCGTGTGCCCGGAAAGCACTTCTGCCGGATACCGCACGGTGGTCCTGAAGTCTTCGCCATTATCCAGCTTGACGATAACCTTATCCCCCGGTCGGCAAATTTCGTTAAATGCGTCAACCCCCTGCTGCATGTCTTCAAGTGTCTTTCTTTTTGCCATCATCAGCCTCCATCTGCCTCCAGCCATCAGCCATCAGCTAAAGCCTGTCATCCGTCTCCCGCCCATTCCGCCGGGCATCGATCATCAGCGCCGCCACGATCTTTCGCAGCTCGTCGGCATCGCACCACTGCACCCGGTCCACCCCGAACATGTGCTTGGCCATCCCGTGCACATAGGCCCAGGGGCGTCCGGCCTCGGCCAGACACGCCTCGATCCGGCGCATCAGCCCCGCCGCATCCCCCAGGCCCCGCATCTTCGGCCGTCCCGGATAATCCTTCTTTTTCCCGGCAAAGCCGGCCGCCGCCAGGTGATCGAGCACCTTGCGGCGGCCGGCCGCCGTCAGCTTGCCCGCGCTGTCCACACCGGCCACGCTGCGCAGCATCTCCCGGTACGTGTCCTCATCCATGCCCAGCTGCTTTTTCGCGATATGTATTTTGGCCAGATCCGTCCGGCGCGTATCCTTTGCCATCTGCCTACACCCCCGCAATGTCCAGGCAGATCGTCCGCCAGGTGCCGGTCGCCGCATCCCGCTCGGAAAACTGGATATAAGCCCGTCTCCCCGCCACATAGATCGCATCCTTGATGATGCCCATGGCTTTTACCCACACGGCATCATTGATCTTGAGCTTCAGCAGCCCCAGGATACGGTCCCGGTCCAGCTGGCCTTTCTTGTCCACCTTGAAGGCATCGTTGATCAGCATGATCAGCCGGTCATCGGCGTCCTTGGACCAGCGCTTCACGCAGTCATCGATCAGCTGCTTGGCCAGCTCGATGCGGCTGTCAAAATCAATTACCTTCTGGACCTTGACCGCCACCCGCTTCCGTCCGGCAAAATCGGTCAGCTGCTTGTTGCCGCCCCGGGTCCGCGCCTGTACCTCATAGACGTTTTCGAGCTTTGCGAGGTAGATTTCAACGTCCTCAAACGCCTGTCGTTTCAGCCGCACCAGATCCTCATGCGCCTTGGTAGCCCGCCGGATCATCTTCTCCACGATCCGGTCACAGAGCTTGTCCTCCGGCCGCACGTGACGGGGCGGGACTGCGTCCCCTTTGGCGTCGATCCACCAGCCGTTTTCATCCTTTACTGCCATCTGTCACTCCTTCCGTTTCGATGATGCTGTCTGCCTGTTTCCTGAGCTCCTGCAGCCGCTCCTGCCGATTCGCCGGCGGTGTGTACCCGGCCGGTTGCCGATTCGCTGCAGGCTCGGCAGACGCCGCCTTTTTCCCCATCGCCGCCTCCCGGATCTCCCGGATCTGTTCCCGGCTCATCGGCTCGATCGGCGCCGGCTCGGCCATATGCGCCCGGCCGGTGCGCAGCCCGCCGGAGCGTTCCTGCCGGTTGCGCGCATACTCGGCCGACCGGTCCGCCTCGTCGGCCAGGTCGTAGGCGATCGAGGTCAGATACCCGTGGCTCTTGAGCGGCAACTGCTTGGGCGGCCGGTCGGCAATCCGTTTCAATGCCTCGACCCATACCGAGGCAGGGGCAGGGCGCGCTACCTTCCCGCGCCACTGCACCGTACCGCACCGGGTCAGCGTGCACAGCTCTTCCACCAGCTTCTCCACCCGCTTCCAGGTCAGCCCCCGATCCGCTCCCGGCCGGAACAGCGCCAGGTACCCGAGCACCTGCAGCGGGATATCCCCCGGCAGGCGGGTGACCGCCACCAACGCCCGCTTGGCGTGCTCATCCACGGTAAACGCCTCGATGCTGCCGATCGTACCGCATCCCGGACACGTCAGCCTCATTGCTCACCCCCGTCCACCCGATGTTTCACGCCCAGGGCGTCGAGCCCCCGGCGCAGTGCCACCAGCGATGTTACCGCCGCCTGTCGGGCCTGCTGACTGTCCCGATCCGTGATCCCGATCTCCTGCACATGCAGAAACGCATCATACAGATGCATGTGCACGTCATCGATACCCTGCTGCCGGCGTTCCTGCCGGGATGGTTTAAAATTCATACCGCCCTCGCTTTTTGTGTTTCAGCACGTCCGGCGTCAGCACCGACACGCACGTGCCGTCGCTCGGGTCCATGCTGATGATGATCGCCAGTCCCGGATGCCAGTACAGACTCAACGTGTTGTATCGGGATCCGTCCGACAGTTTGAACCGCTTGCCGGTCTGCACCCGCACGCAGTCGGCCAGCAGCCCCTGTACGGTCTCCACCGTCGGGATACTGCCCACCCGACGCTTCCAGTTGTCGACGAAATGGTTCGAAAAATTGATCATGTTACCTATGCCTCCGTTTCCGTTACTCAGTCCTCAGTCCTCATCACTCAGTCCTGCGTTTACACTCCCGGCACGCCTTCCACAGCCATGCCCGCTGGGGGCTCGACACGGAAAACGGCTTCTTTCGTTCGGCCGCGCACCGGCTGATCGGGATCTCGCCCAGCACCGGGCACATCACCGTGGCCGGATCGTACGCGTCGGTCACGGCCCGCATGATCTGGTCCAGGCGTCCCCCGTAGGTGCCCTTGAGCACCTGGTTGACGGCAGACGGCGAATAGCCCAGCTCCCTGGCCACCGCCGCCTGCCCTTTGCCTGCCACTGCCTGTTTGAGCAGCGCCATCGGATCACTACTCATCCGTCACCTCCCGTCTCGTCTGCCAGGGGCTCACACGGCTGCGCGATCGGCCGCCCGCAGCGTTCACAGCGCACCGGATAATCCGGCCCGATGTCGCGCACCAGCCGGAACGTCTGATACACGCCCCGGATGCCTTTGACGTAACTCCCGCACCGGGCCACATACCCGTGGGTCTCCAGCGCCTGGACAAACTTGCGCGCGTTGCAGTACTTCGCCTCGGCCGTCCGGCACAGGTCCGGCAGCTGAAACCGGCGCAGAATGCGCATGCTCTGCCACATCCGCCGCCGGCAGGTGTTCTGCTGTGGCCGTGCGGCCGTCATTCCCTTCTTTCCCGCCATTGTTACTGATCCCTTCTGTTACGTTTAAACCGCGGCTGATCGAAAAACAGCGGCCGGTTGCCCCAGTCTTTGAGCGTGACCGTATCCAGCGTATTGAGTACGCCGAACTGCTCCACCCGGGCCAGGGCCGTCACCATTCGCCCGATGTTGCTCCGGGCCGCCTCCAGCACATGGCCCAGCAGATCATCGGCCACCTCGACTTCGCACACGGTATCGGCCAGCACACGGGCGTCACTGGCGTCGATGCCGTCAAACTCGACCCACTGCGTGATCCGGCGGGCGAACTTGCCCCGCTGCTGGATCTTTCGGGCGAACTTCTCCATGCCGATCAGCACCACCGACGAGCCGGTGATATCGTAAATATCGCGCAGGGCATCGAGCATCTGCGCGCTCTCGAACAGATAATCGGCCTCGTCGATAAAGATCACGCGCGGACGCTCCATCAGCCGCCGACCGGCCGCCTCGATCATCGGCGCCCGCCGCCGCATCGGCTCCATCCCCAGTTCCACCATCATCGCCCCCAGCATGCTGGTGACCGTCCAGCAGGCGTTGGCCCGCAAAAAAATGCCGTCCAGCACGTTGGACGCATAGGCCACGCAGGTGCTCTTGCCCTCGCCGGGAAGCCCCCACAGAAGCCCCATGCCCTCGACGCCCCGGGGCCGGTCCATCAGGTCCCGAACCGCCGCCAGCATCCGTCTTACGTTCTTGGTCATTGCCATCTCATACCTCATCCAAACCTCCTTCCGTCTGATTTACCGTCTACTGCTTACTTCCTACTGCTTACTGCTTACTTCCTACTTCCTACGGCTTCCCCCGTCTCCAGATACCGCTCATACGCGGCCATCCACGTCCGGTCGGCCGTCGCCACGGGGCGTCCGGCCTCCACATCCTCGAGCAGGTACTCATATTTTTCATGCTCGGTGGCCGGCAGCGGCCGCGCTTTTTCATCGGCCAGGCGGATCACCTCGGCCGCCCGCGCGTCCTGATCGTCCGTGATCCCGATCGGATCGGTACCGGCACCGGCCGCGTCCATGGCTGCCACGGCTTTGGCCGCTTCGTCCATGGCATCGGTGGTGTAATCGACGCTCGGTTTCGGCATTTCGGTCACGTTGGAAAGCTTCCGCTTGTGATGGGCCAGAATTTCGGCGCCGATGGTGCGCGTCTGCATCTCGGCCGCCTGTTTTTTCAGCCGCTTTCGGCCTTCGGTATACACCTGTGTCTGCTTGCGTTTGGCCTTGGCCGCCAGCTCGGCCCGGTCGATGCCCTTCCTCTCCGGATCCACGGCCCGGCACAGAAACTCGCCGCTCGACAGGTAGCAGTACACCACCCCGAAATCGGTCGGGTCGCAGAACACCTGCACGGTGTCCGCTTCGTGGCCGATCATGTCCATGGAATAGTAACAGCCGCGGTCCACCTGGACGCCTTCCTTGCCGATGATGCGCCGGCCGCCGTCCCCGGGCGCGGCATACAGCAGCACGTCCAGCGCCCGTTCGTCCGTGATCCGCCGGACCGGCGCCGTCCATTCGCGCACCATCTGCATCGGGGTCTTGCCGCCCAGTCCCCTGTGCCCCTGGTGATGGTACATGGCCTCGCACCAGTCGTCGCAGATCTGCTGGAACTCGGCCGCCGTCATCCGGATCTCGATCGGGTCCTGCCCCTGCTTGAGCAGCCGTTGGGCAAAGGTCCGGCGGGCCTCGATGGCCTTGCGATCGTTGATGTTGTGGCCCACGTAGCCGGGCAGCAGCTCGCAGAGGTCATGGGCGAACGTGCGGAAAAACCGTTCGATATGCGGCTTTTGTTCCGGTGAAAACGGTGTGCACAGCCGCTGTTCGATCTCCAGTGACGTAAACACCCGCACCAGGTGCCGGGAGACGTAATCCGAACCGTTGTCGGTCTTGACGGTCTCGGGCACGCCCCAGTCCAGCAGCGCCCGGCGCGTCAGGCCCGCCACCGCCTCGGCCCTGGCCGTGGGCGATATCAGCATTTTGGCGCGCCGCGTATAGAGGTCGATCACCCCGGTGATGCAGTGCCGGCCGTCGACCAGCATCACGTCCGTGGGCGTGCCGTCAAACTCCCACATCTGGTTGAGGCGCTCGATCTGCGCGGAGGCGCTGCCCACCGCGAGCATCGCCCGGTTTTTCCATTCATCCGGATTTTTGATAAACAGCAGCAGCCCCTGGTGCTCGGCTTTCCATTTGGCCACATACCGCCGGATAGATGACGGATGCGGGATCGTCTGCCCGTCGTAGCGGGCTTCAAGCCCCTTTCGGATGTGCGGGATGGACGCATGCGGAAAATCGGTCAGCATCGCCTGGATAAAGGCCTGCATGTGCTCGGGGATGCTGCAGGCGGTGTTGACCGTATATCTGGATGCCAGGCCCGCCATGCCGAACGCGTCAAAGGCCTCCTGCCACCGGCGCATTGTAGACCAGGAAAGGCTGGGCCGCCCCCCGCGGGATGCCACAAGCCCGATCACCTCGGCAGTCAGCGGTATCGCCCCCCCGACCAGCTCCCGGCAGAAGACCTCCGTGCCCCGCTTGAGCGGCAGGCCGGTCGCCTTCAAAAAACCGTCCCTGGCCTGCAGGATCTCAAACCGTGCCTCCGCCTCTCGTTTTCGGGCCTCAGGCAGGGCCGCATAATCCTTCAGGCCCTGCTCCTTGGCCCGCTGCCGGGCCTCGATGGCGGTCAGTTTTTCATCCGCCAGGGCCTCGCCCCGCAGCTGTCCGGCCTCGGCAGAGGCCCCCGGTGCGGCCGCCATCTTTCCGGCCTCAGACAATTTCAACGCCAGCTCGCCCCGGACCGCTCTCGGCAGCAGGGACGTAACGAATACGGCTTTACGCCCGCCGCGGCACGCCGTCGATATCCGGCCCCATCCTTCATCTGTCGCCCGCTGCTGCACGGCCCGGCGTGAGATGCCGAGCGTTTGGCTGATCTGATCCGCTGTCCATTCCGCTTGCATGGGTTATCCTCCTATGGCCATGGGATCGGCCAGCAGCCGCCGCCACTCATCGTTCAGGGCCTTTTTCGTGGGGTAGGGGCCGCCGTGCTTTCGCCAGCCGCCCGAGTGCGACAGGTGCACGATTTCGCGTGAATACTCATGTTTCCGGTACACCGAAAACCCCGCGTTCAGCAGCTTCACTGAATCAGAACCCGAATACATCAGATGCTCGCCCAGGATATTTTCTATCATCCGGAAACTGGCGTCCTCCCGCCCGTCACCGGCCACCGCCTGCAGCATCCCCACCAGGTAGCGCGTCACCGTCTCCTTGCTCGTGTGCTTCCAGTCATCGTCCCTGGCAAATGATACCTGCTCGAGCGCCGCGTCAAAGGCCGCCTTGAACTCGGCATCGATCCGCTCCTTGTCGGTGGGCGTTCGGGTTTTTTTGATCGCCTGTTTGATCTGCTCGACCGAATAATCCTTGGCCGTTTTTTTAAGGAGGGAGGCCGTGATCCGGCCGCCCGGCGCTGTATCGAGCGCCTTCTGCCAGACCACAGCCTGTTTTTCGGGGTCCAGGGGGGCCAGGACACGCGCCTGGCGTTCGTTGGCGGGAAGACAGAAGGCGGGGATATCGTCGGGTTGTGCGCCATCGCTTTCATCTGAATCGATTTCATTTTGTCTACCATGGTAGACATTTTGAAACCGGCCTTTGATGTTATCCACAACGTCAGTAGCATCGATAAGCTGATATGCCCTTGGCCTGGCGATTTCGAACACCTCTTTGACATAATGATCAAACGTATCATGACTGGTCCGGTAAAGCTTTGCATCCCGGATCTCGCGCAAAGCGCAGCCCACCTCGTAAAATGCCCGGAAGTTTTTCCGGATCACGGCCTCCAGCTCGTCGAGCCGGTGGGCCTCCCGCACCGACAGCGCGTTCGGATGACCGGCCGGTGCCGGAAACGTCTCGTTGAATGGGATAATATCCGTCATATCGAACTTCCTTTCATCACCTGTTGGATGCGCGGGGCGTCGATTCCCAGCCGGCCGGCCATCTCCTCGACCACCTCCGCGCCGAAGTCGGAAAACGCCGTAAAATCCACCCGGAGTCGGGGGGGCTCGCCGGGTGTGCGCCTGCCCACCAGCACGATCCGCCCGGCCGCCACGTCCTGCTCTATGTCCGGTTCCACTATGCCGGCCGCTGCCGTCTGCCGTTTCTTCATTCTCAGTGTCTGTTTCCGTCCCTGTCTGCGTCCCATAAAACGCCTCCTTCTTGTTGCTGTTGCTACTTCTTGAGTTCTTTTTTCAGCCGCCGCATTTCGGCGATGTTTTCCTCGAGTTTTCCAAGATTCAGTTGGCGCAGTTCCTCACCCGTTGCGACACGCGCCCCTTCCGGCGCCACGAGAGTGGACGCCGGCTCCAGGGATCGGGTGACCCGGTGAATCGCGTACAGGTAATAGGCCGGGATGGGATAGTCTGCGGGTTTGCTTAAATAGTTGTTGAACATGTGGATCGTCAGGGGCCGGCGGCAGGTGGGCGGGTCCGCCTGGGCCCCGGCCTCGGTGCGGCCGAAATAGGCGTTGACCGCGTCCACCACCTGGTCGCGCGACTTGCCGCTGGCCCGGATCGCGCGCTTGATTGCGGCCGCAATCTCGATGCACGCTTCAAATTCGCACTCGATCCGGTGCGGACGTTTCGGACCGGCCGCAATCGCCCCCTGTATCTGGCTGGTGGCCTCGATGTACCGGTCCAGTTTCTTTTCGAACGTAAAATCAAACTGCATCTGACGGGAATCTTTTTTACTTTTTGCCATTGCGTTTTCCTTCGTAATGACCTAAAAGTCTAGGTTAAAGTTATGTCTAAACGTTTTGAGGTGTTAGACGTTGACCCCTTGGCGCCGGTAGGCGATAATGAGGAAGATTGCAGCTCAGCCGGCCTTCCGGTAATACTTCGGCCAGATCTCGGCCACGGGCTTGCCGATCACGGCCGCAATCTTGTTCCGGACCGGCGCGGACACATCCCCGCGCCAGATCACGCAGTTGACAGTCGGGACGCTGACATGCAGCTCCCGGGCGATCTTCGTCTGGGAAGAGCCCGCCCGCTCGATCGCGTGTTTGATGTCTATAGGGTCCATGGGATGCTCCTTTTTTTGTTAACGTCTGAATGGAGGTTGAGATGATGCCGTTTCCGCTGAATTTCAAGCGCCACATCCGGGACAGTCGGGACGTTGAAACCGAGCTTCGCCGCTGTCTGACCGAATCGGATATACGGGCACTTCGCAATGATTGCCGCACTTTGAGCCGATCTGACTGGCTATACTGGATATCGCTGCACGACGGGCTGATAGCCGCATTTCTCGCCTTGCCGCCCACGCTGCGCGCCGATCACTCCGCATGGAATAAACCGCTGCTTCGATTCCGGCTGATACTGGCGGCCATCCAGCGGACCCGGCAGGCGCGCTCGGTGCTGCTGCACATCGACCGGCACTGCCTGTTTCCCTGGGCCGGCGGCTCCGCCCGGGATTTTGCCGTTCGGGCGGCCCAGGCGTTTGATGACATAGAGTTATATGGAGAATCAGAGTTATGGCCGTTTGACGGCCCTGATCCGTTCCTGGATTCATAGGGTGGCTCCTTTGGTTGAAAAGATTATCGAAATTGTATCAAAGCGTGTTCTCGGAAACGTCGGCATCCTCCCGCTGCTGTCCGCCGTGGCAGCCTTCAGCGTCCTGGCGTTGACCAGCGCACTCAAGCAGGCGGCACTCGGCGCACTGCTCGTTTTCGGGATCATAGGCATCGCAGAACATTTGTATCGGCAGGCCAACGCCAAGCATGTGAAGCTCATGAAACGTCTCGATGCCCGCAGGACCTATGATACGGAAACATTTCTTAAACTGGCGGACAGAATTTACGGGGTCAGGGGCTGGAAGCCGGAATATGAAGACATTACCGTCGGAGGATTCATATACCGCATCGTAAGTGCCGACAAGCCCGTCCCGATGAAGGCAATATCCGGGCCCCTGTGCCCCGGATGCGGAAAGAACCTGACAGTTTCCGTCGCATGGTTCTTCCCCTGTTTGATGCGGGTGGACTGTCTGTGCGGCTACCGCAGATCCCGCTTTGCGGATCCGGAAAAACTTTACCAGAAAGTCAGGAACTATTTTAATCTGCCTCGGTGAATGCGGCGTTTTTAAAGGCATGGTTTTAATCCTTTCAAACTTATGGAGGTTTCCATGAAATTTACCGCTGTTTGTTCAAATCCGGACTGTAAATTTTCAAGGACTTACGGTCGCGATGACACCCTTGGCAAATTCTGCCCGATGTGCGCCAAGGAGCTGCTGTACAATTGCCCTGAGTGCAATGGACCGATCCAGACAAGGGGGGCCGTTCACTGTGAAGCTTGCGGCGCCCCCTTGAAGCCGGCGCCTACTGTTTAGCACCGCAGTACACGCAATATTTGGTCTGGCGGTCAAACAGCCCGACCTTCCCGCAGCATTCCAGGCGGCTCTGATAAGGCCGCAGGTCAGTGGCGCACTGGGTGCAGAAGTTGGCGTCGGTATCCAGGTCTTTGTTGCCGCAGGTCGGACATTCGGTGATAATCGTCATCTTTGTCATAATTGGGTTCTCCTTTTGGGTTGAGTTGTTCTTAAAAGTTAGGCTGAATTATTAGTTTAGTTATTTTAATATTATCAATTTAGTTATTCGTCAATAAGAAAATAACAAAATGATTATTTTTAATGAGATAATTGAAAGGCTGAAGCAGTATACCGGCCTCAAAGCGAATAAAGATGTCGCCGAATTGTTTGGGATATCTGCGCCAGATTTCAGCAGAAGGAAAAAGCAAGGTACGCTTCTGCCTTTAATCGTGGAATGGGGAATTAACAATAATGTTAATTTGGATTGGCTTTTAGCAGGAAAGGAGCTTGAACCGCCAGAAAAACTACCATCGACACCTAACATCATAGAGTTAGAGCACTCTGATTTAATAAAAGACTTTAAAGACAAGCGCTTCGCAAAAGAAATCAACGTTGATTTACTCGAGATTGAACGGATAGATCCAGCCAAATTCAGAGAGACTGGATTTTATGTCAAGGGCGTTGCAAGCACATTGAAATCAATCAAGCAAGACACCGAGGGGGAACCAAACGCTGTGAGGAACGGCACAGCGGATCGGAAAAACTCGGCGAAGTAATCCTTCTGCCACCGGCACCAGCGCCCTACGGTGAGCGCTTCCCTGGCCTGGCCGACTACCTGGACCTGCTGCTCTCTCACGACGGTCTGATCATCAGCATCTGCATCCACGGCAACTACCAGCTCATACTCTCTCCTGATTCCCTGATCGGCAAAAACATAGCAAGTGTTCCCATACAATCGAAACAGGACATCCCCGGCATCCTGCAACGCACCATCCGCGACCGCAGACCGACGCGCTTTTGCTGCTGGATCCGGCACAACTACCGCCCCGGCCTGATGCTCCCGTTGGACGCCGGCGGATACGCCACCATGCGCCTGGCCCGCGGCCAGCCCGGAACCTTTATATAAGGAAATAAAATGGCTAAGAAAATGTTTTGTAAAAATTGCGGCAATATCGGAAAACCCAGAAAAGTCACACGAGGGTCAATCTTTATCGAAATTATTTTATGGATATGCTTTATCGTCCCGGGGATAATTTACTCGATCTGGCGCTTAACAACCAGGACCACAGTCTGCCCCCACTGCAGTACCCCCGGCATGATCCCCATCGACAGCCCGATGGCCCAAAAGATTCTAAGTCAATAGGGCAGGGCCGGGACAAAAAAACGGGCTGATGGTTATAACTATTCCTATAGTTTCAGGGGTTGTTTTGCCATAGGCCCGTACTACTACCCATTTGCCGATCGTTCGATATACGGCAAATGGCAGCGTCATTTTTTGCCTATTTTCCGCTTCGCACTTTCAACACCGCCAAAAACGGTAAAAAATCCCGTATCCGTCTAAAATGATTTAAAAAATAGCCATGCCACCAAAAAAACCGCCGCTTCCAGCTTCGCTTCGCACTTTCGGCTTTAAGTGCGAAACAAAAAAAACCCCGGAAACCCCGAGGCCAAAGATAAAAAAAATAATCCGCAGAAGCTCAAACCGCCACAAACCACGCCCGACACCGCAACCACCGCAAAAAATTAAACCCCCATTTAACCCCTCTTAACCCCCCGCTTAAACAGGTTCAAACCACCGACACATTCTCACCGAAACCCATTTTTGGTTCCAAGTTCAAAAAACGTCACAAACACACACCCCGAAACCCCAACCCCCCCACCAATTCAGCCTTTCCCATCATTCCCCGCCAAATCCCACAAAATCCCGCCTTGTTCCAAACCTTGTGATAAATAACACGGCATTATTCGCGAAACCGTCAGAATGAGGTCTGCCGCTTTGTTTCGGGTTTAACGGATTAATAATTGAAGAGGTCCCCCAGTCCGGACGCCCGGTGGACACACCGTTGAACGGATATGACCGGCAAATCCATTCGGGGGGTCACCAGCGTAAATCGGCTGCGGGACCGCGTGATGGCGGTATAGAACAGTTCCCGGGTCAATACCGGGCTCATGCTGTCGGGAAAGACCAGCACCGTATGATCAAATTCAGACCCCTGAGATTTGTGAACGGTCATGGCATAGACGGTTTCAACATCAGTCAGACGCGACGGCAGCACTTTTTTCAATGTGCCGTCGGGCATGGGGAACACGACCTTCAGGATTTTTTGGTCCGTCCCCTGATCATCGCTGACCGGTAAAACAATTCCCATATCTCCGTTCATCAGCCCCAGACTGTAATCATTGCGGGTGACCATCACCGGCCGGCCGGCATACCAGCCCTCGGTGGCGCGGATGAGCCCGGCTCTGAAAAGCATTTCAGCTGCTTTTTCATTGAGCCTTTCCACGCCCCGGGTGCCCCTGCGGATCGGCGACAGCAATTGAAAGCGGTTAAAATCAGCCAGCACGGCATTCAGCCACTCATTTTCAGGCAAACCGACCTGAGCATCGGCTGTGATCCGTTCCAGGTAAGCACGATACCCCATCATGGGGGTGCCGGAGGTCTGTGCTCGGGTAACATGATCGCTGTGGCCGTCGAGCACTAACTGCGAAAACCGTTGATCGTCAATATCCTGCAATACCACCTGCGCAATGTCGCTGAACCCCTGATTCCAGACCGCGGCAACCTGCCAGGGATCACCGGCGTTCACCGCACGGGCCAGGGCACCGATCCCGCTGTTTTCGCCGAACCGGTGACTCTTTCGCAGCACCACAATATGCTGATCCAATCGGGTTCCGCTGCCGGTAAAGGCCTTCAGCGAAAATCCGGTGTGCTTTTTTATCCACGCGGCGGTTTGCGGCAGATAGCCAGACGGGTCCAAATGACGGCACAGGTCACCCAGTACCGAGCCCGCCTCCACGGATGCCAGCTGGTCCTTATCCCCCATCAGAATAAGACGTGCTGTGGCGGGCAGAGCGTCCAGCAGAGCAGCCATCATTTCCAGATCGATCATTGAGGCTTCATCCACGACCAGGAGATCCACATGAAGCAGATGCTGTGCATTGTAGACAAAGTGACGGGTATCGGGCCGGCTCCCCAGCAAGCGGTGCAAGGTGGTAACCTCCGTGGGCACGGCCCCCTGCAGGCGTGCCGGCAACGCACCCACCGCATCACCTATGGACTCGGTCAGTCGTGCCGCTGCTTTGCCCGTAGGCGCTGCCAGGCGGATTCGCAATTTTTCCCCCTGATCCAGGGCCAGTGACTGCAGGAGCCCGAGCAGGTGAACCACCGTGGTGGTCTTGCCGGTACCCGGCCCACCGGAAATTACGCTGAACGCGCTTTTTGCTGCAACGGCGGCGGCTACACTCTGCCAGTGAACCTCTTTTTTCGCCTGTTCCCGAGGATTCCGCAGGGGGGTAAACAGCCGGTCCAGACCTGCCGCCAGGGTGTCCGGCACGGGGATGTCATGCGCCAGTCTGAGCAGAATTTGCTGCGCCACCTGCCGGGTGTATTGCCAGTAACGGCGAAGGTATAACCGACCGTCATCGAACACCAGGGGGGTATTGCCGGCCCCCGGGGCAACCAGGGCGGAACTCTGCAGCGTCTGCGTCCAGGTTTCCAGGGAAACACCGTCAAGAATTTCGGAGGGTTTGCTGGAAACCGGCTCCCCGATTTCACCTTCCGGCGGCAGGGACAGTGTGTTATCCGGTTCAGCCAGAACGGCCTCAAGATCCAGACAGACATGACCTCTCCCCAGTTGGTGACTGACCAGGGCCGCGGCCAGCAGCACAAGATCCGGGCTGTCCGGCCGGCAGGCTTTCAAAAAGCCCGCAAACGCCCGATCCAACGGTCTCAGCCAGCCGCACTCGCTCCACTCTTTCAACAGGTTCAACACGTTTTCAGACAGCATGATCGTTCTCCCGACCGGCAAAATAGTCGTCAAGCCGTTCAATCAGCGGCCACGGGGGGCTGTCTACATAAATTCCCTGACCGTCAGAGGTGACACCGCGCAGAAACAGGTAAACCGCACCGCCCATGTCCCGCTGGTAGTCGTAATCCGGCAATCTGGCTTTCAGTTGGCGGTGCAGGGCCAGCGTGTACAGCACATACTGCAGGTCGTAGCGGTGTTCCCGCATGGCGCAGGCCATGGCATCGGCCCCGTAGGCCCGTTCGTCTTCTCCCAGATAATTGGACTTGTAGTCCATCACGTAATAGCGCCGCTGGTGGCAGAAAGTCAGATCGATAAATCCTTTGAGCATGCCGTTTACATTGACGGGCCGAAGCTGGGGACGATCATTTCCCGGCATGATGCAGGCCGTTACCGCTGCATCCAGCACCCGGGTATCCACCTGATGAGCGGCAAATAAAAATTCAAGCTCCGACTGATAGCTGCACGCCTCAAGGTTTGCAAGGCTCACCTGCCCCTGATCCTCCGGCAGCAGGAACGGTGTCTTCAGCAGACCCTGCAGCCAGGAGGTGAGCATCTCTGCCCATGGCTCCCACCCGCGACGTTTGCACAATTGCTGCAGATGGTCACTGACAAGCTCTCGATTATCGGCCACGGTATCAAAACCTTTATCAGCGGCCCATTCGAGTAAACCATGCAGAAAGGTCCCCGGCTCGGGCCCCCGGGGAAACTGGTGAATTGACCGGTGAGGCGACCGGATTTTCGGCGGTGCGTGCCATTCAATTTCAACCTCCTGCAGCTGATCTTCCACAGCCGAATTCGGCACGTCGGGAAGAAATTTTTCAGTATTATTTTCCGTACGGGCAGCGGCCTGTCTGCCCGCACCGGACAGAATACCGGAATAGCTGGAAATCCACCAGTCAGAGGGTACATGACCGCTGAATTCACGGGCAGGTCCCAGCCGATCAGCTTTGGTGAGCGACACGTACTCATCATCATGAGCATCCGGCAGAGGTTCAATGACAATATCGTCACAATCGCCTTTCAATTGTGCCAGTTTTTCCGATACCATGGCCGTGGGAATCATTTCCCGGGCCGACAACAGGTAGCCGAAACCGGACAGATGAAGGTTGCTGGTTTCCCCGTTTCTGCTCATCCTTCCCATCACGCCGATGCCCAGCCGGCAGGCAAATTGCGCACGGGTCACCGCCACATAGAGCAGCCGCAGGTCTTCTGCGAGTCGTTCCGTATCGGCCGCTTCCAGATCATGATCGGCAGGATGCTGAACAAGCCTCAGCCGTCCCTGTTCATCGTGATATTTGACTACGGATGAATTGCGGGCGGTGACCTGGCGGTAGCTGCAGATAAAGGGCAGAAACACCAGGGGGTATTCCAGTCCCTTGGACTTATGAATCGTTATGACCCTGACCAATGCTTCGTCGCTTTCCAGTCTCAGAATGTGTTCATCGGAACTGCCGCCGTTTTTTTGGAGCCGTTCGGCCAGCAGGCGTACCAGGGCCGCTTCCCCATCCAGTGCGCCGGCCTCTGTCTGCAGCAGTTCCGCCAGGTGAAGCAGATTGGTCAGGGACCGTTCACCGCCGGTGCCGGCCAGCAGACGTGCCGGCACCCCGAATTCATGAAGCAGCGTCCGGAACATGGGCAGTACCCCCTGATGCTGCCAGATCCCTTGATATCGGCAAAACCGCTCGACTTCCGCTTCCCAGACCGTCTCATCCTGATTCAATTGATCCAGCCGGGTCAGCGGCAGATCCAGAATCGGTGTGGCCAGGGCCGCTCTGACAAACCCCTGCTGCCGGGGTTCTGAGCAGGCCCGGAGCAGATAAAGCGTTTGCCGGGCTTCGTCACTGTCAAAAACGGAATCCTTGTCAGACAGGTAAACACTTCGTATCCGGCGGTTTTCAAGTGCCCGGCGAATGGCCCTGGCTTCACTGAAATCCCGGACCAGAATGGCGATATCTGCCGGGCGCAAAGCGGTCAGCGTGCCGTCGGGTTCTTCGAATCCCGCCCGGGGCGGCTGGAGTTCTGCCAGATTCAACAAACGCACAATTTCGCCGGCGAAGGCATTGGCCATCCGGCTGAGATAGCCCTCGGCACCGGTTTTCGAAACCGGCCCGCTTTGAGGCATCTGCCAGAAATGCATGGCTTTTGCCGGCTCGCCATTGACCATGAACCGCGCTTTTTGCCCCTGCACGGCAACCGGATTAAAGGGGATTTGATTCTTGAATAAAAAGGCGCCTTCGGGATATTCAGCGGCCTTTTTAAACATCCGGTTGACAGCCTGTACCATGCCTTCGGTGGACCGATAGTTTCTGCCAAGCGTGTAATGCCGGCCGGCGGTTTCCCGGCGTGCATTCAAATAGGTATGGATGTCGGCACCTCGAAAGGCATAAATCGCCTGTTTGGGATCACCGATCATGAACAGGCCGATGTTCGGCCTGTCGAGATAAATTTTACTGAACGCGGCGTACTGCACCGGATCGGTATCCTGAAATTCATCGATCAGGGCCACCGGAAACTGTTGGCGAATCACCTGCGCGAGTCGTTCATTACCCGGTGCCTGCAGCGCATCGTTCAGGCGGGTCAGCAAGTCATCATAGCCCATCCGGGAACGGCGCTGTTTTTCCTGGTCAAATCGCCGGGCAATATCACCGGCGGCGTGGCTGAACAGAGCGGTATCGACTTTCAGATTTTCAAGTTCCCCGTTTAATTGCTCAAAAGCCTCATATGCCGGATGTTCAGGGAGCGTCTTGTTTTTGCTTAAGCCCGCCGTCAGTCCAGGCCGGGAAAGTTTTTCCCGTGCCTTTTCATCCGGCAGGGGCCCGTTTTCCTTCACCCAGCTGATGAGCTGATTCAGCCATTTGTTCAGCGATTTTATGCGGTATTTGTTGCCGTTGAGCGTTTTATCCGCATGCGCCTTCCGTAACTGTTCGACCGCAACTTCAAGATCCACCGCCCATTTTTGACGGGCATCTTCAATTGCCTGCCGGCGCTGTTTCAGAACGATAAACGGATCGTCCGCTGCATCTGAAGGCACGTTGAGCAGGGGCCGCACCTTTTTCAATAATTCCTGCGGGGTGGAGCACTGGATCAACTCGAGGAGTTCTGCCAGAGGTTTCGCCGGCTGCGGATAAAAAGTGGAGCGCCAGTAGTCGCAGGCAGCCTCTTCCAGCAGGTCCTTATCATCGGGTTCCAGTGTCAGGTCAAACAGGCTTCCGCTGTCAAAGGCGTGTCGGCGCAGCATCCGCTGGGACCAGCTGTGAATGGTGTAAATGGCGGCTTCATCCATCCATTGCGCGGCCTGATCCAGCACCCGGGCCTGAGCCGGTCGGGTGTCGACGGCAAATTCGTTGCGCAATGCGTTCAGGTAATCATCACCGGCCTCCCTGTTGCGAAACACCGCCGCAGCCTGGATGAGTCGCTTTCGAATCCGGTCACGCAGCTCTTCGGTGGCCGCATTGGTAAAGGTCACCACCAGAATCTCCGGCGGTGTCAGCGCCCGGCCGTAGCTGTTTTCACCTCCATGGCCCAGCACCAGCCGCAGATAGAGAGCGGCGATCGTGTAGGTTTTACCCGTGCCGGCGCCGGCCTCGATCAGACGGGCACCCTGCAGCGGAAAGGTCAGCGGATCGAGTGGATGGGTCATTGGTATTGCCCCTTGCGTATGGATTGGACCAGAGGCGCATAAATCGCCCCGGCCAGGGATTCAAATCGATTATCCAGAGCCTGACGAAGAGCGTCAAAATCAGGATAGCATCGTTTCAGGTAGACGCCGTCCCCATAGCCCAATTCTCCGGAAGCGTGAAACCCGTCCCCCTGGTAAGCATGACGGGCGGCCGTTTCAGCTTTTTGCGGGTCCCCTTGCCCCTCAACGGGCATCAATTCCGCAAGATAAGCCAGGGCCGTCTTTGCCGTAACCGGCAACGGCTGCTGCAGGCCCTCCCACCAGTGCTCGATGACGGCCGTCAGCCACAGCCGGGCGATTTCTTTATCCAGAGGTTGAAGCTCTGTGATACAGTCAGGGGCCACCAGGTAACTGGTGAGGGCAAGGTTACGGGCACAGCCTGCCAGATGCTTTACCCACAGGCTGATCATACAGTATAGCCGCGACACCGTACCTTTTTTGTCCATAATGTCTTTGGGATAAAACTCCCAGCGCGCACACGGGCAAGCCAGGGATGATTCCGGCAGGTTTGAAGCCGGCCGGCGCAAGCCGTCGAGCCAATCTTCCAGAGCCTCAGCGGCGCATCCCGGAAGCTGAACTGGAAACCGGATTTCGACGACCTTTGCCTCTTGGCTCCATTGCCGACAGAGATCGTGATGAAATTCGAGCATGCGTTCAACAGGTGCGGTCAGTTCTTCAGCCGCCAGCTTCCCCAGGCCGTCAAGGGGCAGCTCCCCCGTGCGGCGTAAACGCTCCGCGGCCCGGACAACGGCATCGCCACTTTTATCCGAAGCGGCCGCAAGGCCTGCATCGAGCAATTGACGGCCCGGGCCAAAGGGAGCCAGGCCGTCCAGAGCAAACGGTTCCTGATTGCTGGTGGTGACATCAATTTCGTCAAAGTAGACGTTTAACCGCTGATTGAAAAAACATTTGATCGGATTTTTCAAAAATCGAATCAGCCGGTTCAGCTGCAGACTGCCGTCAAATGCCGGTGTATCCAGCGGACCCTCAACCCCTTTTGCTGCCGGCCGGTCAAAAACCCCTCGCCATTCATGGGAATAGGTAAACAGGTTCGGCCGTTTTTCCGGCAGAAAATAGGTCCTGCTGAACGGCTGCAGCGGGTGACGGCAGGTCAGCTGATCCAGCAACGGGTCACCGGTCGTTTCCTTTGGCGGCGAAGGTCCAGCCGGTCGCCAGCCGGCCGCCAGGTAGTCCCGCAACTGTCCTGCCAGCACCGACGGCATGCGTTCGCTGTTGTCCTGCACGCTGCGGCCGATGTAACTGATGTAAAATTTTTCACGGGCCGAAAGCAACGCCTCGAAAAACAGGTAGCGATCATCCTCTCTGCGGGAACGATCGCCGGGCCGGTAGCGGCCGGGACCGGCCATCAGATCGAAATCCATGGGCGTAACGCTGCGGGGGTACTCGCCATCGTTCATTCCCAGCAGACAGACGACTTTAAACGGAATGGCACGCATGGGCATCAGAGTGCAGAAATTGACCCGACCGGCCAGAAAACGCTGGGATACGCCAACATCTTTCATGGCGCCCAGCAGGGCCTCGCGGACTACCTGCAATGTCAATGCATCTTTTAGTCCCGCATCGTTGCAGGCGTCGATCCACTGTTCCAGAACCTCTTGCATGCGAGTCCGGGTGAGCTGGTCATAACGGGTGACGGGTAGAAAGAAATCGTCCGTCAGGCCCAGAATACGCTTACTCCAGTCTTCGGCCGTGGTCGGCTGCCCGAGTAACTGCCAGTATGTTTCCAGCCGTTCCAGCATCAGGGCCAATGCGCCCACCAGGGCCGCTTCCAGTCCGCCGATTTCATCATAGGGTTCGATGCCCTGCCAGGGGGCGCCCGCTCCTACCGCATACCCCAGCAGCATGCGTCTCAAACCAAACAGCCAGGTATTTTGTTCCATCCCGGCGGGCAGATCAAAATCCCCGCGCTGATCGGCATTCAACCCCCAGCGAATACCGGCGCCCTGAATCCACTGATGCAATTTAGGCAAATTCGCTTCGCTCAGCCCGAACCGTTCGCGAATGGCCGGCACTTCCAGCAGATCCATCAGATCGCTGACGGTCATGCGGGAGCCGGGCAGCTGCAGCAGTTTCTCCAGGGCTTTCATCATGGGAACACTGGTTTGTTCGGGGCGGTCTGCAATGGTAAAGGGAATGTATCGTGAATCATCGAGCGGCAGATTGCCGAATACCGCCTCGATGTGGGGGCCGTAGGTGTCGACGTCCGGGGCCATCACAATGATATCCTGGGGTTTCAGATCCGGCATCCGGCTGAAAAATGAAAGCAGCTGATCCTGCAGAATTTCCACTTCGCGCTGCCGGCTGTGGGCCAACTGAAAGCTGATGGACAGATCATCGGGCGATACGGGTTGCTTTTCTTCATCGATGTCGGGCAGCGGCGTCAGATCCAGAATGGCCTGCTGCACCTGCTGGAGCAATCCGGCCGGCCGGTCTGCCGTTGCCACATCACGAAACAGATCGATCGCTTCAAATTGCCGGCGGTACTCGTCCGGCTGGTCATACCCGTAAAGCAGGCCGATATAATCACGCCCCTGTTTGGCCCAGGCGGCCAGCAGCGGGTTGACATGCTGATGCAGCAGTTCCGGGCTCAGATTCTGCAAAGATGGTGATTTGTGCGGGTGGCGGGCGTGTTCAATGCGCAGCAGCTCACGGTCTTCGATGATATCGGCCCAGTAGTGCCGACAGGGATTGTGGACAAACATCAATACCTGACTGTGTCGGGAAACGGCATGCAGCGCTTCCAGGGCCTGCCGGGGCAGGGAGCTGATGCCGAACACGATCACCCGGCGGGGCAGATCTCCGGGACGGCGCGCCAGGGTTTGAGCCGCTTTCAGAAACTGCCGGTGCACGCTGAAGCGGCCGGCATTGCGATGCTGTTCGGGCACATCGGATTGAATCCGGCGCCAGAGTTCTGCCTGCCAGGCGTGCTCCGGCGGCAGTTCAACGGGTTCGCCTCTGCCGTTTCGCAGCTGCTCCAGTCCGGCGGTCCAGTCTTCCAGCCAATCGGCCCGATAGACCTGATACTGATCGTACAGATCGGCCAGATGACATGCCAGCTGGTAGTGTTTTCGAAGGTCATGGTCATCGGTAAGGTATTGCCTGAGCGGGCTGCACCACTCATTTTTTAACAGCGACGGCAACAGCCGCAGCAGACGCCATATCAGCCGCGTTTTATCATATGGGGACTCAAGGGGGATTGCGTCGGCGCCGAGCACGGCCCGGTAGGCCTGCCACAGAAAACGTGCAGGCAACTGAAAATCCATGGCGGCGCTGATACCGCAACCGGAATTTTCAGCCAGTGCCAGTTTGAGCCACTGGGCCATGCCGTTGCTCTGAACGATGAATACTTCATTTTCCAGAGGTTTGAGCGGGTGGTCGCCGATCCATCGTGTAACCACCCGGCGAAGGTCTTCCATATGATTGGAATGAACAATGGAAAGACCGGGGTGGAGGACCGTATCCTTCATTGTCGTCTCCTGTAAGGGGCCTGGGCCGGGATTGTGCAGGGATTCAGGTTGGCATCTGGCCGTATGGCGTGGAGCGAGGCTCGGGAGAAATGAACGGCACCATGTGCTGGTTTTCTATCGCCCGTTCGTTTCGATCACTCGAGGCGCAGAGATCCAAATCACCGTTTCGGGGCTCTGCACCTCGATCGTAGCGGGTGGTTCAGCAAGCCACTTCCTGGATCAGAGCGGTTTCATCACTGCTCAGTACTTTATCGATATCCAGAAGGATCTTGACGCCGCTTTCCATTTTGGCCATGCCCAGGATGTAGCGTGTGTCCAGACCGATACCGAAAGCCGGTGTGTCTTCAATGTCTTCGCCCTTGATATTCAGAACCTCGGAGACCGAATCAACGACGGTGCCCATCAGTATGATTCCCGCAGGGCCGGCAAGTTCCACTACGATGATGCAGGTACGGTCGGTATAGTCGATCGCCTCCATACCAAACCGCATTCGCAGATCGATGACCGGAATGACCTTGCCTCTGAGATTGACGACGCCTTTGACGTATTCGGGGGTCTGGGGAACGGATGTGACCGGCATCATGCCGATGATTTCCTTGATTTTCAAAATTCCGATACCGTATTCTTCATTACCCAGAGTAAAGGTCAGGTATTTGCCTTCCCGTTCCGTCATGGCTTGTACAGACTTGTTGATGATGTCGGTTGCTTGAGCCATTAAGAGTCCTCCTTGAGCATCGGGCAATTCAGCCGGCCGGAAAATGCAGCCGAGGTCTGTCGAACAGTTGACTACAGGCTGTCGAATCAGGTGTCGTTCAAATGCCCGAAAATCAGATTTAGTTGTTAAACGCCGTTTGCATGCATACCAAAATCATTTATCTATTACCAATTTTGTTAGAAAAAATAAAGGACAACCTTCAATATCTTCAGATAAATGTTCAGGGGTGCGACAAACATGAATTATATTGTTTTACTTGACTTTTTGATTATTATCGCTTGAAGTTTTTCGGAAAACATATTAAGCCGTTAAGGCATATAATAAATTAAATCGATCTGATGCCGATTGGGCGTCTGACCGTCGGGCATCCTTAAAAAAATTGTACGAAGAATCGTCAATTCTGATCGGGAGATTGAAAATGGATAAACAGACCGCTTCAAATGGGGGAAAATCTTCAAAACGGCTCCGGTTAGGTGAACTTCTGGTTCAAAGCGGCCGCATTACCGAAGCGCAACTTCAGGATGTGTTAAAACGACAGGCCCAGACCGGTGGGCATTTGGGGTCGGTTCTGATTGAGATGGGGTTTATTGCCGTGGAGGATTTGCTGCGCGTTCTCGGAGATAAGCTCGGGGTTTCCACTGTAAATCTTTTTAATCTGGATATCGATCCCCAGACCATCCGGCTGATTCCAATGGGGAAAATCACTTCACTGAATATCCTGCCGGTAGCCGTCGATGCGCATACGTTGACACTGGCCATGGTGAATCCTCAGGATTTTGAAACCATACGGGACCTTGAATTTACTCTGGGTAAAAAAATACGTCCCCGGCTGGTGCCGTCCTTTATGATGGATGCGGCGATCAAAAGCCTTACGAAAGATCCGGAAAAAGGCATCCGGGGGGCTTCGGTAGTCAATCTGATGAAACTCGACAAAGTCATGGAAAAACAGGTGCCGCCCCTTGCCGCGCTGCTTCGATCCCTGTCCAAAACCCATGCCAGTGATTTGCTGCTGACACCCGGCGCCCCCCCGTCTTTGAAAATAAACAATGAGATTAAACGATTGCCGACAGACCCGTTGATGCCCCGGGATTGCGAAAAATATGCCTCGGAATTGATGCCGAAAGATGTGGGGGAAAACTTTTCCGAATTCAACGATATCGAATTTGCGGTGACGTTTCCCGATATTGCACGTTTCCGTGTGACGGCTTACAAACAGAGAGGGTCCATTTCCCTGGCGATTCGAAGCCTTCCGGAACGTATTCCGCCGTTAAAGGACCTCAATCTTCCGGAATGGATCAGCGGTTTTGCGCTGAAATCGCAAGGTTTGATACTGGTAACCGGCCTGGCGGGGCACGGCAAAACCATGACCTTGAACGCGATGGTGGATATCGTTAACAATTCTCGGCGCTGCAATGTCGTGATGCTGGAAGAACCCGTGGAATATCTTCACAAACACCGCAGGTGCAACATTAATCAGCGGGAAGTGGGAAGGGATGTTAAATCCTTTTCCGAGGGGCTTCGGCATGTGTTCCGACAGGCTCCCGACGTGATAGTCATAGGGGAGTTGAGGGACAGGGAAAGTGTGGAAATTGCGTTAAGGGCCTCTGTCACGGGTTATCTGGTGATGGCCACGGTCAATTCCGATACGTCGACGACCATCATCGAGCAGATGATCGAAATGTTTGAACCGGAACGGCAGAATCTGGTCCGAAGCATGCTGGCTGATGCGTTGCTGGTGTGTCTGGCTCAGCGTCTGATCAAGGATAAAAGCGGACAGAGCCGGGTGCTGGCCCTGGAAAAACTGGTAAACAGCCATCGGGTTAAAAAAATCATCAGGGAAGAAAAAACCCTTCATGTCCGAACTCAAATGCAGGCAGGGACCCAGGATTTTACCTCGCTGGACATCTCAATGGCAAATCTGTGTAAAGAGGGACGGATCAGTTACGAAGACGCCCTTGTTTTTGCGAAAGACCCTCAGTTTTTCAATAGTCTGGTTCCCGAAACCATGAGAAGTTAGCGTCTTATTCCTTCCGTGCCCCTGAAAGCTGTCAAAAAAACCAGGATTTTTATGATGGGTATATTGACCGGCCGCTTCGCTCGAAACGCAGAGAACACAGGGTCCCGAAACGGCGACTTTGGTCTCTGCGATCTCTGTGCCTCGAGAGAGCGAAGCGAACGGGCGGTAGAAAATTAAAGCGAAGACTTTTTTTATTCGGTATAATACAACTAAAAGTTGAGCACAATAAATTGCGGTGAAATTCTGTCTACATAAAATGCAAATGGATACGATTCGGAAAAAGGTTCGAGGCCTGGGGCTGTGTTCCGGGGGGCTCGACAGCATACTGGCGGCACTAGTGCTTAAAAAACAGGGCATCGATGTTGAATGGATTACGTTTGAAACTCCTTTTTTTTCAGCGGACAAGGCGCGGGCAGCCTCGAAAATGACCTGCATTCCTCTCCGGGTTCAGTCCATTACACCCGTTTATCTCCAGATGTTGGAACATCCTCCCTGTGGGTACGGAAAGTACATGAATCCTTGCCTTGACTGCCATGCGCTGATGTTTCGTCTGGCTGGCGAGGTGATGAGGTCCGAGGGAATGGATTTTCTATTCAGCGGCGAAGTGATGGGCCAGCGTCCCATGTCTCAGACGCGACCGTCTTTGAGATACGTGGAAAAACATTCCGGGTTTCAGGGGTACATTCTGCGGCCGTTGAGTGCTAAACGGCTTCCGGAAACCATTCCCGAGCAGGAAGGATTGGTAAACCGGGAGTTGCTTCTGGATCTGGCCGGCAGATCCAGAAAACCTCAGATTCGTCTGGCCAAAGAATTCGGCATCACCGAATATCCGGCACCCGCGGGAGGTTGTCTCCTCACGGACAGGGGGTATACCGTTCGGTTGAAGGACTTGTTTGGCCATACCGATACCGGTGCTGAAAAAGATTACCACCTGCTGAAGCACGGGCGGCATTTTCGATTGTCGCCGGTTTCTAAAATTATTGTGGGGCGTACTCAGGGCGATAACGAAAAGATCGCCGGGTATTACCGTCCGGATGCCGATGTCCTGCTCAAGACCCGAACCATTCCCGGCCCTCTGGTGCTGATGCCTTACGGGGGCGATGACCGGGACCGCATGCTGGCGGCAGGCATATGCGCCGCCTACAGCAAGTCGCCGGAAGGCGGCAATGTGGAGATCGGGGTGACCGCTCCTGAAAAAAAATACGTGATCCGGGTGGTTGCGCAATCACCGGGGCGTTTTCGGGATCTGATGATTTAGGTCGAACGGGCGCGCAGCTGGCCGCATGCGGCGGATATGTCCAGACCTTTGCTGTAACGGATAACGGCGGTATAATTGCGGTTTTGAAGAATTTCCTGAAACCTGCGGATGGTGCTATCCTCCGGTCGTCTGTAGGTGCAACCGTCATGTTCGTTGAAGGGAATCAGATTGATTTTGGCCCGGATCGATCGCAGCACAACGGCCAGACGTTCCGCATCCTGATCGGAATCATTGACGCCGCGAATCAGGATATATTCGAATGTGATGCGCTGTCTCGGTTTTAACGGGTAGACCCGACAGGCTTCCAGAAGCTGCTCCAGCGGATAGGTTCGGTTGATCGGCATCAGCCGGGTCCTTACGACATTGTCGGTTGCATTGAGGGATACGGCCAGATTGACCTGGGCGTTCCGTCCGAGTTTCTGAAGCCCCGGGACGATTCCGGCTGTAGACACCGTGACCCTTCGATTCGAAAATTTCAGGCCGCAATCACTGTCGGTAATGATATCGATTGACCGGCTCAGGTTCCGGTAATTGGCCAGCGGTTCCCCCATTCCCATAAATACGATATTGGTCAGGGGCATGCCGTCGGGCAGGTCGTTACAAATGTCGCGTACTTGAGCGATAATTTCAGCCTCCGTTAAATCGCGCGTAAACCCGCTTTGTCCGGTGAGGCAGAATCGACACCCCAGGGCGCACCCGACCTGTGAGGAAATGCACAGGGTGAAGTGGCCTTTTTCCGGAATCAGAACGCTTTCAATGCGGTGGCCGTCTTTAAGGCCGAACAGGTACTTTTTGGATCCGTCCCGGGACAGTTCCGTGGTAATGACTTCGAGTCGGGAAATAATAAAATGGTCTGTCAGCAGTTTCCGCAGAGTCAGGCTCAAGTCCGTCATTTGATCGAATGTGTCGACCTGTCGCAGGTAGATCCAGCTCAGAATCTGACGGGATCGATAGGGCGCAATCTCCTGGTTCTGAAGCCACAGGCTCAGCTCGGCTTTTGAAAGTTCTTTTATATCTTGTTTTTTTGAATACGATGTCATAAGGTGTGTCGTTCCATAATATGAATTCGAATGAAGTCAATTAGCATATCCCATATTGATTCAAAAAGCCAGAATTCCTGCGATAATATCTTTTTCTTGACATATATTTTTTTTAATAATAAATTCAAAATTTAGTCTTTGATACGGATCGATAGGGTTCACATCAAGATAATTGATTGAAAAAATTGAGCATTGTTTGTTTTCAGGCGATTCGGAGGGCGCTTGGAAGGAAATGGATGCGTTAAATTTTTAACGATCTGATATATTTATTGATCGGTGAGGTTATGTTTGATAATTTAAGTGACAGGCTGAACGCTGTATTTAAGAAGCTGAAGGGCCACGGCAGATTAACGGAGAAAAATATCGAGGAGGGCCTTCGAGAGGTACGAATGGCGCTTCTTGAGGCCGACGTTCATTACAGGGTTGTCAAACACTTCATTTCCGATATTAAACAACGTGCTCTGGGCCGGGAGGTGACAACCAGCTTGACACCCGGACAGCAGGTGGTCAAGATTGTCAACGAGCAACTCACTGAATTGATGGGCGGTTCTTTCAGAGAGGTAGAACTCGGCGGCCCGCTTCCGATATCGGTCATGCTGGTGGGGCTGCAGGGATCCGGTAAAACGACCACTTCTGGCAAGCTGGCGGTGTTGCTCAGGAAAAAGGGCAGAAAGCCGTATCTGGTCCCGGCGGACGTCTATCGTCCCGCGGCCGTAGATCAGTTGAAAAAGATTGGCGGGCAACTGGATGTGCCTGTGTTTCCGTCTTCAGTGGATATGGACCCGGTCGAAATCTGTCGGGAGGCACGTGTGGCGGCGTTAAAGGCCGGATGCGATACGCTGCTTCTGGATACGGCGGGCCGGTTGCATGTGGATGAAGAGCTGATGGCGGAACTCGGCCGGATTAAAGATGCGGTTCATCCATCGGATATATTGTTCGTGGCTGATGCCATGACGGGGCAGGACGCGGTGAACAGCGCCAAATCCTTTAATGACGCCCTGGATATCGGAGGGGTGGTCCTGACAAAAATGGACGGCGACGCCAGGGGGGGCGCAGCCATCTCCATCAAGGCCGTTACGGAAAAACCCGTCAAGTTGATTGGTGTCGGGGAAAAGTTCAGCGACCTGGAGGTCTTCCATCCCGATCGAATGGCGTCACGCATACTGGGAATGGGAGACGTCCTGACCATTATTGAAAAGGCCCAGACCGTTATTGATGAAAAAAAAGCGGCTGAGCTTGAAAAGAAACTTAAAAAAAGTCAGTTTACCCTTGAAGATTTTCGGGACCAGATGTCTCAGATCCGTAAAATGGGATCTCTCGGCGATATCATGGGGATGATTCCCGGTATGGGCAAAATTAAGCAGCTTAAAAATGCCCAGGTAGACGACGGAGAACTTGTCAGAATTGAAGCCATCATCAATTCAATGACGCCCAAAGAAAGGCGTCAGCACGCCATAATCAACGGCAGCCGACGCAAAAGGATTGCAAAAGGAAGCGGAACCAGTGTACAGGATGTCAACAGGCTGTTGAAAAATTACAGTCAGGTGTTGAAAATGATCAAGAAGATGAACAAAGGCGGCATACGCGGGTTAGGCCGGGGGATGCTGCCGTTTTGAAGGAGATACGACATGGCGGTTAAAATCAGATTAGCCAGACATGGGGCGAAAAAAAGGCCTTTTTATCGAATTGTAGTGGCAGATGGTGAGTGTCGAAGAGATGGAAGATTTCTAGAAATTGTCGGGACCTACAACCCGTTGCAGGATCCGGCGGAAGTGGCATTGAAAAATGATCGAATCAACTACTGGATGAATCAGGGTGCTAAACCGACCGATACGGTAAGAAGTATTTTGAAGCGGGAAAAAATTTTTGCTAACCCGGAATGATTTCATTGCCTCTTGTTCTCAACAGCCAACAAATAGGAGATGGAGCTATGAAAGATCTAGTCAAGTACATTGCCCAGGCACTGGTCGACAATCCTGATGAAGTGACGGTCGAGGAAGTCGAGGGAAACCAGACTTCCGTACTGGAACTGAAAGTTGCCAAAGAAGATCTGGGTAAGGTGATCGGTAAACAGGGGCGGACGGCGCGTGCCATGCGAACTATTTTGAGTGCGGCATCTGCAAAGGTAAGAAAACGAACGGTTCTTGAAATAATTGAATGATCCGATAGACAGACATTTTATCCTTATAGGAAAGATTGTCGGAGTACACGGCATCAGGGGCGCCGTAAAGGTCTGTTCCTTTGCGGAGTCCCTTTCCGTGTTCAAACCGAAATCCCGAATTCGAATAATAGATCGGCACGGGGTTGAGAAGCTGTATACCGTTGCTGCGGTCAATTCATACAAACGAACCGTACGGATGCAGCTTGAAGGGATAGACGATCGAAATACGGCGTGTGAGTTGATGGGCTCGACGCTGTACATTGATCGCTGCGAGTTCCCGGAGTTGGATGACGGTGAGTTTTACTGGGTCGATATTATCGGCCTTTCGGTTTATACAACCGACGGTACGCATATCGGTCGTGTGGAGTCGATCCTTGCTACCGGCAGCAACGATGTGCTGGTGATCAGGGATGATGAACGTGAAATGCTTGTTCCCGCTCTGGAGTCGGTTATCGTTGATCTCGATATCGAAAAAAAAATCATGGTAGTGGAGTTGCCGGACGGATTGTAGAAATCAGTAATGACAGCGTGGGACAGTGAATGAAAATTGATGTTCTAACCATATTCCCGGAAATGTTTGAGGCATTCTGGGACTATGGAATGATTCGGAAGGCCGTTTCTGAGCATAAGATACACGCCTCTGCCGTCAACATAAGGGATTACGCGGATGGGCGGCATCGGGTGACCGATGACAGGCCTTACGGAGGCGGCTGCGGGATGGTGATGAAGCCGGAACCTCTGGCAGACGCCATACGGGCGGTCAAACAACAGAGCCCGATGTCTAAAACGGTTTTGATGACCCCTCAAGGGCGGGTGTTTAACCAGGAACTGGCCCGGGAATTTGCATCGTGGGACGGGATGGTGCTGGTGTGCGGCCGTTACGAGGGCGTCGATGAACGCATCATCCAGGACTTTGTGGACTACGAGGTATCCATCGGCGACTATGTGCTCAGCGGAGGCGAGCTGGCGGCAATGGTGGTGATGGAGGCGGTGGTCCGGCTGATACCCGGTGTGCTCGGGGGGGAGGATTCCGCCGAAAAAGATTCTTTTTCAGACGGGCTTCTGGAGCATGCGCATTACACGCGGCCATTTGATTTTGAAGGCGAAACCGTTCCGGATGTTTTAATGACGGGGCATCATCAATATATTGATAAATGGAGGCATGAGACATCGCTCATGCGAACCTTTCTCAAGAGACCGGACCTGTTAAAACGAAGAAGCCTCAGCGATCTGGAGAAGGGAATCCTGGAAAAGTGGTGTCGGGATATTGAACACATCATTCATTCCTGATTTATATGTGGCCTTGATTCATTATCCCGTGGTCAACAAAAACGGAGACATTATTGCCTCGGCGGTTACGAATCTGGATCTGCACGATATCGCAAGAGCGTCGAGGACGTACGGTGTCCGGCGTTTTTATGTGGTGACACCTCTGGAGGACCAGCAGGAACTGGTCGGCCGCATCGTGGACCACTGGATTACCGGGGGAGGTTCCATTTATAATCCGAAACGAAAATCAGCTCTTGAGCTGATTCGTATCAAGCCGACACTGGAAGCCGTACGGGAAGAGATCCGGCAGAAATCCGGCAGCCGCCCGCGCCTGGTGGCCACATGCGCACGCAACAGCCGTCGGTCTACGGGGTTTGCCGGTCTGAGGGAAGAAATTAAAAACGGTGAACCGTATTTGCTGCTGTTTGGCACGGCATGGGGCCTTGCCGAAGAAGTCATGGATCAGACGGATTATCTGCTGGAACCTGTTATCGGTCTTACGGATTACAATCATCTGTCGGTTCGAGCGGCGGCTGCCGTCATTCTGGACCGACTGGCAGGCAATCAACGAATTTCGATTTGAAAATTCTGGTGAATAAGACAAACATATTGGGAGAGATGCTATGGAAACGATTAAACAATTGGATCGAGAACTCATGCGGCTGGATATCCCCAGCTTTGTGCCCGGAGATACCGTTAAAGTACATGTAAAAATACGCGAGGGGGAAAAAGAGCGTATTCAGGTGTTTCAGGGCGTTGTCATCAGCAAACGAAACGGCATGGCCGATGCGTCATTTACCGTGCGAAAAGTCTCATACGGTGTGGGAGTGGAACGAATTTTTCCGTTGCATTCTCCGATTGTCGATAAAATCGAAGTGATGACCCGCGGGCGTGTCCGTCGATCCAAAATTTATTATCTGCGTAAACTCAAAGGCAAGGCTGCCAGAATTAAGGAACGTCGATTCCATTGATCTGCCTGACGGCAGGATAAGGGGGAATGTGGAGCGACGGTTCGTCTGGTCGGATCCGTGATATCGAATGAAACGGGATTTGTGGGCATTTGAAGCCAACGCCGCGGAAAAGGGTTACCGCACTATCGCCGGAGTGGACGAGGCCGGCCGGGGACCACTGGCCGGCCCGGTTGTTTCGGCGGCGGTTATTCTGCCTGAAAAATTTCAGGTTGCCGGCATCAACGATTCCAAGAAACTTTCCCCCCAAAAAAGAGACGCGCTGTATGATCAAATTTACGATCATGCCGTGTCCGTTGGTATCGGCATCGTGGACGCCGGAGAAATCGACCGGATCAATATTTTGAAGGCGTCATTGCTTTCCATGGCCATTGCGGTCGAAAACTTACGCCCAACCCCTGATTTTCTCCTGATTGACGGCACATTCAAAATTCCTTCAAAACTCGATCAGCAGCCCATCCCCAAAGGTGACGGTCTGAGTATTACCATCGGGGCCGCTTCCATAATAGCCAAGGTGACCCGTGACCGGTTGATGGCGGTCTACGATGCGTATTATCCTCAGTACGGATTTCTTAAACACAAGGGCTACCCCACCCGGGCCCATAAACATGCGATATTAACGCATGGGTGTTGTCTGATTCATCGTAAGAGTTTTAAGGGAGTGCTGCCCCTTTCGGAGTGAAGGGGAACAATGCCGGGAAAACAAACGAAATGTTCCGGAAGACATTTCCAGGAGGTGCCGCATATGACCAATGCGCGTCGACAGATCGGAAAGACCGGCGAAATGCTTGCCGGAGATTATCTGGAAAACCATGGGTATACGATTCTCGAACGGAATTACCGCTGCCGGTTCGGTGAAATTGACATCATTGCCCGGGATGAGGCCGGCATTGCCTTTGTGGAAGTGAAACGTCGCACCTCCCATCGGTTCGGTGATCCCAAATGGGCGATCACTCCTCAAAAGCAGAAAAAAATATCGATGACGGCTTTGTGGTATTTGAAATCCAAAAGCCAGCAACAGGTCAAGGCGCGGTTTGACGTGCTGACCATTCAATCTGAAAAAGGCGATCACCGGATTCGTCTGCTTAAAAATGCATTCGAACTGGCTTATTCCGGACGCATGTAAGGGCCTCGGCAAAACAGCGCCATTTAAAGACATGAAAAATTTACTGAATCCTTCCAGCCTTTCCTCCAATTTTGAAGTTCAATCCGGTACGCTGTACATCGTGGCAACCCCGATCGGCAATTGGGATGATATTACGTTGCGGGCGTTGAAAGTATTGGAAACCGTGGACGTTATCGCTGCGGAAGATACGCGGAAAACCGGAAAGCTGCTGGCACACTACGGTATTCGGGGGCGGTTGGTTTCATGCCATGAACACAATGAAAAGGCGAGAACGACCGAGTTGCTTCAAAAACTCGAGGCCGGTCTGTCCGTGGCCCTCGTATCGGATGCGGGCACGCCTGCTGTGTCGGATCCGGGCTATCACCTTGTTCACAGCGCCGTTGAACAGGGGGTCACCGTTGTTCCCATTCCGGGGGTGTCGGCCGTGATTGCGGCCCTGAGCGTGGCGGGTCTGCCGACGGACGCGTTTGTGTTTGTCGGATTTCTTTCCAAAAAACAGACCCGAAGAATCCAGCAGCTTCACGCATTGGCGCAGGAAACCAGGACCATTATCGTGTATGAATCGCCGAGGCGGATCGTTTCGCTGCTTCGGGAGATGGAATCCGTGCTGGGGGACCGTTATGCCGTTCTGTCCCGTGAAATTACCAAAATTCATGAAGAATTTATCCGTGGGGCATTTTCGCAGATACGAATGGAACTGGACCGGCGTCCGACGGTCAAGGGTGAATGCACGCTGCTGATTTCCGGCAGCCGCGGTCCCGAAACCGTATCGATGGACACGATACGGGCGGACATCGAAAAGGCCTTTAAAGCGAATACCGGTTCGCTGTCTTCCGTGGTCAGAGACATTGTTGAACGATACGGGGTTTCGAAGTCAAAGATTTATGCAGAAGCCCTCAAGCTTAAAGACCGTATGAATTCATGAGCGATTCAGATGTGATCCGTTCGCAAATAAAAACCGTTTACCCCGTAATTTTGCCGGTACCGGAAAGAATAAGGCGCTTGACTCCCGGAGAAAGGGTCCGGTTTCTCAGTCAATACGCGCGGTCGGCGTTGATCGAATCCGCAGGACGGAGCAGGGTTCCGGTGCCGACGATGGAAAAAGACGCCAATGGGGCGCCGAAACCCTGCAACGGGTATTACTGGTCTTTGACGCACAAGCCGGAATATGTCGGGGCGATAATTGCGCCGTCACGCATCGGGATTGATCTGGAGAAAATCAAGGACATCCCGGCATCCGTGATGCGGAGGATCGCAAACGATACGGAGTGGGGCCTGCAGGAAACGGACCGCTTGGAACTGTTTTTTCGGTTCTGGACCGCCAAAGAGGCGGTGCTGAAAGCTGTTGGAATCGGATTCAGAGACCTGGTGAAATGCCGCATTGCATCGATACCCGATTCACGTCATGTGACGCTTGAGTACCGTGAGCGGCAATGGTGGGTCGAGCATATCCGGTTCAATGGGCATATCGCTTCGATTGTTCGAAACGATTTTCATGTGAAATGGATTTTACCGGACGCTTCCCCGGCCTGAATCAAAAACACTATTTAGTGAGTTCCTCATATTTTTGAATGACAAAATAGGTGCCGTGATCGAATATCCGGATTGTTTTATTTATGCTTTCAATGGCCTTCTGTTGATCCAGCGGGGTTAAAAACATCGCCTGAAAGTCGGCATACAACCACATATGCCGCCTCATCATAATCAATGCGTAAATGGTTTCTTTCAGAGGAATTCCTTCGAGGTAACGATCCTCAGCGTATTTGGAGAAAAACCGGTACACTTCAGTGTACGGCTTTTCACTGAAAAAAATTTCTCTGAGATTTTTATAAAACTCCATTGCCTGCTGAATACATTCATTATGTGCCTTCGAATGAAATGAAGGCGTTCGAAGATTGGCTCGAACCGCTTTACTCCATTGATCCGCGATTTTTTCAGAATGTCGCTCGGTAATCTGAATCAAACGGTCTGCAAAAGCTCTCATAAGTGCCTCCTGTTAAATAATGTTTACACTCCACCCCTCCGGTTCAAGACGCGAAGGACTTGATTCATAAGCAACGAGGCCTCTCGAATCCACGCTCCGACCGAAACTGATGCTACATATCAACCCATATGTCCGCTTCACTTCCGCAATTCGTGCAGGTAAAACTTCCCTTGGTTTTTTTTCTGATTTTTTCAGCTTTTTCTTCGGGCGTGGGTTCCGGTTCCACAGGTTCGAGAGAACAGGTGATGGTCATTTCAGCTTCATTTCCGCATTTTTCACATCGGCACACGCGTTTGAAGGTTTTTGTCATTGTGGACCTCCTTTCGGGTTTTAAAGTTGTCGCAAAGAGATCGCTGCCGGAGCATGTCGGATTCGCATAGCCTGCAAATCGCCGGTAGAAGATAGCTGAACAGGGCAAATCCGGCCCTGAAGATGAAGATACGGTTGCCGGCACCGGTTAGGGCCTCAGTAAAAATTAATTGTACCGTGTTACGAAGGATGTTCGGAGTCTCACAAGCTCGCTTATCTCTTTGCCTTCAAGGCGTATCAAAGCGGGCATACTTGTTGAAGTATGTGCGCTTTGAAGCAACGCAGATGACGGTTCAAAAGACATGTAAGGCGGTTTGTTTATTTTGCCGCAGCCCGTATATCACGGCTGTGAGGCGCCTCTACGCAAACTGATTAAGGAAAGAAAATAAAATGTCAGATTCAGGGCCGCGACAGGCAGATTTGAAGAATTTAGTTTTTCCGAGGCCCTGATGGGATAAATGTTTATATATAAAACATGAGACATATATAAAAATATGTCAAGCAAGAAAAATGAATGACGCACACGGAACATGGCGGGGAAAAAGAGCAAAGCGCCTGAAAATCAAACCGGTATCAGGTCTTTAAAACCAACGTCATTTCGGCAGGTCTTCGTTCCGGCACGTAGCAACGAGCCATGTCGCCGTCGTTCCATCGGCGCGACACATACAGGCCGCAATAACAGCTGCCATATTCCGCCATGTCAGGTTCTCGATAGATACAGGGACAGATGATATCCCGATCCCGTTCCCGATTGCCCGACGCCAGACGGCAGGGGCAGGACATGTATCCGTATCGGTTTTTGTTGAGCAGCAATCCTTCGAGCAGATCATCGACTTTTTGGCGATCTTTGTTGAAAAAGAATCCTTCGGGTTCCTGAATGGCCTTCAGGCGTTCATAAAGTCGTTGAATATCCATGATTAAAGTCCCAATGCCTTTCTGATTTCGGTTTCTCTGTATCCCACAATCACTTTTTCCCCAATAATAATAGTCGGGAAGGAGCATCGGGGATTCAGTTCCATGATGTCGTTGAGAATGGCTTCCCGCTCGTCTCCATCAAGCAGATCGACATCGACGAATTCGTATTTAACAACGCACTCACCCAGAAATTTTTTCGTGGCTTTGCAGTGACTGCAGGTACTGAGCGAGTATAATTTTACCGGCGGGTATTTCATTTTTCTGCCTCCTTTGCATAACCGATTCGTTGCAGGTACGCCATGGTTTGAGAGTGTGGTATGGGCCGTTTGGAAGCCCTGCGCACAAACGATTTAAGATCTTCGGGTTTGTCAATGTCCAGGCAAACCGGGAGTCGGTGCACCTGAAGATTTTTTGATTTCAGCCGCGCCAGCGTCAACGCCAGGATTCTGTTCGTACTCCAGGGCATATGCTCGAAGATCTCCGGGGTAAAGGTGTCGGGTTTAAACCCGACCAGATAAAATCCACCGTCTGCTGCCGGGCCGATGACGGTGTCGTGGTCTGTCAACCTGAGGTGTGCTTCTTTCAGTATGGAATCGCTGATCCCGGGGATGTCGGAGCCAAGAAGCAGCACGTGATGAAATCCGTCGGAAAATGCCCGGATAAATGCGTGTTTCATCCGTTCGCCGATGTCTCTGCCCTGCTGGGGCATATAATCGTGATGCGGTCCCAGCAGGTGCCGGATTCGTATCGACGCCTGCGCAGGCGAATAGCAGATGCGAATACGGGGGGCATAAGTTTCCAGCGTATTGAGCATATCCGTCAGAAAACATGCGTACAGCTCGACGACAACATCCCAGGGCAATTCGGACGCCAGACGGGTTTTAACACAGCCGGTTTCCGGCGCTTTGACAAACCACAGCACGCAGCGCAGTGAAGGGTCCGGATGGTTTTGCCGATTGACATCCATGGCGCTCACTCCGATGGCTTTTACGGGTTACTGTGCAGAGGAGGGGGGTATTTTTTCGAGTTCGGCGGCAATCATCCCCAGATCGGGGCGAACGTTGATATCAGAGATATGAATGAATCGAATGATGCCCTGCTTGTCGATAATAAACAGGGCCCGCTCCGACATTCCGTCCGAACGAAGCACTCCGAATTGGCTGGAAACCGCGCCGTGTGGCCAGAAATCGGACAGGACCTCAAACCACAGACGGCCCATTTTTCGTGTCCACGCAAACAGCGTAGGGATATTGTCAACGGAAATTCCCAGCACCACGGCATCGTGCTTCTCGAAAAGCGGCTGCGCCAGATTGTAGCCGGGCCATTGATCGGAGCAGACCGGGGTCCAGGCCGCCGGAACAAACGAGAGAACGACATTGTGTTTCCCCTTGAACCGACTCAGGGAAACGGGTTCTCCGTTAATGGACGGCAGGGTGAAGTCCGGTGCAGTCTGACCGACCTTGACGTTCAACAGGCTGTCAACGGCCTTGAGCCGGCCGGGATGATAGATCATGTCCTGATATGCCGCTGAGTCGGCGTATCCGCTCATGCAGAAGACGGCCGCGAGCAGCAGCGCGTAACAGGAATACACAACAAAAAGTCGTTTCATAGCATCCGTTCCTTTCATAAAAAAAATTTAATGGTGACGGGTTTTGAGTCCGACAAAAGCGTCAGCCAAATTCCACGAAGTGGAAATGTCGTATGGCCGGTGGCTTCAGCCACCGGTACCCCTACCATTCACCAAGTCCCGAAGGGACGGTGTACACCCGTTACAGGCAAAGCTATCGATCGTGGGGCATGATTATATCTTCGGCCACGTTGTTTCAGGCTCCGTCCCGTCCATTCCCGGCTTCTCCGGCGCGATTCGGGGGATGCCGGGATCAGGCCATGTCGTACGCCGGGAACGGGCGGGATTCCGCAGTTAAATTTACGAAGATATGGCCGACGTTAGACCCGGGCCCCGATCGTGATATTCCGCCCGGCGGCATTCAATCGAAAATTGTATCTTTGAATGTTGCATTGCGTGGGTATGTAACGTGCACGTCTTGAAGTCGTCCTTTCAGGGCTCAGGTTCGTGTGGTGAATGTAATCGGTGGTTAAAACCACCAGTTTCTTTACTTCAGGCCGGAACGCTTTGAAATCATATCCAGAAATCGGCCGGGATCGTCAAAACCACCGGGTTTGGAATACACCGTGTGAAGCGTGTTGTCGGGGCTGATTCGCAAAGCAATAAAAAAAGGGGTTTTAATCTGCCCCAGTTTATTGTGGATGGTCCAGTCTGCGTCCGAAAACAACGGAAACGGTATGGAATAGGTCTGTTTAAAATAATTCACTTCATAAGGGGAGTTTCCGACGGCGATACCGATGACTTTTATTTTATCCTTTAAGTTCCCTTCGTTGATGGTTTTGTAAAGCCGGTTGACCGAGGGGGCGTGTCGCTGACAGTGCGGACAGTACATGTTAAAGATTTCTATAATGACTACCTGAGTTTTTATCTGGGAAACATGAAAAATTCCGGTGCCGGTTACGCCCAGGTATGTCTGATGAGACGGGTTTTCGGGAATCTTAAGTTCGATGCCTTCCAGGAGTCGCCCCATATCCGGGGTGCCTGTTTCTTCCGGAGCGGCGGCGACCGGCACGACATAAAAACACAAAATAAAGCAAATACAGGTTATCACGTGTTTCATGGCGAATCTCCTTGTCGAAGTAAGGGTATCGGCAAAAATAAATCCCACCGTCTTGCTTGTTTTTTTTATGGATTTTATTTGCTTCCGTGACCCTGAACCGAATAATGGAAGAATTTTCTGCGTTTTGATACACGTTGGTGTTTATCCATCAGGAAGGGGCCGGCAGGTCGGTTGAAACATGGCCCCGTACGTTGTGCAACAGGAAAGCGTGCGATACAGCCGACCCGTCGGAAAAGGCCGGTAACTGTTTTTAAACTATCAAATTTCATTCAGGGTTTCAAGCTCTTGACAAAGATAGTGTCGCCTATTATTTTAAAATGAACTATGCGCGCAACTCAACAGCCATAAAATTGCCGTCACCCAAAAAAATCTGGAAACCACATCTGGTGCTGATTTACAAAGTCTTCAAACACATTTCTTTTATTTCTATCGCCCGCCCGCTTCGCTCGAAGCACAGAGATCGCAGAGGCCGGAATCGCTGTTTTGGGGCCCTGCGCTTTCTGCGCCTCGAGCGAAGCGGGCGGTAAGTATCTTTCGTATCTTCTGCCGGCGGGATTTGCTTTCATGCGGGCGATATGGTAATTTAATTTTTTTTGCAATCATATATTAAACCAATGCTGAGGCCGGGCAGGCGTTTCCGGAAAAGGGATTATACTCTTTTTCGCAGCATGTTCGGCGTCTGAACGGCACATACGGAGGTGGCATGACGTATACATCACACCGCAAACAAATTCGCCAGGCGGGTTTTACCCTGATTGAGCTGATGGTGGTGATCGTGATATTGGGCATTCTGGCCGGGCTGATCATTCCCCGAATCATGGGGCGGCCCGAAGAAGCCAAACAACTCAAGGCCAGAATGCAGATTGAAAGCCTGGAAACCGCGCTGAAATTATACATGCTGGATAACGGGTCGTATCCGACGACCGAACAGGGGCTTCATGCCCTGATCGAAATGCCCGATACGGAACCCGTTCCCGGGAAATGGCGGAAGGGAGGGTATCTCGAAAAGGGAAAACTGCCGAAAGATCCATGGGGCAATGAATTTGTTTATTTGAGTCCGGGCGTAAATGATGATTGTGACATTATTTCCTACGGCGCGGACGGGGTCCCCGGCGGGGAAGACAAAAACAAAGATGTAAACAGCTGGGAACTAGAGTAACTCCGCATGTATGACGGTTTGACCGAGATCTCAGGGCGGCCGGTCCATTTCGGGAAAATTTCCGACGAATTCATGGACATGCACCCGGATGCCCGCGGGTATACGCTGATAGAACTGATCGTGGTGGTTGCCGTGATCAGCATACTGCTTTTTTTTTCCGTCCCAAGGTTCCAGACATCGATTTTTCAGGATGATGTCAAATCATTTTCCCGTTGGATAACATTAACCGTCAAGTCGTTGAAACAGCAGGCCGTTCGGGAGCAGAAAACCTTTCTACTGCACATCGGACTGGACGACGGGCAGCTGTGGGTAACGCATGACGCCATGACCGAAGAAGAATTCGATCAGGCGCGTGAAAGCGCTTATCAAATGCCCGGGGCGCTTCAAATCATGGATGTGGAATATCCGAACTATCGAAAGATAACATCCGGCCATGTAGCGGTTCGGTTTTTCGCGAAAGGATATTCGGATCGGGTTCTGATTCATATAGAAGATGAAGACGATCGCCGTGTGACCTGCTTCGTGGAACCTTTTTTGTCCGGAATCAGAATTAAAGAGGCTTATGTGGGATATGAAGGGTAACGGATATACACCTTTCATGCGGAAACATCATCCTTCGCACCGAATCGATTGCAGGAGCCGGTTTTATTTGTTGCCGAATCGACACGGGAGGGGATGTCGTTCGGTGTGCGCCGGTTTTACGCTGATGGAAGTGATGGTGGCGGTCTCCCTGCTGGCAATCGTGCTGGTTGCCGTCTATCGGTTGCATACCCAGAGCATTTCCATGAATCAATCCATACAGTTTTATACCATGGCGCCGCTCCTGGCGCAGGCGAAGATGTCCGAGTTGGAAAGAACCCCCGCCGATGACCTGAATACGGATTCCGGAGATTTTGGAGATGACGTTGAGGGATATTCCTGGGAGGTGGTTGTTGAGGATGTCGACTCCGAGCCCTTAGGTGACGTTTCGGAACGGTTCAAACGTATTGACCTGACGGTGTCGTTTAATGACGGAGTGTTTGGTTACGGCATCCGAAATTATGTGCTGACCCGGAAAAAAGATTGAAATTGACTCATAAATTCAAAGGGATATGCGTGGTTTTCCGCTCAGGACTTCAAAGGCCGATGCGGCAGAGTTTCAGGCCCCAAACGGTGCGCCTTCGCAGCGGCAACGCGCCGAGCGGATTTACACTGCTGGAAATATTGATCGCCTTTTTTATTTTTGCCATTGTCATCAGTGTCCTGTTTGGATCGTACCGCGCCATATTCGGCAATATTGACGCCGTTGCCCGAAGCGGGGAGCATTATGAAGCGGCAAGGGACTGCCTGAACCGGGTGGTGCAGGATCTTCGACAGGTGCATGTGGTATTGCGACCGCGGTACTTTCCTCCGGACATGGATGATCCGCCGGATCCCTACCGGATCGAGGGCGATGTGCCGTCCGTGAAAGGAGAGGCGTTTTCGCGGCTCAGGTTTGCATCCGGCGCTCATATCGCGTTCGAACATCCGCCGAGAGAGGGAATCGCACAGATCGTATATTACGTGCAGCCAACGAAGGCCGATCGGCTGGTGCTGCGACGCTCCGATCAGTTGTACCCGTATGATCCGTTTGAAGAAGACGAGCGCGATCCGGTGCTGTGTGAAGATATCAAATCTTTTACGGTTTCGTATTATGATCAGAACGGCGAGATACACGACCAATGGAATTCGGATGATGAGGCGTATGGATATGCAACGCCTTCGGCTGTCGGTATCCACCTGACGGTGGGAGATGCGTCCTTTTCGCGTGAATTGAAAACCCTGATAACCCTGCCGGTCTTTCGACCGGAATCAAATTAAACAATGTCCAGTCTGATTCGTACACTCCGACAGGAGCGGGGAATGGCTCTGCTTCTTACACTGACGGTCATGAGTCTTCTGATTGCCGTTACCGTGGAAATAAATCGTCGCGTACGTCTGGATGTTGTATCGACGGCAGCCGCGCGTGATCGAACGACCCTTTATAACACGGCGTCTTCCGGAATCCATGCGGCCATGGCCATGCTGATCAAAGACCGGCAGGATTCGGATACGGATTCCGTGCAGGAAGACTGGGCGGATCCGGAAAAAATCAGTGAGGTTCTTCAGGATGTTCCTTTCGAGCGGGGCGGTGTGACGGTCGACATAGTGGATGAAAAGGGAAAAATTCAGGTCAACGCGCTGGTTGAATTTCCGGAAAGCCGCAAATTCAGAGAGCCTCAGCGGCAATTGTGGTTAAACTTTCTTGAAAATTTCAAGCGACTGGATGAGGATGATCGGTTTGAGGATGTTGAGCCGGAGACCATTATCAACTGCCTGAAGGACTGGATGGATTTCGGAGATGATGACGCCGTTACGGGCCTCAGTGGTGCGGAATCGGATTACTATCTGGATCTGGAACCGCCGTACCCGTGCCGGAATGCGCCTGTGGATCATTTGCGGGAACTGATGCAGGTCAAGGGCATTACCCCTGACGTGTATTCCGGAGACGAAAATCAGAACGGAATGTCGGATTTTCTGACGGTATTTGGAATGGCTGCCACCAGGGAAAATAATTTTACGTTTGACGGCACGATCAATATCAATACGGCCCCCCTGCCCGTCATTGCGGCGCTTTTACCGTCGGGGGACGTAAATCTGGCTCAGGCCCTGGTGGAATATCGGCTGGAAACTTCCGACGACACCTATATTCATGATCTGTCCAGACCGACGTGGTACAAGGACGTGCCGGGGTTTGGCGATGAAACGATCGATCCGAAACTGATTACGGTCGTCAGTGATATTTTTCGGATTCGATCCGTTGCCGTACTGGATGAAATGAAAATGGTGCTTACGGCGGTGGTCCGGCGGGAAAAACATGAAAAAACAGGCAAATGGACATGCCGGGTATTGCGTTGGCAGCCGGAATAGCATATGGTACATGATTACATTCCCCCCGAATGGCATTGATCTCTGACGGCTGCCTGCAGCCGTTGTTACCCGTACCGAATAAAGAGCATATGAGTCGAACCATAACAGCAATTGATATACAGGATCACGGCGTAGCAGCTGTTCAGATTGTAAAGAGTCTGAAGAGCGCCCGGTTGGACCGCTGCATTTACGTTCCCGTAACGGATTGGAAAGAAGAATCGGGGGGCAGCGTAAAAAAATGCCTGGAAGAAATTGCGCAGAGGATGGATATACGCGGAACTCAGTGCATTTCATCGTTTCCGGCGAGCCGGGTTTCATTTCGTAACCTGCAGGTCCCGTTCAAGGAACCCAAAAAGATACGACAGATACTGCCTTTTGAGCTGGAATCCCATATGCCGGTTTCACCCGATGACATGATAACGGATTTTATTCCGGTCGCAGGCACGGGGGAACATTCCGACGTCATTGCCGCAGCCGTAGAAAAAATGCCATTTCAAACGTTTCTGCAAACCCTGACCGAACACGGTATGGAACCGGAAACGGTCACCATCGGAGGGTATGCCGCGCTTCTTACTTTACTGAAAATGCCGAAATGCCCGGATGAATGGATTCTGGCAGACATCAATATACAAAGCGCATCGGTTTATTTTGTCGTAGATGGATGTGCGGCGCTGATTCGTTCTTTTTCAGCGGCGTCGGCTTCATCGAGCGGCCTTCAATCGCTGTGCGCACATATTCAGCAAACCGTTTCCGCCTTTGAAGATATACGGTGCCGGGATTTTTCTCCCGAGCAAATCATGATTATCGGCAACGCATTGACGGACGGCGATATTGAGCAGAAACTGTCCCGGTTGATGCAGGTGCCCGTGAATCGTCCGGATTTAAAACAAATTGCACATCTCGATGCCTCCGAGGATGTGGATCGGAACTGGCAGAGTCATGTCATGGCCAACGCGCTGGCCATGGCCCTGTGTGAGATGCACTCCATGGAAGGCCCGAATTTCAGAAGAGGCCTGTTTTCTCCCCGAAAGCAGTGGAAGGCACATCGAAAACAGATTCTGATCACCGGTATCGCGGCACTGATCGTTGCATGTCTCGCGTTGCTGAACGCTTTTATCGATACCCGTAATCTCAGTAAAACCATTGCCGGCCTCGATCAGCAAATGGCGTCGATATTTATGACATCGTTTCCGGACGTCAAACACATCGTTGATCCGGTGCAACAGATGAAGGTTCGCATCCAGGAAGCCGAAAAATCGTCCATGTTTTCTCTGCGAACGCGGGCGGATAAACCCGTGATCGATGTGCTGAATGAGATCAGTCGTCTGATCCCCGAGTCCATTGATGTGGAAATGAACCGTATGGTGATTGATGAGGAGAACGTGACGGTTTCCGGCCATACGGATACCTTCAATTCGGTGGACGACATGAAGGGGCGACTGGAATCGTCGACGCTGTTCAACAAGGTCACGATCACCTCTGCCAATATGGACAGAACCGACAAACGGGTTCGCTTTAAACTCAAAATTATGCTGTGAGAACATCGTACGGCCTCAAGCCCTGAAAGGGCGACCCACGAGGCCGGGAGGGCCGCGCCTCAACGAAGCGTTCCTTGAGTCAATTGATCCGTGAGCCCCGAAAGGGGCGGTCCTATAAAAGGTAAATGTGGATGGCAGTTAAGATAAGCAACCGAGAAAAATATTTTCTTGTCGCCGCAGGCGGCTTTATCATCCTGTTCGCGCTGGTTCAGCTGGTTGTATCCCCCATGCTGGAAAACAGGCAGCGACTGGAGCGAGCGCTTCAGGTCAAAACCAGTATGCTGGAAGAATTGACGGTTCTGACAGGCCGGTTTGATTCCATTCGAACGGAAACAGACCGTGTCAAAAGTCGATTTGAGAATAGAAAAGAGGGATTTACGCTGTTCTCATTTCTGGATCGCCTCGCCGGAGAGGTGGCGGTCAAGAGCCAAATTGTCTATATGAAGCCTTCCCGGACCGATATTAAAAAAAGTCCGTACAAATTGTCCTCTGTCGAGATGAAATTGCAGGGCGTTACACTGGATAAATTGATGTCGTATCTTTACCGCATTGAAACCTCCCCGAACATGGTCCGGATCAGGCGGATTTCAATTTCAAGGGAAGGCAAACAGAACCAGATGCTGACGGCCGTGCTTCAGGCGGAATCCGTCGAAACGTGAGTCGGTTGATATGTCTGTAACACTTGATAAAAAATACGGGTTATATCTGGTCGTGCTTCTGGCGGCGACGGGCTTTTTTCTCTATCAGCAGTTTCCGGCACAGACCCTCGAAGATTATGCTGCGTCCCGGATCCATCGCATCATGCCCGGCGTGGAGGTAAAACTGGGCAAAGCAGGGATGATACTGCCACCGGGAATAAAACTGGTGGATGTGGAGATGTTTCGCTCCGGAAATCTACTTTTTCATGCAGACAAGTTGAAGCTGCGTCCGGAATTATTGTCGTTCTTTGGCGATACCCGGACCGTTAATTTCAGGGGGACCGTCGCTCAGGGAACAGCGGAAGGAAGCCTGGCGTCGTCTTCTCAAATGCGGTTGAGCGTCGAGACGGACCTTAAGGGTATACGGCTTGAGGACATTCCCGCGGTGTATGATCTGGCCCGGCGCGAGATCAAAGGCCGCCTCACCGGGCAAATCACCTTTCAGAGCCGGAACGGCAATTTGTTTCAGGGGACCGGTAAAGCCGGCCTTCACCTCCTGGACGGCACCGTCCAGCTGTTGTTCCCCATTTTAAATATGGATTCCCTCGATTTTCGAACGATCGATGCCGATATCACCCTGCAGACGGGGGGCCGGATTCGGATTGCCGACTGCAGGTTTAACGGAAACCAGATGGAAGGAAGCGTGGCCGGAACGCTGATGCTGGCGCAACCCCTGGAAAAAAGCAGGTTGGATCTTAAGGGGACCGTTAAACCGTATCCGGTCCTTGCGGCCAATATCCGTAAAATGTTTCCGGTGAATTCGTTGTTCGGAAAACAATCCGGCGGTATTCCCTTTCGGATCGAGGGCACGCTGGGAAGTCCCCAGCTGGCGTTGAGATAATGGTGGGGGGTCGCCCTTCGGGCCTGAGGATCGGCCTGCCGGCCTTGGGGGCGCTTCGCTTGAGGGAGTGTGGTTGACCGGTGAATACGGCGGAAGTGAAAGCATGTCGACATTATTGAATAATGGTTGCCAAGGCGGGCAAAGCCCGCGACCCGATACTAAATAGAATTGCCATTATAAAAATTTTTTTTTATTTTTTTTAACAGCAATTTAATTGATAAGACACTAAATAACCCAATATATGAAACGATATTTTGTCATTATCCATATGCTGCTGATCATTGCCGGGGCGTATTTCGGGGTGAACGTTTTTTATGGTATTGTTTCCCTGCGTCTGGAAACGAAAGCGGCACCGGCATTCCGGGCCGAGGCGCCTCCAACGGTTGAGGTGCAGTCGCCCCCGCCGTTGACGGATTATCGAATCGTGAACGATCGAAATCTGTTCAACATCTCCGGAGAATCCGAGACGGAAAGTGCCCGGACTCAACCGGCGGTGGATATCGAGTCGCTGGAAAAAACCGAACTGGAACTGAAATTATGGGGCACCGTCACCGGGGACCGGAAAAAGTCCTATGCCGTCATCGAAGAACTCAAAAGCCGGGAGCAGAATCTGTACCGGATCGGTGATACGATTCAAAATACCTCGGCAATCCTTAAGATGATACTTCGGCGCAAGGTCATTCTGAGTGCCGACGGCAAGGACCAGATCCTGGAAATGGAAGAGACGGCCACAGAGCGGTCCAAAAAAGGCACGGCTGCCTCGGCGGTTGCCAAACGCAGCACCTCGCAGGACATTGTGTTGAAACGCGCCGCGATCATGAATGCGGTCGGAAATCTGAACCAGCTGATGCAGCAGGCCCGGCTCAGGCCCTATTTCAGCCGGGGAAAACCGGCCGGCATGGTGTTGAGCAGTATCAAAGCCAATTCCATTTTCAGTCAAATGGGCTTGAAAAACGGTGACATCATTACCGGTGTGGACGGACGGGACATCAAGAGCGTGGATGACGCTCTGGGGATGTATGATAACCTGAAGTCGGCGTCAACGGTAGCGCTTCAGATTAAACGAAGAGGACGCATCCGTACGCACAATTACCGGATCGAGTGACGGACGGCAACGAGAGGAATGTTTTACCGAAGCGCTTAAAAATTGAATCGAATCCAAACCCCTTGAAAATTATATGGAGAATAAACGGCTGACACTTATGAAACAGTACGCATACACTATACGACAGTTCGTGTTATGGTCAGGGATTGCCGTTATCGGGCTGATGATGACGCTCGGAGGGCCCTCGGCTGCCGCTGCTCAGCAGCAACCCCCCGTATCCGGCATAAAAAATCGACCAACGTCCGTCCAAAAGGCCCCGGAGCCCGAGCGATTTGTTTCCATTGATTTCAGCGATGTGGACATCAGCGTATTCATAAAATTTATCAGTGAATTGACCGGAAGCAATTTTGTGGTGGATCACCGGGTGAAAGGCAAGGTGACGATCATTTCACCGACCCGGATTTCCGTGAAGGAAGCCTACAAAGTGTTTGAATCCGTTCTGGAAGTCCACGGGTACGCGGCGGTTGAGGCCGGGGAGATTGTTAAGATCATTCCGAAGCCCGATGCACGAACGAAAAACATTGAGACGCTGTTGAAAGAATCCTCCCGTCGTCCGGAGGACAGGGTGGTAACGCGTCTTATCCCTCTGACGTACGCCGATCCTGAGGAACTGAAACGTCTGTTCGCCCCCTTCATATCCAAAAGCAGCGTGATGCTGGCCTATCCGCCCACCAATATGCTGATCGTTACGGACGTGTCCTCCAATATCGACCGGCTGCTGCGGATTATCAAAGTGATCGATGTGACGGGAATCGGTCAGGAGATTTCCGTGATCCCGCTGGAATACTCCGATGCGACCGATCTGGTCAAGGTGCTGACGACGGTGTTTGCTCCGTCCAACGCCGCCAAAAAGGGAACCCAGACACCGGAGATTAAATTCACGGCCGATGAGCGCACCAACGTCATCGTGCTTAAAGCCGGCAATACGGATACGTTGAGGGTCAAAGCCCTGATCGATATGCTGGACAAGGAAACCCCTCGCGGTAAGGAAAAAGTGCGGGTCTACTACCTCGAAAACGCCACGGCCGAAGATCTGGCCAAGGTGCTGCAGGAGCTTCCGACAAAAAAGAGCAATTCCGAGAAGGGCAAGCCGACCGCGCCGGTGGTGTCGGCCAATGTACGGATTACGGCCGATAAAGCCACCAACAGCCTCATCATCATGGCGGAAAAGGAAGATTATCTGGTAATCGAAGAGGTGATCAAAAAACTGGATATCCCCCGGTCCATGGTGTACATCGAGTCGCTGATCATGGAAGTGAATGTGGACAAAACCTTTGACGTCGGGACCGAGTGGACGGCGTTGGGGCAGGCAACCTATGAAAATCGGAACGCGGTCGTGGGAGGCGGCTTTGTACCCGGGGAAACGGGGTTTTCATCTCTTGCCGGTGAGTCGCCGTCAGTCCCGCGGCCGTCCGGATTTTCTCTGGGGGTTTTCAGTGAGGTGCTGAAAATCGGCGATCTGACCTTTAACAACCTTTCTGCGATGATCCAGGCCTACAAAAAAGACAAGGACATTCATATCCTGTCCACGCCCCAGGTGCTTACGACGGACAACGAAGAGGCGACGATCATCGTGGGCAAGAATATCCCGTTTCAGACCCGGTCGGCTGCCGAAAGCGCCAGTGAGACCTACAGTTCGTTTGAATACAAGGATGTGGGTATTACCCTGAAGATTACGCCCCATATTACAAAGGACCGGTTTGTTCGGCTCAGCATATCCCAGGAAGTATCCTCCCTGGAGTCGATAAATGATGATCGGCCGACCACGCTGAAACGGACGGTGGAAACCACGGTCATTGTTCAGGACAAGAATACGGTGGTGATCGGCGGGCTGATTGACGATACCTTCAGCGATATCCAGAATACCGTACCGTGCCTGGGGACGATTCCGATTATGGGGTGGGCGTTTAAATCCGTTTCAAAGTCGGATCAGAAGACCAACCTGTTTGTATTTCTGACGCCGCATGTGATCAAAAATCCGACGGAAGCTCAGGCCATATACGAGAAGAAGAAAGATCAGATCGAAAAAATCAAGGAGGGCCGGATCAAAATGTATCCGGAAAATTTGCCGGGGGGTAACGAACCGATTCCTGCGGATGAGCCTGCTGCGCAATAGAAAACACATTACCTCGAACCCATGAAAAAACATCTGACCGACATATTCAAGGAGCGCTTCGGTATACCCGAAGCAGACCTGGACCAGGCCCGGCGGACGGCGCTGGAAAAGCGTGTCCCTCTCGGGGAAATGCTGGTCCGGAAAAAAACCATCACCGAAACCCAGTTGCTGGAGGCGCAGAGCGTTCTTTACGGAATTCCGTTCTGGCCGGACCTGCCGCTGGAAAATATGGACAATGAATTCGCGCGCCAGGTGCCGATCCAGTTTTTGAAAAAGTATGTCATGGTGCCGTTGATCATTCATACGGATGACGGGGACACGGACGCGGATGCCGACGACGGTAAAGGCGTGAAATCCGATCGATGCATGATTGCCGTTCATTCACCGAATTGCTTTTCGGCGATTGATGATCTGGCTCGCCGATTGGAATTGAGCGATTATAAAACGGTGTTTTCCACGCGTGAGTCCATCTTGTCGGCCGTCAGCATGTCCTACGATCTGGGGCGCGACTCTGCCGAGCAGCTCGTGCAGGACATGGAAGAACAGGGCGCCATGGTGATCAGTGATACGGCCGATACGGCCGACCTGCTGGATGACACCAGCGACGCGCCGATCATTAAACTGGTCAACCACATTCTGTCCCAATCGATCAAGGCCCGCGCCAGTGATATCCATATCGAACCTTATCAGAACAGCTTCAAGGTCCGCTACCGGGTGGACGGGATTCTGTATGATCTGTTGACGCCTCCCAAGTGGATACAGCCGGCGCTGATATCCAGAATCAAGGTCATGGCAAAAATGAATATCGCCGAAAAACGTCTGCCTCAGGACGGTCGGCTGAATATTCGAATCGGAGACCAGAATATTGACGTCCGGATTTCAACGATTCCCACCACCTTCGGGGAGAGGGTGGTCCTGCGGCTCCTGAATAAAACCGTGTCGTTGATGTCGATGTCCGATCTCGGGCTGGTACCGGAGCGGCTTCACCAGCTCAAGGAACTGGTGGGGTCTCCCAACGGGATCATCCTGGTCACCGGACCGACCGGAAGCGGTAAGACCACCACGCTGTATGCGGTCCTTTCCACCATCAACAATCCGGACATCAACATCATTACGATCGAAGATCCGATTGAATACCAGATCAAAGGCATCAGTCAGATTCAGGTCAATCCCAAGATCGGCCTGACGTTTGCCACGGGACTTCGATCGATCGTCCGTCAGGACCCGGATGTCGTTCTCGTGGGAGAAATCCGGGACAAGGAAACCGCCGAGATTGCGGTTCAGTCGGCACTGACCGGTCATCTGGTGTTTTCCACGCTGCATACCAATGATTCGGCCGGCGCCATCACGCGTCTGGTGGATATCGGGGTGGAACCGTTTCTCATTTCCTCATCGGTGCTGGCCGTTGTGGCACAGAGACTGGTCCGGGTGTTGTGCAAGGATTGCCGTGAGGCTTACACGCCGGATGCCGCAGCGCTTGAGACCATCGGTATTACGCCGGAACAGATCCGCAATCGGGTGCTGTACCGGGCCGGAGGGTGCGATAAATGTTTCCAGACCGGGTACCGGGGGCGGGTCGGTATTTTTGAAATCATGACCCTGAGCAGCCGGTTGAAAAGCTTGATATTAAAGACCTACGATTCCAACCGGATCAAGCAGGAAGCCCTGGCGGAGGGGTTGATAACCCTTCGGCAGGACGGCATCCGGAAAGTGCTCGACGGCGTGACCACCATGGAAGAAGTGTTGCGCGTGACGCAGCTGTAAAAGGAGACAGGACGAAAATTGCACACCGGGGATTGCATAAAAGTTTTCAGCCGGTTCATAGCGTATGTGTGTGTGCGCTTTTTGGGCGTCGGTGTGTTACTATGCCTGTGCGTTCTGATGCTGTCGGTCACCGTGCCCGCAGTGCGTGCGCAGGCGTTCGGATCGGAGAGGTCGGAAGACAGCATCCATTCAGCGGATGTATCTTCCGGTAAATTCCTGTCAACGGCCCTGAATCCGATCCGCTGGTTCCAGAAATTTGTGTCCGGGGCCGACGGGGACCGGTGCCCCATGTATCCGTCGTGCTCACATTATGCAGAGCAGGCGGTTCGAAAGCATGGGGCGTTCATGGGCTGGATCATGAGCTGCGATCGGCTCATGCGTTGCGGCCGGGATGAAATTAAGCGGTCGCCGACCGTTTATGTTCATGGCAAGCCCCTCTGTTATGATCCGGTGGAACGCAATGATTTCTGGTGGGAAAGAGTTGATGATCGGCACGATGGGCCTTGAGGAGCGCCGCTTTGCGGCTTGAGAATTTGAGGTACGGGAAGCGTACGTTTATGAAGCAGATGCTTTTTCGATACGGCGGGTGGTTTTTTTTCTGGGTGGCGCTGCTTCCGGCCGGTCTGGTTCAATATGTTCTTGCGGAGCAACCCATTTCGCTGGATGCGGACAGGCAGTTTGAATATGCGCAGCATTGTGTTTCCGTTGAGGACTATGCACGGGCGATTGCGGAATATCAGCGATTTGTTTATTTTTTTCCGGATGATCCACGTGTCGATCAGGCCCGCTACCGGATCGGAGCCTCGTATTTTCAGACCGGCCGCTTTGCCGATGCGGTCAAGGCGCTTGAAGAGCTGGTTCAAATGCATGCAACGTCCCCCTGGGTGGTTCAGGCCTGGTTTATGATGAGCCGGTCTCACGAGCGGCTTCACCAGCCGGTGCGGGCTGTCGCGGACCTTCAGGAACTGGTCGTCATTTCAGAGGACGCGTCGATACGGGACCAGGCCAATTATCGAACAGCCTGGATTTACATCGAGTCCGGGAACTGGGAAACGGCGCAGCAATTTCTGGACCGGATCAGTCCGGATGCCGCCGACGCGTATCGATTGAAAAGATTGTCCGCCGACCTGGGGAGGCACGATCGGATAGAGCAGAAAAATCCCCGGCTGGCCGGTGCCCTGTCCGTCATTCCCGGCGGGGGGTTTATGTATTGCGGCCGATATTATGATGCGGTGACCGCCTTTCTGATCAACACCGGTTTGATCCTGGCAGCATGGGAATCGTTTGACGACGAAAATTATGCGCTGGGAGGGGTGATTTCCTTTGTAGAGGTGGGGTTTTATGCCGGCAATATTTACGGGGCGGTCTCCAGTGCCCATAAATACAACGAGTCCCGTCGACGCGAATTCATAGAAAACCTGAAATCTCATACCACCGTCAGCCTGGCGCCGGTTTCAGGCCAAGGGAAAGGACTGGCCCTGGCGGTTCATTACCGGTTTTGACAGAAATATTTTCGGCTTTTCAGTGTGTCGCGGGTTCCGGCGGGATGGATAAAATGGCATTGATCCGGTTTTCCAGCTCTTTTAACGTAAACGGTTTTTGAACAAATCCGTTGCACCCCATTTCGATCAACTCCTCGATAAGCCTGTTTCGGCAATAACCGCTGGACAGCAGTACCTTGACATCGGGGTTGATGGATTTCATGCGTTTGTAGGTTTCCCGCCCTCCCATGCCCGGCATGATCACATCCAGAATGACCAGATCAATGGAATTGCCCAGATTTTTGTACACTTCTTCTGCCTGGCTCCCACCTTCGGCGGTCAATACCTGATACCCCAATTTTTTTAACAGCTGAAAGCCGACATCGATAATCAATCGTTCGTCATCCACCAGCAAAATGGTTTTGAGAGGGGTTCGACGGTTGCCGTCGTTACCCGAAGGCTCTATCGGCAGCCGTGTGTTGGATGTCGGAAGGTAGACATCGAAAACAGCGCCTTCCCCCGCTTTGCTGTTCACCTCAATCATTCCCCCGTGAGTCCGAATGATACCGTAAGAAGACGCCAGACCCATTCCCGTGCCTTTACCGAGGGGCTTGGTGGAAAAAAACGGTTCAAAAATTTTTGCCTGAATATTATCGGGAATACCGACACCGGTATCCCTTACGGAAATTTTGACATAATCTCCAGGCTGGATACCGTTGGGTCGGGATTCCCGGACGGAAAACCGAATATTCCGGGTTTGAAGATAGAGATCACCGCCGCCCGGCATGGCCTGGCAGGCATTCAGGTACAGGTTCAGCAAAACCTGCTCGATCTGTCCGGAATCGACTTTTACGGGATAGATGTTGTGCTGGTAGGTCGTGTGAATATTGATTTCTTTTCGGGTGCGGCTGAACAGACGAAGATTTTTTTTGATCAACAGGTTCAAATCGACTATCTCCGTCTGCTGTTTTTTTGTTTGAGCAAAATCCAGGATCTGGCGGGTGAGGTTGGCCCCTTTTTCCACATGTTGTTCGATGGATTTAAGGCGTGAGTAATGGGGATGGGTGGGATTGACGTCCAGAAGCATCAATGTGGTATATCCCTGAATGCCCATCAGCAGGTTGTTGAAATCATGCGCTATGCCGCCGGCCAATGTGCCGATGGCATTCATTTTCTGGGACTCCTGAAGCTGCCTTTGAAGATGGTTGCGTTCGGTTACGTCCTTTAAAAGCCCCTGCAGCACCGGGGCACCATGATATGTCGCTATGGATTGGGATATTTCAATGTGAAGCCGGGTGCCGTCCTTTCGAACCATCTGGACGATAGAGTGCGTTTTAAGCGGTTCGTCTGATTCCAGCCGCGTTTTCATTTCCTCCCGGAAGAAATCTGTTATTTCAGGTGCCAGAACATTCCAAAGGGTCAATGCAGGCGTTTCTTGCATCGAATACCCCAGTAGCTCACAAAACATGGCGTTCGCCGTCAGAAGCCGTCCGTCGGACATGTCTGCCATAAAATAACCGTCCATGGTCGATTCCACCAGGGACCGGTAGCGTTTTTCGCTTTGTCTCAGATTTTCCTCGGCGTGTTTTCCGGCCGAGATATCTATCAAGGTGCCCACATTGAGTCCGCAATCGGAGATGGTATTTATTTTATTCAGAATATGTTTTATGTGGTCGTTTTTATCTTTGAGCCGGAATTCACATTGATCCGGGGAATGGTTCGGGTGCCGGTGCCGATCAAATAAATAGGTGGTCATCTGATCCAGATCATCCCGTGCGATAAATTCCGGCCAGGATTTTTTTCCTTCGATTTCATCTCTGGAATACTGAGTCAGATTTTCAAACTCCGCATTGACGGTCGTGATGGTCATGTCGTCCTTGAAAATAACCATAGCGGTCCCGGAGGCCTCAAATGCTTTCCGGTAACTGCTTTCATCTCTTTCAGCGAGAGAAGATTCGGGCAGGCGTCGAAGGAGCAACGCGAGTCCGACCGGCTCCTGGATGTCGTTCAGGATCGGGTAACGCGATTCATTGAAAAAAACGGTGGAACCGTTTAATTCGAGGGCGATGGGTTTTCCACCCGCCGGATGGTTTGGTGATTCGACGATATCCCAGACAAAGTCCTTGAAATGGTCATAAGTACTCGGGTTGCCGAAGCGAATGACGTCGGTCAGTGATTTGCCGATGACTTCAGCGGCATTTTTGATGCACAGCCGTCGGGCCTCCTGATTCACATAGGTGATACAGCCGTCCAGGCCCATGACGACCAGTGCCATGTCAAGGCTCTCAAGAACGGCTTCAGCAGAGATACCTTCGGGAATGTCTCGGCCGTATTTCCTGCGCGAAACGCAGGTAACTCCGAATGCACCGATAATAAGGCCGATGAGCAGGCAGGTTGCTGATAAGAATACCGTCATGTCAGTTGTCCGGGCAAAAGATTTTGGAACTGTAAGTCATTGATTTACGGGGCTCGGGCGCATCACGATCCGGCGTCATCATAATTTCGAACCAGAACTTCCCGGGGCCTGGCGCCGTCAGCTGGTCCCACCACGCCTTCCCTTTCCATGGTTTCGATGATCCGGGCCGCCCGGTTGTAGCCGATTCGCAGGTGTCGCTGCACCATGGAGATGGATGCCTGACCGGCTCGAGTGACCAGGGCCACCGCATCGTCGTATCGTTCATCATAATCTTCCTCTTCCCCGGCAGCCGGGTCGGTTTCATTCGTTTCAATGACGGATTCATCATATTCCGGTGGTTTCTGTTGTTTCAGGAACTCCGTGATACGGGTAATCTCCGGTTCGGATATATACGCGCCGTGAATTCGTTGAACCTTGGCCGTTCCGGGGGGCAGAAACAGCATGTCACCGTTGCCGAGAAGATTTTCGGCCCCGTTGCCGTCAATGATGGTTCGGGAATCGGTTTTGGAAGAGACCTGAAACGTCAGACGCGTCGGGAAATTGGCCTTGATAATACCGGTCAGTACGTCGACCGAGGGCCTCTGTGTCGCCAGAATCATATGAATGCCGGCGGCCCGGGCCATCTGGGCCAGTCTGGTCAGGGCCGTTTCCACATCGCGGGAGGCGACCATCATCAGGTCGGCGAGTTCATCGATGATGATAACGATATACGGCAGCCGGGTCGGGGCATCCGGATTGTCCCTGTCGATGGTTTTTTCAATTTTCTGGTTATATTGGACTATGTTGCGTGCTTTTTGTTCGGCCAGCAGCTTGTAGCGGTTCTCCATTTCCCGAACCGCCCAGTACAGGGCATTCGTGGCTTTTTTGACGTCGGTGACCACCGGCGTGATCAGATGGGGAATCCCGTTATACATGGACAGCTCGATGCGCTTGGGGTCAATCATGATCAGCTTGACCTCTTCCGGGCTGGCCTTGTACAGCAGGCTGCAGATCATGGAATTGAGACCGACGCTTTTCCCGGTGCCGGTGGCACCGGCAATCAGCAGGTGGGGCATTTTGTCCAGAGCCGAAACCACGGGATTGCCGACGATGTCCTTGCCGAGGCACAGGGTTAACCTGGATTTTGCGGTGTCAAACGCTTTGGAGACGACCACTTCCTTGTAGCGGACCATTTCGCGGGTCGTGTTCGGAATTTCGATTCCGATGGCCGCCTTTCCGGGTATCGGGGCAACAATGCGGATACTGGTGGCGCGAAGGGCCAGGGCCAGATCGTCCGATAAATTGACGACCTTGTTGATTTTAACACCGGGAGCCGGTTCATATTCAAAGGTGGTGATGACCGGACCGGGGGTCACCGCCGTTACATTGCCGTTGACGCCGAAGTCGGTCAGCTTTTTTTCCAGCATCCGGGATTGCATTGTCAGATTTTCGCTGTCCGTCATGTCGGGTCTTTCATCCGGATCATCCAGAAATGACACGGACGGCAGCTCAAATCCGGACGCTGTTTTCATAAAATCAAACACTTCCTGTTTGGGAACCGGGACTTTTTTAAGCGTTTGAGGCGGCGGCGATTTGATTTTGATTTCAGGCGATGCGACGGGTTGTTTTTTTGCAGTTCGTTGCGAACGTTTCCGGGCGTTTTGCCGGAGCTTTTTCCAGGCCGACTGCAGGTGTTTGAGTTGTCGACAAACGGAAGCGGATGCCTTGCAGACGTTTCGGCCAAACGTAATCAGGGAAAATCCGGTGGTCAGGATCAGCCCGATGATCCATGTCAGCAGCAGAATAATCAAGGCCCCTGATGTATTGGCGTATGCCGTGAGAAATGATTTCAGGGGAATGCCGATGATGCCGCCGGATGAAAAGCGCGTTCCAAACAGGGCATAATGGTTCTGATTCAGCGATAGAAGACTTCCGGTAGCCGTGATCAGCAGAATACCGCCGGCAAGGGTCAGACGAATGACTTTGGCCGGATGGTTGCTTAAGAAGTGCGTGCCGGTCAACAGCAGAATGACCGGAATCCAGAAAGCGCCAAGGCCGAACAGACCGATCAGGATACCGGCCAGCTGGGCGCCGATAAATCCGAAAAAATTATGAATGCGGGCCGCAGCACCGGCATTGTGGACCGAAGGGTCCGCAGCGTTGTACGACAGCAGGCTGACCAGGGTCAATACCACCAGAAAAAAAAATAAAATTCCGATAATTTCTTTTCGCATATGACGTTTCATTTTAGCCGCCGGCCGGTGTCATACTTCCAGAATAAACGGCAGAACGACCGGGCGGCGGCTGATGGCAAATTTGAAATATTTTCTCAGGGCCGACTTGATTCGGGCGCCGAGCAGTTCGATTCGATCCGAACTATCGGGGTCCAGATCCTCCATTACTTCGAGAATGACGTCTTTCGCGCCGTCCAGCACATGCCCGGTTTCCGTTTCAAAAACAAATCCTTTTGACACGATTTCCGGCCCGTAAATCAGTACGCCGGTCTGGCGATCAAACGCCATATTGATCACCACCAGGCCGTCTCTGGACAGGATATGGCGTTCTTTCAAGACGCTTTTCCCGACATCGCCGATGCCTTTTCCGTCGATAAGCACCCGTCCCGTGACAACGCTGTCTGCGATTCTCGCGCCGTTTTCGTCGAATTCGATGACCTGCCCGTTTTCGGCCAGCAGCGTGTTGCTTTCGGGAATGCCGGTTTCCCGGGCCAGTCGACTGTGCAGAATCAGGTGACGGTATTCGCCGTGAATCGGAATAAAGTACCGGGGAGAGGTCAACCGGATCATGTGTTTGAGTTCGTCCCGAAAAGCGTGCCCGGACACATGAATCGACGATATTTTTTCATAAATCACGTTTGCGCCGCGTTTGTAAAGCTTATTGATGATGTTGGCGATGGCTTTTTCATTTCCGGGAATGAATTTTGACGACAGGATGACCGTATCCCCGTCTTTGATCTGAATATGTTTGTGGTTGCCGGCGGCCATTCGCGCCAGGGCCGACATGGGCTCTCCCTGTGAGCCCGTGGTAATCATGATCACCTGGTCCTCGGGATAGTTGCCGACCTGGTCCACGGTGATTTCCAGGTCTTCAGGAATATCCAGGTACTGAAGCTCCCGGGCGATGGCAATGCTTTGCTCGATGCTTCGACCGGTAAACACGATACGGCTGCCTCTGGTGCCGGCGATGTTTACGATCTGCTGGATACGGGCAATATTGGACGCAAACAGGGCGATAACGATTCGGCCGGTGCTTTGTGAAATGATTTCCGTCAGCGTTTTTCCGACGTCCTCGTCGGAAATGGTCGTGCCTTCCTTTTCCACGTTCGTGGAATCCGACAGCAGTGCCAGAACCCCTTCCCGTCCGAACCGGGCAAACCCGTCCAGATCGGTGAGCATGCCTTGAATGGACGTCGGGCTGATTTTAAAGTCTCCGGTGTGCACGATAAGTCCCAACGGCGTCCGGATACCGATGCCGAGACCGTCCACGATGCTGTGTCCGACCCGAAGAAATTCCAATTCAAACGAGCCGATTTGAAGGATTTCGTCCGGATGGACTTCGATCAGGTTTGTGCTTTCAAGAAGCTCATGTTCATAGAGCTTCTGCCTAACCATTCCCAGTGTGAACGGCGATCCGAACAACGGGGCACTGACTTCCCGGAGCAGATACGGCAGGGCGCCGATATGATCCTCATGGGCGTGCGTCAGCACGATACCGGATAGTTTGTCCTGATGGTCGATGACGTAATCCATGGCCGGAATGACAAAATCGATTCCCAGCATATAGTCTTCCGGGAACATCAAGCCGGCATCTACGACAATCAGAGAGTCATTGTATTCAAAAACCATCATATTCAGCCCGATTTCTCCCAGGCCGCCTAACGGGATGATTTTCAGCATTTGCCGTTGACCTTTTGCAGGGAATTAAACGCACTGAAAATAGTGTCCCGCACCCGGCCTTGAAGTACGTCGACGCCTTTTCGGGTAAAGTTTGATGTTTCAACAGGAGGTTGTATATCGATGGTTACACGTCCGGGCCGAATTTTCAGGGTGTTTTTCGGCATAATGGGCCATGTGCCGTGAAGGGACACCGGTATGATCGGTACACCCGAGTCGATCGCCAGAATAAAACCGCCTTTTTTAAAAGACCCGATGCGCCCGTCCCGGCTTCGGGTGCCTTCCGGAAAAACAATGACCGATGTACCGTTGCGGATGATTTCGGCCGCTTTTTTCAGGCTGTGAAATGCAGACTTTCGGTTGGATCGGTCAATGCTGATATACCCGGCCCGTCGCATGGCATAGCCGAAAAAAGGAATTTTAAACAATTCGGCCTTGGCCAGCCAGCGAAACTGGGCCGGCAGATGCGCCATCAGCACGGGGATGTCAAAGTTGCTCTGATGGTTGCACATGAAAATGCAGGGCCTGGAACCGTCGATATGATTCAGCCCGCGAACCTTGACGCGAATGCGGCCGGCCCTCAGGATGGATCGGGCCCAGGCCCGGGCCGCCGAGTGGGGAAGATTGCCGGTTTTATCGAAAAACGAAAGCAGTATGGTCAGAGTTCCCATCAATAAGGTGGCTATCAATGTCCATGTGATGACAAACAAGGTTCGAATCATATGTGAGTCTTTCAGCCTGTAGTCTATAGAGTCATATGTCGTGAATCCTCGATCAGGATTCTTCGGTTCGGATCGTGAAGCCAATGGTCTCATCGGTGAGACCGGGAAGCCTCATTGTCGGTAACAGCCGTTTTAAGGCCCGGCGGCCATCGATCGCGAATAGAATTTTTTCGTGGAGCCGGTAGAATCTGATGAGGTCAGACGGTAATGTCAAGATCTGAAAACATGGCATCGACCGTTTGAATGAGCCAGTTGCGCTGGGTTTCGCTTGCATAGCAGATGCATTCGCATCGGATACGGTGTTTCGTTCGCACAAGTAATTCGCAGGCCAGTTTATCGGGTTCCAGATCCAACGCAAAGTAAAAGGGACGGCATTGAATGTGTGAGGCCTGTACGGTGCTGTAGATGGACGAATCCATCGGCAGCCAATAGATTCCTCCCAGATCGGCCGGCCCGTATCGTTCATTCAGACAAATTTTAATTTTTTCGTAATCCGCAGGTCTGAGTTGGTCGATGACATAACTTTTCATGAGCAATTTATATAGCATAGCCTGAAATCGGGCGCAATAAAATATACCCGGTGTTCACGGCGGTGTGGAAACGTGTGTTCCGGTCCGGGGATGTTCACTGGGGGGCTTTGTATAAAAAAGATTGCCTCCGGTTGCCGGGACATGTAAAGTGCGGGATATCAAAAGTAAAGGAGAACCGCATCATGAAGATTATATCCCCGTCCCATGAGATTCTGGGAGCGCCGGACGGCGCATCCATTCTTAAAACCATCGAGATGGCGGGTCGGACCTGCTATAAATCGGAAGACCGCATCACCGCTGATTCGGCCGAAGGCTTTGTCCGACGCTTGATCACATCCGGTCATCTGAGCGTTATCGAGCATTTCAACCTGACGGTCCGGTTTGTCTGTGACCGGGGCGTCACCCACGAGCTGGTCCGGCACCGTCTGGCGTCCTTCAGCCAGGAGAGCACGCGATATGCGAATTATTCCAGGGAAAAATTCGGAAATGAAATTACCGTCATCCGGCCGCTGTTCTGGGATGAGATGTCCCCTCAGTTTGAACTGTGGCGAATCGCCATGGCGCATGCGGAAAAAATGTATATGGCGCTTTTGCAATCCGGGGCCCGACCGGAACAGGCTCGGAGCGTTCTTCCCAACAGCCTGAAAACTGAAATCGTACTGACCTGCAATCTCCGGCAGTGGCGGCACGTTATCAGGCTCAGATGCGAAAAGGCCGCTCATCCTCAGATCCGGGAGATCATGCTGCCGCTTCTCGAGGAACTTCATGCGGTCGTTCCGGTTATATTCGATGATTTATATGAACGGTTCAGGGACGATATCAGCGAATTGAACCGTACTGTAAAAAACAGGCAGGTGACGTGCCCGTGTTCGGGCGGATAAGCAACGGGACGGGTATGATGAAATGGAAAGGTCCCCCGGAGAAATGTAAACTTCCCCGGGGGATAACCGCATGTTTTAACTAATCTTCCTGAATCTCAATCGCGTCTTCCGGACATGCTTCGACGCAGCTTTCGCAACCGATGCATTCTTCGGCATTGACGGGTACGGATATACCGTCCTGCATTTCAAATACCTCAACGGGACATACATCGACACACGCTTCACAGCCTACACATTTGTCTTTGTCTACAATAGGATTGAACGCCATCTAAAGTCTCCTTTTTTAATGTATTCAGCCAAACAAATGATCTGCAATTTTATCTCTTACCGAAAAAATCCATATACTAAATGATTAGTCGAGTCAAGCACAGGTTGGAACAAATTAAAAAACTATATAACTTTGGACGGCGCGGATCGATGCGCCGACTTCATCAAAACGACCACGGTATGAGCCGGGGCATCCGGGGCCGATGTCCGCAGGCTATCCAATGGACGGCAGCTGCACCATTGCCGGATGAAATATTCCGGCTGTACGTTTCGCGCGATGTACACGGCCGACGATCCGGTCGCCGGTAAATTTTTTGTCTCGTCGACAGATAAACGACCTGGATTCGGAGATATTGCACCCTTTGCGGCAAGCTGCTCCAGGCACCGGGTGACGTCGGTTTTATCTGTATGGATGTCCAGGGCAACGGGTTCGAGGCCGGTGTTGGTCTCTGTCAGAAAGTTCAGAACCGCCTCGCTGGTTGTCACAAATAGATTAAAAGAATGCCGTTGAGGATCCTGCCCGAACACCTCTGCCCAGGACTTTATTCGTTCGGCCGTCATATATTGTCCAAAATCCGGATGGGCTCCTGAGCCGGCGCTCCTGTATGATGCTTCGAAGGTGCTTTCGCCGCGGAGCTGGGCAAAAAGGTTTTTTTCAAGCCGATCGGATGCCGACAATTTTTCCAGGATGTCATGCTGCTGGATGTCGTACTGCTGGGCAAAATGAAGAAACAGCCGGTACGAAAGCAGCATGGAGTCGGTTCCGGACGGGGCGGGGGCCTCGGCCGTCATGCGTTTGATATCCGATCGAATTTGTGAAACCGAGACGTCACTGAAAAACGGGATGCGGTCTGTTTGGGTTTTCAGGTAGGCAATATCATTGCCGGCCAGCCGGTTCGACCAGGAGTGAAAATTGTTTAAAAGCGCCTGGATCGTGTCTTCTTCGCCTTCCACAGGGATTCGGATTTCAAGTACGCCGGCATCTGAAAGTTGTTTGACGGCATCAGGAATGTGAAGATCGGACGGCAGAACCACCGCAATTTTGCCGAACCGGTCGAACATTGCGTCGGCCGTCGACTCGGTTAAACAGGTAAATGGGAAATATACGGGTCGCAACATGGGATTGGCCCTCCAAAACGTTTCCGAAAATCGGCTTTAAGTGGTTTTTTTGTCTTCCACCGTGACGCCCAGTGCCGTCAACTCATCGCGGAGCCGGTCCGCGAGTTCAAAGTTTTTTTCCGCCCGTGCGGCCGCCCTTCTCTGTATAAGTTCCTGCACATGAAAATCCGGAGTTTTTTCATTAAAATCAAGAATGTTCAACACCGCGTTGATGCCGCGAAGTTCATCGATGATCTGAGCGGCACCGTCCGGATCGAGCTGCTGATGCTGCAGGAGGCGGTTTACCTGCTTGACCGCTTGAAACACGCAGGCCATGGCCGCGGAAATGTTGAGATCGTCGTCCATGGCGTTGATAAAATCCTGGCGGATGTCGTACAGCAGCTGATCAAGATCCGGATAGGGGGTGCCGGTTTCGATATGCTGGAGTGCATGCAGGCAGGTGTTGAGGCGTTTTACGGACCGGGCGCAATACTCCAGTCGACCGGGGGAAAAGGTCAACGGTTTCCGGTAATGGTTCGACAGCAGCCAGTATCGGACCTGCCGGGCATCGTAGCCCATGTCGATGAGGTCCTGAATCGTCAGATTGCTCAGATCTTTATCGGCCGTGTCGTTATCGAACCGGATACGGTCACAGTGCATCCAGAACCTGGCCAGCGGTTTTCCGGTGACCGATCGGGCAATGGCGTTTTCGTTTTCATGGTGCGGAAATATCAGGTTCCGGCTGCTGGTGTGGATATCAAAGCTTTCACCGAGGTATTTCATGGCCATAGCCGCGCACTGGATATGCCAGGAGGGGCGGACATTGCCCCATGGGGTTTTGGTATAGATACCGCGTTTGAGTTCGGAAAGCCGTGCACGTTTGAACAGGGTGAAATCCCTGGGATTGTCTTTTTCATAATCGTCCAGGTCCACGGTCTTGCCGGTTTTGATCTTGTCGAGATCGATCCCGGAGAGTTTTCCGTAATCGGAAAATTTTGAAATGTTGAAATACAGGGAACGCAGCTTTTCGTAGGCATAGCCTTTTCGGACCAGTCTTTCGGCCAGGTTGACCATGTCGTCCACGTGTTCGCCGGCCCGGGGATAGTGGTCCGCGGGTTTGATGTTCAAATACGCAAGGTCCCTGTAAAAAGATTCAATATGAGGTTCAGTGAACGTCTTGAGATCCTGCCCGGCGTTTTCAGATCCATTGATGGTCTTGTCGTCCATGTCCGTGATGTTGATCACGTGTTTGACGGAAAATCCCCGGTATTCCAGATACCGGCTGAGCAGGTCGGCAAAAACGAACCGCCGGCATTCGGCCAGACGGATGCGGGAATCGGCGGTCGGACCGCAGGAATATATGGTGGCGTTGCCGGGGCGGATCGGCTCGAACGGTTCTTTTTTCCGGGTCATGGTATTGAACAGGCACAGGTCGACTTTTTCACGGATGTCAAACAGAGGGGTGCTCAGATACCGTTCGCCGCTGTCGGGCAGGATGACCACGATGGTGCCGCTGTCCATGGCGGCGGCTTCTTCGGCGGCAACGGCCATGGCCGCACCGCTGCTCATGCCGACAAACAGGCCCTCTTCTCTGGCCAGGCGGCGGGTCATTTCAAACGCTTCTTCATCGTCAATGTTGACCTTCCGGTCCAGGAGATTTTTGTCGAAAATGCCGGGGCAATAGGCTTCCTTGAGATTTTTAAGCCCCTGAAGTTTGTGCCCGAGATAGGGTTCCACGCCGATAATCCGGACGGCCGGATTATATTCCTTCAGCCGTTTTGAAAGGCCCATCAGCGTTCCGGTGGTACCCATGGCGGCGACCAGCGTGGTGATCCGTCCCTCGGTCTGTTCCCAGATTTCAACGGCCGTGCCGTCATAATGAGACCGGCAGTTGGCCTCGTTGTTGTACTGGTCCGTCATGTAATATTCGTCCGGAAATTCCCGGGCCAGACGATACACTTCTTCGATGGCGCCGTCGGTGCCGAGGTGGCCGGGCGTCAGGAGAATCTCGGCGCCGCGGGCTTTTAAAATTTTACGCCGTTCCATGCTGGAGGCTTCGGACATGGCCAGCAGCAGCCGGTATCCCTTGACCGAGCAGATCATCGCCAGCCCGATTCCCGTGTTGCCGCTCGTGGCTTCGATCACGGTTTTATCCGGGGTCAGCCGGCCGGAACGCTCCCCGTCTTCGATCATGTACAGGGCAGTCCGGTCCTTGATGGACCCCCCCGGATTCATGTACTCCAGTTTCGCCAGTATGGTGACGTTCGGGTTGGGGTTCAATCGCCGGATTTTGACCAGCGGGGTGTTGCCGATTTGATCGAGAATCGAATAATTCATTCGTTTTTTATCCATATAAAATTCAATTTCTTACAGCCGAGAGTCGAGAGTCTGGAAACCACTCAGTCCTCAGTCCTCATAACTCAGTCCTTTTATATACCGAGAGACGGTCCGGGCAATTTCCCGGCGGATGTCGTCCTCATCTCCGGCGGCATCGATGACTCTGAACCGTCGGGATCCGGATCGCGCCAGATCGAGATACCCGGTGCGGATCGTTTCATGAAACGACAGGGTCTCTTTTTCAAAACGGCTTTCGTGAAGGGTTCGGGAGCCGTTGTCGAGTTGTTGCCAGGCCCGGCGCAGCCCGATCTCCGCCGGCAGATCCAGCAGCAGGGTCAGGTCGGGCGTCATGCCGTCCGTGGTCCACTGATGCAGGCGTCGGATCTGCTCGACCGGCAAGCCGCGGGCGGTTCCCTGATACACCAGGGTGGCGTCGAAAAAGCGGTCGCACAGGACCACCTTTCCATCGGCCAGGGCCGGAAGAATCCGTTCGTTGAGATGCTGAACCCGATCGGCCATATAGAGAAGCAGCTCGGCCATGGGGGCCAGGTTCCGGTTGTCCGGATTCAGCAGGATCGCACGGATCTGGCTGCCGATGGCAGTCCCGCCGGGTTCCCTTGTCAGGACGCACTCCATGCCGCGGGTGTTGAGAAAATCGGCCAGATAACGGGCCTGCGTGGTTTTGCCCGAACCTTCGATGCCTTCCAGTGAAATAAACATAATTTGGCTGACTATAGTTAAAAATTTAAAAAATCCGCGCCGATCCGCGTAAATCCGCGGCAAAAAATGTTATTACTGCTCGGCGTTGCCTTTATAAAAGTGCCGGCCCAGGAGCCGGTGAAACCCCGTCCAGTTCTCGCCGGTGTCTTCAGCGGTCATGAACTCCCGGACCGCGTTGAGTTTCGAATCGATTTCATCCAGGTAGTTCAGCAGCACCGCTTCCAGGGTTTTGGGCGGTTCGGGTGAGCCGAATTCCCGGGTGCCGTGATGGCTGACGATCATGTGTTTCAGGAGCAGCGCTTTTTCCCGGGGAAAGTCATCAACCTGTCTCAGCGCATCGTCCAGCATCTCCACCCCGATGACAATATGACTCAGCAGCCGTCCGGGATCGGAATAATCAATGGCATATTTCCAGTTAAATTCACGCGTTTTTCCGATATCATGCAGAACCGCTCCGGCAAGCAGCAGGTCGCGATCAATGCCGCTGTAATGACCTGACAGTTTGTCTGCCAGCATGGCCGTAGACAGGCTGTGCTCCAGCAGCCCGCCGATATAGGCATGATGCATTTTTTTTCCGGCCGGTGCCGTGGAAAAGTCGCGGATAAAATCGGTGTCTTTAAAAAAAACATTCAGCAGCCGTCGGGTATGCGGGCATTCAACCGTATCGATGAGTTGCATCAGCCGGTCCAGCATCCGGTCGGTCTCTTTCGGAGACGCCGGAAGAAAATCGGACGGATCGGCCGTATCCCGGGCACATGAGGTCATTTCACGGATGACCAGTTGGAGGGTGCCCCGGTATTCATTGACGTGGCCCCTGACCTGAACAAAATCCAGCGACGAAACATTGCCGGCGATCCGGTCGACGTTGTCCCAGGCCACGGCCTTGATGCGGCCGGTCCGGTCGGCAAGCGTCGCGGTTAAAAATGAATTTCCGTCTTTTTTCTGCCCCAGGGATTTTTCCGCCAGTATAAATATGTCGTCGACGGCTTCACCGGCCGTCAGGGAGCTGATAAACTGTTTTTTCATGTATATCCATTAAGTGCTTCAAAAAAATTATTTTTTTGCCGTATGTATTTACCGCCCGCTTCGCTCGAGACGCAGAAAGCGAAGCGAACGGGCGGTAGAAAATAAAAGAGATTTTTGTGTAACGGCAATCCTATGAGTATCGGGTTGCAGGCCGAGGATCGATTTCAGACATTTGCGTTGTCTCCCGGTCCTTTACCGATATCCCAGGCCTCCAGATCGCGCAGCATCGTGTAATCGGTCATGTCGCATTTGATCGGCGTAATGGTAATGTGATTGTCGTACAGCGCTGACTGGTCCGCATCCATGCGTTCGGCCGGGGCCCCCGGCTCGAATCTCGGCCAGTAATAGGGCCGGTTGTGTGGATCGGTTCGCTTTTCAAAATATTCATGGACTGTCGAGGTGTCCTGGCGACGGATGCGGATGCCCCGAATGTTTTTCCCGGCCTGATTCAGGATGTTGACATTTAAAAAGGTGCCTGCCGGCAATCCGTTTTTCAGTACAAGGTTTGACATGTGTTCCGCAAACCCGGCGGCATCCTCATAATACAAAGGCGCGCGGCCCCGGGTCGGAATGGAAACAGCGACGGCGTTGATGCCGTAGACGGCGGCTTCCTTGGCGGCGGCAACCGTGCCGGAATAATTGATCAGAATGCCCACGTTGGCCCCGGCATTGATGCCGGAAATGACCAGGGCCGGTCGCTCGGAAAGCAGCTCCAGGAGGCCGAATTTTACGCAGTCCGCCGGGGTCCCGTTGACCGCATATCCCGTGCAGCCGTTGATTCGTACTTCTTCGGCACGAAGCGGTTCGTGCAGCGTAATGCCGTGTCCGACCGCGCTGCGCTCCCGGTCCGGCGCGATGACCGAAACCCGGTGCTTTTTGCTCAACCGATGATAAAGCGCCCAGAGGCCATCGGCCTGAATGCCGTCATCGTTGGTTAACAGGATGTTCACGGAGGAAATCCTCCCTGTCGGTGTTATATGTTATGAGGTGGTGCTTTGGCAAAATCCGCCAAACCTTTTTTATACATCAACTTTCATGATTTTTAAAGGTATTCCGTCAACTTAATTTATCTGAAATTCAAGTGCTCAATATATTGAGTAAAAACGGCTCTTTTAATTCGCGGCCGGTTTATATATGATAAGTAATAAGTTGTGAGGACTGAGTGATGAGGACTGAGCAGGGCCGGTGGTTTTTGCGGGATTGTCCCTCAAGATTCGAAGGGCCGCCCCTCAAACGAAGCGGCCTTCAAGCGAAGCGATCCTTGAGCCCGAAGGGCGATCCATTATTATGCAGAGAAAAACAATCTGGAAAGCAGTTCGCGTACTGGTGGTATTGGTAGTCGCAGCCGCCATATCGGCAGCTCTGGTGTGGTTTAAACCACACCCCGCTCGAGAGGAGAGAAAAGAGCCCGCTCCCCTGGTGGAGGTCGTCCCCGCGACATCCGCGGACCGGACGATGAGGGTGGAAGGCTTTGGTACGGTGGTTGCCCGGGAGGTGCTGGATCTTGCCTCGGAAGTCAAAGGCCGTGTGGTGGCCGTTCATGAAAATTTCAAGGAGGGGGGATTCGTCAGGCAGGGAGAGACGATGGTTCAAATCGATCCCCGGACCTATGAACTGGAGGCCCGCCGCCTGAACGTCCGGCTGCGTCAACAGCAGGCGGAATCGGCCGTCGTGCGCCGGCAGAAGAAAAATTTGAAAGCCAGTATCGACATCGCGAAATCGGACGCAGATCTGTCAAACGCCGAATTCGAGCGCCTCCAGAGGCTCAAACAGCGGAAGGTGGTGGCCCAGAGCACGCTGGACAAGACGCGCCAACAGTATCTGGCCAGTGTGCAGCGTCTGCAGGAACTGGAAAATCAGCTGGCCCTGACCGATCCGCAGCTGGACCAGGTTCTCACCGGCATGGACATGACCCGTGTGCTGCTCGAGCAGGCCCGGCTGGATCTGGAGCGGACCCGCATTTTGGCCCCCTATGACGGATGGGTATTGGAAAAAACCGTGGAGACAGGACAATTTGTCGCTGTCGGGATGCCGCTGGGTCGCATCTACCGGTCCGGCGGTCTGGACGTGGCGGTTCGGATACCGGCCGGTGAATTCATATGGATTCAGGACGATATCCGTGGCGGCAATATGCCGGAAGCTGTCATTTCCGCCGCGGCCGGCAGCGGGGTCCGGCTGAATCGAACGGGCCGTGTGGCCCGGGTCAAAGCCCGGGTGGACGAAAAAACCCGCACCATACCGCTGGTGGTCGAAATCTTGCCTGCTGCAGATATCGAAGCCGGTGCGTTTGAACTCAAACCCGGTATGTTTGTCAGGGTGCAGATCCGGGGAAAGACCTTTTCCGGTGTTTTTCAGCTGCCGCGGTATCAGGTGCGTGAAGGCGACGTCGTGTACGTGGTCGAAGACGGGCGCCTTCGTATCCGGCCGGTGCGGGTTATCCGCTATTTCAAAGACGTGGTCTACGTGGACCGGGGATTGAGCGACGGAGACCGGATCATCCGGACCCCCCTTGCCACGGCGGTGGACGGCATGCCGGTGCGGGTGAAATAGCATGAAAACAATAGGCAAATGGTCCATAAACAACCGGGTGGCAGTCAACCTGATCATGGGGTTTTTGATCATTGCCGGGCTGCTGACGGTCATGAACATGCGCCGGGAGATGTTTCCCCAGTTTGCGCTGGACATGATCAACATCAGCGTGGTCTATCCCGGCGCTGCCCCGGAAGAGGTCGAAGAGGGCATCTGCATCAAGATCGAGGAAAGCCTTCAGGGCATCGAGGGCATCTCGCGGGTGTTTGCCAGTGCCTATGAAGGCACTGGATCGGTCACCGCCGAACTCGATGCCGGCGTGGATGTCCAGAAGGTGCTCAACGACATCAAGACCGAGGTCGACCGCATCGATACGTTTCCGGATGAGGCCGAGGACCCGGTCGTCATCGAGATCATCAACCGCAATCCGGTCATCACCGTGGCGGTTTACGGGGATGTGCCGGAAAAAGTCCTGCGCCAAACCGCCGAAACCATCCGCGATGATCTGCTCGATACCGGGCCTTTGTCCCTGGCCGAGCTGGTCGGGGTTCGGGACTATGAAATTGCCGTGGAGGTGTCGGAAGAGACCCTGCGTCGCTACGGGTTGTCGTTTGACGATGTGGTGCGGGCGGTGCGGACCGGCAGCATGGACCTGCCGGGAGGGGTGATCAAGACCGAACAGGGGGAGATCCTGATCCGGTCCAAAGGCCGGCGCTATACCGGACGGGAATTCGAGCAGCTGCCGGTCATTACGCTCGAAGACGGGACGGTGCTGCGTCTGGGTCAGATTGCCGCCGTAACCGACGGGTTTGAGGACATCGACATCATTTCCCGGTTTAACAACCAGCCGGCCGCGCTGGTGCAGGTCAACCGGACCCGCCGCGAAGACGTGATCGAGATTTCCAATTTTATCAAAGACTACGTCCGGACGCATCAGGACCGGATGCCCGCCGGAATCAAACTGGCCCTGTGGTTCGATCTGTCCGACATGGTGCAGGACCGCATCGAACTGCTGCTTCGAAACGGGCTTCAGGGCATTGCGCTGGTGTTTGTCGGGCTGGCGCTGTTTTTGAACCTGGGACTGGCCTTCTGGGTGGCCGTCGGCATACCGGTGTCTTTCATGGGGGCCTTTCTGGTGCTGGAAGCCTGCGGTGCGACCATCAACATGATCTCGCTGTTCGGTTTTATCATGACCCTCGGCATTCTGGTCGATGACGCCATCATCATCGGAGAAAATATCTATACGCATTTCGGGCGCGGCAAATCGTCGGCCGAGGCGGTTGTGGACGGTCTCAGCGAAGTGGGCGGGCCGGTGATCATGGCGGTATCCACGACGATCGTGGCATTTCTGCCGCTGATGTTCATCACCGGTATCATGGGAAAATTCATCGCCGTCATGCCCACGGCGGTCATCGCCATTCTGGTTGTGTCCCTGGGTGAGGCCCTGGTCATTCTGCCGGCACATCTCGAGCATGTCCTGGCGCGGGCCCGGTCGGCCGTGCATTCCCGCCGGATAGCGGCATGGCATGAAAGGCTTCGGGAAAAAACCGACCGCCTGCTGAACCGGATCATCCACCGGTATTACAGCACGGCCATATCGTATGTGATCCGGAACCGTTATTTCACCCTGGCGGCGGGCATCGGTGTGCTCATCATCAGCCTGGGCATCGTGGCCGGCGGGTATGTGCCGTTTGTATTTTTCCACAAGGGCGAGAGCAACTGGATCATCGCCGAAGTCAACTACCCCCTGGGCACGCCGTTCGAACTGACGCAGACTACCATCAAGGCCATCGAACAGGAGGCGTGTCTGCTCAATTCAAAACTGTCCGAATTCTGTGAACCGGCAGCGTCCGACGAGAAGGCCAAACGGCCCGCAGGCCGGCCGGACCTGGTGATCAATACCTTCTCGCTGGTTGGCGCCATTCCCCGAAGGGACTGGAAACCCGGGGAGTTCGGCGGGCATGTGGGACAGGTCTGGATCGAACTCATACCGTCCGAGCAGCGCCCCCGGCTGTCGGTCAATTCGGTGATGAGCCGGTGGCGGCAAATGGTCGGCGAGATACCGGGTGTGGAGCGCCTGGCGTTTTATTCGCTTCAGGGCGGGCCGGGCGGCAGTCCCATCGAAATCCAGCTGTCGGGCCGGGATTTCGACCGGCTGCAGCAGGCCGCCGATGAACTCAAGGCCGAGCTGAAAACCTTTCCGGGTACCTATGACGTGACCGACGATTTCAAACCCGGCAAAACCGAGCGGCGGATTCGGGTCAAAGAAGGGGCCGGGCCGATCGGGGTGACCATGAGTGAAACGGCCCGGCAGCTGCGTCAGGCCTTTTACGGAGAAGAAGCCCTGAACATCCAGCGGGGCCGCAACGAAGTCAAGGTCCGGGTCCGGTATGCCGAAGCCGATCGCCGGCGCCTGTCCATCATGGAAGACCTGCGCGTGCGTACGGCCGACGGCCGGGAAATTCCCATCGAAGAGGTGGCCGACATCGTTTCCGGAAGGGCCTATTCGGTGATCCACCGGGTGGACCGCAAGCGGGTGGTTACCGTCAGCTGCGATCTGGATGAAGCGGTCGCCAACGCCCGGAAGATCACGGCATCGCTGCGGGAGGAGTTCCTGCCGGACCTGACCGACCGGTATCCCGGCATCCGCTATGACCTGGAGGGCCAGGAAAAACGCACCCGGGAATCGATCGACAGCCTCAAGCGCGGATTTACCCTGGCGCTGATGGGAATTTTTCTGCTGCTGGCCGGACAGTTCCGTTCCTATATCCAGCCGGTCATCATCATGCTGGCCATTCCGTTCGGGCTGATCGGCGCCGTGGTCGGACATCTGGTGTTAGGGCTTCAGATCACCATCATCAGCGTCTTCGGCATCGTGGCCCTGGCCGGAATCGTGGTCAACGATTCCCTGATTCTGATCGATTTTATCAACCGGCAGGTCCGGAACGGAACAGCCGCGGAAGCGGCGGTGGCCGCCGCCGGCAAGGCCCGGTTCCGGCCGGTGCTGCTCACCTCGGTGACCACCATCGCCGGGCTGCTGCCCCTGCTGCTCGAGCGAAGCTTTCAGGCCCAGTTTCTCATCCCCATGGCCGTGAGCATCTGTTTCGGTCTGCTGGCCTCGACGCTGCTGACGCTGCTGTACGTGCCGGCACTGTATCTGATCGTAACGGATGTGGTAAGGGCGGTTGGACGATGGACATCAGGCGGCGGTCGCGGCGGCTGACAATGTATTCGCCATGCGATTCAGAACGCTTTCCGGGTCGCCGGGACGGTCCCGTTGCAGTTGGTTAACGTGGCCCCGTGGTAATGGCAGTTTTCACAGGGAATGGGATTCGAGCCGGTTCCATGGCAGCTGCCGCAGGGGGCTTTTTTTTGATAGGGGCTTTCTCCTCGCTGATGGTGGGTCCACTGCCAGGAGTTGACGAGTCCCTGGCCGAACGCATCGTCGTCCTTGTGGCACTGGCGGCAGTGATTGCCCCGGGAGTTGCTTTTTCCCATATTGATCGTATCGGCCAGATGCAGGCCGTTGATCGACTGGCGCGTGAGCCAGGGAAAGGGCGAGCCGTGAGGCTCGTGACAGTCCAGGCACGAGAGAACATACGGGTTGCAGTCCCCCGGATTGTCGGTGGCGTCATAATAGGGAGGTTTGACATCGATCGTGGGAATTGAAGCCGCCAGAGACGGGTCTTTGTCTGCGTCGGCTTTTCCGTGTTTGTCGGCAGCCCAGTCGATGGCCTTGACGGTGGAAAGATCCGATGCCCGGGTGATCTCCGTATCGTGACAGTCCAGGCAGAAGGTATTGTAGTCCGGGGTCAGGGACCCGTCGTCAAAAGCCGTCCCCCCGGGCTCATAGGTGGATGTTGAATTATAATAATACGGCGCCTGGTAATCACCGGTGTACGCATTCAGCCGTTCACTTGCGTCATCGCCGAACAGCTGACTGTGACCGGTTTCGGTAAATCGGGAGATCGCCGGCAGCAAAGGATTGTCCGGATCGGATTTGTTGCGCTTGGCAATATGGGGATTGTGGCATGCCGTGCAGGGATTGGACGTGTCCTTGAACCAGGTCAGGCCGCTGGCTTTGGCATATTCCTGGATGTCATACAGGTTGTGGTCGGAGTTGTTGTTGAACGCTTCCAGAATGCCGGCCGGCTCGGTTTGCGTGGTATCGCCGGCGAAGGTGCGGGCATAGTCATAGTTGGTGATGCCGCCGGCCTGAAGCGACGACGGGTCCGATGTATGACAGTAGAAACAGTAGTTGTCGTCCTGTGAATACGGCTGGGACGTGGACGTGGGATCAAAATTATCGGCAAAAATGCAGAATCCGGATGCCGATCCGCCTGCCGGGGATGGTTCCGATCCATCGATGCTGGCATGCATTTCATGGCAGTGGGCGCAGTTTCCCCGGCAATGATTCGCATCGCGCAGGACCCCGGCGGCGGTGTCGCCGTGCGCGGAGTCGGCGTATGATCCGGCCCCGGCAGCGCGGCTGTCGGCAATTGCCGTCAGGAAAATCATGAAAAAAATAAACAGCGCTTTTTGCATGGGCACAGGTTCCTAATTTTTCTCCGTATGACAGACCGCACATCCACTCAGCGCCGTGGACAGTGTGTCGCTTGCGTAATCCCACCGCATCATGCTGTCATAGGGTGACGCATGGGCCCGGTGGCAAGACAGGCACATGACCAGGTCCGTGCCCGGATTTACCGTGCTGCCGACGCCGGATAAACTGGGCCGGGCGACCGGCGCCAGCGGGTCATACGTTGTATAGGATGCATATTCACCGGAATTTAACAGCTCGGAATCCGAGGGATGACGGATCCACGGTGATGCCCCGACCGATGTGGTGCCCTGTAGATGGAAATTGCCGTGACAGCCGCAGCAAAATCCGGTCATGGTGTTTCCCAGCAAAGCGTCATCCCCCATTTTCCCGGCTTTTGTTTTGTCGACCGATGCCTTGCTGTTGCCCAGATATTCATTGTGATCGGCGCTACCCACGGTTTTCTGCCAGTCCGGATCTTCGATGCCGGATACGCCGGACCCGGATCCGGACTGATGCCCTTCCAGAAAACGGTACCAGCCTTCGGTTTCGGTATCCATGATCGTATCCGTGGTGTCCGGGGCATGATGAAATCCGTTGAAATGTTCGACCATATGGCATCCCTGACAACCGTATTTTCCCTGCATGGAGTCGACACCTGAATAAGGCGTGGAAAAATTGGCATGGCAGGAGTTGGATGCCCCGCAGCTTGCGGATGAAGCTCCGGGGGCCTGGGACAACCGATCATCGGGATTGTCGGGGAAAATGTTGTGTCCTTTTTTGTCGTCTGATTTTACCCAGTAGAAATTTCCGGCCGCAAGCCCTTCATTATTATATCCGTAAGAAGGCTGGTTCGTATTGTACACGATCGGCGCACCGGTTATCGTGTCCTGCCAGGTACTTGAATCTGTCGATGAATGGCACCCGATGCAGGAGTTGTTGACCAGGGATGAATAGGGGGGAGATTCCGAATCGTCACCGAAATCGACGGCAACCGTAGCACTGTTCTGACTGTTGTGTATGGTGTGGCAGTTGACGCACTTGCCCGTTACTTTAGCCAGCGCGGCAAAAGAAGTGCCCAGCAGGATTACAGCAGCAAGTAAAGCGAAGGATACAGGCTTCATGGCAGAATAACCAGACTCGTGTTTAGCAATCACATTGCAGAGCAAAACCGATTCAAAGTCAGCGGAAATTTTAAACTATACCGGCATAGAGACACAATTGTATCAGTGATTTGGTTGGCGCTGATACAAAACAGATTATATGCTATGTGTTTTAGCTATACTATTCGTTCATGTTTGTCAATAATCTATAACTACCTGCTTGCGGATTGTCAGAATTGCATGTGCGTATGGTAAAATAAACTGACGTCAGCCAGTGCGGGACATGCCGGGCCCCGTTTAACGGGGTTTTCAGGAAAATTTGTAAAGTGCGGAAAACTAATACGAGGTGCAGGTGTCGAGTATATGAGATTACCCGTATTGAAATGAACTCTCGTTATCGCGCAGAAAAAACTTGACACTCCAAGTCTCAAAATGATACCGAAGAAAAATATTGTAATGGATCTTTATCAGCTATAGATGACTACTATAAAGTTATAGGATCAGAGCGAACACTACGGATCGATCAGATACTGCGACGAGATACGATAACGGACATATCATCCGGCCCATCCATGCAACACGACGGTGCCGGATTTGCTGAACTCAACTTCGCGCGAACGTACAACGACAATTATAACGGTAACGGAAAGCACTGGAGGAATGACAGATGATCAGAAAGGCTGGTATTGCCATGTTATGCGTGGCCGCCCTGTTGATGCTGAGTACCATGGGATGGGCGGAGTCACTTTCGCTGAGCAACGAGCACTGTATTTTTTGCCACAAAAAACAGCCGGCAACCATTGACGCAAAAGGCGGGCTGCACAAAACAGAAGTCGGTTGTCTGGACTGTCACCTGGCGCATCCCCCCGAGGGGACCGATGCGGTTCCGCAGTGCAGCATGTGCCACTCGGGCGCATCTCATTACGAGCTGGAAGACTGCGGGTCCTGCCACTCCGATACGCACGCTCCGATGGATCTGACCATCGAAGGCGACGTGTCCGCCCCGTGTCTGACCTGCCACGAACAGCAGGGCATCGAAGTGCGCGATTATCCGAGCGCCCATACCGATGTAGCGTGTAACGAATGCCACACCAAACACCGATACATCCCCCAATGCACCCAGTGTCATGAAAAACACTCCGACGACATGGACCAGGCGGCGTGTCTGGCCTGTCATCCGGTGCATAAACCCCTTGAAATAACCTACGACATGAACATGCCGTCCAATTACTGTGCATCCTGCCACGGTGAAGCCGCGGCGTTGTTGGAAGCCAACACCACCAAGCATCACGATCTGGCCTGCGTGTTCTGCCACCGCGACCGGCACAAGACCGTACCGCCGTGCAGCGCCTGCAAGATACCTCACGGCGATCCGCATCCGGCCAAGATGCTGGCGAAGTTCCCTGAATGTCAACAATGTCACGGTATCGGACATGATATCCAAAAATAATTAGGGAGGTCACAGATGAAGACAGTTTTACGCAGAATTGCACCGGCAGGAATGGTTTGTGTCGTGTTCATGCTGCTGCTCGTCACGGGCTGTGTGCAGACTGCAAACCAACCGATTGCAAAGCAGGCCCCGGCCGCTGTTTCGGAGCAGCCGACACCGGCGGAAACAGCCGCTGCAGATACCGCCCCGGCCGTTCAGTCCCAGGCGGTTCCGACACAACCCCGCGGCATTTACGATTTTGAACCCGAACCGCTGGACAAGGCGGTTGAATGCGCCAAGTGCCATATCACCGTGTTTCACCGGATCAAGGACCAGGGCGGCAACCACCAGATCGAATGCGTTCGCTGCCATACCCAGTTTCACGTGTTCAACCCGAAGAAAGTGCCGTATGACAAGGCCATTCCCAGGTGCGAAACCTGTCATGGTGTTCTGCACGGACCCGGAACAGCTGAAGTGCCGCTGACCGACTGTGCGTCGTGTCATTACGATCCGCATGCGCCGCTGATCATACCGGCTGAGGAAACCCAAAACGGCTGTACCACCTGTCATGCCAAAGAAACCGCGCAGATCAACAACCCGGTGACCCGCCATACCACGGAAGTGGCCTGCGTGGACTGCCATGCGGACAAGCACGGGTTCATTCCCGAATGCAACGCCTGTCACGAGAACCACAGTCCGGACTACCAGATGGATTCCGGTGCGTGTATGCAATGCCATCCGGTGCATACCCCGACCCAGATCAAATACAGTGCGGATACGCCGAATCTGATCTGTGCCGGCTGCCACGACGATGTGTACGGCATGCTGACGACGAATCCGTCCAAGCACCGCAACGTGGCATGCGTCCAGTGCCATCCGAGCGAACACAAGAACATCCTGGACTGCACCGACTGCCACGGCCTGCCGCATTCCAAAACGCTGCTGCAGGATGTGAACAACTGTCAGGAGTGCCATGATATCGCGCATAACCTGGCGACCTGATCCACGGGTTTTGCAGTTAACGTAAATTTACAGGGTGAGTTTTAAAACTCTGCGAAGCACAACATAGATTGACAATTAAAACAGCCGATTTGCTTTGATAAAAGCGGATCGGCTGTTTTTTTTGTTTTGTAGTTTTTGTACAGGGCGGCGCGGATAAAAAATTCATCACCCGCTTCGCTCGAGACGCAGAGAACGCAGAGGGCCATGGGGCTCTTGTCAGCTTCGGGCATTTTGGCCGTTAAGTTAATATGATGATATGGATATAAATGCGATGCCATCGTGTTACCATGTTTTTTGTAGATACGGAGGGGTGATTTGTCTCACGCAAAGCCGCGAAGGCGCAAAAGGTGTGTCGGTTTTTCCGTTAAATTCAACGCCCGCTTCGCTCGAGACGCAGAGAACGCAGAGACTCGAAACGGCGATTTGGGGCTCTGCGATCTCTGTGCCTCGAGAGAGCGAAGCGAACGGGCGGTAGGAAATTTTTCGTAACGGCAATTTTATGGATATTGGGTTGCGGGCACAGCTCGCTTTATAGTGTGTTTGTATCATCCGTTACCATGTCGTTTTTGCTGTTTGTAATAAATAAAGACAGGGAGAATGGACTTTTTGCTGTCGAGCAGGCATAAAAAAAACCGCGGAAATGAACCCGCGGTTTTTTTTATATGAAATACTTATCGATGTTCTGTGATTAATCAATATCCTTGGTCGTGTGACAGATAAAGCAACCTGTGTTTGTCGAAGCGGTTTCAGCAATCATCGTGGTGTAGTCCCACCGCAGAATGTCCTCATAGGGACCTGCATGCGCATAATGGCAGGACAGGCACATGACCACGTCCCCATTGCCGTCTTCATCGGTCAGGGTAACGGTGCCGGAAATAGAGGCAGGCGCGCTCTGACGGGCAACCGGGGCCACTACGCTGAACGTGGCGGTGCCGTCGCCGTCATCGCCGTTGTAATATTTGTATTCCTTGGATGCATCACTGGTCAGAACCACGTCGGTCGGGTGCCTCAGGAAGGGTGAATCGTTGTCGGCGGCTCCGCTGCCGATGTCTTCGTTGGAGTGAAATTCCCCGTGGCACTCGGCACACAGGCCGCTGATGGTATTGTTGAGCGGAGCCAGATCATAGCTCCCGTCATCCCCGCTGTCGGTAGCTGTTTTTACCCCATAGTATTCATTATGGTGTGTAGCGTCGGCGTTCTGGTATTCATAGTCGGCTACCATGTTTTCATAACCTTTGACGCCTGCCAGAAATCGGTAGCTGTTGCCGATATCCGATCCGTCGCATTCTCCGGATACGTTGCTGTGATGAGCGCCGGATACCGCGCCGAAACTGTCGGCCTTGCTGCGGTCCCCGTGGCATCCGTACACGCCGCCGCAGGTAAAGTTAGGCGAGTTCTTGGCTTTGATGGCCAGCGCATCACCGGCCCCTCCGGGCGGGGTGTCCAGGTTAGCGTCCGCTACAGAGGTATCGACGACGTTGTGGCCGCAGGTCGAAGTGTCGCCGGTGGTGACAGCCTTATCGCCCTTGATGTAGGCAAAATTGCCGCCGGCCAGATCGGTTCCGCCGCTATGGTATACCTGCGGCGTGCTGTTGAGGAAATGGTTTGCGCCCGCTGGAACCTGTCCGTGGCATCCCAGACAACTGCCTTTTGTCAGCGCGTTGTTGGCGCCGGTTTCGTTGCCGAAGGTGGCCATTTCGCCCCCGTCCTGGCTGTTGTGCATGGTGTGGCAGTTGACGCATGCCCCCTGGACTTTGGCGTGCGCGGTTTCAAGGCCTGATGTCGCAAAAACAAATACAAGTGTGACGATTAAAAACACGGCTTTTTTCATTTTATCCCCCTTTAAATATATAAAGTTTAGTAAAAAACCGAATGAAATAAATTACTAATCTTACTTAGTTCGTTATCAAAACTGATGGTAAACGTCAACTAAATTTGCAGCGTAACCAATAAAACCGCAATTGATATTCCATGTAAATCTTCGATGCCTTATAAAAGATATGCGTGCAATTAGCTGAGAAAAAATAAAAAAAAACATAAGCTGACGACATGGGCACGGATTGGGGTAAGGCAAGGATTCAAAAAACGGAAAAAATTTGTCAAAATTTGTAAACCGATAAATTGAATAAGTGAATTTTCATTGAATGTCAGATGCTTAAACCGCGCCTTCGGGATGCTGCAGCGTTTCTGCTTTTCCGGTAGATTTGCGTTTTTCGAATGTTGGATTGATTCGTCTTCCTTGGCATGAAAACCGTTTGTAGATAGATTGAACCTCGCCGAAATCCGTCGCCGGGATGTATATGTCGTTAAAACGCATCGGATGGTACGGCGTTTTGTCGACAGTTTGTAACCATTGACAATCCCGTGATTATGTAGTAGCCAGTAAAATTAAAATTGACTGAGAAATGGCTTCTCATTAGAGCCTGTGCGTTCAATCGGATCAGAGGTTGTCTGAGAAATTACTGTTGAGCCTGTGCTGTGCGATTGGGCTGGAACTGAGACTATGGCGAAACGTTCTCTGCTTTTTGTTGTTGTCTGGATAATAGTGTCTTTAAGTGGTGCAATACCGTCGCATGCTCTGGAGGGATGCCGGGTTAACGTGCGGCATGTCATCACGGAAGATTATGACGGTGTCGGCATCATGATGCCCTCGAACCTGTGGTATGATCCGGTCAAGCGCGAGACCTATGTGCTGGATGCCGGGCATCATCGCATCCTGATTTATGCCCATGATTATTTTCCCCTGATGGTTGTCGGGAGCCGAGCCGGTCTGATTCGGCCCATGTCGGTGGCCATCGATGCAACCGGTCACGCATTTATTGTCCAGTCGCCGGATGAAACAAATCCTGCCGGAAGAATTACACTTCTCAATCCCTGTTTGAACCCGATAAAAGATATCGTATTTGACCATGTCAAGGAAGCGGATGGATTCGTGCCTGTACAGGTTGCGTGTCATCCCGACGGGCGGATATATGTCGTCGGCAGGCAGTATCCGGGCCTGGCGGTTCTCGACAGGGATGGCCGGTTCCTGAGAATGTTTAAACCGGAATTTCCGCTATCTGCCAAAACAGCCGAAGGTCAGATCGTGGATGCAGCGGTGGATGCGGCCGGGAATTTATATCTGCTCAGCGAGGAGGCCGGGCAGATTTTTGTCTTTTCCCGGAACGAGTCGTTTCAACGGGTTGTCGGCGAAAAGGGCGGCAGCAAAGGGAAACTGGCCCGTCCCAGGGGATTGGCGATCGATGACCGCGCCGGGCGTATCTACGTGGTGGACTATATGCGCCACACCGTGATTGTTTATTCAATTGAGGGCGTGTTTTTGTTTGAGTTCGGGGGGCTGGGATGGTCGCCCGGATGGTTCCAGTACCCCAGTGACGTCTGTGTTGATGCGGACGGCCATGTGGTGGTGGCCGACACATTCAACAATCGGGTTCAGGTATTGGAGGTTCGGGAAGAATAGGAAGACAAAAGCTGTTTTGAAGATTATCGCTGAATCGTTACCGTTTCGCGGAGACAGGTCCGGGAATATATGTGGGAGGCAGTACAGTCATGAGATGGGGTCGTAATCGGCATATTATGCCGTCAATCCGACGATGGGTCCTCCTTGCGGCGGCCCTGTCGCTGGTCGCTCTGTGCGCATGCAGCGTAAAACCTGCCGGGGAAAAGGAAATGATATCTGCAGATTACGGGCAGGTGTTCGTGTATCTGTCCGGCGGCAGAGAAGTAGCGGATGCGGCGTTTACCCTTGCCGGGATGAGCTTTATAAATCGTGACGGCGTCCGGCATGAGGTTACACCGGAAGTTGTTTCGATTCGGTCCGGAAAATCGGAAGACAGCCAGATTCGTCTCGGAATATTTCATCTGCCTTCCGGCAGCTATGATATTCTGCAGTGGCGGGTATGGGTTCCGGAAGGGGCGTCGGCGGCTGGATCGGGAAATGACCGGCCCCTGTCGCCGGCTGCAAATGCGGAAAACTCCATTACGGTTTCCACATCCATCAACCTGCGCGTGGAAAGGGGCGGGAGCCAGTGCCTTTTTGTCCGGTGGGGCCTGATGCCTGGCGTCGAAAATGCGACCCGCATGCGGCCTCGTTTTTCAGCCACCGGTCAGCAACTGGAAATCAGCCGCCTGCTGGCGTATGTGACAAACACCGGAAGCGATTGCGTGACGGTTATCGATAAACAGGCCGATCGGGTTGTCGGGACGATCGGGGTCGGAAAAGCGCCCAGGGGCATCGCCCTCAACAAAGACGGGTCGGTTTTGTATGTCGCCAATTCCGGATCAAACGATATTTCCGTCATTGACACCGGAGCCAACCGAGTGGTTCGGACCATTGGAACCTATGTCGAAAGTCCCGTGGAGCTCGCCCTGTCCCGGGATGATCGGGTGCTTTTTGCAAGTGCTCCGGATGCCGGGATGGTGCTGGCGATCGATTCGTATGCCGGGGTGATCTCCAACAGAATACGGGTCGGCAGAAACCCCATGGCGATTGTAGCCGATGACGACCACAGAAAGATCTATGCGGCCAACTCGGATTCGATGTCCGTGTCCGTGATCGACATGGATGCGCCGGTGGTGCTTTCAACGATTCGGCTCAACGGTAAGCCCGGCAGCATGGCATTATGCGGCGATCGGCTGTTTATTGGAGATTCGGGACAAAGGGCCCTGATGGCAATGGAGATTCCGTCGTATGTCGTTAAGCCAATATACACGGGATTTGTGCCCGGGGGGATAGCCTGCGGGTTATCCGATCGGGTCTATGTGGGCAACCTGACCCGGCATGAGATCGCGTTTTTTCATCGGAAAGTCGGAACGGTTACGCGGCAGATCCCGGTGGGAACCGACCCTGCGGCCCTGGCTGTGGACGATGCCGTGAAAAAGATTTATGCGATTAACACAGGTTCTGATGATGTCAGTGTGATTGACATTACAGGACAGAAGCGGATCAAAACGTTGCAGGTTGGTAAACATCCTCATGGAATTGTTACTGTGAATCAATCACGGTCATGAATATGCATGTCAGCGTCTGAAGTTGACCGGTTTCTGAAAGGCAGTGTGGCGTCGGTATGGTAAAGTGGGTTGCGACCGGAGTTTTGGTATGGGTCCTGTCGGCGGGGATCGCGTTTCCGGCGGATTTCGTTTCAGGAAGTGCGTCGATCAACTGGAAATCCGAAACGACACGTGATGCAGATCAGAAAGAAACCACCAATACGTTGAACCAGAACTACAGCGTGAGGTTGGCAAAGGATCTGACCTCTCAGATTCGTTTCAGGTCGGATGTCGGGGCCGGTATTCAGAAAGACGACGCCGAAAGAACGACGGATCTAACCCCGAGATTCGGGCTGGATATATCCAACCCCTATTTTACCGCTTCCGGGGAATATCAAATCAATGAACAGGGTTTGGATATCCTTGGCGCGTCCACCGATGAGCCTCGTCTGACAGATGAAAAATGGACCCTGAATCTGACCAGCGGAATCGAAAAATATCCCAAACTGAGATTATTCTATGAGCAGGAACGGGACTATGATCATCTTGCGGTCCGGGAACAGGACGATCGCAGCCGGATTTACCGGCTGACCGCGGATTACGGTTACAGATGGTTTCATTTCCTGGTGGAACATTCCAAAGATGTGGATGACGACCTGGTGATCGGCAGCACTCAGACCTCTGTAACCAATGACGGGACCGTTGATTTCAATAAAACCTTCTGGGGAGGTCGCATCAAGACGTTTGGCAGTTATCGGTTTTCCGACGAGGAAACGGACCGGGAGGCCCGGGGGAGCGATGTGCAGTTTCAGGAAAAGGTTCCGGCGGATTCCCTGACCGCCGGGGCTTGGTATTACGAGGCCTTGCAGACAGATCCGGCCAAGGCACCCGTCGACTGGAACTCCGACCCCGGTCTGGTTGACAGCATTACGAATAGCCGGACCGGAGAGGGGCTGGACCTGGCGAATATCACCCAGGCCCTGAATGTGTTCATCAAGCTTCGGACAACCGAAACTATCCGAAAACTCTACCTTTGGACCGAACTTCCCTCGACAACGGTTAATGACACGATGTATGCATGGGACGTCTATGCAACGAACGACCCTGATCAGGCCGGCAGCTGGACGCCGGTTGCGGCATCGGTGGTTTACAATGACGATGAACACCGGTTCGAATTTGATTTTTCTGCGGTAACGGCCCGATATTTCAGGGTGGTCAATACCGCCCGGGATACGCTGCTGTCGCTTTTCATCACGGAAATAGAGGCCTATAAAATCATCACGCAGGCCGCCGGCACCACCAGCAGCAGTTCGGTTCAGCGTCAGGAGGTTGATGCAAGTATCGATATACAGCCCCTGGATTGGCTGAACATGCGGTACGCGTTTTCACAGGACCAGACGACCACCGATCCGGACGATGACACAACCCGGCAGACATCTCATGATTTTAACCTGAGAGCGGACAGGGATCTTCATAAATATCTGACGGGATGGGTCCAGTATCATACCAACTGGTCGTATGAAACCGAAGGGGAACGGCATTCCACGGACACCTATTCCCTGTTTCTGGGCACCCGGTCGATACAGATGGTCAGTTCGAGTCTGTCGACGGTCCACTCCATCAACCGGGTCGGGTCCGACACGCGTTCGACGACCACATCCTCGGTTTTGCACGTGACGGCCAATCTCAGGGAAGGGGTCGATCTTGGTGTGGACGGAAATGTCAGCTTCACGGACAACAAGGTGGATGACTCCCGGACGTCTTCCCGGGGCGTCAATACCGATCTGGACGTGGAACTGACAAGAAATCTTCGCGTCAATGCACAATACGACATGACGTGGAGCGATTCCGAAGATTCCGGGGGTGTTGAAACATCCGATTGGACCACATCGGCCAGAAGCGATGTTTTTTACAGACCGTTTCGGAAGCTGTATGTGAATGGATATTACGGAAACAATCGCGACAGTGAAGGAACGACATCATCGAATACGGGGGGGGCTCTGGACTGGGTACTGAGCCGTAAGATCCGCACGGGGGTGCGGTACAATTATGACAGGTCATCGGATGTAACCACGTCCTGGGCATCCAATATTGTCTGGAACCTGAGCAGGCGGATTGTTTTCAGGGTTGAATACCAGTGGCGGCGCGATAAATCCGACACGCTCAAAAAAACTCAGACAATGAACGGTTATCTGACGGCAAGCTTCTGAAATATCCGAAATGTTAACTTAAATAAAGGCGATAGGATCATGAGGAACAGACGAATTCTGAACTTCAGACAAGTGGTGATCGTCTTCGGTATCGTGGTGATTCTGTGCGGTTTTCTGGGGTCCGGGTGCAGGCATGCCATGACGTATGTACATCCGGATGTGGATTTTTCGTATATCAAGCGGGTTGCCGTTGCCCCGCTGGTCAATCTCACCAACGATAAATTTGCCGGCACCAAGGTAATGAATGTGGTGGCCACCGATATCCTCAGACGGGGCGTGTTTGACGTGGTGGAGTTCGGGGAGGTGACCCGGGTGTTTCGTGAGGAAGGCCTCAGGGATCCGGAAATGCTCGGAAAAGATTTGCTGGCACGGGCCGGCAGACGTTTGAAAATTGAAGCCGTTATCGCGGGGTCAGTTATGGAATACGGCGCCTCTCGTGCCGCTGGATCGTCATTTCCGGAAGTGTCCGTATCCCTGAAACTGGTGGACGTCCAAACCTACCAGATCCTGTGGGAGACCACTCACAACGTCAAGGGCAGCGGCCTTATGGATCAACTCTTCGGCCTGCGGAAAAAAAGTTCGGAAGATTTGTGCCGGGAAGTGGTCAGCGATATTTTTGATACGTTGTTCGGGTAATTTTCAATGAAAAAATTCCTGAATTCAATCCTGTGGATTTTTGTTTTGTTATCCGTCGGGACGTTTTTTATTCCGCCCGGAAAGGCCGGAGGACAAGAGCCGTCACAACGTCATGCCATTGCGGTATTTGCCTTTGAAATGTTGTGTGACGCACAGCAGCCGCTGGACGTTCAATCAGCGGTTCAAGGGTGGCTGGCCGATGAAGGCATCGACACCATAGCCCCGGAGAAACTGGAACGGTTTTTTGTCGAGCGGCGGATACGCCGGGTCAATGTACCGGATCGGGCCGTATTGAGGGAAATGGGTGAGAGCCTGGCCGCGGATGCCGTACTGATGGGATCGGTTAATTCGGTTTCCGTCGGGGAAAATCCGGCGATCGACCTGACGGCCCAATTGCTGGCGACGGCGGATTCATCCATTGTCTGGATGAATTCGGTATCCATGTCCGGTAAGGATTTTGAAACGATTCTGGGATTGGGCAAAGTACGATCCCTGGACAAACTGATGCCGCTTGCAATCGACAGATTGTTGCAGGACATGCGCTCGTCGCTGGCCAAACTGAGGGAAACGTCGGCCGCGTCCATGCCTTTTGAAGTGGCTCAGACCGGATTTTACCCCCAGACGGTCCGTGGAGGTGAAAAAGTCGGCGTACTGGTTGAAATCAAAGATATCACCGGGATGCCCGGATACATGAATGCCGTTGTAGCCGGAACAACCGTCACACTGGCTTTGGACCGGGAACACTGGTACAAGGGCTTTTTCAACGCGCCTGACGATGACGGTACGTACGAGCTGAAAGTGCGCGCATTCGATAAGTGGAATGAATTGTATGAATTCGAGGGTCTGGGAACCCTGGTTGTCGATAATTCGCCGCCAAGAGTCAGCATATCTCGCTCCCGCACCTGGTTTTCACCCAACAGGGACGGTATCAATGATAGCGTGTTGTTTGTACCGCAGATGCTTTCCGCCGACAACCTGAAGCAATGGTCCTTTGAGATCGCCGATTCGAAGGGGAACGTCATCCGGTCCGAATACGGCCGGGGCGATCTGCCGGGGGGACTTATCTGGAGAGGAGAAAACGACAAGTTCAAGCCGGCGGACAACGGAACCTATTTTGCAAGGCTTACGGTTGAAGACAAGGCCGGAAACAGAACTCAGACCAGCAAACTCATCGTTGTTCTGGACAGGCTTTCACCAGAAATCGAACTGACGGAGCGCAAACGGGAAAACGACGTCGTAGAATTTCAGGTAGAGTTCAGCAATTTCAGCACGCTGGAAGAATGGACCATCCGGGTGTATGATTCCCGGGATGACGAACTGGCCTCATTCAGGGGAAACGAACAAGTGCCGGAAACGCTTCAATGTGCCTTTAAAAAAAAAACGTCGAAAACAGGGAAGAAACATTTTTTTATATAGTTGAAGCACGGGATATTGCCGGAAATCTTCTGGTCGGCCGGAAACGGCCGGTGCGGATTCCGGTACCTGAATCCGATCCGGAAAAAGACCGGCAAACGACTCAAAAATGGATAGAGGAATTTTAATGGTTCGAAAAAAGTGTATTTCAACAAACGTGGATCGGCTGTTTTCCGTGATCAGCCATGCCCTCTGGGTTGTACTTCCATTTCTGTTGGCAGGCTGCTTTTTTTCTCCCTCTTCCAATGTCCTCATGGCCGGTCGTCCTGCCGGGAATCATATTCAAAAAGTTGCCGTTCTGCCGTTTGTCAACCAGACGCAGATCGCCAACGCATCCGACATCGTCACCCGCGCATTCATTCAGGAAATATTCAGGCGACAGACCATGCAGGTGGAATTTCCGGGCAATATCAAAAATTATCTGATCAACGAACGGATCATTCTTCGAAAAGGACTGAATGCGGAGAACATACGGCAGATTGGAAAGCGGTTTGATGTAGACGCGGTTATCGTCGGTTGCGTCAATGATTTTGTCGATACCACCGGCAGGAACAAGAACCAGATGCCCCGAGTATCGGTGTCCGCCAGAATGATAACTTCAGATACATGCACGATCGTGTGGATGGGCCAGAACAGCCGGAACGGGGATGACTATGAAACCGTGCTGAATTTTGGCAGGATAAGCTCAGCGGCGGAATTAACCCGGAAGGTGGTCCGGGAGATGATTGAAACCATATGAATCGGATTCTATGGTTTGTAAGACGGAATGATGTTTTCGGAAAAAAACAAAATGGATCGATTGGATGAACATTACAAAAATCAGGATTTATTGTCGCTCGTATCTGCTGCTGCTTTCACTCGTGGCTGCTGTTGCCGTGCTGGACGGATGCGTCGCTAGATCCGTAAGATTCGATGACGACACCATCGCCGTGGTGAACGGTCACCGGATTGACGGGGATGCGTTGGCCCGCAAAATGATACAAATTCATCAATTTAAATCCCCGGGAGCACCGGATAAAAAACGCAGCGGCTTTGATTTTCAAAAAATTATTGATGATATGGTCAATGAATGCCTGCTCATTCAGGAGGCAAAGAAATTAAAGCTCGATGAGGATGCGGCATTGATGGGCCAGGTGGAAAGCTGTGTACTCAACCGATCCGTGGCTCGCCTGAGAAAAGAAGCGATTGAATCAAAGATTGAAGTGACCGAAGCGGAAGAATGGGATTTTTTCAAAACGCATTATGAAGAGATCCGGTGTCGCCAGATATTTTCACAGAGTCGGAATCAAATCGAAAATATTCTTGAACGATTGAAAAACGGGGAGGATTTTGTTGCACTGGCAACAAACGAATCCGAATGGGGGCGTGAAAAGGGCGGAGACATGGGCTATATTCGCCGGGGCATGATGCAATCCGGGTTTGAAACGGTCGCGTTTGCGCTTGAACCGGGACAATACAGTCCCATCGTCCATACGGATGCAGGCTATCATATTATTCTTCTGGATAAAAGAAAACCGCTTTCAAAGGACATGTTTCAAAAGGTCCGAAAGCGTGTCCGAAAGAAACTGGTCAAGGTCAAAAGATCCGAACAATCTGCCGCGTATATCGAAACGTTGCGTCGAAAGGCGGCCATACAGGTTAATGATAACATACTCGAATCGATCGATATCGAATCCGACGGGTGTGATCATGATTCCGTTGTGGCCCGGGTCGATCAACGACCGATTACCGCATGTGATTTCGTGGAGGAACTGATACGGCAAAGGCCCCGAAGTCAAATGGGTTCGGAATCCGATCGTTCTGCTGCTGCGGTTCAAAGAAAACGCGATATTCTACGGAATCTGATCGATTATGAATTGGTGAACCTGGAGGCGATCCGGCACAACTATCTGAAGGACCCTGAATTCAAAAAAGAGATCGATGAGTATAAGAACAATCTTCTTCTGATCTGGTACAAACAGAAGGTGGTGTCTCCGCAGGCCGTTCCCCGCAGGGAAGATCTGCAGGCGTATTATGAAAAACATAAAGATGATTTCAGCGGAAATTACGAACTCCGACTGGCCGAAATGACATTTCTTTCGTTGGAAAAGGCCGAGGAGGTGTTAAAGGAACTCAAGACCGGCGCGGATTTCGATTTTCTGGCTTCGAAGGAATCCCAATCCTCCAGACGATCCGGCGATAAAGTCTGGCAACCTCTTTTCAGTTTTTCGAAAGAGGTTCAGGCCGGAATTCAATCGCTTGAAGCAGGGCAGTTCAGTCAGGTGATCCCGATTGACCGAAAATATAAAATTTACAAGATAAAAGACAAACGGGGCGGTGGCCCGGAACCGTTTGATCGGGTCAAAAACTGGATCGCGCAGGTGGTGGCCCGTGAAAAATTTGCTGCGACCATGAACGACACCATCGAAACGCTTCGCCAAAAGTCGACCATACGTATCAATCCGGAGGCGGTGACCCGGCTCACGGGAAAGTTTCCCTGAAAATATCCCGCCCGGAGCATGGAATGGACTGGTTTTGGAAAGATATTTTTTATTTGCTGCGAGAGAAGGTTTTTACACATGAATTTGAGACAATCCATAGGGTGGGGCATGATAGCGGTGACGGCGTTGCTGTCCCTGACGGTAATTTCCTGTCGGCAGAAGTCGGGAGCCGGTCTGGTCAAACAACGGTGTATTGACTGCCACCAGGATCGTGCGACCGGATTTACGAAAAATCGTGTCGTGCATCCTCCGGTCTTAAAGGGTGACTGTGAATCGTGTCATGGTCCTCACGGCATGATCGGGGGCGCTTATCTCAAAAAAGAAGAAAAAAAAGTATGTACGGGGTGCCATACCGACATAGCGAAAATGTCGGCAAAAACAAATGTCCATGCGCCTTTAGAAGAGGGCAGATGTTCTGTGTGCCATGATCCGCACGGCGGGGTGAACGATCATCTGCTTAAAGAACCGGAAAAGGGGCTGTGTGAAACATGCCATCGTCCGGATGAATTCGAAAGGAAAAAACAGCATGCACCGCTGAAACACAAGACATGCAGTACCTGTCACGATGTGCATGCGTCTGATCACGAGAAATTACTGCATGACCCGGGAAACCGCATCTGCGCCGGATGTCATGACTTCGGAAAAAAGAATTTCATCAGTGCTCATTCGGGCATGGATGTAACGAATACAGCCTGTGTTTCCTGCCATCGGCCTCATTCATCGCAAAATGAAAAATTGTTGAGAGAATATGCTCATACGCCGATGGACCAAAATCAATGCGATCGATGCCATGAGATGTCGGATGGTGCCGGTCGTGTGAAGGCCGCCGGCAGCGACTTGTGCTATCAATGCCATACAGACCAGCACCGGTCGTTTCAGCAGAGCGTGGTGCATGCGCCGGTCGCTGAGGGACACTGCCTGGACTGCCACAGTCCGCACGCGACCGACAACAAAGGGGTTGCTTTGATGCCGGACGGAGCGCTGTGTTACAGTTGCCATGCAGATGCGAAAAAGACATTTGACAAACTGCATGTGCATGAACCGGTCAAAGACGGACAATGCACCGACTGCCATGTTCCACACGCGTCAAACGATCCGAACCTGTTGAAAGTTTCGGGAAGGCCATTGTGCAGTTCGTGTCATGAGGAAGATGATTTTTCAAGGCCCCATGTGCATTCGCCCGTCAAATCCGGGGATTGCATTGTGTGCCACAATCCGCACGCATCCGACCAAAAAGCCGAACTGAACCTTCCGGAGGACCGGCAGTGCTATTCATGTCATCAAAAAGAGCAGCAGCGCTTTGACCGGGTCAATATCCATACGCCGGTGCGTAAGGGAAACTGCACGCTCTGTCACGATCCGCATTCCGCCGACAGAAACGATCTGCTGGGAGCCGATACCCGGCAGCTCTGTTTCAAATGCCACCGCCAGATGCTGGAAGAAGTTAAGGACAAGGCCGTCCACAGGCCGTTTCAACGTGGACAGTGCTTGACCTGTCATGATGCGCATGCACATAATAATTTATATCAGCTTATTGACGACCAGAAAGCGATTTGTTACCGATGCCATTCGGCTTTTCAGGAATCGGGTAAAAAAGGGCTATGGCGGCACAAGCCCTTTGAGGAAAACGACTGCAGTCAATGTCATAATCCGCATGGCAGTAAAATCAAGGGCCGGTTGAACCGGCCGGCGGGCAAACTATGCCTGTCATGTCACGAGGCGGTTGCCGATGGGCTTGCCGGGGCTTCTGATACGCATCTGCCCGCAAAAGAAGAAAAATGTCTGGGGTGTCACGAGAGCCATTATGCCGACGGCCCCCATCTGCTGACAGAAAACGTGTCGAAACTGTGCGGGAAATGTCATGAGCTTCAGACGCCGGCCATGAAAACAGCGCACCGGAACATTCCGGTCGAATCGGCTGACTGTATCCGATGCCATGAGCCCCATTTTTCAGATCGGACAGGGTTGATGCATCAAACCATGCATTCTCCGTATATGACTAAAGACTGCGACGCGTGTCACGAATAGATCAGACGGAAGCGGTCGGTACGCCGATGGGTTAAATTATTCCCCAGGAGCACAGCGTACTACCGGAACAACGTGTCAAAACGTAATCCAGGACTATATGACCGTTAAATGGAGCAATGAGATATATGAACAGCGGCACCATCAGACGTATGGTATTTTCAGCGATAGCGGCGGCAGGGTTGTTGACGGGCGCCTCTCATACCGGCATGGCGGCGAACAACGTGTCGTATCAAAAATGCATGACCTGTCACGATGATGTGCGTCGGCTGCTTCAGATGAATCAGGTGCATGCGCCCTTTAAAGAATTCGACTGCGGCAGTTGCCATGACCCTCATACCGCCAACCGGGGTTTTTTGATCAAGGATGAGATGGGACGCATCTGCAGGAGTTGTCACGAAAATCAGGCAACCCGGGTCGGGTATTCCCATGAACCGGTTCGGGACGGCAACTGCACGAATTGCCATGATCCGCATGCGTCGGCCGAAATGAATTTATTGAAAAAGCCGAAGGAGGCGCTCTGCCTGGGGTGCCACAGTTCGGAAACGCTGTTCAAAGGCGGACAAAAACATGATCCTGCGGCAACCGGACAATGTCTGAAATGTCATATTCCCCATGGGTCGGACTATCCCGCCATGCTGTCAAATAATACAACCGATACGTGTGGTGCATGCCATTCGGTGAATGACGCATTATTTGAATCAGAACATCAGAAAATGCGTGTCGCCGATTCTGATTGCATATCCTGCCATAATCCTCACGGCGCTTTCAATAAACGGTTGATCCGAAAACAGCAGCATCCCCCTTTTGAAAAGAAAAACTGCGGGGCGTGTCATGACCGGTCGAAACCCGAAAAAATCACGTCTCTGAAACAGGCGGGGGCGGCAGTGTGTCTGACATGCCATTCGGATATCGGCAAGCAGTTCAACACCGTGAACAATCACGTTCACGGCGGTACCTTCTGCGTGGATTGCCACGCGCCTCATGCCTCTGACTATCAGGGGCTGACTCGAGATACACAGGAAACGACGTGTTATCGATGTCATGTGGATACCCGGTGGCGTGTTAATGATCCGAAGGCAACGTACGGTCACCCGGAGGTAAGGAAAGGAAACTGTACGGCCTGTCATCGTCCGCACGGGTCTAATTTCCGGTCCATGCTGGCCGATGAGGAAGATAAAGTATGCGTCAGCTGCCACAAGCGGCATGCCACATTCTCTCATCCGCATGGGGAGGAAGCGATCGACCCCCGGTCGCAGCGGGATATTTCCTGCTCGACCTGCCATGACGTCAAGGGATCTCCCTACGAATATGCCATGCATATGGACCGGCAGAAACAGCTCTGCATTCAATGTCATGCGTCGTATTGAATCCGGTTTCAGACCGTTGCAGGCATCCATGATGAAATTTTCAGAAATGAAGGGACGACATATGATCAGAAAGTTTGGCTTGTTTTGTCTGGTGGCGGCGGTCGGGTTGCTGCCCCTGAAATCAATGTATGTCGGGGCCTCGGTGAGCGGGGTTCGTTTTGTCACGAGCCTGTCGAGCGGTGAAAGTGTCGGGCTTTTGCGGTCTGTCGGAGGCCTTTTTTTTGATGAGAACCGCAAGCGTCTGTACGTGTCGGATACATCCAACAGTCGGCTCCTGTCGTATGATGCCGAGTTGAAGTTTCTGTCGGCTTTGAAACCCGAAGGAGCCCTGAAGGTGCCGACCGACCTGGTAAGAACGGCCGACGGTCGGTTTCTGATCGTGGAACCGGACCAGAGGGCGCTTTTGGAAATTGATATCCTGAATAAAACCATAAAACCAATTGACTTTTCAAACGTACCGGATTCATCAGGTCTGTTTCCGGATAAAATCGAACAGGATTCTGTCGGTAACGTGTATCTGACGGACAAGTCGCAGGGGCGCATTCTGGTATTCGACTCCCATATGAATTTTTCGCACACAATCAAACCGGAAGGCATACCGGCAGTGAGCGATATCGAAATAGATCGCAACGACCGGCTTTATGTCCTGAATACTCTGGCAGGACGGATCATCAAGTATGATCGCTCGGGGAAGAAATTTCTGGAGTTCGGCAGGCGGGGGAAGGGAAAAGGGGAATTTTATTTTCCGGTCAGCCTGGCGGTGGACCGAAAGGGCTTGATTCATGTGGCCGATCAGCATAAACATACGGTAATGGTGTTTGACCGGGACGGGAATTTTCTATTTGATTACGGAAAATTCGGATGGCGCAGGGGGCGGCTGGCCAAGCCTTCCTGCGTGTACATTAATGATGCGGAAACGATATTTGTCATCGACCGGGATAATTCCCGGATCAGCGTGTTTCAATAGGCCGGCATGCACGTCATCCGGCGTTTACATCAAGGGAACCCGGGTTGATCCGGTCGTGAGTCTCCAGTCAAGGGTCCCCAGTCGTGAGTCGTTAAGGGTGCCGGTATGGGGGATGAGCCAACCCGTACTTCCCCGGTTTTTAAGCTGCTTAGTGCTTACTCCCTACTTATGAACTATCTCATCCCCGTTTTTATTCTGTAACCACCGGGTCTTTCAGAAGCAGGTTGATCGCCTCGGCGGCGGATTCGGATGCTTTGGGAAACGTGTCGCCCAGGGCCCGGATATGTCGCAGCGCATCGGCGGTTCGGAGCATGAGCATGGCCAGATCCCCCTCCTGGATGTCCGAGATGTCGATGACGGTTTCCCACGAACTCCCCTCGGCCCAGGCATAAACCGCCGCCGCCGGCCTCAGATACAGCATGCGCACCTCAAATCCCCGGTCCGTCATGAAGCGGGCAAAGGGACGGAGTTTTCGTTTCAGGTTCATAAACGCCGTTACCAGCCGCTTCGGGACGTGCTTACGGGCGATATGTTCGTCGGATTCTTTTTCATTGACAAACGAGGCGCTCACGGCCGCCAGCAGTGCCGGATCGGTTTCGGGAAAAAGACCGAGCCGGAAGCCTTCGGCAATCAACAGCGGCTGATCCACCCTCAGCTTGGACGCCCAGAACCCGTCGTCCGTCAACCGGTCATCGTCTGCAACAAACTGGGTTTCCTTGAGAAACGTAAGGTGCCGCATGAATTCGTCCCAGAGAAACTGCTGGTCATATCCCAGTCGATTTCGGGCTTTTTGAGCGGATTTTTTTCCGGCCATCAGATAGGCGGCAAACGACTGCTTGAGGAGTTCCTCGATCTGTTCGGGCGTATGGGACAGCAGCAGGTTCAGCACCATGGAAAAATTGATGCGGATCTGGCTGGACACATGGGAGGCAGTGGCCCCGATCAGTTTTGAGACGTGCCGGACATCCATGAACTTACCGGGCACGACAACGGCAAACCCGATGTGGTCCATCCCCCGTCGTCCGGCCCGTCCGGTCATCTGGTGAAATTCCGTGGGCGTCAGCGGGATAAATTCAGTGCCGTTGAAACGGTCGGAATTCAGAAAGACCACGCTGCGGGCTGGAAAATTCACCCCGGCCGATACCGTGGACGTGGCAAACACCGCATCCAGAAGGCCTTCGGACAGCAGCGCTTCCAACAGCAGTTTCCAGGCCGGCAGCTGCCCGCTGTGATGAGCGCCGATCCCGTTTCGTTCCAGATAGGCGGTTTGCCGGTGCCCGGCAATATGGGGATAGACGGCCAGGGTCCGGTCGATGATCTGTCGGATTTTTTCCTGTCGGTCGGGATCTTCGATCGTATGCCGCAGGCATAAGTTCAGGGCGTTGTTGCAGTCTGCCCGGGATTTGAGAAAAAAAATGGCTGGCAGCAGCCGGTATTTTTTCAGGACCCTGAGAATGTCCCCAAAGGGCGGCAATCTGTTTTCCTGAGAAAACCGGGGCGCGTTTTTTTTGCGGATATAGTCCGCAACTTTTGAATACAGCCGGGGCGTGGTTTTTTCCTTCGTCGTGACGGTCAGCGGCATCAAGGTCCCGGACGGATGAATGAACAGCGGGTACAGGGGTACCGGTCGATGGGTTTCTTCCACCACCCGGCAGGGTTTGGACCGGATGGCCGACAGCCACCGGGCGATGTGCCGCGCGTTGCCGATGGTGGCCGAGAGCATCAGCAACCCGATACGTGGGGGAAGATAGATCATGATCTCTTCCCATACCACGCCCCGATCCGGATCTCCGAGAAAATGCGCTTCGTCCAGGATGACAAAATCCGCGTCCAGGTCCTTTCCCCGGTACATGGCGTCATAGAGCTGGTTGCGAAGAATTTCCGTGGTGCCGACAATTATCGGCGCTTCCGGGTTTTCCTGGCGGTCCCCGGTCAGGATGCCGACCCGCTGGGGACCGAATATGGTGCCGAATTCATGGTATTTGGAGTTGGACAATGCTTTCAGTGGAGAGGCGTACCAGGTCTTGCCGCCTCGGTTGAGCGTTTGAGCGATGACCTGTTCGGCGATCCAGGTTTTTCCCGAACCGGTCGGCGCTGTCACCAGACAATCGGCGTGTTCCACAACGGCCACGGCTTCGAGCTGGAACGGGTCCGGTTCGAACGGGGTCTGACGGGGAATTCCGATCGAGGCAAATACCCGTTTCAGTCTCGGGTCCGCCCCTGGCTTGATTCGCGGGGGTTTTAACCCTATGCGGTTGCCGGGAGGCGCCTTATAGCGGTACGGTCTTGTCGGCATATTTAAAAACAGTCCAAAGATTTATTTTTACACACTGATATTCATGTATAGCATTGCGATTCGGAATGGGCAAGCCTGATGTGGCGGGAATGACAGGGCCCGTGCCCGCCGATACGATGCGGCGGAGACGGGCCCGGGGTGATGGATGGTTCTCAGGCTGAAGGTTTATTTCATTCTTATGATCCGCCGGCCGGAGATACGATCATATAGCCCACGACCTCCGTCTGATGATGCGTTTCGCTCGTTTTGGACGTTTCCTCGGCGATTCGAATATCCACCGAGTTCAGGTTCTTATTCTCCCAGCGTACATTGGCCGGATCTACACTGTCGGTTGTCTGCATATCGGAAATAAATACCGGTACCGACTGGTGCAGATTGCTGAAAATCAGGGGCATGGGCAGGTCGTCGACGATGTTTGAGGTTTTTCCGATTTCAATCGCCAGATTGTCCACAATACCGGCAAAGGATTCACAGGCGACATAGGCAATGGTTTCCGGAGCATGTTCCTGAACGTTTAATTCCTGCTCCTGGATCAGATAATCAAACCCGTCGGATAAAATTGCCTTGGGACGAAGGGTGACGGTATCGGTTTCCGAACAGGTGCCGATCGAAGTCAGCACGACCGGAACGGAATTGAACGCACTCGAAAATTCAACGCGTCCCGTCATGGATGTTGCCTCAAACGTACCGGCTTCGATCCGGGTGCCGTCCGGCAGGTCAAAAGTCCCGGATTCCATGACCAGGTAGCCGACGGATTCGACGGCATGGGTGCCGTCCAGATAATCCCATTCCTGTATGCAGATGTCAAATCCCGTGGCGTTGATATTCCGGATCCGGACAACGGCGGGATCGGCGTCGTTTCTGCTCAGCGATTTGGCAATCACCACCGGTTGTGAGAAAGACCGTTTGAAAACAACCCGTGTCCACTGGTGATCGATGCTCAGTTCCCCGGCTTCCATTACCAGGCTGGTTCCGGGTTCGGTATCGGGAGTTCCGGGATCTGCTGCGGACGAAAGTTCCTGCCCGTCCGCAATGCCGTCGGCATCCGCATCGGCATCCAGGATGTTGATCAGGCCGTCGGCATCCATGTCCGCATCCCAGAGGTTGCCCCAGAAGGCGATTTCATCGGCGTCGGAGATGCCGTCGCCGTCGGAGTCGGCCGCGTTGGGATCGGTGCCGTAGATGTCGGTTTCATCAGCATCTGAGATGCCGTCGCCGTCCGAGTCGATCGGATCGGTCGGTGCGGGCGGATCGGTGCCGGCTTCCGGCACCAGACAGGAGACTTCCCCGGAGAAAGCGCTCGTTACCCCGCTGGTGTTGTAGGCCGTGGCGGCAAAATAATAGGTCCGGCCGACCTGCAGGTCGGCAAGGGTGCAGGAGGTGTAGTTTCCGACATCGCAGGAAAAGGTGTAGTTACCGCTTTCAAGGCCGTAATGGATTTTATACCCGGCCAGATCGGGTTCGGTATTGGGGTCCCACGCCAGGGTTACCTGACCGGTCGCGTCGCTGCCGGAATCGTTGGAGCCGTCGTCGCCGTCGGGCGTGGTGTCCAGCAGATTGATGATGCCGTCACCGTCGGCGTCCGCGTTCCAGAGGTTGCCCCAGAAGGCGATTTCATCGGCATCGGAGATGCCGTCGCCGTCGGAGTCGGCCGCGTTGGGATCGGTGCCGTAGATGTCGATTTCATCAGCATCTGAGATGCCGTCCTGATCGGCATCGGGCAGGGGGATCCGGTACGATATTTCATTGGATAAATCGCTTTCCAGCCCGCCGGTGTTGTAAGCTGTAGCCGAGAAATAATAGGTTTCGCCCGGTTGAAGATCCGTCATGGTACAGACGGTCAGATTGCCGACATCCTTGATATCGGTATAACTCCCACTTTGAAGGCCGTAGTGGATTTTATATCCGGCCAGGTCGGATTCGCTGTTGGGGTCCCATGTCAGGGTGATCTGTGTGGAGTGGGCTGTCGCTATAAAAAAAACAAACAGAAAAAAAATGGTCGCCGCAAAGATATGATCCAAAAATGCGTTGCGCTGATTCTGACAAAAAATGTTAAAAATGCGTTTAAACATAATGCAAACTCCATGGCATTCTGTATCCGGCGGGGATGTCGTTCACGTTGAGCCCGTAACATTCCGTTGGATCTGCTGCCCTTGTTTACGTTCTGATCGTTGCGTCCGAAACGACCTGTTGTGCCGTGGCTTCGGAACGTTTCCGGCCCACCTGTGGCGCATCGGGGGACCGCATAAGTGACTATGGCTGATCAGAAACAAAGCAATATTAATGCCATCGCAGGAAGAAGCGGTTTGGGGACCATCAAGGAGTGAAAAGTGGATGGCCACCGGAGGAAAAATCAGTAAGGAGACCGGATGGTTAAACGGAAAAAAACGATGAGACGAATCAGAAGACAATGGTTGAAGGGAAAATGGAAAATAACGGATGAATTACGTTTCTGAAAGATGGTTTCGGGGGGGTGATTACAAAAATGGAATCGAGGGCCGGCTTATTTGTGTTTGCGCCACTTGGGGTGGGTGATGCCGTATTTTTTGATCCGATAGTTCAAGGCCCGCGGGGTGATGCCCAGCTTTTTGGCGGCTTCGGCCTGGACCCAAAGGCTGTCATCGAGAGCTTTGAGAATGACTTCTTTTTCGTGGCTTTTGAGGGTCTGAAACGAATCGGCAATCGGAACGGATTCGGGCGGAATCGATTTTTGAATCGGTTCCGGGAGGATGATATTTTCCGGCTGTATCCATTCCGTTTCTTCCAGGATGACTGCCCGTTCGATACTGTTGGCCAGTTGGCGAATGTTACCGGGCCAGGAGTAAACAGTGAATGCGTCGATGACTTCCCTGGAAAAGCCCCGGATCTTTTTTTTGACGTTGCGGCAGATTTTCTTCAGGAAATAATCGGCCAGGGGTTCGATGCATTTTTTTCGTTCTCTCAAGGGCGGAAGATGCAGACGCAATACATTGATTCGGTAATACAGGTCTTCCCGGAAAGCGCCATCGGTGATAAGATCTTCCAGGTTACGATTGGTGGAGGCAATAAATCGGACATCGGATAAAATGGTTTTGTTGCCGCCGACGCGTTCAAAAGATTTTTCTTCCAGGAACCTCAGGAGTTTGGTTTGGAGCCCGGTATCGATTTCACCGATTTCATCGAGAAATACGGTGCCGCCTCTGGCCTGTTCGAGTCGCCCGATACGCGTTTTGTTCGCTCCGGTAAACGCCCCTTTTTCATGACCGAACAATTCGCTTTCCAGAAGGGTTTCAGGGATATTTGCACAATTGATTTTAATGAATGGTCTGACACGCCGGACGCTGTTGAAGTGGGCGACACCGGAAAGAAAACTCTTGCCGGTTCCGGTTTCTCCGGTAATCAGGATGGTGGCATCGGTTCTCGAAAATTTTTTCAGTGTGGCGATCATTTCCTGCATGGACCGGCTGCAGGCGATCACCTTGTCAAAATCATATATGACATCCTGCTCATGCCTGAGATAGTCGATCTCGTTTTTTAAATGGGTGGTTTCCATGGCACGCTTGAGGACCAGTTTCAATTTTTCATCATCCGTACATGATTTGAAGATGATATCATAGGCTCCGCGGCGGGATGCCTCGACAATTCGTCCGGTGTCTTTTATATTGGTCAGGATGATAACGGGCGTGTGGGGGGATGCCTGTTCGATAACGCTCAATAGATCCAGGCTGTCTCTGTGTTGAAGCTGAAGGTCTATTAATACGGCATCAAATTCATGGTCTTTTAACAGCACATCAAATTCTTCGTCATCCGGCCAGTATGACAGGGCATACGAGGCCGCCAGAGCGGTGCTGAAAAAATCGATCCATTTTGTTTTTTCTACAATAATTAATAATTTGGGCATAAGGTGGCCGTTCTTTGAATCCGGTCAAAAATCAATCGTCATCCGGGATCGGGTTGTTTGGGCGGATGATTGGAATATGTTGAATCACCAACAATAAAATAATAATATGAACATTGAGGTGGACGGTACGGATGGCGGCTGGAAATGCGCGCCCACAGGTATAAGCTGTGATGCCATTCATCCGTATTGTTGCCTCACATGTATCAAATGTAAATAAATGAAGTGGAAAAAAGCGATAACTATCCAACTTACTTTGTTTAATGTATTAAATAACCATTGGATGCGCAACTGCTTTTTGATTTCCCGTTGCATGCGAACCGCGAAAACCGTTGATATCGACCGAGGCTCTCAAGGTGCGAAGAACGCAGCGGAGAACTTTTTTAATTCCGGCTGGCCCGGATTCATTTAACGGAACAATACCATGACAGAAGTAATGAGTGATACATCTGCGCCGCTGATACTGGCGCCGGCCGGCAATCAGGCCTCTTTCCTGGCCGCTCTGGCGGCGGGGGCCGATGCGGTTTACTGCGGGCTGAAACAATTCTCCGCCCGGATGGAAGCTAAAAATTTTACCCTGGAGCAGCTGGGGCGTCTGACCCGACTGGCTCATGAAAAAAATACGCGGGTCTATGTTACGATTAATTCGATGCTTAAGCCCGATGAACTTGGAAAGGCCGCCGGGGTTCTGGAAAACTTGTCGCGCAGGGTCCAACCGGACGGGCTGATTATTCAGGATCTGGCCCTGATTCGCCTGGCGCGGGAGATCGGGTTTTCCGGTAAGCTGCATGTGTCGACTCTGGCGAATGTCGGGTGTCCCGGAGCTTTGAAAACCGTTCGAACACTTGGTGTCGACGGCGTGGTGCTTCCCAGGGAACTCACGATCGACGAAATTAAAGCCATGGCATCCGCCTGTCCGCAGGACCTGGAGCTGGAAGCGTTTGTTCACGGCGCGTTGTGTTACGGGGTTTCCGGCCGATGTTACTGGAGCAGTTACCTGGGGGGGAAAAGCGGGTTGAGGGGCCGATGTGTTCAGCCCTGCCGACGGGTCTATACATGCGGAAAACAGCAGGGGCGTTTTTTTTCGTGCCAGGATCTCAGTTTCGATGTGCTGGCTAAATTGCTGCTGAGCATTCCTCAGATTCGTCTGTGGAAAATCGAGGGGCGAAAAAAAGGACCGCATTATGTTTATTATACGGTAAAAGCCTACCAGATGCTTCGGGATCATGCCGGAGATCCGAAGATGAAAAAGGCGGCGCTGGGCCTGCTCGATCAGGCCCTAGGGCGTAAAACCACGCATTTCAACATTCTTTCCCAGAGGCCTCAGAACCCGGTCAATATTGAAGAACAGACCGGATCAGGGCTGCTGATGGGCCGTGTTCAGGTCGGTGGGACCAAATCCTGTTTTTCTCCCCGCCGGCAGTTGCTGGCCGGGGATGTGCTTCGCCTCGGCTATGAGGATGACGCAGGACATCACGTGATACGAATGCGGAAAAGTGTTCCGAAAAACGGCCGGTTTCATCTGAATCTGCCTCCCGGGAAATACGCGGCCAAGGGCACGCCGGTCTTTCTGATCGACCGGCGGGAAAAAACGCTGGACGATATGCTGGCGTGTCTGCAGCAGCGTCTGGATCAATTGCCCGAAATTTCAGCACTCTCCACTTTTAAATCTCTGTCCGTGTTGCCCCGCGTGCGGCGTTCGATGCCGGGTCGTTCCATGGAAATGACGGTTTATCGAAAAATCGTCCGGGCAAAGCGTCAAAACGGTCAGGGGGCATGGATGGCGTCGGATACCGTGAAACAGGTGCCGGCCGGAACCGCCTCGCGCCTCTGGTGGTGGGTGCCGCCCGTGGTCTGGCCGGTGGAGGAATCGTCCTGCCGCCGCCTGGTCGACACACTGGTAAACAGGGGGTGCCGGCAGTTTGTCCTGAACGCGCCCTGGCAGATTTCGCTGTTTCCGGCTTCCCCGAAAATTGAACTCTGGGCCGGGCCGTTCTGCAATACGGCCAATGCATTGGCGGTTCAAGCTCTGGAGAATATGGGTTTTTCCGGTGTGATCGTCAGCCCGGAGCTGGGGCGTGACGATGTGACGGCGCTGCCGCGATCCGTCCGTCTGCCCCTGGGTATCGTGATATCCGGCAGCTGGCCGTTGTGCGTGTCCAGAATTATACCCCGGGATGTCAAACCGGGGGAGCCGTTTACCAGTCCGAAGGGAGAAATTTTCTGGTATCAACAATATGACTCGAACGCCTGGCTGTATGCCAACTGGCGGCTGGATTTGACCGCAAAGCAATCGGAACTGGCCGGTGCCGGGTACCGCTGGTTTGTTCATCTGGAAGAACCGGTGCCGCCCCGTGTAAAATTCAAGAAACGCCCGGGGTTATGGAATTGGGATGTGGGAATTGCTTAGTGGAAAAAAGAGGCTTGATTATATCTTCGGCCATGTTATTGCAGGCTCCGTCCCGCCCATTCCCGGCTTCCCCGGATCACGCAATGTCGTACGCCGGGAACGGGCGGGGCTCCGCAGTTAAATCTGCGAAAATATGGTTTGCCGCCCGCTTCGCTTTAGACACAGAGACCGCAGAGTCCCGAAACGGAAATTTGGGGATCTGCGGTCTCTGTACCTCAAGTGAGCGCAGCGAACGGGCGGTAAAAAAGGCGTTAAATTTTTTTCGTCTTTGTCATCCGGATCTGAGCGCGTCCGAAAATTTTTGTATGTGGGCGTAAATCGACGCCAGGTCCAAGGTTGTCAGTTCACCGTCTTCCATGATCACCCGGCCGTTGATGACGGACAGCACCACATCGCTGCCTTTGGCCGCATACACCAGATGAGATTCCGGGTGGTACATGGGCGTCAGGTGGGGACGGTTGGTATCGATCACGATGATATCGGCTTTTTTCCCGACCTCAATGGAACCGGTGACGTTCCCCAGGCCGATGGCGCGGGCACCGTCCCGGGTCGCCATTTTCAGGACGGTTCTGGCATCCATGACCGTGGGATCCAGTGTGTTGACCTTGTGAAGCTTGGCGGCGGTGTCCATTTCCAGAAACAGGTCCAGATTGTTGTTGCTGGCGCAGCCGTCGGTTCCCAGCCCTACGCAGATTCCAGCCTCCAGGAGGCGGGGGACGGGAGAAATGCCGGACGCCAGTTTCATGTTGCTTTCCGGATTGTGGGCCACTTTTACATCAAACTGCTTTAACAACTCAATATCATGATCCGACAGCACCACGCAGTGGTCTGCCAGCAGGTTCGGTCCGAGAACTTCCAGATCCGCGAGATGTTCCACCGGTGTCAGACCGTATTGGTCCCGGCAGTTGGCGACTTCGGTCCGGGTTTCGGACACATGGATGATCAGGGGAAGATGATGGGTCCGTGCGAGCAGAAACGCCCGTTTCAGGAGGTCCGGCGCACACAGGTATGGTGAATGCGGTTCCACCGCGATGGAAACGAGTTCGTCATATTTCCATTTGTCGATCAGATTGCGGGTGTAAGTAAATCCCTGCTCAAGGGGCCCGTAATTCGGTGACGGAAAATCATACAGCACTTCTCCCACCACGGCGCGCATTCCGGCCTGTTTTGCCGCGCGTGCCACCGCATCTTCAAACAGGTACATATCGCAGAAACAGGTGGTCCCCGACAGTATCATTTCCGCGCAGGCCAGAAGGGCTCCCCAGTAGACGCTGTCTTCGTCGAGCCGGGCTTCGGCCGGAAAGATATGATCGTTGAGCCAGGTCATCAGGGGCAGGTCGTCGGCCAGGCCTCTGAAACACGTCATGGAGGCATGGGTGTGCGTATTGATCAGGCCCGGCATAATAATTCCGCCCCGGGCATCGATGCGTCGGGACACGGTCCAGTCGGAAAAATGATTCGAGTCGGCAACGGCCGTGATCGCGTTTCCGGTGACGGCAACGGCCCCATCGGCAACGCAGAGGTGCCGGGAGTCCATGGTCAGCACGGTTCCGCTGTGTATGAGAAGGTCTGCGGTTTTATTCATGGCAGTGGATATTCCTTACGACATGTCGAATGATGGATTCAATTTTCGGGGCGGCCTGTCGAGCGGTTTCAATGATATCTTCCAGCGCGGCCGGAGAAGGATTGTCCGGATCATGGACGTTGGTGATGGTGGACAGCCCCAGTATGTGCATTCCTGCATGAACGCCGGCAATGACTTCCTGTATGGTCGACATTCCGACGGCGTCGGCGCCGATGGTTTTGAGGAATCGAATTTCCGCCGGAGTTTCAAGGGACGGCCCTTTAAGCCCGGCATAAACACCCTCCCGGAGTTTGACCCCGTTCAAGCGTCCGGCAGCCCGTGCCGGTTTGATCAGTGTGGGGCTGTACGCATGCGCCATGTCAGGAAAACGGTCCCCCCAGCTGTCTTCGTTGGGGCCTTCCAGAGGATTTGCCCCTGTCAGGTTGATGTGATCTGAAATGATCATGATATCGCCCGGCTGATAATCAGGATTCAACCCGCCGGCGGCATTGGTGAGTATCAGTGTGTTGATTCCCAGTTCCTGCATGACCCGAACCGGAAATGTGACCTCTGCCGGCGAGTAACCCTCATACAGATGAAATCGACCCTGCATCACGACGAGGGGTTGATCTTCCAGTCGACCGAACAATAATTTCCCCGAATGACTTTTTACCGTGGATACGGGAAAATTCGGAAGCTCGGCATAATCAAAATTTTCCGACAGCTTCAGCGATCCAATGCTGTCGGAAAGCCCGGTTCCCGTGAAAAGGCCTATGGATGGTGCCAGTGAGACTCGATCGGTCAGATATCGAGCGGTTTCCACCGCCTGGATCTTAAGTTTTTTCATAATCAACCTGTTGACTGAAATGAGTAAAAAAAACGATTAAACGGACACGGTTTTTTTGAAACAAATTTTACCTTATCTTAGAGGAAAGCCTCAGTCAAGGGGATAGAGGCGCCAATGCTCGAATCATGAGGGCTCCGGTCTTCATTCCTCAGCCGTCGATGGTCGGGATTGATGAAAGCCGCATGGTCGATACGGTTTCGATTCAGTAACTGATTGACTTTTCCGCAGGCCTTGTGTAGTGTAACCGACTGACAGTATTTAAATATAATCCGTTGCGATCGTTTTTTCAGCAGTAAAGAATCCATAGATCAAGATCAAGAATTTTGTTTTTGACACAGCTGGATTTCGGGAGGAACAGCAAGAAATTCATATGAAACTATCGGAAATCAGAGATATACTCAAAGCCAGGGCGATAGCCGGAGAATGGGATTCGGCCCTGAGAATCGCCTCGGGCGCGGGGGCGGATTTGATGGATGATATCCTGTCGGCCGTAGCAAAGGATTCCGTACTGTTAACGGGGTTGACTACAGAGCAGGTCGTTCGAACCGCAAAATTTGCCGGAGTCGGGGCCATTATTTTCGTTCGCGGAAAAAATCCGGATCAGGCCATCATCGATCTGAGTAACTCCTACAACCTGCCGCTGCTGGTGACGGATTATCCGCTGTTTTCCGCCTGCGGACGTCTGTATATGAACGGACTCAGGGGCCTGGACGGTTCCTGGTAACCTATGCACGTGCCGTGCGGGTTGAACCAATGAATGGGGGATTGAAAGTGGCAACCGAAAAGGGCGTCGTCATAAAGCTTGGAATTGGAACCGTATGGGTCAAGACCATGAAATCCAGCGCTTGTGCATCCTGTGCTTCCAGAGATTCCTGCACGGAAGGCGGTAAGGGAAAAGACATGGAAGTGGAGGCGGTCAATTCGATTGATGCGCAGGTGGGCGATGAGGTGCTCATCCAGGTCAACACCGCTTCGTTTATGAAAGCGACATTCCTATTGTATGTATTCCCGATACTCTGCATGATCATCGGTGCGGTGATCGGTCAGAACTACGGACCTTCCATTCTGGATATGAAAGGGGCGGATGCATCTCTGGTACTTGGGATTGCATTTTTTATTGTTTCCGTCGGCGTGGTGAAAATTTATGGAAACAAGCTCGGCAACCGATCCGCTTATCGGCCATATGTAGCCAAAATTATCCGGCACCACGGGTAGCGTACAGCGTATCTGACATCCTGGTGCGGGATCCTCAAGGCCCGAAGGGCCGCCTCTGGAACAAAGCGGCTCTCGAGCGAAGCGATCTTTTTTAATCATTCGTCCAGTGGATATTCATACGTCTGCCCGGTGAAGTTTTCGACTACCAGCCGTCCGTCGCGTTCTCCCTTGATATATTCCGGCAACAGGGGGATTTTCCCTCCGCCGCCCGGAAGATCGATCACATAGTGGGGAATCGCCATGCCCGACATGTGTCCCCTCAATGCCTTGATGATTTTGATGCCGGTACGAATCGACGTTCGAAAATGTCCGGTCCCGCGAACCAGGTCAGGGTGGTGGAGATAATAGGGCCTGACGCGAATTTCCAGCAGTTTGCGCATCAGCGTTTTCATGACGGAAGGCGTGTCGTTGACCCCTTTTAACAGCACGGTCTGGCAGCCCAGAGGAATCCCGGAATCAGCCAGCAACGCACAGGCCCGTCTGGCTTCAGGAGTGATTTCGTTTGGGTGATTGAAGTGTGTGTTCATGTATAACGGGTGATATTTTTTCAGCATCCGGCATAAATCCGGCGTGATGCGTTGGGGCAGCGTACACGGCATCCGGGTGTGAATTCTCAGAAAAGCCAGATGGTCGATTTCGCTGAGCCGTTTTAATATGGACTCCAGCACCGTGTCTTCGAGCATCAGAGGGTCTCCGCCCGATATCAACACGTCGCGGATGGATTTGGTTTTCCGGATATAGTCAATGCCTTCCCGTATGGTGTCCTCCGTAACGATGAAATCGGTTCCGACCTTGCGTTTTCGCATGCAGTGGCGGCAATACATTGCACATTGGCTGGATACCAGGAACAGAACCCGGTCCGGGTACCGATGGGTCAGATGGGGGACGGGCGATTGCCCTTCCTCGCAAAGCGGATCATCCAGTCCGGTTGTGTCCTCGATTTCCCTGATATCGGGAATCGCCTGTTCCCAGACGCCGTCCCCCTTTTTTTGAATCAGCGACAGATAGTAGGCATTGACGCGCAGAGGATACTCGGCCGCAACCGTGTTGATTTCAGCTGCGTGGACCGGCAATGCCCGGGCCATGTCGTTTCCGGAAACAATGCTGTTTGAGACGATTTCATGCCAATCCGACATGGGGTCGTGTAACTGGGGTGTATGATGAAGCGTGGTGTTGATGAATCCTGACAAAGAAACCTCCGAAATTATGGTGAGTCTGTTTTTTTTATGCTTGACTTAGCTGCAGCCTTATATATTTAATACAAAAATTGAACATTGTCACCGCCTATCGTAATTCGGCATACTTGATCATATCGAATCTGTATGGGATTGAAACGGATGCGGTACATAATTTGTAAATGAAACCACCTTTTCATCTGGATTATATCGGTAATGCTCACGGCGGTTGAAGAAATATCTCATGGCGCAGGGGACTCTGAATAATTCCTGTTTTCGAAACAGGGCGTTCGGCCGGCGTGAGGGCTGGCATTTTTGTATTGAGTTCGGCATTGTTCATTATTCAGTGTCCACCCGGAAACAGGGTGGTTTTTTATAGTGAGCCTATATAAAGGGCCCGACAAAGATAGATTTTGCCGAGGCTCCAAGGAACCAATCTAAGTTCACGGGTGATATGATGGAAAAAGTATTTATTTCCAGGGACGATACGGCCACATTTATTTGTCCGGAATGCGGCAAAACCAAAACGGCCGATGTGGCAAGATATAAAAACATGGACAAAGTAATCCGCGTGAAGATTAAATGCCCATGCGGTTATTCGTATTCGGTGGTTCTGGAAAAAAGACGGCATTATCGAAAGGAAACGAATTTTCCCGGAGTCTTTACCCTGACAAAGTCCGGAAAATTTGTGGATAAAGGTCGCATGACGGTTCTGGATTTGTCTCAGTCCGGAATAAAAATCAAACTCAATGTGATGCCCGGGGTGGAAGTCGGGGACACGCTGCAGGTGGAATTTAATCTGGATGACAAAACCCGAACCCTGGTTCGCAAGGACACCGTTGTCAGAGGGATATTCGGGATGAAAATGGGGCTCGAATTCGTTTCCGTGAATGCGGCCGACCCCAATGATAAAGCCATCGGGTTTTATTTGATGAGATAAGGGCAGCGGTATTATTGGTTTTGGTTATGAAAAAACGTTGCAGCTGGGCAGGCACCGACCCGTTGTACATTCATTATCATGATCACGAATGGGGCGTGCCGGTTCATGATGATCAAAAACTGTTTGAGTTTTTGATTCTCGAAAGTTTTCAGGCCGGTCTGAGCTGGATTACTATTCTCCGAAAGCGTGAAGCCTTCCGGGAGGCGTTTGATGCCTTTGATCCGGTGAAAATCGCGGTCTATGGTATGGATGCGGTTCGACGCCTGACGGCCGATTCAGCTATCGTCCGGAATCGTCTTAAAATTGAAGCCGCGGTTCAGAATGCACGGGCCTTTCTCGCCTTGCAATCAAAATATGAAACATTCGATCAATTTGTCTGGAGATTTGTGGACGGCAGACCCCGGGAAAACGCCTGGCGCCATATATCGGAGATACCTTCGGAAACCGGGGAATCCCGTATCATGAGCAAAGAACTGAAGCAAAACGGGTTTAAATTTGTGGGGCCGGTTATCTGCTATGCGTTCATGCAGGCAACGGGGATGGTAAACGATCATACCGTCGATTGTTTTCGATACAACGAAATCCGCGGCATGAACGCTTGAATCTGACGGTTTTTTACGTTTCAATTCGAATCTATTTGTGTAAAAATACATATACAAGCTGCTGTAGACCGGAGAACTGGTGCAAATGGCGGATGTACTGTCCTGCAGTATTAAATTCAACATCGGTTTTATTTCCACCCGGATTGCGGGAACGGACGGTGTGTCGCTTGAAATCGGCAAGTGGGCTGAAACCTTCGAGCAGGACGGGTTCAGCTGTTATTATTTTGCCGGTGAGATCGATCGAAGATCGGACCGGTCCTATCTGGCGGAGCAGGCGCATTTTCTTCACCCGGATATTCGGGACATCTATCAGCGTTGCTTTGGCGTTAATATCCGGGACCGTGCAGTCACCGATAAAATTCATGAGATCAAGGAAATACTGAAAGACCATCTGTACCGGTTTATAGAAGCATACAATATCGAACTGATCGTTCCTCAAAACGCGTTGACCATCCCCCTTAATATTCCTTTGGGGCTTGCGATTACCGAAGTTGTCTGTGAAACCGGTATACAGACGATTGCTCACCATCACGATTTTTTCTGGGAAAGGAAAGCCTTTCTCAGAAATGCCGTGTGGGATTTCATCAATACGGCGTTTCCACCGCATCTGCCGCACATACAGCATGTTGTGATCAACTCTTCGGCGGACAATCAGCTGAGTTTGCGAACCGGAGCGTCATCGACCATTATCCCGAACGTGATGGATTTTGAACATCCGCCGCCGCCTCCCGATGAATACGCGGCCGATGTCCGGCAGGCGCTGGGCATCGAGGACGACGAACTGTTTATCCTCCAGCCGACACGGGTCGTGAAACGCAAAGGCATCGAACACGCCGTCGAGCTGGTACATAAACTGGGCCGAAAGGCACGACTGGTTATCTCGCATGCGTCCGGAGACGAGGGCCATGACTATGAGCGCCGGTTGAAGGACTACTCGGCCATGATGAACGTCCATACCCTGTTTGTCTCGGATATCATCAGCGAGCGCAGGGGCTATACCCGAAACGGCCGAAAGATTTACACGCTGTATGATGTCTACCCTTATGCAGATCTGGTAACGTACCCATCGGATATCGAGGGATTCGGAAATGCCTTTCTGGAAGCCGTGTATTTCAGAAAACCCATTGTGATCAATACGTACTCCATCTATTCCACGGATATCAAGCCCAAGGGGTTCAAAGTGATCGAGATGGACGGATACGTCACGGATGAGACCGTCCGTCGCACAGGGGCAGTTCTGGATGATCCGGCACACTGCCGGGAAATGGTGGAACTCAATTATCAGATTGCCAAACGAAATTATTCCTACGCTAATCTTCGCGAAAAATTACGATCTCTGATTCGAGAGTGCATGGCCCATCAGTCGTGAGTCTTCGGTCGAGAGTCTTCAGTCAAGAGTCGTGAGTCGTCCGCATCTGGGCGTACGTTATCCGTTCATAGCTTCTTCAATCCAGATACAATACTGATGCGGGCCATGCCCGCAATCCGATTCTCATGGAATTGCCGTTACAAAAGAATCTCTTTTATTTTCTACCGCCCGTTCGTTTCGCACTCTCGAGGCGCACAGATCGCAGAGCCCCAAATCGCTGTTTCAGTACTCTGCGTTCTCTGCGGCTCGAGCGAAGCGGGCGGTATTCAGAATATTGGATCGTCTTTGGGTCTTGCATCGTATGAGTATATAACGGGCATCCTGACGCCGTCCTTTCAGGACTCGGATCCGTGTGATGAATGCAACCTTAAAACCACCGGCTATACGACGGAACCCCTGTCGGGGTTTCCGGTGCCGTTAATTTCGTTTATTACATCATAATGTCTGGTACAATCAGCGGTGCTGACCGGTCTACGACCCTGAGACCATTGAGTAGAGGAAAGGAACGCATGGTATCGATGATCCGTCATTTTCACCCGGTTCAACAGGCGTTGATCGGAACGTTGTTTACCTGGTTTTTGACCGCGTTGGGGGCGGCCTGCGTGTTTGCCTTCAGGTCCGTAAATCAGAAACTGCTGGATGCCATGCTCGGATTCGCGGCCGGCGTGATGATTGCCGCCAGTTACTGGTCATTGCTGGCCCCGGCCATCGAGATGGCGGAGGACGGCCCGATGCCGGCATGGTTTCCGGCGGTCACGGGCTTCCTGATGGGAGGGGCTTTTCTGGCGCTGGTGGATAAAATCCTGCCGCATCTGCATCTCGGATTTCCCATGGAAGAAGCCGAGGGCATTAAAACCGGGTGGCAACGCAGCGTGCTGCTGGTGCTGGCCGTTACGATTCACAACATTCCGGAAGGGCTTGCGGTCGGCGTGGCCTTTGGGGCGGCTGCCGCCGGGCTTCCATCCGCGACACTGGCCGGTGCCGTCACTCTGGCCGTGGGAATCGGGATTCAGAATTTTCCGGAAGGTCTGGCGGTATCCATGCCCCTGAGACGGGAAGGCGTTTCAGTCATGAAGAGCTTCTGGTACGGTCAGCTGTCCGGCATCGTGGAGCCGGCGGCCGGAGTGATCGGGGCCTCGTTGGTGCTGTTGTCTCGGCCGATACTCCCCTATGCCCTGGCCTTTGCCGCCGGTGCCATGATTTTTGTGGTGGTCGAGGAGTTGATCCCCGAGTCTCAGCACAGCGGCCATACGGATCTGGCGACCCTGAGCACGATGGTGGGGTTTGTCGTCATGATGTGGTTGGACGTGGCGTTCGGGTGAAGCAAGAGAAAGCGCTGAACCACAGGTTTGCCGGATGATGGATTGAACGGGAATAAATCCGAACTTCGGAGGTTGGCGTCGGGTATGGGTATATATAAATTGGATGCGCTGTTTGATCCGAAAACAATAGCCGTGATCGGGTGCGGCAAAGAGTCCGAGTATGCACTGCATCGGCTGATGAAGAATCTGTCGGCACCGAAACATTTGCGAACAGTTTTTCGGGTCTGCCCTGAACGCCGGATGTGGGGGGGGCGTCCATGCTATCCATCGGTATTGTCGATTCCCGTACACATTGACCTTGCGGTGATTGTCATGCCGGTTGTTCTGACAATTTCCACTGTCAAAAATTGTATTCGCGCGGGTGTGGATTCGGCCCTGATCATGTCACCCGGGTCGGAAAACGATATGCGTGGGCAGACGGTTTTTGAAGCAGGGATTGAATCGGTAATCGCCGGGGGACACATGCGGATTATGGGGCCGGGGAGCATGGGAATCATATCCAACCGATCATTGCTGAACGCTTCGATGGCGGATCGAATGCCGCTGCCGGGACGCATGGCGTTTGTTTCCCAAAGCAATGCGATGTGCCGGACGATTCTGGATATTTCCTTCAGGGAAGGCATCGGCTTCAGTCATATTGTCGGAGCCGGCGGCATGATCGATATCGATTTCGGTGATTTGATCGGTTATCTGGGCAATGATTCGCACGTCGGCAGCATTGTTCTGTTTATCGAACAGTTGACCCGGCAGCGCAAGTTCATGAGTGCGGCCCGGGCCGTATCCAGAGTAAAGCCCATTGTGGCGTTGAAAACAGGCATATCCGGAACCGGGGCTCCGGTCGCTTTGGCGCGTACCGGCGTTCATTTCAGTGAAGATACGGCCTGGCGGGCGGCATTCGAGCGGGCAGGGATCGTTCAGGTCGAAACCATCGAGGAATTGTTCGACTGCGCGGAGTTAACGGCCAAACAATCTGTGTCAAAGGGTTCGGGGCTGGCGGTGGTTGTCAACGGCAACGGACCGGGAGCCATGACGGTTGATGCGTTGGCAAAGCGCAGCATGAAACCGGTGACCCTTTCGCCGGATACCGTCGGCAAACTGAACCTGATCCTTTCCCCGTATTGGAATATGGAAAACCCGATTAACATATCATGGGACGCTACGCCGCAGCGATGGCGCCACATCGTTGAAATATGCCTGGCGGCTTCTGAAATTCAGGCGTTGATTTTGATTTTCATGCCTCATCCCGAGATCGATTCGGTTCAGACAGCCAGAGCTGTTGAGGAGGTCATCCGTCAGAGCCCCTGGCGTCCCAGGTTTTCGGTCTGGATGGGAGGCGAAGGGCCGGCCGAGGCCCGTCGGTTGTTCAATCAGGCGGGAATTCCGACGTTTGAAACGCCGGAACGGGCCGTATCGGCGTTTGTGCATTTGTATTCGTATGCGCGGAATCTGGAAACACTCCAGGAAATTCCGCCGAAGTTATCGAAATTTCTGACGTTCGATGATCGAAGTGCCGCTCGCCGAATTCTTCACACTCTGAAGCGATTTGGAGGGCGAATGACCGATGCCGAATCCCGATTTCTTCTAAAGGATTACGGCATTCCCGTGAATCCCGTGCGAGTGGCTCACAGCCCGGACCAGGCGGCTCAAGCTGCTTTACATATGGGATATCCGGTCGCTTTAAAGATAAATTCCCGTGATATTCTTCATAAGACCGATGCCTGGGCCGTGGCACTGAATCTTCATGATGCACGGGCGGTTCGGAATGCCTTCGAGCATATCCTGCGGCATGTAAATGACTGTTATCCCGGTGCGACGGTTGAGGGAATTACGGTGGAACCAATGGTATTACGGGCGGATTTCGAATTGATCATGGGAATTTATCATGATCCGGATTTCGGGCCGATCATTGTGTTTGGAGCCGGTGGAATTTTTGCGGATATTTCAGGAGACAGCGCGGTGGCGCTTCCACCGCTGAATCGACTGCTGGCCCGGAGACTGATGGAAGAAACCCGAATTTATCGAATGTTGTGCGGATATCGAAAACGGGTGAGCGCCAATATGGAACTGCTTGAGGAAATGCTGATTCGTCTGTCTCAACTGGCGATTGATTTTCCGGAAATCAGCCGGGTGGAAATGAATCCGGTGATCCTGACCGGAAAACAGGCCTGTGTCGTTGATGCCCGTGCCGTTTTGAAGCCGGCTTCGGTGAGATCGCCTCTTCATCTGGTCATCAGTCCCTACCCCGACGAATTCGAAGCCCACATGAAAACCCGGTGCGGAATGCGCCTGTTCATGCGTCCGATCAAACCGGAGGATGCGCCGCTGCTGGTGGAGCTGATGCAGGATATGTCGACGCGCAGCATCTATTACCGGTTTTGCAGACCGATGACGTCCTTACCGCCCCGGATGCTGGCGTTGTTTACGCAGATTGATTACGATCTGGACATGGCGCTGGTCGCATTGGACGATGAAGAGGAAGAAGATACATTGCTGGGGGTGGGGCGGTTGATTCGATATCCGGGCGGGACAAAGGCCGAATTTGCCGTGATGGTCGGGGATCCATGGCAGGGCAAAGGAATTGGTGCCGCCCTGATGAAACATCTGATCGCCATCGCTGCGCAACGGGGTATTGAAAAATTGTGGGGGTTGGTGATGGCGGAAAATACCCAGATGCTCGCGTTGGGGAAAAAATTGGGGTTTTCCCTTCACCGGTTGCCGGATGCCGGACAGTATGAACTGGAGTTGGATTTAAGGGACTGAATTACCGTTTAGTGACTTATTCTTTAAAGGCTGCCCAAAAAAACAAGAATTTTTCCCATATATATTTACCGCCCGCTTCGCTCGAGACGCAGAAAACGCAGAGCCTCGAAATGGCGATTTGGGGCTCTGCGATCTCTGTGCCTCGAGAGAGCGAAGCGAACGCGCGGTAGAAAATAAAAGAGATTTTTTTGTAACGGAAATTCCATAGTTGAATTGACGATAATGTGGCCGACGTGGGAACCAGGCCCAGCAGGGGTTATAATTGCGCAAGGCGGCGCAGGATCACGATGGCTTCTTCCATGCCGATCTTTCCGTCTCCGGTGATGTCGGTAACCGGAAGGGAACCGGTCGGTATGTCCGTTCGGGTCAGGACCTGCAGGATCCGGATCGCATGTTCCAGAACGACCGGGTTGCTTGAATCGATCCCCAGCAGGGCGGCAACCCCGTCCGTATCAAGGGTGGTTTCCGGACATTGGACGGTGATGCGGTACCAGTGATTATACGTGGCATAATCGTAATAGGGACCCCCGCCGCCCGGGTTTTCCATCATGGAAACGCTGACGGTGTATACGCCCTGTTGAAACGTCTGATCTATCGGCCCGTTGACGGGTGGCACTGCTATGGTCCCGCTGCTGTCGGTGACGGATGTGTAAAATGTCTGGTTGGCGTATCCGTTGTAGCCGGTGATCGTGCAGGGGCCTTCCAGAATGACTTTGTGGGTGTTGACGTCTGCCTGGTCATCGAATGTGCCCTGTATTTCGAATTCATCCCCTAACGAGACCGCCTGGTCCGATACCATGACCACAAAAGATTTCTGGATGCGTTTCCCGTTGGCCGCGGCGGTAACCGTAATATCTGCGGCGGTGCCGGCCGCACCGGCGATCGGGGTCAGACACAGGATGTCGGCCTCGATCCACGCCTGAACCGCCCAGGGATTTGAGCTGGACACGCTTAACTGCACGGCGTCCCCGTTTTCATCCCGGGCGTCGATCAGGATGCGGTGCGGGGCGTCGTCCGTCTTCCCCAGCACCAGGGAATGAAAGTCGTTGTTAATGACCGGGGGCTTGTCCAGATCGGTCTCTATGTCGGTCAGCTCGGTTTGGGTCAGCACTTCAGTGGAAAAGGTGATGCTGTAGGCGGCATCATTCGGATCGTAATCGAAAAACGAATTGAAATCATCGTAAAGGGATACCTTCAGAATGTATCGACCGGGGGCGAATTGAAGATTATCTTCCAGACTCTGAGACTGATAAAATGAATTTTGTAAAACGGAGTTTGTATCGTACACCGACAGAAAAAAACCATTGATGCCGGAGAAGGTCGTACTCCCCTTCAGATTGACTTCATAGCGGTCGGTATCCACATTATAATCAAAAACCCCGCTCAGGGTTGTTGCTTCCATACCGTCAGCGGCCTCCAGGTTGACAAAACACAGTGGCTGCGAGCACGGCTCGAGATTATAAATGATATTCAGAGCCGATATCCCGTCCGTATCAACAGTCTCGTCCAGATAATAAAAATCATCCGCGTGCCCACCCCATCCCATGTTTATGTGTATACTTGTCCCCAGATTAATATCTTCATTGTAACCGTCTGCAACTGCCAGATGCCCCGATTGATCAACCAGAAGTTCGAGCAGCACGGGACGTAACGCATTGATTTCGCTGATCAGTGTCGGCATAAACAGGTTCGGATTCTCAGAATTATTCAGCTTTCGGATGTCGGATGAGAACCCGAAATTTTCGATCAGGGTGCTAATATGTACATAAGTCGATGAAGCGTCAATTCCAAAATCCGTGTGGTTGGCGACGGCCAGGTCACAGATCAGGCGGGCCGTCTCGTCGGTCTGATACTCCGGAACAAACCCTTCGAGAGTGTCGGGCATATTGTCCCAGTGATACGGGTGGTCGCAGATCGATTTCAGGAACCGGCTTTCTTCGTTTTCCCTCTCCCATTTATAGGATACCACGCCGTGCCCGTTTTCCGGATGACCGTAATAGTTCATCAGCTGGGCCAGAGCGATGTTCACGCATCCGGCCAGAACATGCTCCCCGCTGATTTCCGGCAGGTACTTATTGTAGGGGTAGCCCTGTTCCCAGCGCGTTGTCAGCAGAATCGCGGGCGGATCGTATGACAACGGCACCCGGACCTGGTCGAGAGTCAGGAGAAAATCCCATCGCTGCTCATTGACGGACGGCGTTGTCGACTGGGGCGTTCGAACCGCTGCAAGCGCCCGGATACCGGCTTCCAGTTCGGATAACAGAAATTGCCGGACGGGGGCCGGCAGCGTATCAAAGTCGCCGGTCAGGGAATAGGCCTTTATGGGGGTCAATTGCCGTGACGCGGCAATCAGGAGATAGCCGCCCCCGGTCAGGTCTGCCTGGTAGGCGACCGTAATCGGAGACGCGGGAGCCAAACGGTTTTGTTCGATTATGCGGCCGGAAACGATGGTTTTGTCGGTTCGCAGGTAAGTAAGAAAATTTCGGGCGACCTGTTCATACTCGGATTCATCGGCCCGGGACGGAACCGCCGTGAACATGAGGGAAAACATTAAAATCAGCAACGCCGGACACTTCGAGAGTGGCTGGATAAATGACATCACGGTGCGAAGGGGTGAAACGGAAAATGGCAGAAACATGGTCGTTTCTCCTGTCAGGGGCGAAGGAACTGTATCGGGTTTCAGGCTTCAGGCTTCAGGCTTCAGTCGTGAGTCGAAAGTCGCTGTAATAAAATTAATTTTTATATTAAATAATCGAAAATCCCATCAGGCTCAAACACATTCCATATATTTTTTAACGCCCGTTCGCTGCGCCTCGAACGAAGCGGACGGTACACCTATCCGACAAAAAAAATCATGTTTTTTTATCATCGGTTTTTTTGGGGTGATGTATCCGTTTGATTTTCCCCGGTCTTATCCGCGGGCATCCGCGAAGATCTGTCTACAGACTATAACGGATAAAACCTCAGGTACCGGTTGCCGCTTGTGCCTCCAGGGGCGGTAAGGATTTCCGCTTTGAAAACATATTATGGTAAATCTGTTCCTGCTCGTCCAGAATTTCTCTGAGGATATTGATATTCGTCATGGGATTCATGATGGCGCAACGCAGTACCACCCGGTTATGTTCCGGATCATTGTCGACCTTGAGCGTGGTTCTGGAAACAAAACTTTTCCCTTTTTCCCTCTGGACGATCTGGATGGCCCGGTTGATTTTATTCAGTTTGGCATCGATCGATTTGCGGGTGTCTTTATCCGCATCGGCAGCTATTCCCCGGTATTGTTCGGGAACCAGTCGGTAGGTGAGAATATTGAGCGTCGGCGGGGTGATCAGTTCAAACCCCGGCCTTTTTTCAATTTCATCGGCAAACTGACGGGCGGTTTCGATGCCGTGTTCAAGCAACAGTCCATACCCTCTGGCCCCCATAATTTTAAGCGCACTGTCCAGAATCAGTGAATTGGCCTCTCTGGAACCGGACAGGGATTTGATGCCCAGGTCCACAGAACCGATTCGATTCACATAATTGGAATGGTAGGAGATGACATCCGGCAGACTCGGATTTTTAAAATACACCATCCCGCAGGTCATGGGCATATAAAACTGTTTGTGGCCGTCTATGGTAACCGAATCGGCCCGGTCGATTCCGCTTAATAGATGTTTGTACCGGTCGGACAATAATGTCGGACCGCCCCATGCCGCATCTGCATGAAAATGAATGCCGTGATCGGTACATATGTTCGCAATTTCGGGCAACGGATCGACGGATCCGGTTTCAGTGGTGCCGGCAATGCCGACAATGGCGATGATTTTCGTTTTGCGCCGGTCCGAACAAAGGGTACCGATCGTCTGTCTGAGACAGTCCAGATCGATGCGGTTTCGGGAATCGACATCGATGCCGATGATGTTTTCATTGCCGATACCCAGTAACCCGCCGGCTTTTCTGAAGGAATAGTGGGCGAGACGGGACACCAGAACAACGGCCCGTTCCACATCGTACGCCCGGAAGGCGGATACGATGCCTTCGCGTTCGATACCGTCAAATCCGTCTTTGGGCGCAAATGCCGCATTGCGCGCTACCCACAGGGCTGTGATGTTGGCCAGGGTGCCGTCCTCGATAAAACATCCCAGAGTGGATTGCGGATTCTGGATATGGTGATCGTAAAAATCCCGGTCCTGATGGTAAACGAGTCGATGTATTTTCGCCAGTACCTGTTTTTCGATGACCGAGCAGACCTTGGATGTTTCCAGCTTGACCACGTTTTGATTGAGCGCGGCGACAATGGTTTTCAGATGAACCATGAAAAACGGAATGGCGGAGGTCATGTGCCCGATAAAATACGGCGAGGATACGTTGACGGCATGAGGGGCGACATGATCGATAATGTCGATGATGACATCCGCGAGTTTTTTTTCAGGATTTTGACGGATGGAGGAGTCGGAAAATCGTTTTGCCAGGGTTTTTAACCCGACTTCTTCGGTAATTCCAACGTGTTTTTTTAAAAAGTCATTCAACCCGAACAGGATCTGATTCATGTATTTTGCCAGGCGAAGCTCAGTGGTGTCGACTTCCGGCATGATAAACGTTCGCATCAGCCGGTCCCAGTCTGCGATCAGTTCCCGCGGTTTGTCCGAAGATATTTTTTCAGCCATGGTATGATAATGAAGTGATGCGTTTCTGTGTTCGGTGCAAAATTCACGTTTCCCATAGTTGAATCCATACAACATATCAGGCACACGATTTTGCCGGATCAAACAGCTCGTCTCCGAATAAACTACCCATCCGGAGAATATCGGCCGGAACCGGCAACCTTGATCTGTCTCTGATTTTTGGAAAACGGATAAAATTTTAATTTGGCAACTTGTAGCATGATCCATCCTGAATTTAAAGAGATTCTTTTGCTTGGGTCGTTATTTGTCACCATCCGAATAAACCGGCGAGCGTCGACGTTTTTCTCGTGAACCATCCGGTAAAGATCTTCTTCTCTGATAAGTTATAAATCCATCTTGACTTTTTAGCTTATTCCCGGTTTTATACACAGAATTTGGCTGTCCCGGACTGTCGGCATTGTCCGTATATTATTCGAAACTATTTCCACTCATGTTGCAGATACGTAAAAGTTTGAATATCGCTTATGAAACATACGAGGTTACTATTTTTTGATAAAGCGGGATCAGTAAGCCGGAACCTCTGGAAAGAAGCGGTCGGCATCGGCCCGTTGACAGCGGTCCTGGTGCCGGCAATGGTGATGCTGGCGGTCATGGTCGTAACGGCGGGTGCGGCTCCGTTCGGGGCGAAGTACAGCCTGGAGCCGGACCGGCAATGGCATATTACGGCGGATGAAATTCATTACGATCGTGAAAGCAGTTATTACTCCGCTGAAGGAAACGTTCGCATTTCAAGACCTGGAAAAGCGGTGACCGCGGATCGTGTCCGTTACGAGCTGAACACCATGAAAGCGGTTGCCGACGGCCATGTCCGAATGACGGTCGGCAGGGATTATCTGCTCGGCGATCGTCTGGAGATTGATCTGAATACCGAAACGGGCATTCTGTACAACGGCACCATTTTTGCGGAAGAAAATCATTTCTACATCCGCTCCGACACGCTGGAAAAGATCGGCCCGGACACCTATACCGCAGTGCGGGCAACGGTAACCACCTGTGACGGTGAGCGCCCCTCATGGAAAATTACCGGAAAAGACCTCCGCCTGACGCTGGACGGCTATGGAACGGTAAAACATGCCGCGTTATGGGCCAGACAATTTCCGGTGCTTTACAGCCCGTATCTGGTATTTCCGGTCAAACTGACGCGTCAGAGCGGACTGCTGCCTCCTGAGGTCGGCACGTCCGACCGGAAAGGGGTGGAAATCAGTCAGCCGTTATACTGGGCGATCAGCGACAGCAGTGATGCAACGTTTTATGAGCACTACATGTCCCGAAGAGGGAATAAGCTGGGAGTGGAATATCGGTACGTGCTCGATGCCCGTTCTCAGGGCGCCGTGCTCGCCGATGTGCTGAAAGATCGCAAGGTCGACGACGGATCAGGGGATTCGAGCCGGGACTGGGGATATGATTCCGATGATGTGCTGCGGCCCAATTCCGACCGGTACTGGTTTCGCATGAAGCATGACCAGGTATTGCCGTTTGGCTGGGTTGCAAAACTGGATGCCGATGTGGTCAGTGATCAGGACTACCTTCAGGAATTCAAGGAAGGCTACGGCGGTTTTGATGACACGGAGGCGTACTTTCAGAGTCGTTTCGGCAGAGAACTTGATGACTACGATGATCCGGTCAGAACCAATCGGATCGCAGTCAGCAGACTCTGGCCCGGGTTTACCTTGAATGCGGAGGCCCGGTGGTATGACGACGTGATCCAGAGACGATGGGGCGATGACCTGGGGCTGCCGGATACGACGCTTCAGAAACTTCCGGCCGTTGAGTTCGATGCCTTGAAGCAGCGCGTGTTCGGGTCGTCATTTTATTATGACCTGGATTCGGAATATACGTATTTTTTCAGGGAAGACGGTACGCGCGGACACCGGGCGGATATGGTTCCGAGATTGTATCGGCCCGTTCAGATCGGTCGCTACGCCGTGATCGAACCATCGGTCGGGCTGAGAGAGACGCTCTGGTATGTGGATCGATATGCGTCTGAAGATGCCGGTAAGGACCGTACGCAGACGCGGGAAACAGCAGACGTAAAACTGGATGTGTCTTCGGGCGTCTCACGGGTGTACGAGGTCGATCGATGGGGTGCCGATCGGATGCGTCACAGCATACTTCCCCGGATCGTGTACGAATACATTCCCGAACCGAAGCAGGATGAGTACCCGGAATTTGATGCCGTCGACCGCATCGATGAGATACACCGGATTACGTATTCCCTCACCAGTTACATTACGATGAGATCCGCGGCAGGGGAACAAACCGGTACATCTCAGGCGGGGGAAGGGGATACATCCGGCACGTCTTATCGGTATGCGCAGCTGTGCCGGTTCAAGCTGGAACAATATTATGATATTCGGGAGGCGCGAAAAGATACCCCTCAGGACTGGAGAAACGGCAAAACCAGGGAACCGTTTTCCCCTGTGAGCGGAGAACTCGAATTGACCCCGTTGAATTATGTCTCATTTCGAGCCGATGCCGAGTGGTCCCCGTATGACAACGAGTTGCTGTCCCATAATACGGGGCTTGTGCTGAGGGACCGGCGAGGGGACCGATTGACGGCAGCGTACCGATATACACGGGAGGAGAATGAATCCGTTTACATGGACGGTCGGTTGTATCTGACCGAGGCTGTTTCGCTGTACGGTGATTACGAGCGTAATATGCGTGACGACGCACTTATTCGCCAGCGTCTGGGCTGTCTCTATCAAGCCCAGTGCTGGTCGGTGGATGTTTCGTATACGGATGAAGATGCGGATCGACGGTTCCGATTCATGATTCGGCTGTATGGTTTCTGATCTTTGTCCGGTCAAGCTATAGACCCGAATTGGCTTTTCTGGTATAAATAACAGGTTATACAAAGTGGATTGAACGGGCAGACAGATCCATGCGGCGTCGTGAATCCCAAATGTTTCAGACATATCTTGCCTGGAAAACCATTTCTGACAGCACAAAATCAATCTGTCGATGAACGTTCGGAAACACCATTCATGCTGGTTTTTCGAAGGTGGCCTCAAGCGCGCAGGGGCTGTCGCATTGTCGGAAAGTAACGAAAATCTGCCGGCTGAAATATTCGCCACGATGTGTTTCCAGGTGGGATGCAGGGGCAATGGGGTTGTGACAATTGAGAACAGGCATGTCGTTTCGTAAAATGGGTGTATGAGGTGGGATATGGACGATCAACTGATTCGATCCTGGTACGTGCTGCATACCCGGAGCAGGTTCGAAAGCGTTGTTTACGAGGGCCTTCTCAAAAAATCTCTGGAGACCTTTCTGCCTAAAATTCTGGTCAGAAGCAAACGCCGCGATCGGAAAAAAATGATCCGGGTTCCGCTGTTTCCGGGGTATGTGTTTGTGAAAACCGATCTGGATCCGAATGAACATCTGAATATTTTGAAAACCGTAGGGGCGGTTCGTTTGATCGGGAATGCCCGTACGCCGGTGCCGGTGCCGGATGAAAATATAGAATCGCTCAAAATTATGACGGCCGGTGAAAATCCGGTTGTTGTGGGCTCTCGTTTCAGAAAAGGGGATCGGGTCATGGTGGTTCGGGGGCCGTTTACGGGTGTAATCGGCACGTTTGACCATTACCGGGGGAAGGGGGGGCGCGTCATGGTGGATATCGAAGCGCTGGGCCAGTTTGCCTCCGTGGATGTCGGTGAAGATGATATCGAGTTCCTCTCCCGGATTTTAGTATAAAACTTGACAACCCATTAAGTTGTGTTTATTAAACTTCTGAAATGTTTTAAATTCATTATATGTACAAGGAGCTTTTATGAATAAGTTGGAGCTTATTTCCGCTTTGAAAAACGAAGCGAATATTTCCAAGGCAGAAGCGGCGAAAGTCGTGCAGATATTTTTCGATAACATGGCCGATGCCATGGCAAAGGGAGAGCGGGTCGAAATTCGAGGGCTGTGCAGTTTTTTTGTCAAGGAATATAAAAGTTACGTCGGCCGAAATCCCAAGACCGGTGAAAAAGTCGAAATAAGTCCTAAAAAACTGCCGTTTTTTAAGTCCGGAAAAGAACTTAAAGAACGTGTCGACGGTTAGGCTTGTCCGGATTTAACGATATAATCGGTCAGGAACGTTCGATACAGATTTTAACCACTTTTTTAAAGAAGGGCAACATTCCTCACGCGATGTTGCTTACCGGAATTGAGGGAGTGGGGAAACGGACGGCGGCCATGGTGTTTGCCATGGCGTGCAACTGTACCGTGATTCGGGACAACGGATTTGAATTCGCGGAAAATCCCTGCGAAGCGTGCAGTGCCTGTAACAAAATTCGTTCCGGTATCCATCCCGACATTATCCACATCCAGGCGTCCGGAAATTTCATTCGCATAGATCAGATTCGTTCATTGTGGCACACACTGTCGATGAAACCCTATGAAGCCCGAATGCGCGTGGTGATCATATCCAATGCTCAAGTTTTGAATCCGGAAGCCGGCAACGCCCTTCTCAAGGCCCTTGAAGAGCCGCCCGCGCGAACGATATTCATACTGACCGCCCTGCAGACATCCGATCTCCTGCCCACGATTGTATCCCGGTGTCGACATATTCGGTTCCAGCCGCTTCCTCCTGAGGACCTTGTCGGGATATTGACGGAAAAGAAGCACCTGGAGCCGGAGCATGCGGATGTCATCGCGGCCATGGCGGGGGGAAGCGTTTCAAATGCGCTGGCCATGGCGGATTCCGACTGGCTGGTTCATCGCAACTGGCTTATTCGAGAGGTTGAAGCGCTTCCTGAACGGCCGCTGAACCTGTTGATGGCGTTTGCCGTAAAACTGGCCGAAAACAAAAAACAACTGGTGAATAATTTGGATATTATCAAATCGTGGCTTAGAGACCTGATGGTTTTCAAGTACAGCCCGGATACTGTTTTTAACCGGGATTTGATGGAAAAAATCCGAATGTGTTCAACCCGTTTTTCTGATGGTTTGCTGATATCAAACATCGAAGCGATAGAGGCGGTCCGTAAAAGCATGACATCCAATGCCAATGTGAGACTGGCGCTGGATAATCTGGTGTTGCATCTTGCCGGGTACGGAGTTGAACCCGGCAGACCCGGCGTATAAAATTTTGAAAGGAGCATCAACGGCATTCTGAGCACGGAGTGTATCCAGGCCCGGAAAGGGAGATTTTCCAGTCTCCCATGGCGTGTGCCGTATTCATATTATGATAAAAAAGGTCGTCGGAATACGATTCAAACCCGCGGGGAAAATATATGATTTTGACTGCGGCGTGTTTATTTTAAACAAGGGAGATCGGGTAATCGTGGAAACCGAACAGGGGCTGGGACTGGGCTTCGTATCGGTTGAACCGGTTCCGGCGGAGGAACGATCGTCGGACAAACCCCTGAAAAAGGTTTTTCGTCTGGCCACGGAAGATGATTTCAAGCAGGCGGCAGCGAATTGCGAATTTGAAAAAAGTGCTCAGATATATTGTCAGAAATGTATAGATGAACTGGGCCTGAAGATGAACCTCTTTGCCGTTGAGAGCAATTTCGACGGCAACAAGCTGACGTTTTTTTATACCTCTGAAGGCCGTGTGGACTTTCGGGAGCTGGTGAAAAAACTGGTCAAGCATTTCAGCATCCGAATCGAATTGCGTCAGGTCGGCATACGTCATCAGGCAAAGATGTGCGGCGGAATCGGCCGATGCGGCCGGCAGACATGCTGCAGCTCATTTATGGAAAATTTTGAGCCGGTTTCGATCCGCATGGCCAAAGAGCAGGGGCTGTCGTTGAATCCGACAAAAATTTCCGGACTGTGCGGACGGCTCATGTGCTGTTTGACGTTTGAGGACGGAACCTATCGTGAGTTGAAAAAGGGATTTCCCAAGCTGGGAAAGAAAGTGGTCACCCGGTCGGGTGAGGGAAAGGTGCTGCGCCATGACGTGATCGGCAGGCAAATCGTCATAGGCCTTGGTGACGGTTCCGAAGTTCAAGTAAAATTAGATGATATACTAAAAGATGATTCGGGAAACAAATAACAGGAGACACTATGCCAAAGCCGTTTTACATAACGACCCCTATTTATTATGTCAATGCCAGACCCCATCTGGGGCATGCCTATACGACCATCGTGGCCGACGTCGCTGCACGGTTCAGCACCATGCGAAAAGCCGAGACGTTCTTTTTGACCGGCACGGATGAGCACGGCGACAAAATCGTCCGCTCCGCCATGAAAGAAAATATGTCTCCCCGGCAGTATGTGGACCAGATCAGTGCGTTGTTCAAAGCACTGTGGCCCCAGCTGAACATCAGCAACAATCATTTTATACGAACTACCGATCGACCTCACATGGCGGTTGTGGAAAAAATTCTTCAGAAAATATATGATCAGGGAGACATCTATTTCAGCGAATACGAAGGCAAATACTGTTTCGGGTGTGAGCGGTTCTATACGGATCGGGAACTGGTGAACGGCAAGTGCCCGGATCACGAGACCGAACCTGAAATCATCAAAGAGTCCAATTATTTTTTCCGCATGAGCAAATATCAGGACTGGTTGATCGATCACATCAAAAAAAATCCGGATTTCATCCGGCCCGAACGGTATAAGAATGAAGCCCTGGCTTTTTTAAGGGAGCCTCTGGAGGATCTGTGCATATCCCGACCTAAATCCCGCCTGGAATGGGGAATCACGTTGCCGTTTGACGAAAACTACGTGACGTATGTCTGGTTTGACGCCCTGATCAACTATGTTTCGGCACTGGGATGGCCGGACGGCGAACTGTTTCACAAATTCTGGCCGGTGGTTCAGCACGTCACGGCCAAAGACATTCTCAAACCGCACGGTATATACTGGCCGATCATGCTTAAAGCGGCCGGAATTCCGGTATATCAACATCTTAATGTTCATGGCTACTGGAATGTGGACCAGAGCAAGATGTCCAAAAGTATCGGGAACGTAGTCGAACCCCTGGAGCTGAAGAACATTTACGGACTGGATGCCTTTCGTTTTTTTCTGATGCGGGAAATGACGTTCGGACTGGATTCCAATTTCAGCGAAGAGGCCCTGGTGCAGCGAATTAATTCCGATCTGGCCAATGACCTTGGAAATCTGTTTTCCAGGGTGGTTGCCATGGCCCGGAAATATTTTAAGGGGATTGTACCGCAGGTAGACGCCGAAGTCGAAACGGAATTTAAACTCGGGCTCGAAACCAAAGCCCTTGATACCGTCTCCAGATTTGAAAAATCCATGGAAGAATTCGCGTTCCACAAGGGACTGATGGCCGTCTGGGAATTCATCAATCAGATGAATAAATATATCGATGTGACCGCGCCGTGGGAGCTGGCCAAAAGAAAGACCAGTCGGAAACAGCTCGAAGCCGTCATTTATAATCTGCTGGAAGGGCTGAGGATTATCTCGGGTCTGATTTATCCGGTGATGCCCGATACGGCCGCAAGGATGCAGACGCATCTCGGCCTGAATCCGGATGATGCGTTTTTCCATCTGGATCGCCTGAGACGCTGGAAAAGCATTTCCCCCGGCACGATATTGCCCAAATCGGTCGTGCTGTTTCCGCGCGTTGATACCAAAAAACAGAAAACAGCGGCCGCCGAGATGGAAATTCCGGAGGCGGATATCCCGGAGTTCAAACCTGAGATCAGCATGGACGCACTGAGCAAAATCGACCTGAGGGTCGGGACGGTGGTTCGTGCCGAAGCGGTTCCAAAGGCCAAAAAGCTTCTGAAACTGGAGGTGGATCTCGGAACCAGCCGGACGATTGTGGCCGGCATATCCGGAAGCTACGCGCCTGAAGAACTGGAAGGTAAACAGGTGGTGATTGTCGCGAACCTGAAACCGGCCAAGCTGATGGGCATTGTGTCCAATGGCATGGTCCTGGCGGCGGTTGACGGACAACAGTGCAGCCTGGCTACCGTGGATCGCACTGTGAAGCCCGGAACCCGGTTGTCGTAACAGATGTTTCAGGTTGATTTTCCCGTTAATTAAAACTGATGCCGTTTTTTGAGGCATTGAGAAACACTTCGTTCAGATGTTTAACTTGTTGCGATCCTCCAAAAAAACGTATGAACGATTGACCTGGAAGCAATACCAGTCGTGCCTGAAAAAAAGCACCCTTCGAAAGCAGCTGGGGCGGAATATGGTTCGCTATATTCCGGCGGCAGCTGTTTTTGTTTTAGCGGGCTGGATTTTTTCTGCAGGCTTGTGGGGCGTCGCCTGCCGTCATATATTTCCGAAAGGCACAGACATCCGCTTATCGGAAGTGGTGGATACCGGTGACAACCTCGATGATCATCGGGGCGGCATGACCCGGAAAGATATCCAAAAAGTGCTGACCGGAAAAATACCGCCGGATTTTCATCATCGGTCACTGGATGTTGAGGTCGACGGCAACATGTTGCGGGTCGAAACTACTTTGGATTCGGCGTTGCAGGACTACCTGTTGAGAAAAATGGACCCCTCTACGTCAAAGTACATCGCGATTGTCGTGATGGATGCCCTGAACGCCCGTGTGCTGGCCATGGCCGGTCTGGACAAGACCGATCCGTCGGCAAATCCATGCACCGACAGCCGGTTTCCGGCGGCCAGTCTGTTCAAGATCGTTACGGCGTCGGCCGCCATTGAAACGTGCGGATTGAATTTGTCCTCCCAGTTGACGTATAACGGACGAAAATATACGCTCTATAAAAATCAGATCAGTGAAAAGACCAATAAGTATACCAACCGGGTTACGTTCAAAACGTCTTTTGCCGAATCGATCAATCCGGTTTTCGGAAAAATCGGGGCGTTGTATCTGAACAGATCGACCCTGGATCAATATGCATCCGGGTTCGGGTTCAACAAGGCGATCGATTTCGAACTGGTTCTTTCTCCCAGCCGGATGACCTTGACCGATGAACCGTATCAACGGGCCGAAGTCGCCTGCGGCTTCAACCGACAGACAACTATTTCGCCTCTGCACGGCGCTTTGCTGGCATTGACGGTACTGAATCAGGGCAAATTCATCGAACCGACGATTGTGGATCGGATTGTCGATAAAAATGATCGGCGGCTGTATGCCGGGTGCGAGGAAACGGCGCATCAGGTCATTTCACCGGAGACCTCCCGAATCCTCAAGGAAATGATGAAAGCCACGGTTCGATCCGGTACCAGCCGAAAAGTGTTCAGGGGGTATCGGAAAGACAAGATACTGTCGCGACTCACCATCGGAGGCAAAACCGGTTCGATCGACAATCGGGAACATGATGCCCGTTATGACTGGTTCGCCGGATTTGCCGAAGAAAAAAAGGGAGACCGGAAAATTGCCGTGGCCGTCCTGGTCGCGCATGAAAAGTATATCGGTAAACGGGCCGGATATTATGCGCGGATAGCCATGAAACACTATTTTCAAAATCAATACGCAAAGCAGTCAGACGGCAACGATCAAAAAGCATCCTGATGCAAATGTTATTTCCGTACCGGAGTGAAGGGAGCATAAAAAATAATTATACCGCCCGTGTCGCTGAAGACGCAGAGAGGTGATTTTTCTATCGAAGGTAACGGGCTGTGGAAAAATGCTGTATGCTGAAACGCTTCGGATTATTCGAGCCCGGGGCGGATTGTTGAATTATTAACAAACAGACAAAAGGAGATGTACCATATGCCGGGTTTTGAAATATTTGGCGAGGAAGAACGAAAAGAGGTTTGCGATGTCCTGGAGACCGGTGTCCTGTTTCGATATGGATTCGATCAGGCCCGCAACGGACACTGGAAAGCAAAAGAGTTTGAAGCCGAACTGTCCCGGCGGACCGGAGCCGCTCACAGTTATCTGTGCTCCAGCGGCACGGCGGCGTTGAACATTGCACTGGCCGCCTGCGGCGTCGGTGCCGGAGATGAGGTGATCGTGCCGCCGTTCACGTTCGTCGCCACAATGGAAGCGGTCCTGAATGCCGGTGCCGTTCCCGTATTTGCCGAAATTGACGAAACCCTCTGCCTGAATCCGGAAAAACTCGAAGCGGTCATGACTCCACGCACCAAAGCCGTAGTCCCGGTTCACATGTGTGGTTCCATGGCACGGATCGATGAAATTAAAGACGTATGTAAAAAACACGGTCTGGTACTGATCGAAGATGCCTGTCAGTCTCTGGGAGCGACTTTTTCCGGTCGGAGTGTGGGAACGTTCGGGGATATGGGATGCTTTTCATTTGATTCCGTCAAGACCATCACCTGCGGAGAGGGCGGCGGGGTCGTTACCGATGATGCTGAATTGTATGCGCTGGCTACGGCGTATGCGGATCACGGACACGACCATATCGGAAATGATCGGGGGCTGGAAAAGCATGAAATTCTCGGCAATAATTTTCGAATCAGTGAACTCAACGCCGCTGTGGGACTGGCCCAGCTCAGAAAACTGGATTTTATTCTGGAAACCCAGCGTAAGAACAAAGCCTTTCTCAAAGAGGTGCTGAGCCGGTTTTCGGAAGTGACATTCAGAGAAATACCTGATGAAAGCGGGGATTCCGCCACCTTCCTGTCGTTTTTTCTGCCCGACGAGGACAGAACACGGCAGATCGCACAGGCCCTCGGCCGGGCCGGTGTGGATGGATGCTTTTTCTGGTATGACAACTTCTGGCATTACATCCGGCAGTGGGCTCACCTGAAACAGCTCAACTCCGTTCCGAAACTGCCGATTGCATTGCTGGAAAAGCGTCCGGATTACCGGAGTCTGCAGCTGCCGGAATCCGACCACATCATGGGACGGACGATTTCGATGCAGATCAAACTGGGGTGGACCCCGGAAGATCTCGAACAACGGGCTGAAAGAATCGCATCGGTTTTCAAGGCGTAGTCGGCCGGGAGACCCTGAAAAAATGACGGAACAGCGAGATGGATTAAAACAATGCCGTTGCGCATTTCGTTGATTGAAAGGACTGGAGCAACACATATGTTCAGAAATTTTAAACTGGTGTCAAAGGTCGTGTTCGGCCGCGGATGCTTTAATCAGCTGGACGTCATTCTGGCTGAAAAACGAGACGATGCGGACTCTTTTATGGTATTTGCCGTCGATGACGTGTTTGAGGACAAACCGTTTCGGGAACGTCTTCCGATCAGGGAGAAGGACCTGCTGCTGTGGGTCAATGTGGACGATGAACCCAAGACCGTCTATGTGGATAAACTGGTCGAGCGGATTCGCCAGTTTTCGGATCGACTGCCGTCCGGGGTGATTGGCATCGGGGGCGGCAGTGTCATGGATATCTCCAAGGCGGTTTCACTGATGCTGACCAATCCGGGCAGTTCAGCGGATTATCAGGGGTGGGACCTGATCAAGCATCCCGCGGTGTACCATGCGGGCATCCCGACGCTCTCGGGGACCGGGTCCGAGGTGTCCCGGACCACGGTGTTGACCGGCCCGGAAAAGAAACTGGGCATTAATTCGGACTATACGCTGTTCGATCAGATCGTACTCGATCCGGAACTGATCCGGGACGTGCCGAAAGACCAGTGGTTTTATACGGGAATGGACTGCTATATCCATTGCGTGGAATCGTTGACCGGAACCTATCTGAATGCATTCAGCCAGGCGTATGGTGAAAAATCCATGGAATATTGCCGGGACGTGTTTCTGGGCGATCCGCCGGACAGCGAGGACAGGCTGATGATGGCCTCTTATTGCGGCGGGATGAGCATTGCCTACTCCCAGGTGGGGGTCTGCCATGCGCTTTCTTACGGACTTTCCTATGTTCTGGGGCTGCATCACGGCATCGGCAACAGTGTGGCGTTTGACTATCTGGACGAATTTTATCCGGATCATGTGCCGGAATTTCGGGAGATGATGAAAAAACATGATATTCAGCTTCCGAGAAATTTGACGGCGGGTATTTCCGAAGAGCGTCTGGAGAAGATGGTTGACGTGGCCCTGGTGCTGGAACCGCTGTGGGAAAATGCCCTGGGCAAAGACTGGAAAACCGTCATGACCCGGGACCGCATCCGACAGCTGTATCTGAAAATGTAACCGAAGGTAAAATATCTCACACAAAGGCGCAAAAAAAATAAAAAGCAGGAATTTATTTACCGTCCGCTTCGCTCGAGACACAGGAACGCAGAGCCCCAGACCGCTGTTTCGGGACTCTGCGAACTCCGCGTCTCAAGAGAGCGAAGGCTGAAGTCGGTCATATTTTCATAAATTTGACTGCGGAGTCCCGCCCGTTCCCAGCGTACGCGCCATCCCCCGGATCGCGCCGGCGAAGCAGGGAATGGGCGGGACGGAGCCTGCAACAACGTGGATGAAAATAATATAATCAAGCCCGAGCGAAGCGAACAGGCGGTAAAATAAAATTTTTTTGAATAAGGGTCACGGAAGTAATAGTTTATTTTCCGATAACCTTTCGGATTTCATCGGCGATTTGCCGGCAGCAGGTTTCCGTAATCTGTCTGGACGGCCCCTCCACCATGACGCGGCACAGGTTCTGGGTCCCCGAATAGCGAACCAGCATGCGGCCGTCATCTCCCAGTTTCGATTCCACCTGCCGGACCGCTTCGGCAACTGTGGGCAGGGTTGCGATGTCGGGCTTGGAGTCGACGTCGATATTGATCAGCTGTTGAGGAAAGATATCCATCATCGCGGCCAGTTCAGAAAGCGGTCTGCCGGCCGTGATCATGGCTGCCAGTAGCTGCAGGGCCGTCAGAATGCCGTCACCGGTCGTATGATGATCCAGAAATATCATATGGCCGGACTGCTCGCCGCCGATCACTGCCCCCAGTCGAAGCATATCTTCGAGCACATAGCGGTCTCCCACTTTGGCGGCATGATAGTCAATTCCGTATTTTTTGCAGGCGGTCCGCAATCCCAGATTGCTCATGACCGTGGTGACCAGAAGATTGTTTTTCAACTTTCCCTGCTCTTTGAGCATTCGGGCGCATATGAGCATGATCTGGTCCCCGGAGATTTCCCTGCCTTTTTCATCCACGGCAATCAGCCGGTCCGCATCCCCGTCAAATGCCAGACCGATCTGTGCATCCGTATCCAGTACCCGCCGGCTCAGATCTCCGGTAAACTGGGAACCGCAATGGTCGTTGATGTTAAAACCGTCGGGTGTGTTGTGAATGACCTCCACATCGGCTCCCAATTCTCGGAAGGTCTCCGGGGCCACCTTATACGCCGCGCCGTTGGCCGTATCCATAACGATTTTCATGCCCGAAATGGATAACCGCCGCGGAAATGCATGCTTTAAAAACACGATATATCGGCCGCGGGCGTCATTGATGCGATAGGCCCGTCCGATATGTTCGGCCGCGGGCAGCCATTGGGGGAGTTTTCTCCCCAGCAGGAGATTTTCAATGGTATGTTCCTGTTGATCCGTGAGTTTAAACCCGTTGCCGGAGAATATTTTGATTCCGTTGTCCTGAAAGGGATTGTGGGAGGCGGAAATAACGATGCCGGCCTCCGCACGCATGCTTTCGGTGAGAAAAGCGATGCCCCCGGTAGGCAGCACCCCCGTCAGATAGGGATTGCCGCCCATCGAGGTAATACCCGCTTCCAGAGCGCTTTCGATCATGTACCCGGAAATGCGGGTGTCTTTTCCGATGATTATTTTGGGAACCTGACGATTTTTTTTAAGAAGGTGCGTAACGGCCTGTCCCACGGCATAGGCCATGGGAGCATCCATTGGATATCGGTTGGCTTCTCCCCGAATACCGTCCGTGCCGAATAATTTGCCCATGAAATGGTTCTCCTTCATGTTGAAAAACCGAACCTCATCTGTTCAGTGTCGTTGGTTTTTTTAAGACATGCCGCATGTAAGGCATTGAAGTGTTAAGGTCTTTAGCAGACCGGATCGAAAAAAACAAATTCAAAAGTGAGCGCGGATTCAGGTAAAAAGATTCATGTCGGGGACAATAACGGAGGTTTTACAGCAGATGTCATCGATAATGCTCTGCAGCCATTTTGTCCCGAGCAGCGAAACCTGTGGTGGAAGGGTTTGAATGATTTGCAGATAATCGGAGTGCCGGGTGTGTTGGATATGGGAATTTAATTCGGTAAGAAAACGATCCTTCAGCGGTTTTACGCTGACGGCAGTGGCGGTATCTGAAAATACGGCGCAGATATCGTCGATGTGGTGGTGAAATTCGTGTTTGGTGGTGGCGGAACGATGGTTTCGCGTGGTGATGTCCAGCGAATCCGGCATTTTTTCGGCCATGGCTCGAAGTCGTTTCTGACGTTCCGTTTTGGCCAGGGCCAGTTTGTCCAGCGCACCGAGATAGACCAGATTTCCTAATTCGGCCCGGCTCATCAGGCCTTTGCGAACGTACTGATACCAATGCTCCAGGGCCGTCAGGTTGGCGATGAAAATAATATTGTTGCTCACCATTCGGGATATGTCCGGATAAAGTCGGGGAACAAAGTCGATCACCGATTCGCGATACGATTTTCCAAAAATCAACTTGCCGTCTTCAGGTGAATCTTTACGCAGGATGGTTCCGGCTCCGACAACGTTTCCAAATCCCAGACGGATCGGTCCGACGATTCCTCCCTGACCGCCGAGAAAAATCGGCGCCTGGTTGAGCATGACGCCTCTGGGCACGTCTCCGAGCAGGGACGGTGTGGTTTTGTCGCTTTCAGGCGTATAGTTGAAATGGATGTAGGAACTGCCGACTTCGCTGTGGTGAGCGCGGCTGGTACCCCCGGACATCAGACAATCACAGAAATTGATCAGGCTGCCCAGTGTGACGAAGGGAAATAGAACGGTTTGTTTCAACCCGACACAGTGAGCCCCGTTTGCCTGTTCTTCCAGAATACACCCTTCCCGAACGTGTGCCCCGAGCCCCATGCAGGACTGCTTTAAAAAAACGGATCGCCTGAAAAAGCCGCCTTTAAGTTCGACGTCCTCACCCAACTGACAGTCTTCAATGGTGACGGGTCCCTCTTTCCCGATTTGGGCGCCGGATGAAATGACGGTCTGATTCCCGTAAATCCGGCAGCCGGGATAAATGGTGACGCTGTTGCCCGAGATGTGTTCCAGTTTAACTTCGTCACCGATATCGATGGTGGACGGATTGAGGACAGATACCCCTTTATGTATCAAACTACGGATTTTTTCATGACACGTGGGTGTGAATTCCAATGTAATACTCCTTGGCAAAAAAAGCATACGAGAGAGTGCCGATGCCGGAATGTAAAAAAAGTGACAACATGAGGCACCATGACAGGTGATGCGTTGTGGTATAGAAGCAGAAGAAGTATCTGGAGTCAGGATATATCAGCACATGAGATCCGTTGGAAACCGGCACGAGTCTGCCTGTCAAATATAAAACACAAGATGCCGGGGAAACGAGTGACCTCCCCGATCGAACACACGACTTACCAAAAAAATTTACTCTCTTCACATGTGATATATGTGACTGTTATTAACCGGGTCAACAGCATTTGTCAAATATAATTGAAAGCAAGACTGTTCCCGGGGGACGTGATCCGACATGATGTCAGGTCCGCTGAAAAAAACAAATTCCACCCTTTAGCGCAAGCAAAACCGTAATGCCGTAAAAAAATAAAATTTTTATCAATTGACGGAATCGCGTGCACATTTTTTCGAAAAAGGGGAGATCGGGAACCGATTCCTATCTTCCGCAACATTTCTTGAATTTTTTTCCGCTTCCACAGGGGCAGGGGTCGTTTCGGCCGACTTTTGGCTCCTTTCGACTAAAAGTTTCGGGTTTAGGGGCATTCCCGTCATAAAAATACCATGTTTTGTCGGTTTTTTTGAATTCGGCGATTTCATGATGCCGGATTCTTTCAGATTTTTGGGTATATTCGGCAATAAACTCCACTTGTCCTGCTTCATCCTCCGGTCCCCCCGCGTCCGTCTGGAGAATTTCCAGCCCGAGCCATTGGGAATTAATGGCCCATTTTCGAATCGATACTTCATCATGCTGGGATCGCATGTCCGGGTGGACGGTTTGAAGAATATAATCCACTTCCGCTTTAGTGAAGGCAGTGTAACGAGACCGCATCAGCTCTTCCGCTGTTCGGGCCGGTCGCTCGCCTTCTATTAACGGTCGACAACACTGTTCATAAGGCTGATTTGATCCGCAGGGACATCTTTTCATGTCGTTCTCCTGTTTTGAATATAATGTATTGACAATGATTGTCGCATTTTCAATAAAGAAAAAGCTCGTATGAAGTCAAGCTCAAAATGAGTTGACGGTAAAAAAACGGCTGTCTGATCGCAAGAGGCGGTTCAGGCGGCATCGAGGAAAATTTATGACCCAATCGATGCATAAAAAAGTGGGAATCGCCTCGGCCATCATGATGGCCTCGGTGTTTCTAAGCCGGATGACCGGACTGGTCAGAGAAATGGTCATCGCATATGTTGCCGGAGCCGGAGGCTCGGTCGATGCGTACCAGATCGCCTTCGTAATTCCTGAAATTCTCAATCACCTCGCGGCCTGCGGTTTTTTATCCGTAACCTTTATTCCGATATTCACCGGGTATCTGGTTCAGGGGCGGCACGATGAAGGATGGCATGTATTTTCTAACATATTGAATTGTTTCGGTCTGATATTGGCCCTTTTGACGGTAACGGCGTTTGTTTTTGCGCCGCAACTGATCCGAATTCTTGCACCGGGACTCGATCATCCCGAATTGATTCAGGCAGCGGTTCGGATGACGCGTATCATAATGCCCGCTCAACTATTCTTTTTTGCTGGCGGTTTGTTCATGGCGGTTCAGTTTGCCGGGGAAAAATTTTTCATTCCGGCCCTGGCCCCACTGATTTACAATCTGGGTATCATTACCGGAGGTGTTGTCCTGGCGCCATGGGTCGGAATGGACGGATTTGCATGGGGCGTTCTGGGGGGTGCTTTTATCGGTAATTTTATCCTTCAGTATTGGGGGGCTTCAAAAATGGGAATGAAATGGTACCCGGTATTTCAAATGAAACATCCGGATTTGAGACGATATGTCCTGTTGACTCTACCATTGATGCTGGGGCTGACCATGACGTTTTCCACCGAGATTTTTCTGAAGTTTTTTGGCTCGTTTCTGCCCCGTGGAGGCATTGCCGCTCTGAATTATGCACTCCGAATCATGTTCATGCTGGTGGGGCTCTTCGGGCAGGCGGTTGGCACCGCATCATTTCCGTTTCTGGCACGTCTGGCCGCCGAGAAGCAGTTCGAACGTATGAATCGGTTGTTGAATTCTTCTCTTTGTTACCTGTCCGTGGTAATTCCCTTTTCCGTGTTGCTCATGGTGCTCCGATATGAAGTGATTACAATCATTTTCCAGAGAGGAAGATTTGACGTTGCGGCAACGCATCTGACGGCCGGTGCATTGCTGTGGCTTCTTACGGGTGCCTGCGGATTTGCAGCCCAGACCGTAGTGGTTCGTGGATATTACGCTGTTCAGAACACCCTGCTGCCGGCGATATTGGGCACCGTCGCGGTTGTTGCCGCTGTCCCTTTTTACTGGTACGGTCTTCAGATCGCAGGGATTGCCGGGGTGGCAATGGCCGTATCCGTCTCGGTCGTAATCCAGGTGCTGTTGCTTTACGGTATATGGTGCAGAATCAGTCAAAATTCCATGTGGAAATCGGTTGTGGAAACTTACGGAAAAATCGCAGGGCTCAGTGTCTGTCTCTGGGGAATACTGGAGATGTTGAAAAAAAGCCTTTATACCGTAACGGATGCCGCTTCATTTGCCGGTGCCTGGATCGTACTGTCGGGGGTTGCAGTCGCCTTTGTAATTCTGCTGACGGCAGGCGGGTATCTGCTGCGAATCCGGGAGATAACCGAGCTGCTCATGCAGCTGATCCGTAAAATTCGGAGATTGAAATATCGATCGTAATATCGAAAAAATAGAGTTTTCTGTTTTAACGCCCATTCGCGGTGCTCACTCGAGGGACGGGGTACGCAGAGGGTAAACGCCGGGACATTCTCGGCGCTCTCTGCGCTTCGAACGAAGCGGACGGAGAAAAATTTTTATTGGTAAATGCGTTTAAATTCGTCGATGGCTTGTTGTATTTCATTGATGTCATCGGCAGGCGATGTTGTTTCGGGCGCCGGGGCCTTTTGGGAATTCACGGCTTCCGGACGGTCTATAGCGAACAGGTCCACGGAAAAATCCGGATTGACTTCGATACGGTCTACCTTGATTTTTCGGGTTAAACGGCCGTCAAGGTACCATTCCGTCACCATGGGGTACCAGATGGATTCGTGTTTTTTCCATTGACCGTATCGAATTTCTGTCTCCTTTCTGAAACGATCGATGCCCGGCTGACGGAAGATCCAGCGAACGGGTTTGAATGTTTTTTTTTCGATCCACAATTCCGATGCCGCCGGTGCGGGATATTGCGTGCCGATAACAAATGCAGGTTTCCCCTGGTATTTGCCGAAGCTGGAAATCGAAACATCCAGTCCAAGAGTGGCCAGCCTTTCCTGAAGTCGTTCCCGCCGGTTGTACAATAAAATATCCTTGTATCGGTCAAATCGAGTTTCATTTTCAGACGTGATTCGCCCGTCCATCAGGGTAATGGAATGACCGTTTGATACCAGGTGAATGCGGCTGGAAATTTCAGATACGGTATCTGAGCGAAACCGTTCAGGGAAAAAAAATCGTACGGTCTCCTGCAGATGATGAATCTCCGCCCCTGTCGAGGGATCGTACATTTCAAGTGTCTGAGATACCAGAAGCCGTTTTGCCTTACCCAACCGTTCTGTCATCAGATGCAGTATGTGCGGTCCCTTCAGTACATAAGCACGAGGTATCTCAAATGACGGAAACAGGGCCAGACACAATCCGACGATGATCGATAACGTGAAACCAGGTTGTTTTCGCATAAAATATTCCGAAATGAATACGTTTCGGCATTTGAGGCTTCGCAGGTACCTCAAATGCCGAAGGAATTATCTGAAAAACGATGTCGTTACGATTGATTCATCAGAAAAATAGTGTTGGAGAATTCAGCCGATGCACCCAGCTCTTCTTCGATTCGCATGAGTTGATTGTATTTGCATATCCGATCGGATCGGGATACGGAGCCGGTCTTGATCTGGCCTCCGTTGATTCCGACAGCCAGATCCGCGATAAAACTGTCTTCGGTTTCACCGGACCGGTGGGATATGACGGTGGTATAACCTGCGGCTTTGGCGGTTTCAATTGTTTCGAGGGTTTCCGTTACGGTTCCGATCTGATTGAGTTTGATCAGGATGGAATTGGCGATGCCCTGTTCGATGCCTTTTCTGAAAATGGCCGGATTGGTGACGAACGTATCATCTCCCACCAGTTGCACCGAACACCCGAGACGTTCCGTCAAGAGTTCCCAGTTGTCCCAGTCCTGTTCAGCCAGACCGTCTTCTATGGATACGATGGGATATTTATCGACCAGTTTTTCATAAAAATCGATTAACTGCTCGGCCGAGAGCGATTTGTTTTCCGATTTCAAAGCATACGTCCCGTTGCTGTAGAATTCGCTGGCGGCACAGTCCAACGCTATGGCAATATCGCTGCCGGGCGTGTATCCGGCGGATTCGACGGCGCTGAGAATGAGCTGGATAGCTTCTTCATTGGCGTTGAGATCCGGGGCAAATCCGCCTTCATCTCCCACTCCGGTACTCAGGCCCCTGTCTTTGAGAATTTTTTGAAGACTGTGAAAGGTCTCGGCCCCCATCTGAACGGCCTGGGTAATGCTTTGAGCGCCGACCGGTATAATCATGAATTCCTGAATATCAAGATTGTTGCCGGCGTGCGCTCCGCCGTTCAATATGTTCATCATGGGCATGGGCAGATAGCGCGCATTGATTCCTCCAATATATCGGTACAGAGGAAGCTCCAGGGCGGCTGCAGCGGCTCGCGCAGCGGCCATGGATACACCCAGAACGGCATTGGCGCCCAGTTTTTCCTTGTTTTCGGTCCCATCGAGTTCGATCATGAAATGGTCCAGGGCAAGCTGATCGCAGACGTCCATTCCGCAGATCGCCGGGCCGATTTCATGATTGACGTTTCCGACAGCTTTTTTGACACCCTTTCCGCCGTATCGTTTCGAATCCGCATCCCGGAGTTCCAAGGCTTCCCGTGTCCCTGTGGAAGCACCGGAAGGAACGGCCGCACGTCCGGTAATTCCGGATGCGACCGTAACATCGACTTCAACTGTGGGATTACCTCTTGAATCCAATATCTCTCTTGCATTGACATTGATAATTTCGGTCATATCAACCCCCTAACGTGGTAAATGTGTGATAATTGTATGATGTTGAGTTGTAAGGGCCTCGGTAAAAATTAATTGTACCGTTATTGCACAGGATTTTTGTTCGTCTTCAAGGCGTATCACAGCGCGCATACTTGAAGTATGTGCGCTGTATTGCAACGCATAAGACGGACAAAAAGACAAGTAAAACGGTGTGATTCGTTTTTGCCGCGGCCCTGATATCTGAAACTTGACAAAATTATATAAATTGTTACTCTTGTTATACTTTCATGTCAAGAAAGAGCTGAATCCATCTGTTTTTTTGTACCGGCCCTGATGTTTTCCACTGCGCGATCTAAAAAAAAGAGGTCCTATGAAAGAGTTGAACTTTTACACCACGGCACATTTGATTGTTTCGGCTGTTCGAATTATCGAACACCAGACCAATGCCCCTCCCACAGTTGACGATGTGCGTAAAATGTTGTCTTTTTCTCCGGAGCAGGTCAGTTTTGCCTGTCACAGGATGCATGAAATGGGAATCCTGGAGGCCGTCGAAGGCGCTTTCGGTATACGTCTTTCCATCTGCGATCATTTGAAAATGGAAGACATACCCAGACAAGACACGGAAGACCGGCTGGATAAGGAATTGAAGAAATTTAAAAATTCCAGAACAGATTATGAACAAAAAGTCAAAACCATTCAGGCAGAGCACCGGGAAAAGAAAAAAAGTCTGTTTTCCGAGCTGGAAAAACAATTCAAAAAAGGACTGGAAAAAAATAATTAGTTTCCGGATGAATACTATCGAACCAGCTGGTTCATTTCAAATATCGGAAGGCAGATGGAAAGTACGATGAAACCGACCAGAATCCCCATGATCAGAATCATTACAGGTTCCAGCATGGACGTCATGCTCATAATGGATGATTCTGCTTCTTTCTCATAGATGTCGGCAATTTTTTTCAGCATGGATTCAAGCTCCCCGCTTTGTTCCCCGACCTGTACCATCTGGATGGAAAGATCCGGGAACAAGTTGCTTTCCGAAAGCGCTGCTCCCAGTGCCTTACCTTTTTCCACTTCAGTTGAAACCGTTTGAATAAAATCACAAAAGAGACGGTTGCCTGCTATGTTTTTTACAATTTCCAGCGCGGTGAGCATTGAAACACCGTTCTCCAGAAGTGAGCCAAGGGTTCGGGAGAACCGGGCAACCGTCAGTTTCCGAATCAATATTCCCAGTACGGGCATTTTCAGCAGGAATTTGTCGACAGCATAATTTCCCCGGTCTGTTTTCCGGGTCTTTCGAAATAAGATGGTCAACCCGGCGAGACCGGCAAATGCCGCCCACCAGTAGGATTTGAACCATTCGCTGATATGAATCAAAACCAGAGTCGGAGCCGGCAACATCTGGTTCATATCGTGAAAAATCGAGGTGATGCTGGGAACAATGAACGCCAGGAGCAAAAATAAAACACCGGCACCGATGATGGACATGAAGATCGGATATGTCAGAGCGCTGCGTATGCGATGTTTTAGTTCCTGCTGTTTTTCGATGATGTCGGCAAGACGTTCGAGAACGATCTCCAGGGTTCCGGAGGTTTCCCCGGCCTGCACCATGTTGATGTACAGGGATGAAAACGTGGACGAATACTGGTTCAGGGCGACGGCAAAACTGTTGCCCTCAACGATCGAATCTTTAAGGCGCGCCAGCAGTTTTTTAAATGCCTGAGACTTGGTTTGCGGGATTAAGGTGTCTAATGCGGAAACCAGCGGAAACCCGGCTCCGATCAATATGGCCAGTTGACGGGTCATCATGGATATGTCGGCGGTTCGGGTACGAGGTCCCGGGCGTAATCCGGAAAGACGGCCGGGGCCTTTTTTTACCGGGCTTTCAAGGGTTTCCCGAATGGCTATCGGAAAAATTTTTGATGAACGAAGCTTCTGACGCGCCGTCAGAGCGCTTTCCGCATCGATGATTCCGGAAACGCTTCGTCCTTTGATGTCCAGTGCGCTGTATTCGTATACGGGCATGATGCTGTCGAGAGCCTACCCTGTTTCCTGTATGGGGACTGAGGAAAGTACCAAAAACAGGGGGGCTGTATTTAAATCCGTTATCGTTTGAATTTTTCGATTTCGGGACTGCCGCAAGTCCGGTGCGGCCTGAAACCCGAACAACAAATTCTTTCATGTTTCCGCCTTGAAGTCAATGGACAAAGATTTGTCGACCCGGGGCCAGCGCATGTAATTTTGTTCCGGGCCGGTTTTTTTTCTTCCGCAGGCAGCTGATATCAGGCGTCATTACATATTTGCGTGTTTCAATCCGGATCAATTTCTTTTCGAATTGGCATTTTCTTGTTTTTATAACCAATGCATACCCTTTAGGCAGTAAAAAAAGTCCAGGCAAAGAATATATTGAACTACTTTGAGGGGTTGTTTTTTATCCGCATGCGATACCCCTGATGCGTTGGCGGGAAATCCCGTATGAAGGGTTTGGACGCTCATGAATCGGCTGCGTAATGCAAAACAAAATTATTTATTTTTAAAATGAGAAATGTTAAGTTTGACAGGATAATATAAGGGGTATAAGTAAAAAAATGTAAAGAATTTAGATTCTTGTTTGTCTTTTATCGTCGGTTTCAAAATTGGATTCCGGATCAATAAATTTCTTCAGGGCGGGTAACGAATGATTGAAACCAGAGAAAAAATTCTTTTTGTTGATGATGAAGAAAGCATACTGGAAATTGCAAGCGAGTATTTTCAAAATAAGGGATATGAGGTTTTTACAGCCGAAAACGGCGCAGATGCCGTTGATATATTGAAGAATACAAAGGTGGATTGCTGTTTCACGGACATCAATATGCCCGGAATGGACGGGCTTGAGCTTGCCGAGTATATTCGAAAAAATGACAATACGATTCCGGTCATCATTATGACGGGATATCCGTCACTGGACAATACCATTCGGACTCTGAAAAACGGGGTGGTTGATTTTTTGGTCAAGCCGGTTGACCTGAATCGAATGGAAGTATGCGTTCAGCGCGTATTGCGGGAAAGGCAGCTGTTTGTTGAAAATCTGTTTTTGAAAAAGGAAGTTGAAAGCAAGGCGAAACTGGAAAAACTCAATCAGGAACTCGTGGTCAAGGTTAAAGAACTCCATACCTTGAATAAAATTATGAGTGATTTTGCTTTTCTGGATTCCAGCGAGGTTGTTTTCAAGCATCTGGTCGATATTACCCTTTCGTTGACAAACGCGGATGAATCCAGATTTTACATCATAAATGAAGTGGTCAAACAGCCCTTTGAGGTGACGGCTTCATACAAAAAATGCCGGCAATTCGATTCCACGACAGACCAAAATCCGAACAGCAACTCGTATTCGAATGTTTCCCCGGATGAATTGCAATTGCTGATGGAACTCGTGTCCGATGAAGTTCCCTGTCTGGTATCTGAAAACAAAGGACTTAAAGGCCTGGCGCCGAATATTCGATCCTTTATCGTGGTTCCTTTGAAAATACGGGAGAAAATTTTTGGCGTGCTGACGGCATCGATAACATGCGGAGACAATCGCTTTAACGAAAAAGATTTGTACTATCTGTCGTTCATGACCCACAAGGCTGCCTATGTCATCGAGAATATGGCCTTGTATGAAAATATTTATGAAAATCTGTTTTCGACTCTGTTTGCGTTTGTCAAGGCGCTTGAAGCCAGAGACGCCTATACCCAGAAACACTCAACGCGAGTTGCCGATGTGGCGATGTTGATCGCCGAAGAAATGAAGTGTTCGGAAGATGAGCTGAATATCCTCAACGTGGCCGGCCGGCTTCACGATATCGGCAAAATTGGAATCAGGGATGATATCTTATTGAAACCGGGTAAGCTGACCGTCGCGGAGTTCAATAAAATTAAGGAACATCCGGATATCGGAGCTGATATTGTAGGGCAACTGGGGCTATGGGGAACTGAACAAAAAATTATTCGATGCCATCATGAACGGTTTGACGGAAGTGGATATCCCAATGGATTGAAGGGCGATGAAATCCCCCTCTTGTCGCGCATCCTGGCGGTTGCCGATTCTTTTGATGCTATGGCTTCTGACCGTAGTTATCGGAAAAAGCTTCCCAATCTGGAAGTTGTTCGAAATATTCAAAAAGGGGCGGGAACCCAATTTGATTCAAAAGTGGTCGATGCGTTTGAGTTTGTTTTAAAACAGGATAAATTGCTGGAAATATACCAGTCGGAAGATTTCGAAAGTCGTTCGGAATCAGGCTGAAAAATCCCACTGTGCAAATATGTTTACACGAACAGAGGAAATTGCTATAAAGATGTTTTGAAGCAATTTATTTCCTTATGTAAGGAACTGTTGCTTTTTCCCAGGACCTTGAATTATTGTTACCGCGACCCTTAGGGCCCCGGAAAAAATAATTTTCACAGCCTTGCTTGCCTTTTTGTCCGTTTTCTGCATTGCATTCAAAGCGCATTTCTAAGTATGCACGCTTTGATACGCCTTGAAGACGAACAGATGTCCTGCGCGATTTTTGTGAATTTTATTCCTTCCGCGACCCATAGAGCCTTGAGGAACGGCTTGGATATGGCAGAAAACGTACCCGACGAAAAGCGCACATACGTTCGCGTGGACAGTTTGTTGCAGGCCAGAATAAAGTTTATCGATTCCAGAGCTTATGAGGCCGCAAAAATTTTGAGAAGTTCACAAATACAGCCTCAGGCGCCCTTGCATCACACCGAATCCTTTGATGAGGATATATCCCCTGCTCAGTTGTTTCAGCAGATAGCCGCCATGCTGGTTCGAATCAACGCCAAGATCGATCGGCTGATTGATTTGCATGAGGAAAATAAATCCGATCAGACGATATTGGAAAACGTCGAATCGATAGATATCAGCGGATCGGGGATGAGTTTGATCGTTTCGGCTCCAGTGGAAATCGGGCAATTACTTCAAATATCCATGAGTACCATGGGCTTGCCCGCAGGGCTGTTTGACCTGCATGGGAAAGTGGTCCGGATCACCCCCATGGATGAAAACGAAAAAGAATCTTTCAGGATCGGGGTGGAATTTATCGATATCAGCGAGGAAGAGCGTGACCGGCTGATCGAATATTCCTTCAGTCGCCAACGTAAGCTGATCAGACAACGAAAAATGGAATATTGATTTTGTCTGCAGTCGGCTGCAGACAAACCCGTCGAGGGGTCTGGTTTTTTCGAATAAGGCAGTGTCCGGCCTGATGCGGGACAGCGTTTCCATGTTCAGGGAAGGTGCAGGTTTCAACCGAATAATTCATGGCTTGGTGTGAGGATTAAAATTTGAGCCCGACCCTTGCGCGACGGGCTTTGAATTCTACAAGGCAAACGCGGAAATCGGGAAAAGAAGCATTCAGAAACGGGCACACGTTAAGGGTTACGAGGGTTACGAGCAGGGACGGAAAGCTTATGCAGAATACTGAAAATTCTGATAGGCGTGATAAAATCAGAGTTGATTTCAAAACACGGATTATATTAAAAGTCGGAAAAGAAGAAATTCATGCCGAAGGAAATTCCAGGAATTTGAGTTTGAGCGGAATGTTTGTCAATACGTCTCAAAGTTTTTCCATCGGGCAACGATGCGTGATTGAAGTGTTGCTGACCGGAGTTACGGAAAAAATAGCCCTTGAGATGGAGGGGCGCATCGTTCGGAATGAGGCGCAGGGAATTGCCGTAACATTTGATTCCATGGATTTGGACAGTTACGCCCGGCTTAAAAATATTGTACGTTACAATTCGTCTGAATCTGAATGAAGGGCGCAGGGCCCCGGAACGCTTAACCCGCGGTACAAACGGCCGACTATCCCTATAATTGCTGTTATATTTTGTTGACCACACTGGGAGGAAATATCCATGGATGCAAAGTTGATCAATCCGTTTATCAATGCCACGCTGAATGTATTGAAAACCATGGCGTTTGTAAGTACAAAACCGGGAAAACCCTATTTGAAAAAAGATGATATGGCTCAGGGAGACGTGACCGGCGTTATCGGTATTACCGGTGAAGCCAACGGCAGCGTATCCGTCACGTTTGATGAACGCAGTATTTTGAAAATTGTATCCAATATGTTCGGCGAAGAAATGAAGGAGATTAATGGTGAAATCACCGACGCAGTTGGTGAACTGACGAATATGATATCCGGACAGGCAAGAAAGGAACTGGAGGAAGCCGGTAAGGTTTTTGAAGCTGCAATTCCTTCTGTCATTACCGGGAAAAATCACTGCATTACGCATATTACCCACGGCCCTAAAATTGCCATCCCCTTTGAAATCGAGGAAGGAATCTTTACAATCGAGGTGTGCTTTGAACGCTGATTCCTGTGGAGGTCATGGAGGCAAAAGCATCTCCAGCTGAAAAATCATGATTCACATATCGTCGTTTGACTGTTTAAAGGAGGAAAATCACGTATGGACCTGTCCATAAAAATTTTGATTGTAGATGATTTTGCCACGATGCGCCGAATTGTAAAAAATATATTGCGGCAAATCGGTTTTACAAATATTCAAGAGGCCGATGATGGCAGCACCGCATTGGAGGTTTTGAAAACAAATACCATTGATTTGATCGTATCGGATTGGAATATGCCCAAAATGACGGGGCTTGAGCTTCTAAAAGCTGTCCGGGCCGATGACCAGTTGAAACAGATTCCATTTCTGATGGTTACGGCGGAAGCCCAGAAACAAAACGTAATTGAAGCCGTAAAGGCCGGGGTGTCCAATTATGTTGTCAAGCCGTTTACCGCGGAGCAGATTTCGGAAAAACTTGAAAAAATATTAAACTGATTGTTGTGTCTTCAGCTGAATTGTAAATGGTGCATGTGGCGAAAATATATGGGCGTAACAGGGACTGAAGATGAACAGGCCGAATATTTTAATTGTTGAGGATGATCCTGAATTCTCTAATTTTTGTTTCAAAGCTCTGAAGGAAATATACAAGGTTCAAAAAATTGACTGCGGTGAACAGCTGACGTCCCTCATCAATCAGACAGCATTTGACATCGTTATCGCGGGGTTTTCCGGGCAGGCATCCCAGCAGTGGAACCTGCTGAATCTGTTGACTGAACGCTGCCCGGAAACAAAGTGCATTATCTGCGCACAACATCCTTCGTTAAAAGATTCGGTCGAAGCCGTCAAACGAGGCGCTTATGATTATCTGGAAGCAAGCGCCACTCAGAGGAAAATCCTTCAGGTAGTCGAAAATGCCCTCCGGGACGACAAACCACTTATCTGCGATATGGATCCCCTGCCAATTGACAAACCGTTTGACCGGTTTGATTTTATCGGTGAGAGTCCGGCGGTGGCCCGTCTCATTAAAATCATCGAAAAGGTCGCCATAACTGATAACACGGTCCTGATTACAGGAGAAAGTGGTACCGGTAAGGAACTGATCGCACGTGCCATTCATAATAACAGTCATCGGAGCCATAAACCGCTGGTTATTCTCAATTGCGGGGCCATACCCGGTGAACTTCTGGAGAGCGAACTTTTCGGTCACGAAAAAGGCGCGTTCACGGGTGCGCACCGAAGTCGAATCGGTCGATTTGAAATGGCCGACGGTGGTTCCATATTTCTGGATGAAATCGGTGATATGAGCCCCGATCTTCAAGTTAAGCTGCTTCGGGCACTTCAGGAACAAACATTTGAACGAGTGGGCGGCACGCGATCGATCCTCGTAGATATTCGAATCATTGCCGCTACCAATAAAAATTTGATCAATTCGATTCGGGAAGGAAAATTTCGAGAAGATCTTTATTATCGATTGAACGTTATTCCCATCCAGGTCCCGCCGTTGCGAGACAGAAAGTCGGATATCCCCCTGTTGATCGACTATTTCATGAAGCGGTTAAATGGACGGAGGCGTCGGGACCTAAAAGCCAAATCGTTTTCAGATGATGCCATGCACGCGCTGATGCATTACGAATGGCCCGGGAATATACGGGAACTTGAGAACCTTATTGCCAGGGTATCCGTATTGGTAGAAGGTGACGTTATTCAGATTGATGATTTGCCTGAAAAAATTCGGGGCAATTGCCTGGGCAGTCAAATCATTACAGAGCCGTCGTCTTTTCCTGACGGGGTCAGTTTTAATGAAGCGGTGGAGAATTTCCAGAAAAATTTAATTCTCCAGGCATTGAAACAGACGAACTGGGTTAAGGCCAAGGCCGCGGAATTGTTAAAAATGAATCGGACGACTCTGGTTGAAAAAATCAAGAAAATGAAACTGGATACTCGTGAAGAGGAAGATATCCCAACAGAATTTTTCTAGCCTTTTATAAACTCTCCTTAAAATACATATCATACTATCCCCTCAAAAACTCAATACCCCTGAAGCGGTTAAGGGCCCCGGAAAAATAAAAAAAACATCTGGCACAGTGCTTGCTTGATTTGTTTCTGTGATATAAGATCTTCACGTAAATTTTACAAAACGTGGTTGCCTGAAGAACATAATTCCATGCGGGAGCCGACGGCGTTCATATGCTTGTCTATCTGAATATTACTACATGCAAATTCCGTCGATTTTTAATTGTCCGGATGATGTATGCATTTGTCTGGATGATGTTTTGCGGAGTCGCTTCTGCCTGGGGAGCCGTTGATGCTGCGCGCGTTGAGCAGATACATGCCTCCGGGGATCCCTTCCAAATACGAATCAGACTCAGTCAATATGCACCGTGTAAAGTAGTGAAGCTGGATCAAACGGAAGTTCTGATCGCCTTAAAACAAATTCAATTTCCGAAGTCCTGTGCCGATATTCCGGTTGATGGTGATTTAAAACATACAGTCAAAATTTCGTTTGTTAACGACGGAATTCTGACACTCGGTATCAAGTCGGTTGATGAGTTGAAAACGCTTGAAACTGTATGGATTGACGACAAACGGACGCTGGTGGTCACATCGGAAATGCCGAAAGCGACGTCGCCAAAAATCGTTTCCGGAACGTCCGGCAAAGGCATTTCCGTTCTAAACGCAGGGAACTATGAGCCTAAAGCGGAAAACCTTGGAAATACTGCACGGAAAGTCAAAGCCATCCAGGTAGACAGGAGGAAAATAGGGGCTGGAACAGATCTTATTGTCAGAGAATGGACAGCCGATGAGCGCTGCACGGACCCTCAATTGCGAAAAATGATTCACCTTGCTCAAAATTCGGCCTGGGAAGAAGCGTTCGAACGTGCCAATGCATTTCTAAAAACCGACCCTCCGGATGTTTGTCTGGAGACGGCCTGTTTCATTCGCGCCGTCAGTTTTTATAAAAAAAAACGTACCGCCGGTACCGCGCTTTATCTCAGAGCCGCAGACTTGTTTCAGGAGGCGATCCGGAATTTCCCGCGATCATCCTGTGTGCCGTATGCGATAGCTTTCCTTGGCAAGATTCATCTTGAATTAAAAAATTATGCTGAAGCGATGGGATATTTTAAAATTATCCGAGCTGGATACGGCGAATATGAGGGAATGCCCGAAGTTATGTGTTGTATGGGGAAGGTATATCTCGCTCAGCACGAAAGCGCCCCGGCCATATCCATACTGCAGGAAATGATTTATAATTTTCCGGATGATTTGCATGTTGAAAAGGCAAAAATCGAACTGGCAAAGGCGTTTTTTGAAGAAAACAATTTTTCTTCCGTACTCGAGATCCTGAACGGCTTGATGAAGGAGAATCCGGTTGCGGCGTTTCAGCGATTCGATTTACTGTATTACGTCGGAAACAGCTATTACCAGCTGGGCAAATACACAAAAGCCAGAAATGCATTGATCCGATTATATAATTATTTCCCTCGCAATCCCTCGAGGGATATTCTCCTGACACGGATTGGAGATACGTATGCAGAACAGCATTTCACGGATAAAGCGGTGAAAATGTACGAGTTGACGACACAGATGTTTCCTGATTCGGATGGGGCCGTTATCGGCACCATGAGAATAGCCCATTTGATCGATGATTCAAGCGAAAAGGAAAAGATATATCGGGACGTCATCAAGACGTATCCGGATCATCCCATGGCCGGCCTGGCCATGCTTCGACTCGCACGGATTCAGAATGATTCGAGGGAGTATGAGAAAAGCGTCGCCGTTTTGCAGAAACTCTTGACGAAAAAAAACAAGGACATACGGCGGGATGCGCTTTTTCTGCTGCAGGAAACGCTGTTGCGCCTGGCGGGAAGCCAGCGGCGACATGAAGAGTATGAAAAAAGCATCCAGACGCTTCAGACGTTGATTGCCATGAATCCGGAACGGCTCGACAAAGATACGGCTGAAGAGGCAAAGCGCATATTTGGAACTTATTTGAAAAAGTTTTATGACAGTGGGGACTATGCCGGCGTTTTATCCTGCTATCAGGATAACTTCTCTCTTATAAAACGACTGAATATGCCCGAAGTAAAGGTGTTGATCGGAGAAGCTTTTTTTCAGAAATATTTGTATAGAGAAGCGGTAAATATGTTTGAAACGGCCGATATCGAGTACAAAGGCCGTCCGGTTCCGTCCGAATGGCTGTATTTCTATTCGATGGCCCTGAAGGAAAACGGTCAACACGATCAGGCGTTGAAAAAAATGCGGCAATATGCCAGATTATACCCGGAAAGCAGCCGGATCTGCGACGTCCATTGGAAGATCGGACAGATATTATATAAAAAGCAAGAGCTGGAATCGGCCCTGCGTCATTTTGAATCGGCAGAACATTTGTGCGTGAATGCTGCCGAAAAAGGTAAAATTCTCTTTGAAGAGGCAATGGTGTACTGCGGGCTTGGTAAATACGACCGGGCCTCTGATGCGCAGATCCAGGCAGTCAATATCTTGATGTCCCAGCCTGAAAAACGCTTTGATGCCATTTCGGAAGCTTATGGCAGACTGGGCGAAATCGGCCTGCAGCTCAAAGCATTTTCAAAGGCTGCCGATGCCTTCATAATGGCTTCAAAATTTGCCCGAGAAGCTGGATCGAACGGGTCACAATTTTTATACCAGGCTGCCGATGCCTTTGAAAAAGAAGACGATTTTGAACGTGCGGCAGCAATCTGGCAACAGATGTTGGTTCTGAAAGAGCCGTTCTGGGAGAAATTGGCTCTGGAAAAGATAAGGCAAATAAGACTTCTTCAAAAATGCAGCGAACCCGATATGATATGATGCGATACTTCGAAAAGCGAGTTGCCTGATCCGCCATGGAAAATTCTCGGAAAATTCTACTCCTTGATGATCATCCCAAAGACCGAATGCGTACAGCTGAAATCCTGGAGGACTGGGGCTATCTGACGACAACATCCTTTAATGCCTCTGATGCGTTGACAAAATGTAACTCGGGCGAGGTCGAATTGGTGATTGCCGGAGCCGATATCCCCGGCTTTGACGCAGCGGCTTTTCTGGAAAGTCTGGTCTCCGAGCATGAAACCATTCCGGTCATTTTTCTGACCCGGGATGCCGATGTTGAGCAAGCGGTGCGGTGGATGAAATCCGGAGCCTGTGACGTTTTGTTGAAACCCGTTGATTTTGAGCAACTCAAGCTTTTGCTGCAAAAAGCGTTGGCACTTAACGTCGTTCCTGTGAAATTTTCGAACGCACAAAACGAAAGCACCCGGATCGTCACCCGGGATACGAAGATGCAGCGTCTTCTGGAGTTGATCCGGCAGGTTGCGGACAGCCGAGCCTCCGTCCTTATAGAGGGGGAAAGCGGGACCGGTAAGGAATTATTTGCCCGTTACATGCATGACGTCGGTAACCGTAAACAACGTCCGTTTGTTGCAGTCAACAGCAGTGCATTGCCGGAAAATCTTCTGGAAAGCGAACTTTTTGGTCATGAAAAAGGGGCCTTTACCGGTGCTGTATGTCGAAAACAGGGTAAATTCGAAATAGCCAACGGCGGCACCCTGCTTCTGGATGAAATAACGGAAATTCCGTTTCATTTGCAGGCCAAGCTCCTGCGCGCTCTTCAGGAACGAGAAATCGATCGGGTCGGTGGGCAACGACCGGTGAAAGTGGATGTCCGAATTATTGCCACGACCAATCGAAATATTCATCAGGCCATCGAGAAAGGGGAGTTTCGGGAAGACCTGTTTTACCGGCTCAATGTAATTCCCCTCAAGATCCCCCCCTTACGCGAACGTTTGAACGATATCGCGGTGCTGGCAGAACATTTTGTCGACAAATACAATCGAATTGACGGACGGAATGTCAAAGGATTGACGCCGGCCGCGTTGGCCATCCTTGAGGGGTTGCCCTTTCCGGGTAATGTCAGAGAACTCGAAAATATTATTGAACGCGCGCTGCTTCTCTGCGGAGGCGACATGATTCATGAACGGGATCTGTATCTGGAAAATTTGCCCCCCAGGTTTCACGAAGAGAATCCGGATACGACCACGCTCGACGATGTGCTGGTTCCCGGTCCCCTGAAGGAAGTCGAGAAAAAACTGATATTTCATACGTTGAATAAAACAAACGGCAACCGAACCCATGCCGCAAAAATATTGGGAATCAGCATTCGGACCCTGCGCAACAAACTCAATGAATACAAGGAACAGGTGGAAGTCATTTGAGGTCCGAACATATTATCAGATAAATATCCCGGTATTCTCCTTTAATTTCCCTCTTCTGCTCGGGACACCGTTACGAATAAATCAGATAAAAATTTTTATCGCCCGTTTGGCACGAGACCCAGAGGACGCAGAGCCGGATCCCGACAAGCCGGTCTCTGCGTCTTCTGGGTCTCGAGATAGCGAAACGAACGGGCGGTAAAAGTTGTTTTATTGACGGGTAGACGATAAAGGGAAAAGCGGCATATAAATTGCATTAGTATTTTCCTGTAAATCGTTTTTACTTTAAGTTCAGATTTCGATGAAAGGTTGGACAGGCATGCCGGATTCCATAGTTTTTGACAAGACAGTCACCCTTTTGAAACAGTCCATGGATGTGGCCTCCCGGCGACACGGATTGATTACCTCCAATATCGCCAATGCCGATAACGTGGGATACCAGCCGAAGGAACTGGATTTTCAGAAGGCATTGAAGGCTGCCATGCAGCCGGAATCAGAGGGGCTTTCAGTCACCCAGCCCGGGCATATCCGGCGGGCTCGTCACGGCGGCGCAACAGAAGCTGCATTGGTCAGGGACGTTTCGCATTCCGTTGATATTGATAAGGAAATGACGAATCTTGTGGAAAATAATATCCGGTACAGAACCAGCGCAGAATTGCTGCTGAGAAAACTGACCATACTGCGCCAGGCCATTACGGAAGGAGGACGTTGATGGATTTGTTTCAATCGATGCGCGTCAGCATGACCGGACTGAGTTCACAGCGCATTAAAATAAATGTTATTTCGGAAAACCTTGCCAACAGCGAAACCACCCGCACCGAGAACGGTTTGCCGTATAGACGCAAAATGGTGGTGCTGGAGTCCAAACCGGTTGAGGAATTTGATAAGACGCTGAGCCGGTCCATCGATGGTCAGGAGGGTGTGGCGGTGGCTGAGATTGTTCTCTCGCCGGAAGCATTTAAATCGGTGTACAACCCGTCTCATCCGGATGCGGATCCTGAAACAGGATACGTGGCCATGCCCAATGTCAATGTTTTGACTGAAATGGCGGATCTGATGACGGCGCGCAGGTCCTACGATGCCAATGTAACCGCAATGTCCAATACCAAAAGCATGATGCTCAAGGCACTTGAGATCGGTAAATAAAAATCCCTTTGAAGCGAATGGAAAAACGATATGATAGAGTTTAATTCGGATATTCCCATATCGACCCGGCCGGTTCCGGTAGTCAATCGGCAGGAACCGTCAAATACAAGGTTTGTAGACAGACTCAGACAGGCGATACAGCAGGTCAACGACCTTCAGCACCGGGCCGATAATGCCTCGGAACAGGTGGCTCAGGGTAAACTCGGCATCCATGAAGGCATGATGGCGCTGACCGCAGCCGATCTGTCATTACGTCTCATGCTTCAGGTTCGCAGCAAGGTAATCAACGCATATAACGAGATCAGTCGGATGCAGTTTTAGTGTCGCCGCTTTTTTCAGACGGTCCATCGAACCGAAAATGTCAAGTTAATCTCTGCGCTTTCAGCGTCTCAAGCGAACAGAGCGAACGGGCGTTGAATTAACAAATTACTATATATGAAAAAAACGTATCGACAATTTCAACAACCCTTAATCAATAACGCATACATTTGCCATGAACTCCATGTTTGAACAGATTGTCAAAATTTATCGGCAAATTTCCTTATCCGGCAAAATCCTGATTGTCGGCGGAATGCTGGTATTGATTGCCGGATTTTCCGCGATGTTTTACTGGGCCAACCAGGTGGATTATCAACCGCTGTATACCAATTTATCCCCCGAAGACGCTTCTGAAATCGTCGATAAATTGCAGCTGGAGCGTGTCCCCTATCAGTTGATTGCCAACGGTACCACGGTCATGGTACCGGCGGAGAAAGTCTACGATCTGCGATTGAGTATGGCCGGAGCGGGCATTCCCAAAGGAGATTCTGTAGGGTTTGAAGTCTTTGATCAAACAGACTTCGGGACCACGGAATTTGTTCAGAAGCTCAATTACCAGCGCGCACTTCAGGGAGAACTGTCCAGAACCATACGTGAATTTCGGGAGGTTATCGATGCCCGGGTCATGATTGTGATGCCCAGGGAATCCGTATTTGTAGAGGACTCCAAGCCCCCTTCGGCATCGGTGTTGTTGAAACTGGATTCCCGCCTTTCAAAGGACAAGGTCGCGGCGGTGGTTCATCTGGTTGCCGGAGCCGTCGAGGGCCTGACGCCTGAACAAGTGACGGTTGTCGATACCAACGGCCACGTTTTGTCTCAAGCGACGGACGACTATAAGACATCGGTTTCCCAGACCGGTTCTCAGCTGACGTACAAACAGGAGTACGAAAGGAATCTCGCCGAGCAGATTCAAAGCATGTTGGAGAGTATCGTCGGCAGCGGAAAAGCCATCGTACGGGTAACGGCCGATATGAACTACGATCGGGTGGATATAAACGAAGAATTTTTTGACCCCGATTCGCAGGTGGTTCGCAGCCGGCAGCGCGTAGTGGAATCGTCGGACCGGAAAACCGGATTGCCTCAATCCGTATCCAGCGTGAATCCGGGCGGATTGGAACTCCAGGGCAGTCAGACGGAAAAAACCGATACCAATCAGCGTCAGGATGAAACGATCAATTATGAAATCAATCGGACTCTGCGGCGAACCGTGAAACCGGTTGGAGATGTTACGCGACTTTCGGTGGCCGTGGTGCTGGACGGAAAATACGAAACGGTAATCGATGACAACGGCGGCCCTGTTAAAAAATATGTGGAGCGGACGCAGTCGGAACTGGATCAATTTGAAACGGTGGTCAAAAACGCCATGGGGTATAATGCGGATCGAGAGGACCAGGTCACCGTGGCGTCGTTTCCGTTTTCGTATATAATGGATATGGAAACACCGGCTTCAGAAGGTGTTGACTGGAGCAAATACGTCAAACAGTATGGAAAAAGCGTGTTGAATCTGTTGCTGGTGGTGTTGATATTTGCCTGTGTGATTCGGCCGTTGATAAAGGCGATACGTTCCATCCAGCCGGCCGTGATGAAATCGTCGGTTTCGGTGGGCGGGGAGACGGAGGCGCTTCCGGGAACCGAGGAGCGAACGGCGCTTCCCATGCCTGAAGAAATGTCCGAGCGGGAAAGGGCGATGTATCTTGCAAAACAGGATATGGATAAGACGGCGGCCTTGCTGAAAGGTTGGGTGAATGAGGCAAAGTAATGGCGGAAAAAGGTAAAATCGGTCTCAATAAGTTGTCCGGTCCCTGGAAGGCGGCTGTTTTTTTGATGGCCGCCGGTGAAGATTATTCATCGGAAATTTTCAAAAAGATGAATGAGAATGAAATTCGAAAAGTGGCGTCCGCCATGGCGGAAATCAATCAGATCACTCCGGACGTCATGAAAGTCGTCATGCAGGAATTCCTGTCCGATTATGCGGATGAACGGATTGTCGTCAAGGGTGGATCCTTTATAAAGACCGTGATCGGCAAGAGCCTGGATGAGAAAAAAGCCAAGATCATTTATCAGGAGATTGAAGATAAAAAGCTCGATCTGCCGTTTGCCTGGGCCCGAAATGTTGACATCGGCGCACTGACGAATTATCTGAACGGCGAACACCCCCAGACGATTGCCATGATACTGGCGCACATGCCGGCGGAGGTGTCGGCGGAGGTGCTGATTGCCATGCCGGAAGAAAAAAAAGGTGATCTGGCGGTTAGAATCGCTCAAATTGGTCAGGTTCCGGCCGATATCGTCCGGGAAGTCGAGTCAGCCCTGAAAGCAGGGCTCAGCGATATAGGCAAGAGCGGCAGTAA
>Ga0272441_10000103_pt1 | contig 181259 bp, 235 predicted proteins | sample SSMProp6N_FD_193582 | JGI IMG/M metagenome (GOLD analysis project Ga0272441, IMG submission 193582) | Marine sediment archaeal communities from Little Sippewissett salt marsh, Falmouth, MA, United States - SSM-Prop-6N | ecosystem: Environmental > Aquatic > Marine > Wetlands > Sediment ...
CTTCGAACCCAAGGACGAGGAGAACATGCAGCGGGCGGCGGACGAACTGGCGAGGGGGGTCGACCACGACGCCATCGCCCTGGTAATCGCCTGCATCTACGACGAGTTCGACGAGGGCGAGAAGCTGCCGGACGAGCTCCAGCTCGACCCGGACGCGTTCAACGCGCTGCACACGTGCTACTGGCTGCGCGAGGACCCGAAGCCGCAGGTGTCGATGGTGCCGTACGTCTGCAAGACGGCGGACGGCCCTCTGACGACGCCTGTGTCCAACCCCGTGGAGGGCGTGGAGCACGGCGTGGTGTCCGTGGCCTTCCCGTGGGTGACCGACCCCAGGAAGCTGGGCACGAAGATACTCGACCCATACAGGGAGTTGCGCAATGGAAAGTCTTGAGAAGGTGTTCGGCAAGGGCTGCCTGCTCGACCTCAACGTCCGCCAGTGGACGGGGGAGAAGCGCCTGCAGCCGGAGGACCTCGGGCTCCGCAAGGAGGAGGTCCCGGAGTCCTTCAGCCTGGGGAGGAAGAAGCTCATCCCGACCGAGGCCATCCGGCGCATGCGCCATTGGGAGTACCTGGCGCGCAAGGCCGTGGGCAAACACAGCTTCCCCTTCCCGTTCGGGGAGGCCCGGTTCGTGAGCCGCACCAAGCTGGACGAGTGCGTCCGGGACCTGGACGGCATCATCATGCAGTTCGACTCGGCCGCCGACGACCTGGTGGCGCAGTACGCGCAGCACAAGATCGCCATGCGCGCCGAGTTCGTGAGGGCCGCGCAGGAGGCGTACCGGCGCCGGGTCACCCTGTGCGGCGGGCTGGACCAGACGGAGGACGAGTACGTCAACGAGTTCCTCGCCCGGGTGGACAAGGCCTACCCGAGCGAGCAGAGCCTGCGGTCGAAGTACTCCATGAGCTACGTGGTCTTCCAGGTGTCGCTCCCGGACATCACCCGGGCCACCTACGAGAGCATCGCGCAGGACTCCGAGAGGATCAAGGTCATGCGGGAGGCCTTCGAGCTGAGCGTCAAGCAGCGCGTGCGGCGGTTCGTGGAGGAGACGGCGGGGTCGCTGCGCGAGGACGCCCGCCGTGACCTCGGGCGCGCGGCCGAGACGCTGCGCAACGGGCGCGTCACCAAGGCCACCCTCGACATCGTCCGCAAGATGGTGGAGCGGTACGAGCAGATGGACATGTTCGGGGACGACGAGTTCAAGGCGCACCTGCGGGAGTTCAAGGCGCGGGTGCTGGACATGTACAGCGCGAAGCAGATCAAGGTGGACGACGGCCTGCGCTCCAAGGTGCTGCAGGACGTCGAGGCGCTCGCGCAGGCGGCGGTCGACTCGGCCTCAATCGGTAGGCTGGTCGAGAAGTGCCGCAGCCAGGTGAGCATATAGGGAAACGGGAAGGGAGGTCGCCATGTTCGGATGGATAGTCTCGATAGTGCTCGGCGTCGCGCTGTACGGCGTGTGGCGCGCGTCGCGGGCCCTGGTGGACCGGTCGCTCCGCGGCCGCGACCCCCGGCTGACCGACCGCCTCTCCGAGTACGGCGGGGCCCACGGGGCCGACCTGGCCCTCGGCGGCGAGGCCGAGGAGGGCGTGGCCCGGCTGTACGAGCGGATGTGCGTGCTTGAGCCCGTGAAGTGGGCCGGCGACCCGCGCATCCCCGGGGTCGTCGAGCGGTACTCCGACATCATCTCGGGCCGCGAGGCCGACCCGGCCGGCCTGAACGTGCCGAGCCCGGAGATCCTCGGCGGCCCGAACCCGGACTACGAGAAGTATCTCAGGTCGCAGAGAAGGCTGTCCAAGTCGGAGGGTGCCTTGCGGGCGCTCCGCTGCGCCCGCCACGCCCGGAAGGAGCAGGAGATCCGCGACGGGTTCCGCGACGGGCTGCTGACGATGGGGATGCCAGAGGGCCTGGTGGACGCGGCGGTCACCGATGACCGCGTGGAGTCATACGAGCAGGAGGATTGGCGCGGCGTGGTCAAGGCCGCGAGCGCCATCAGCGCGGAGCACGGCGAAAGCGTGGCTCTCGACATGCTCATGTTGTTCGAGGATGCGCGTGTGCTGTGCGAGGAGGGGGCCGCGGACACCTTCGTGGCGCTCCGGAATCAGGGGGTCCCCGCCCAAGTGGTGAAGGACGTCCTCGAGCATGAACTGACGATCGAGCAGGCCGAGAGGGCCGCAGCGCTGGTCGAGATGCACACGTTCGAATGGGGCGAGGCCGTCAAGGAGGTGGTCTGTCAGGACGCCAAGGACGCGGCCGAGGAGGGCCTGCGGGAGCAGTACCGCAAGCGGGTCCACCGAAGGAGAAGGAAGGCCAAGGCGTGAAAAGGAACCGAAGGGCCCGGATGTACCCCCTCCACTACGACCTCTGCAGGAGGCTGTACAAGGAGGGGGTGTCCGAGGAGGACATCGCCAGGCGGCTCCGCATACGGGTGACGGACGTGCGGGACTGGTCCCGCCGCGTCCGCTTCGGGGGCGTCCGCCTGTTCAGGCAACCGCCCGAGAAGGAATCCGAAGGAGGCGAATAATGTTCTGGTTGATAGCGTTTGTCGTGCTCGTGTGGGCGGTTTCTCGCGGGTTCACGGCGGCCGGCCGGGCCTTGGAGCGACGGGACCGGCGACGGGCCGCCGAGAACGAGGCCCGGGATCTCGCGGCCGCGGAGGCCGCGCGCGCCCTGGGCAGGATAGCGGACGCCGTGGTCGGCCCTGCCCCCGCGCCCGTCAGCGAGCGCATCAGAAGGGCCAGGGAGGGCCTTTCCCGGCACGAGGAGGTCCGCGAGGCGATGGCACGGGAATTGGGTGTCAAATAGTCCTTGACATCAGGCTCGTGCCCCATTATTTTGATCTCGACCCATTACTTAAGGTCCCCCATACTTAAACCCCGGAGGCACCGATGCACTTCACCGCCAAGACGGATCTGATGGCGTCGAACTGGTCCCGCGGCGACGGCCCGCAGGACCCCGAGACCAAGCTGTTCGCCCGGACGTACGACGAGGATCGCGAGGAGATAGTGCGCATATTCTCGCACCTGCTCAAGAAGTACCCGGCGGAGGACGCGGCGGAGCTGTTCAACTACATGTTCGTGTCGCTCTACGACCTGAAGGTCTACCAGCGCTGGAACGTGGCCAAGGTCGTGGCCGCCGAGGTGCGCCGCCGCACCAAGAGCAAAGCCAAGGCCAATGCGGCCTTCAAGCGGCTGACTGCGGCCGGGAACGATGAGGCGGAGCGCGTCGCCATCGACATGGGCATCAACTTGAAAGCCAAGCGGGGCCGGTTCCTGTACAAATGGATCGAGCACGCCATGGGCGAGCACTACCACAAGGTCGGCAAGAGGTGGCAGCGCTTCGTGCGCCACGACGAGTCGCTTCACGGCACCCCCTCGTGGTCCATGTCGCGCCGCAACCACGGCTACGTCCCGTGGGACTCGGGCGAGGGGGCCGGGGGTTCGTCCGGCGGCTGGGGCCACGCCGTGAACCACAGGCGGCGCATATTCCCGGTCTACGACGGGCACTGCTCCTGCATGTCGCAGTACTCCGCCGCCCAATGCTCCTCCGACCCCCACGAGTCTTTGGACGCGAGGGAGCTCATCGAGACCGTCATGCGGGGCCTCGACGATGTCGACCGCGCCATCGTGGCAATGAAAATCGACGGCTACACCAGCCGCGAGATCTCCGACCGCCTGCGCGGCACCCCCGGCATGCCGGATCTCTCCCACTCCATGGTCCAGATCCGCCTCTCCCGCATACGCCAGCAAAAGCGGCCAAAGCCTACTACGAAAAAGCCCTCCAAAAACCCCGCCTAAAAACGTATATTAGAGACATGAGGCGAGCGAGGCCCCAAGACCTGACCTACCCGGTCTTCATGATCAACGTCCGCGAGCACATCCACAGGGCCGGTCGGTTCACCGGCTGCCCCTGCCGCGGCACGGGGTTCTGCCCGGTCTACCTCGACGGGGAGCCGGACGCGGTGGATACGCGGCCCGACTCCTACGACTTCCCCTGCCCCAAGTGTGGGGCGGAGCCGCCCGACACCCTGCCCATCTACTTCGAGGACCCCCGGCCGCCGAGACCCAGGCGGGCCGGCCTCACGGGACGGAGGTACTGACACATGGCGTCATCCAAGAAGGAGCCGTACAACGACCTGTCGGAGACCCACAAATGCGAGAGGTGCGGCAAGCCGATAAAGAGCCGGCTGGTCCGAATCAAGCAGGCGCCCCCGAGGCTGTGCTACCTGCATTGGCTCGAGGCCCGCGGCAAGGCGCCGAGAAGGCAGAGGGGCAAACCCTGATGGCGGCGCAACCGGACATATGCCGCACGACGTACCCCGACGCCTACGTCTGGAGCCAGCGCGACGACTCCAGCCCGCGTCGGCGCGTCTATTGGGTGGCCTCCGGCTTCGGGGACGGGCGCCAGCTCCTTTCCAAGGGCAGGACAGCCAAAGGGGCGTGGCGGTCGCTGCGCAACCGCATACAAAGCCGCGTGGCAATAATGAACAAGGAGGAGTGCGACCCGACGGGCAAGATACAGGAGTTCTGGGACAGCTGCCCGGATCACAGCACCATAACCTTCTCCAAGAAGGGCTGCCTCGTGGTCTCCTGGTCGGAGAGGGGCCGTGGGTTCGGGGAGTACGCCCTGTTCCAGGACCGCAAGGGCAAATGGACGATAGACAACGAGTGCGACGGGCGCGAGGCCGTCAAGCGCGCGTTCTGCAGGCTTTTGGACAGCCTCCCCCTGACCGACCCGGTCCCCGAGCGGAAGCGTGCCGAAGGGGGCGGCCCATGACGCCCCGCGAAAGAATCGTCGCCTTCTGGCAGTGCGTGAGGTCCCGCGCCTTGCTCGACTTGTTCCTGGCCCTCGTCGGCAGGAACCTCGTGCTCGTTACGGCCTGCATGGGGGTCGCCGCGCTCTGGGACGCCTACCGCACCGGTGCGGAGATGTGGAATTTCCAGATCGGAATATCGCTCGTCATTGCGATTTACATCGCGGGGTGCCTGCTGGCGACTCTTTTGATTTGCCTCGTCAGCCCCCTCTACACCCTGTTCCTGCACCCCGCCGTCCGCGAGTACCACAGATCCGGCAGGAGGCCGACCATTTCCGAGCTGCACAGCCCCGGGCCGCATCGGGAAAGGCACGGGGGGGAGACTTGAACGAGGCCCGAAACAGTGTCGCCGTTCTCGGCGGGGCGTTCGACCCCGTCACCGACGGCCACATCGCCGCTGCCAAGTACGTCCTCGACGCCTGCGGGATATTCGACGAGGTGTGGCTCATGCCCTGCCTATGCCATATGTACGCCAAGCGCATGGAGGCCCCCCACCACAGGCTGCGGATGTGCGAGATCGCCGCGGAGTCCGTCGGCGGCGTCGTCGTGTCCCCGTACGAGATAGACAGGGGGCTCGGCGGGAAGACCAGCGAGCTCGTGCGCCGGCTGCTCGCCGAGGACTTCCCCGGGGCGCGGTATGACTTCTCGTTCGTGATTGGCATGGACAACGCCAACTCGTTCGGCAGGTGGGCGAGCCACAAGGATCTGGAGCGGGCCGCGAGGTTTGTGGTCGTCCCCAGGCCCGGCATCGAACCCGGGGGCAAATTCCGATGGTACGAGAGTCCCCCGCACATTCTCGTGCCGTCCAGCGACCGACTCATACAAACCTCCTCGACGCTGGTCAGGTCCATGCTCAGGAAGGGTCAGCACGACATGGCCGCGGAGCATCTGCACCCCGGCGTCCTCGACTACATCAAGGAACACGGCTTGTATGGAAGGATCGAAGGCCCTTAAGGAGTGTTGTGTGCAATGACCCACGGGCCGGGGTGAGGCGCCAAAAGTTGATCATAGAACAAGTTGTGTGCAAGTTTTGGCAATTTTACATAGGAGGCACGAATGACTGAGCCTGTAGTTTATACGGATATTGAGCAAGCGTGTTGTGTTATGGATAGTGTGTGTGATAGTCCGACATTACCACCAAAACTGTATGATTGGCAAACCGAAGCGTGGAAGTACATTCGTGCTTACATTAAGGAATGCCAAAACCAACACACAACACAGCAAGGGATGCTAGAAACGCAGGATACTAAGGACTAATTTTATTATAGGCGTTTCCAGCACCCGTTGCTGGGACGTTGTAAGCAATTCCAGTCGTGAAAGGAACATTTTATATGCCGAAAAGTTTTAAGGGCCTGTGCCCGTTCAAAGGTTCTTATGTAAAGTGTAATTATGAGTATCCATGTAGTGGTTGTGTGAACTTTTCGGCGGGAGCTAAGGTAATCACTCCTTCCACAGACACACAACACCTGCAAGCCGAAATTGCCGCTCTCACTATCAGGCTTGAGACCTATGTACGGAATGCTTGCCTTGAAGATAAAGAAGTGTTCGATATCGCAAATAAGATGCGGCAACTATCGGCTATGCAGTAAACGTTGTGCAAAACTTCAAAGGAAACAGGATGGGGCAAAACGACGGGTTCAAGATCAGAAAATTCGCTGACTTCGGGGAGAGGTCCAAGGAACTGAACCACAACGCCCACGCCAAGTCCGTCTGGGAGTCCATAGACAGGCCTATAAGGCCGCTCATCTACGAGCTCCATAGGGTGGGCCTCCGTACCCGGTTCTCCTGCTGCGGGTACCACTACGAGGGCGAGGCGAGCGACGAGCCGAAGTCCCACACGCAGTTCCCGTTCTTCTTCCTGGAGGAACCCGACCTGTCCGACCCGCGCAGGGTGGGGGCCTTCTTCGAGGTGTCCAAGGCGGCCTACGGGCTGGGATGGCGCGTCATGATGGCGAACTCCGTCGAATGGGGCTTCCAAGCCGTGAACGTAGGCGTGATGGACAATGAATGGTCCAGGCACGACGGGCTGCCCGAGTCCATACACCACTACGAGAGCCGCCTGTGGACCATACGCAGGCTCACCGACGCCCTCCGGAAAATGCCCACCGTGGACGAGGAGATCGAGGTCGTGGACGGCAACGTGTACCGGGAGGAGGCCGACGGCGAATGGATGGTCAAGCCGAAGATGCCCCACCGGATGAGGGTCGGGGCGGAGGGCTGACATTGTGGGCTACCAGGTGCGAAAGGCGAGGAGGCGCGACCTCAAGGCCGCATACGGGCTGCAGGCGCAGCTTGTTGGCATCCGCGGCGCTTTGGAGATCCTCGACGACGTGCGCCATTACTACAGCAACAGGTGGGTGGCCCTCAAGGTGCTCAGGGGCCGCGCCCTGGTCGCCGTCGACGGGGGGGCGCCGGTCGGCATTCTGACTTGGGGGACGTCCAAGGGCGGCCTTTTCCATATCGAGACAGTCGTGGTGGACGGCAGGCACAGGGGAAGGGGCGCCGGGACCTGCTTGGTGCGCGGCGCCGAGGCGTCCGCCGCCAAGCTCGGGTGTCGGTCCGTAAGGATTGCCTCCCACAAAGTGTTCAAGGCCAAGGGGTTCTACACCAAGATGGGGTATCGCTGCGGGCCGTTGGAGGACGATCAATGGGTGCTCAGAAAAAACCTCACTTTTCCTGTGACAAACGCGGATCGATAAAAGTATATTCTTGATGAACGGGGAAACCCACAGCAAAATCCAACAACCAAATGGAGGAGCGTCATGGTTATCCAGCAGGGCGACGTGATTCTTGAGCGGGTGGACGCCACAACGATGAAGGCCGGCGCAAGCGTGCAGCCCACGCCGCGCGGGTTCGTGCTCGCCGAGGGCGAGAAAACCGGCCACGCGCACGTGCTCGAGGCCACCCCGGGCGCCACCGTGCGCACCATCGAGGGGTCGGACGACCTGCTCCTGCACCTCGACGAGGAGAGCCAGGTCGTCCACGAGGAGCACGGCACGGGCGTCATCCCCGCCGGCGACTACGTGGTCCGCCAGGTGCAGGAGTACGACCATTTCGCCGAGGAGGCCAGGAAAGTCCAGGACTGATGGCGGGCAGGCGTTTGGTGTCGGAGCAGTTGCAGGAAATCGCCCCGTTGGCGCCTCTCGTCAAAAAGGGTATGGCCTCCGCGCCGCTGTCGACGCGGAGGTATGTTTCCGAAAGGATTGAAGATCCGATCCGGTACGGGGCCTTTCATGGATGGCTCCAAGCCACGACGGGGGCCATGCGCCGGCTCGGGTCGAAAGGAGAGCAGAGGCAATGATCGAGAAGCTGACACCCGAGCAGGAAGCGCTCATGGACGTCGTGGTCAAGGAGTACGAGGACGCAGTGTTCAACGGCGACGACTCGTACGACCTGGATCTCATCAAGAGGGGCATGACGTTCTTCTACAAGCTGGCGGAGCTCAAATCCCCCGACGTCATCGTGTGCACCAGCCCGCTCGACTTGGCCGTGAAGTCGGGCCTCAAGCCGGGCGAGACCTACGACTGGTTCGGGTGCGGGTACGACTCGGGCTGGACGGCCTTCTACGACTTCTTCGAGCGCATCGGCGTGAAGTACGAGGAGGAGTGGCACTTCACCCTGTGGAAGGAGTTCATACTCCACAGCGGGGTGTTCGCGACGGTCATGCGCGAGGGCACCGCCTACGTGAGCGTCAAGCCCATGCTGGTGGCCCGCAACGCCTCCGGCGACCTTCACTCCGAGACGGGGCCGGCCATCGCCTGGCGCGACGGCTACGAGGAGTACTTCCTCAACGGCGTCGCCGTGGGCAAGGAACTCGTCATGACGCCGCCCGAGAAACTCGACGCGAAGATGATCCTCAAGGAGGAGAACGCCGAGGTCCGGCGCGAGATCGTGCGCAAGATCGGCATCGACATCGTCTGCCAGAAGCTCGACGCGAAGGTGCTTGACCGCAAGGAGGTCAAATACTCGCAGGAGCACACCCCCGGCGCCGCGAACGAGGCGGCCGGCATCACGGCCACCGATGTCAACTCGGTGTACGAACTCTTGAGCCTCGACCTTGGCGACGGGACGCACCGGCCCTACCTGAAGATGCTGAACCCGTCGATAGGTGTCTGGCACGTCGAGGGCGTCCACCCGGACTGCAAGTCGGTCGACGACGCGCTCAAGTGGCGGAATCAGACGGCGGAAACTCCGACAACGCTCACGTAGGGGCATCGATGCCTTCCAGGTTCAACTCCATAGCGGCGCGCGCCAGGCGCGCCGTTTGGCGTAGTCTTGCAATACCGTATGAAAGGTTCGGTGCGGATCCTATACAAAAGGCGTCCGATAACGTGTATCAGAACGGGCGCCTGTATGTGCCTGATGTCGATAGTCAAGGGGGTGTCCGCGCAGAAACTCTCGGCATTCGTTTCTCTGTAAGGCCCAAGAGGGTGGACGGAGATTCTCAAGCCGAGCTGAAGATCCCTCATACATGAGTGACCGCGACCCCACGACAATCGGCGAAAAGGTGCGCGATGCGGCGCACCGCCATTTCGGACAGGCTTTCGACGGCTTCATGGGGCGCCGCGTGGTGCCTTGGGGGAAGATACAGGATCTGTGCCAAGGTTCGGACGGTGCCCTGCAGCCTTGGGGCCGGACGATGAGCAGCATCAGGGCCTATCGGGAGATAGACAGGGTGTCGACCGACGTCGTTTCCCTTTGGAAGTTCTGAGATTCGGCTCAACAAACGTTCGACTAGAAAGTATATTGATTACGAGACGTTCAGCCGAGGGGACGGAAGCGTGGGAGAGAAAAAGGTGCTGCGGACAGTCGGGGCGAACGAGCCGTGCCCGTGCGGGAGCGGCAAGCTCCACATCGACTGCTGCCTCGACGGCCCGAACAGATGGGTGGTAGACGGGAATGGAAATATCATCCAGCTCAAGACCCTTCAAAAATCCGAACCCTCCGGGGAGGATGTAGACGTCGAGGAGATTCCGCTCCTGCGGCTCACCGTCGAGCACGGGAAACTCAGCTACACGAAAAGCGTCAGCATGAGCGCCATCGCCGGATTCCCGGCGGACATGATACGCCTCATGATATCCTCCATAGAGGTCGAGAAGCAGCAGGTGTGCATGGAGGCCTTCGGCACGTTCCTCGAGCGCAGCGAGATGCTGGGGGACGAGGAGGCCGACAGGGATACGCTGGGCGACGGCGTCTACGACCTTCTCATCGTGGCCGTGGACGGCGACGGCAACCCGCTGGGGCTTGGCGGCAGGAGGGTGTCGGAGAGCCTGTCGGAGGACTCTATGCTGGGCCTCATAGGCGCCATGGAGGAGATAAAGATCGATCTCACCCTCTGCCTGACCATGAACTGCATCATGAACGGCATGATGGGCACTGTGGACAACCTATAGATTCGAGAGGGAGCAAACGCCATGTCTCGGGAGTCACAGGATTTTCTCCTCAATATGCTAAGAACTCCCAGCCCCTCCGGGTTTGAAAGCAGAGTCCAGGAGTTGTGGCGAGACTACGTCACCCCAATGGCCTCCTCCTACGGGTGCGACCCCATGGGCAACATGTGGGGCAAACTGATCTCCTCCGGCGAGCAGGGCCCGAAGGTCATGGTGGTCGGCCATTGCGACGAGATAGGCTTGATGGTGACCAACGTGACGGGCCGCGGGTTCCTGCACGTCGATGGCATCGGCGGGATCGACCCCGGGGTCATAGTCGGCTCGCAGATATCATTCGTGCACTCCGGCGCCGTGGGGGTGGTGGGCAGACGCCCCGTGCACCTCGTGGACACGGACGAGGCGGCCGAGGAGAAGAAAATCCTGAAGGCGAAGGACCTGTATGTGGATGTCGGCGCCGCCGGGCGCGACGAGGCCGAGGACATAGCCCCCGTCGGCAGCGCCGCGGTGTCCTCCGTCGACCCGAGGAGGATGGGCAGCGGCGGCAAGTTCCTGACTGGGAGGGGCCTCGACAACAGGCTCGGCTCCTACGTCGCCGCGGAGGTGCTCCACACCTGCAGGAAGGGCCGGGACTCGGGGCGCCCGCTTCACAGCACCCTCATATCCCTGTCGTCCGTCCAGGAGGAACTCGGCTTCCACGGGGCCAAGGTGGCCGCCGACAGGCTCGCGCCACACGCGGCCATCGTGGTCGACGCCACGTTCGCCACCGACACGCCCGACGAACAGGACAAGAAGGTGGCGGGGGACGTGGCGCTCGGCAGGGGTCCCGTCGTGAACATCGGGGCCAGGGTGAACAAGAGGCTTTCCAAGCTGCTCGTGGAGATGGACACCCCGCACCAGGTGCAGGCCGTCCCCGGGAACACCGGCACGGACGCCGACGTCGTGACCCTTTCCAACTGCGGCATACCGACCGCCGTGCTGTCCATACCGCTGCGGTACATGCACACCCCCGTGGAAACCTGCTGCCCCGGGGACGTCGAGGCGGCCATCAAGATGATCTCCGAGCTTGTGTTCATGATCGGCGACGAACCTTCGGTCGTCCTGTAGCGAAACGCCGCGTGTCTCCTCATGAGACGCCAGCGGCGTCGGGCCGCCCGCTGCGCTCCGCAGGGGCGTTGGCACGCATTTTGATTCACCTCCCTGCGTCAGGCGAAACGCAACCAAGGGGGGTGCACATGAACTCACTCATGCTGAGGACGCCGACGTTCGGGGGACTGTTCAAGGATCTGGAGAGGGAGATCGAGTCCGTCATGGGGTCGCCGTGGGGGGAGCCGCCCGCCGGCTACCGCGCGCCGGTGGATGTCACCGAGGACGACTCGGGCTACACGCTCGCCTTCGACGTGCCGGGCGTCGACAGGAAGGACATCGGCATCGAGGTCAAGGACGGCACGCTCACGGTCACCGGGCAGAGGAAGTCCGAAAACGAGGCCAGGGACGGCTCGTACGCCTACTGCGAGCGGGCGCACGGTTCGTTCTCGAGGTCGTTCCGGCTGCCCGAGAACGCCAAGGACGAGGTCACGGCCAAGCTGGAGGGCGGCGTCCTCGAGGTGAGGGTCGCCAAGGCGCCGGAGGCCAAGGCCCGGCGCATAGAGGTCAAGTAGCCGCGGCGCCCATCGAGGCACAGGGGCCCCCGGGGAAATCCGGGGGCCTTTTTCGTTTACACCGTCGAGTGAAAATAGTATATTGGGTTCGTACCCCGATCGACGGAGGAAACATGCCGGCAGATCCCACGCCCATCGCCGTCTTTCCCCGGCTCAAGAACGATTGGAACACGGCGAGGGAGAACGTGCGGCGAAAGGCGGCCGTCCGGGATGCCTAGACGCAGGGTGGACAGGACCGGCGAAACCCACGGGAGGCTGACCGTCATCGAGGACTCCGACACGGGCAAGAACCCCAAGATCCGCTGCCGCTGCGCCTGCGGGAGAGTGGTCACGGTGCTGAAGCACAACGTCCTCAGGGGCAACACCACCAGCTGCGGGTGCGCCAGGTCGGAGGCCGTGAGGAAGCGCATGACGGGCCGGGGCAGGACCAGGCCGGCCACAAAGGAGGACGTGCCGTCCCTGCGTGAGGCGTTGCGGGGGGATTTCGACCCCATGTATTGGGACGACGGCAGCACGCCATGGTGAGGAGGAAGCCGAAGGACGACAGACCATGCCCCCGCGGATACCGCAGACTGGTGGTCGGCGGCGCCGAGTGGCATTGGAAGCTCGGACGCAGATACGTCAACGCCATGTGCGAGGACGGCCGCAAGATCCGATCAGAACTGCACGAGGTGCTGGACCTGTCGGAGGGCGAGTGGCTCAAGATGTACAGGAAACGACAGGAAATGATAGACGATCTAGCCGCTCATGGGCCACCCCATCGTAATGAACTCCTGGAGCTGACCCCGGCGAAAGTGGCAAAGTGGATAAGCAAGATCGCGTAAAGGCTTTCACCTTGAGTTCTAAGATTGAATTGCATTTTCGCGGCGCTCTGCGACGTGTGATGCATGCGAAAATGGATGACACGCTCTACAGGCTTGGAATTCGCGAGGCCATTGAACAGAGGACCAAGTCTCGAGTTGCCTTCAACGGATGGTTTCGATGCCTGCACAAGGCGTTGGGGGACTCTGCGGCGAGGGGTGCAAGGAATGCCTGAACTCGAGTACAGCGTGTCCAAACGGATGATCCCGGCGAAGATCGGGGGTCGTTCCCTTGTGGCCATAGGCGGCGAGCCGCCCTTCAAGTTCGGGAACTACTTCGACTTCAACTGCGGGGGCGACACCCTGCAGGAGGTCATGAGCCTGTCCGTGCGGTGCGTCAACATGTGGGCCGAGAACCTCGAGGAATGGGCGAAGCGCAACAAGGCCGGGGAAATCGAGTGTGTCGTAGTCTCCACCGGGGAGGGTTCCTTAGGAGCGGTCGTGGATCCCCGGGTCGGAGAGGAGTGGTACATACACAAAGACAACGGCGGGCGCGACATATGCCTCACTGGGGCCGGGCACGTCCCGCGCGCGCTCATAGAGGAACTTGCGAGGCACTCGAAGGCTGATGCGGCCCCCTTCATCTGCGGGTGCGAGGATCCCGACCAGCCGCCGGGCATCATCTCAACGTACGCCTTCCAGGAAAGTTCGAAGGGATGCAAGATGCACGCGCGCTGCCGACACTGCGGCCGGGAGTGGGACCACAATGGCTGATGACAGGGTGATACCCGTGAACGACCACGACAGGTACACACATGCCATGGAGAAATCCATGATGGACAAACTGTACTTCATGGACAAGGTGGACGCCGTGTCCTTCTTCGACTACGGGTGCGCTGACGGCGCATTGCTGCACGCCGCACAGGGGCTGTTCCCGGATCATGCCTACTTCGGGTTCGACGAAGATCTGCGGATGGTGGAGAGGTGCAAGCACAGGGCCACCGTGAGGCTGGAGGAGTTTCAGAAGTGGGTGTCGGAAGCCGAGGGCCCGAGGTGTCTGATCCTGTCCAGTGTGGTGCATGAGCTGTATTCCTATCGCAGGGAGTGGGTGCCGCGGTTTTGGAAGTGGGCCTTCGAAGGGGGCGTGTCTAACGTCGCCGGCCGCAATCCTCGCGATTGGGGGTTCGACTACATCGCCCTCCGGGACATGTGCGTGTCCAGGACGACGAGCCGGCCGTCCGACCCGATCAGCGTGGCCAAGGTGCGCATGCGCTACGACCGGGAGAGGCTGTCGCAGTGGGAGGCGCGCTGGGGGTCGCTCGACGAGAACTGGTCGCTGACGCACTTCCTGCTGACATACCGCTACACGGAGGGATGGGAGAGGGAGGTGCGCGAGAACTACCTCCCGATTCCCCTCGAGGAACTGCTTTCCCTTGTGCCGGAGCAGTGGGAGCCTCGGTACATCGAGCACTTCACCCTGCCGTACGTGAGGGGGTGCGTGCGCAGGGATTTCGGGATAGATCTGCAGGACAGGACGCATTTGAAGCTCATATTGGCGAGGACAGGGAGGTCAGAGTGACGGAATCCGACAACCGCAACCGGCTCCAAGACAAGGTTGAGGTCGAGGTCAAGAAGGTCAGCCCGCAGCCGGGCGACTTGGTCGTCGTGTGCGCGGAGTCGGCTTCGGCCGCGGACATCGACTCGCTGACCAAGCTGCTGGGCGACATGCCGTTCCGCACCATCGTCTGCAACTTCCCGGTCAAATTGGAGAAGGCGGACGCCAACGGCGTGCTGAAGGTCGTGGTGGAGGGTCCCGGCGACCTGTTCGCGGAGGAGGATGTCGAGGAGGTCGCCGCCACATTCAAACAGACCCTGGAGTCGCCCCTCGAGGGGGATTCCGGCGCCGGGGAAGAAGGGAGCGCCCAATGAGCGCCGAGGAAGGAAAAGCCCTTGTGCTGAAGGCGGAGGGCGCACCCACGATGCCTCCGATCGCCATGCTGTGGGTGTGGGACAAGGAGTCGCGGGAGGAGTTCTACGCCGAGGCGATGCAGGCGCACAACGGCAGGACGATATTCACCGGCGTGCGCAAGAAGGCGGTCCTCGAATGCAAGGCGAAAAGGATCCCGATGCTGCGAAAATCCGAACTCCCATCCATGTCAAACGGGGCCATGTCGCTCTTCACGTTCCCCGTCAACAGCGTGAGCACGGAGTACCATCATAAGCGCCCGCTTCGCGTCATGAATTCGGATCACATCGGCGACGTTGTTGGGGTATCCTCCCTGGATGACCTCAAGACCTGGGCCGTGACGTCGAGGGAGGACGCCGCGAGGCAGAACGACGACAAGATCGAGAGGGTCATCAAGGAAACCAAGGAGACGAACGCCAGACTCTTCGCCGGCGTGGTCTCGAGGCTCGTCTACCATCGAATGCGCAAAGAGTTCAAAGAAAGGCCGTTCTACAAGAAGTGGTTCGGCGCCAAGGGCAAGCTAGAGCGGGACATGGAGAGGTGCGTGGCGGAGAAGGATTCCTTCTTTATGGAATGCGCCGCCGAGGTGTTCCGCGCCGAGGGCGACGTCGAGTACGACATGGAAATCCTTGAGAAGGAAGTAGGGTTCCTGCCATGATCGACACGTTCGTTGTTCCCCGTGCGGGCCTGGAGGAGATCCGGAAGATGCTGGTGGAGATCTCGATCGGCAGAGTCCAGGAGTCCCACATGATGATGCGGGTGCACGTCTACACGGTCGTCGCGACGTGCATCCTGGTGGTGCTGTGCATGTACTTCCCCACCAACGACGACCACCGAGTGCCGGCCATCGCCCTGTGGGCCATGGGGGCCGTCTCCGTGGCCTACGCCGCTACGGCGAGATGGCTGTACAAGAGGGAGGTCAAGCGTGCGGTCGAGTGGACGAACGAGGATTTCGATCGTCGAATCTACGAAGCCCAAGTGAATTCGGAGATAGAACTGCTCACTCGGACAGAAGGAGGGTAAGGATGATCTATTTCATGCTGGCCGTTTTACTTGCTTTGTTCGGGGTCAACTGCGTCTACCGCCAGATAAAGGAAAGTCGAAAGAACCCGGGCAATGACGGTAGCTGGATCGTCGCCGCATTCTTCTGCTTCCTTGCAGCCATTTTGGTTTCCTTCCTCACAATGACCAGCTTCGTCGGATGGCAGAAGAAGGCGAAGAAGTACGAGTTCTTGGACGCGTTCGTGAGCAACAAGCTCGCGAAGATCGAGATGATGAAGCAGAGCTACCGCGAGCTGGCGTACGAGCCGGAGATGAACATCGACCTCGTGAACAAGGATCTGACGTCCAGCATCGCCGGTGAGATACGTGACTTGGAGGAGTTCGTGAACGAATACAACGTCTGCCTCGCGGAATGGACGGTCAAGTACAGGTATCGGTTCTGGAACACATGCTTCGTGCCGCCCCCGCTGGACGCACCCATAGAGTTGTCCAGGTGGGTCCAGCCCGCGCCAAGTCGCGAAGACAAGGGGCAGTAAGAATGGAGAGGTGGTTCACGTCCGACACCCACTTCTGCCACGCCGCCATGCTGACGCTGCAGAAGCGCCCGTACGCGTCCACCGAGGAGATGGACGAGGATCTCATACGCCGCTGGAACGAGGTGGTGGGGCGCGGCGACATCGTGTACCACCTGGGGGACTTCGGGGTCAAGATGCCGGAGGGCCGGGCTCGCGAGATATTCCGGCGCCTCAACGGGGAGAAGTTCCTCATCATCGGCAACCACGACCACAAGAACGCCGAGGTGCTCAAGCTTAAGTGGAGGTGGGCGGGACTGCGCAAGAACGTCACCGTCGACGGCCAGCGGATGGTGCTGGACCATTACCCGCTGCAGGCGTGGGATCAAAGCATGAGAGGGTCGTGGAACCTGTACGGCCACGTGCACGGCTATCTCCCGGAGCACCGCACGTGCCTCAAGATGGACGTCGGGGTCGACGCCAAGCCCCACGGCGCCCCGCTGTACCGTCCCATCTCGTTCGGGGAGGTGCGGGAGGTGCTCGGCCAGAGGGAGTTCGTGCCCCCGGACAGGCGCGAGGTGTTCTACGAGGAGGACTTCTCATGACGGTGAGCTACGCCCACTGTCTCAGGAGCGACACGCCCGTCGGAATAGCCGACGGGAGCGCGGAGGGCATCGTGGTGGGCATCGCCTCCATGGGCTCGCCCTCCGTGGGCCACACCTACATCATCAGGCTCACCAAGAGGTACACCGAAACCTGGAGGAACTACCCCTATGAGTGCGCCTGCGTCCCGAGAGGCATGCTCCATATAATCGGCACCGACAACCTCATCATCACGTACAAAGGCGAGGTGCAGTTCTACGAGGAGGGCGAGCGCGCTCCCAAGGTCTACGACGGGAGGGGGATAGAGAGGAGGCTGTTCGAGCCGTACCGGCTCATGTTCAGCTTCGCGGACGACGACGGGGTCGTATATGTATTCACCGTCGAGATGCACGACGGGGCGTGGGTCGGGAAGTACGGGGCGTACGAGGGGGAGGGGAACAAGCCCCTGTACTCCGGTCCGCTCATGCACGTGGTGGTCGAGGACCGGCAGGGTACGCTGATACTGAACGCCACCATCGACGAGGGCGGCCAGACGCAGCACATCACGCTGCGGGCCAAGTGCACCGGGGAGCGTTCCACCGAGGAGGAGGAGGGGTGACATGCACGAGGTTAACGGCAAGACCGGATTCGGATCGTCCCTTCGCAAGGCATGGGACGAGTTCTCGGCGGCCTTGTTCTCGGCGGCTTTGAAGGGGCCGGAGAAGCCAAGATGCGTCGTGTGCGGCGAACCCGCCACGGATTTCGTCCGAGAGCCTTCCTACCCGTACCACCTTCGGTATTACTACCACGAGCAATGCGTCCGCAAGGCGCTCGCCGACCCCGAGTCGCACGGGCACAAGGCCGTCGATGCAGCCATAGTGGTGGGCGACCAGCTGGCGGCGCGGACTAAGAAGGCGCGGGAGCTGTCGAAGACATTGGATGGCTGACATGCCGCGGGAGGAATCGACGAGGCGCGGGTTCATGTGGAGGGAGGATGGCGATGGATGATTGGATGCACTGCCCGAGGTGCGGGAAAAACGAGAAAGCCAAGGATGTGAAAGCCAAGGATTGGGACGGGACGCGCTGCCCGTCCTGCCTGTGCCTGTTCGTCCCCGGAAAGGCGCCGAAACTCCCGAAGGGGTTTAAGAGGCGGTAGACAAACCTTCCCCAAAGGGGAAAAGGAGGGTGTATGAAGTGGGTGAAGCCGCTGGTGGTCATGTTCGCGCTGCTCATGGTCGTCGGGATACCGAGCCTCATGTTCGTGGGGGCCAGCAACTCCGAAATCGAACTGCGCAACCAATGCAAGGCGCAGCAGGAGGCAAACAAGGTCGTCTTCGACAAGATGAGGAAAGTCGTGTTCCAGCAGGCGCAGGTGGCCTCGAAGTATGCGCAGGACTTCGAGGGGGTGTACACGAAGCTGATGAACGCCAGGTACGAGGGCAAGGATCCGCTCATGAACTGGATCACGGAGCACAACCCCGAGCTCGACCCCGGGCTGTACAAGAACCTCCAGACATCCATAGCGGCCCTTCGGGCGGAGTTCGCGAGCGTTCAAAGCAAGCTTTTGGACATCAAGAGGGAACACGACGACCTTCGGATGCGCATACCGTCATGCTGGTTCGTGGGCGGCCGCGACTCCCTGGGGATCCAGATAGTGACATCGACGGACACCAAAGAAACCTTCGAGGCGGGCGTCGAGGACGACGCCGGCGTGTTCTAGCGGGGGAAACGTGGACAGTATAATCTGGCTGGCGTTCGTGATACCCGTCGGGGGCGCCATCTTCATGCTGACCAACTTCAAGCGGAAGATGGCGTGGTGGGAGTACCTCACCCTGTTCCTCGCGCCCCTCGCATGCATGGCGGCCGCGTACATCATATCGGTGAGGGCCAGGACGACCGACACCGAGTATTGGAACTCGTACCTCACCAAGGCCGCGTACTACGAGGCGTGGGAGACGTGGGACGATGAGACATGCTACAGGGAGGTGTGCACGGGGTCGGGCGACAGCCGCTCGTGCCACACCGAGTCCTACGACTGCTCAAGCTGCGAGAGGCACTCGGCGTATTGGGAGGCCTACGACAACATAGGCAAGTCCTACCGCATCACCCGGGCGCACTACGACGAACTGTGTAGGGATTGGGGCAACAGGTCCTTCCGGGACATGCGCCGCAGCATCAACCATAGCGGCTTGTGCGGCAAGGACGGGGACGCCTACGACACCAAGTTCCCGGGCGACTTCGACCTCATACAGCCGGTGTGCGTGCAGCACAGGTACGAGAACCGGGTGCAGTGCTCCAAGTCGGTGTTCAACTTCGAGCCGGTCGACAGCGCCGACAGCGCGCGGTACGGGTTGTTCAGGTATCCGAACTACGAGGCCATGGGCATCTTCAACTACAACCCCATGCAGGGGTGGGCTGGCCGCGAGGCCGTGGATCGCCTGCGGAGGTGGAACGCCAAGCTCGGATCCATGAAGCAGGTGCACATGATGGTGCTGGTGTTCGTCGGCAAGCCCGTCGACGCGGCCATCCACCAGGAACGCCTTTGGGGGAGGGGCAACAAGAACGAGTTCACCCTGTGCATCGGCGTCAACAACCAGAAGGAAATCGATTGGGCCTACGTCATATCGTGGACGGACGAGGAGATGCTCAAGCAGGGTCTCGCGAACAAGGTGATGGAGATGCCGCTTGACATGCCGGCCATCGTGGACACCATGGCGATGCGCGTTCGCTCGCAGTACAGGCGCAAGGAGTTTGCCGACTTCAGCTATATCAAGGTTCGGCCCTCGGCCCGGGCGGTGGCGTGGACCTTCGTCATCACGCTCGTCGTGACCGTGGGGATATGCATCTTCTCCGCGATGAACAGATTCGACTTGGACGACCCGTCGGGCCGGGGCGGGAGATTGAGGGGTAGATTCTACAGATAGGAGTACGGCCGTGCTACAGGGCTTTACCGATCTTACATGGGGTGCTCGTTCTGCCCCTGGGTGCCTGTCGCATTGGAAAAGGGTGAATTTCGCCACCTAACGGGACGTAGAGCATCCCTGTGTAGCGAACAGCCACCGACTGCTCAGCGTCGGCAAGAGCGGCAGCACGGCCCTATATCAACGGTGTTGCTGCGGTCGAGAGGGATGGCAAGGACCTCCGGCCTGAGCCGTACCATGCTTGACCCACGGCAATAAGGTGGGCTATGATGACCGGCGCCGCAGTCAACACCCTTACGGAAATGAACCACGGAGTTCTCGCATGAGCGATGTGAGGAAGGTGACCTTGGAGGAGTGGAGGGCCGAAGCCGAAAGGCTCTTCGGCAAGGATCCCATGAAGTGGAGATTCAAGTGCGTGAGCTGCGGACACGTGCAATGCGGGGAGGACTTCAAGGGGATCGTCGACAAACCGATGGATCACGTGTTCTACGACTGCATCGGACGTTACAAGGAAGGCGTGGGCTGCGACTGGACCCTCGGGGGCCTGCTCGGTATCCACAAGCTGGAGGTCGATCCCGGCGGCTCCCTCGACCCCATCCCCTCGTTCGAGTTCGCGGAGGAACAGGGTGCCTAGACCGAACACGATAATATTGGTGCGCCACGGGCAGTCGGTCGGCAACGTCGACAAGTCCGTCTACGAACACACCCCCGACTGGCAGGTGCCACTCACCGACAAGGGGTACGAGCAGGCCATGCGCGCCGGTGACAGGGTGGCGAAGGCCATGTCGGATATACGTTATGAGCCCTCGTGGCTCACACACCGTGATCCTGCCATTTTCTACACGAGCCCGTGGCTCCGGGCGAGACAGACCTGTCAGACGATTCGAAGCCACATTTCCGGCTTGGTTAGCGAATGCAGGGTGCTGGAGGACCCCCGTCTCCGGGAACAGGAGTGGGGCAACTACCAGGATCTCCCGTCCTTGAAGAGGGTGTGGAGGGAGCGGGACAAGTTCGGCAAGTTTTTCTATCGCATGCCGGACGGTGAGTCGGGCGCCGATGTGTACGACCGCGTTTCCACCTTCTTGGAGACATTGCACCGGGATTTCGGGAAGGTGGACTACCCCCGCAACTGCATAGTCGTCACGCACGGGCTGACCATGAGGGTGTTTCTCATGCGTTGGTTCCATTGGTCGGTGGAGGAGTACGACGCCCTCCGCAACCCGCCCAATGGCGGCATAGTCGTCATGCGGAAGGGTGGACTCGAAAGCTACTACCTGGAAACTAGGTTGAGGAAGCGCGCGCTTCCGTACGAGAAAAAGGGGTAGACATGGGACAGCTTGCATGGTGGGCAGGCACGCTCGTCTCCACCTGGCTGGTGCTGTACGTCATCGGGTACAGCCTGGACGCGTGGAGCACGACCAACGGGCCGCAGAAGTTCGCCTCTGTGGTAACGGCCATCTTCGGTGTGTTTTTTGCCCTGCTCACCCTCTTGACCGCCATCGAGGACTGCACGACGCAGTACTACACGGCCCGGACCGGAAGGCTCGTGGCGGTGAAGAACAAGGACGGCACGGAGGGCACCTTCATATTCGGCTCCGGCAGCTTCGGTCAGAGCACGAAGTACCGTGTGTACGTGGAGAACGGCGGCGAGGTGTTCCAGCGGGAGTTCGACGGCCGCAGCACAGGCATAGCCGAGGACGCGCAGCCGAACGACGCCTATGTGGAGACGAAATACTCCGTGAAACGGGAGGGGAACAGCTGGGCAAGGAGGTACATGAACCCCTGCTGCGGGCCCAGGCCGATTGAGGAGGGCAACACGCTTCATGTCCCGAAAGGCACCGTGATCCAGCAATTCAAGGTGGAATGACCCCGCGGCCGCGAAGGCCGTGCGGGTTGAGGCAGCATGGAACAGGAGACGCCTATGGCATCGACCGACGCAGTCCCGAAGGGGGCCTATCCGGACTTCCACAAGGGCATGATCGCCATGAGGTCGTGGCTGATAGGGAAGGGCTACAACCTCTCGCTGCGTGCCATGGCCCTCACCAGGAGGGTGCACACGGGCACCCGCAAGGACGGGGAGACGCCCGAGTTCCAGCACCAGATGGGCGTGACATACTACCTTCGCACCGTGCACACGCTGCTCATGCACCCCGACGAGACGATAGCCGCCGGATTCCTCCACGACTCCACGGAGGACGGCCTCATCCGCCAGGACGACGTGGACGAGTTCGGGAGCCTCCTGGTCAGCGGGGGCGTGCGGTTCCTCAACAAGCGCGGCCGCACGAACGACGAGTATTACGAGGCCCTGTCGGCGAACGAGATAGCCTCGATCGTCAAGGCGGCCGACAGGATGCACAACCACCAATCCATGGTGGGGGTGTTCTCGGAGGAGAAGCAGAGGCGCTACGTCGAGGAGACCACGGGCTACGTCCTTCCGATGCTGAAGCTGGCGCAGGAGGAGTGGCCAAGGCAGCACGACGCGTACGAGAACGCCAGGCACATATTGAAGTGCCAAGTGGATCTCGTCATGAGCATCAACGGGTGGGACAGATGACAAAGAGAAGATCGAAAATGGCGGAGATACCCATCCCGGCGGACGCGGAGGTCGAGAGATTCGTCGATGGCTGCGTCGCCTGGGGCATGAAGCTGGAGTCGCTGAACGAGCGCCTGCGCTGGCTGGCAGACAACGACTGGTGGCGCGACGACGCGAAGGCTGCGGGAGATCCCGACCGATACGACGGGGAGATCATCCGGACGCTATCGACCATGCTCGGCATCCACCTCGCGCTGGACATCATCAAAGGCAAGCGGGATCCCGAAACCCTGCGCAGGTACACATTCAAGCTGAGATACCCCAAGATCCCCAAGAAGATTCTCTATGAAAGGCTCGACGAGCTCTACATGGAGGCCCTCTGTGAGATACAAAACGAGGAGGATCGCAGGACCATAGGCCATCTTGGCCCCGCGAAGGCGAAGCGCCGCCGGAAGGGTCGCCGCGCCCGATGAGCCTCCGAGGGGATTTGACACGCAGCTTCAAGGCCGCCGACGGGTGCATGCAGGACTTCCCCCCGTGGGAGCAGGACGCGAAGGGGGCGCTGTGCGATCCGCACGACGACAGGCCGCCGGAGAGGCACGAAGTGGCCCTCGCCTTGGTGCTGCATTGGCTCCGGTCCCGGAAGAAGGACATAGCGTGGTGCATGGACATGGACTGCCGACCGGGGCCGTCCGGCCACATAAGGAAGGGGAAGGGCTGGTGGATGCCCGATCCGCACGAGGCGTGCCTCTGCCAGGTCACCATATCCAGGGGCGGCTATGACCGCGAGAAGGGGAAGACCGAGTGGAGCGTGAACCCGTTCGCGTGGTGGCACCACTGCAAGACCTACGAACACTGCCTGTTCCTTGTCAAGAACAAGAGGCTGCTGCGCTACCGCATGCCCCACGTGAACTTGGCGAACATCGCATCGGTGGTCGAGAACAAGGCGATCCCGGCGCTGGCCAACACGAGGGATCCCCTCGCCAAGTGCTTCCTGCTGGATTGGATGGACGGAAAGGTGGATGACGACATAGACACCAGATTGGGGGGTGGATCATGCTCGATATGAGGATAGAGGTTGCGAAGGCGAGAAGGAAGTGCCGGAGGTGCGGCGGATTCATACCAAAGCACCACACGGCCCTGGTGAGGTGGGAGCCGAAGACGCTCCCGGACCGCACTGTCATGGAGAAGGCCAACTACTGCTCCAAGTGCGGGCTTGAGATATTGGATGAGACCATCGCGTACATGAGATCCAACCTCGGCAGCCTCGCCGACCTGAGGGTGCGCTGCCAGATGGACTACGTGCCCGAGGACTATCGCCGTTCCATCCATTATATTCAAGGGGTCGGCAGCGACACGAGACACATCCTGAAGGGCCGGGGCACCGAGAAGACGCTATGCGGGAGGAGCATCACAGGGGGGTTCGACACGGGCTGGACATCGCCGTCGCAGATGGCGAACGGCCACGGGGTGTGCCTGTCGTGCAGGCGCCGATGGTCAGCCGGGCGAAAGGCGACATGACCCGGAGGGGCGGCGGCACCCAGACGGGCAATCCGGAGCGGGGGGTACATTGAAGACTATATACGGCGGTATACACATGAGCGCCGGGGTGGTCAAGTTCACGGACGAGTTCATCGACAGGCTCAGGCATCTGCGGATCCTGGTGCAGTCGCAGGCCGGGTTCATGATCGACGGCAAGGAGTGGTCGGAGAGCCTCTCCGTCGATGTGCACTACGGCGTCCGCGGCGGGCGAGGCCTCGCCAAATACATATCGGGCGACGAGCTCTCGGAGACATCGGTCCTCGTCAGAGTCACGGAGAGCGGCTGCTTCCCCTACAGTTACCACGAGGAGGGCCAGGACAGCGTCATGGGCGGCAACGCCCCGAGCCTCGAGGAGGCCCCCGACGTGTTCTTCTCGGAGGATTTGCTCGAGAGCGTAGCCTACCTGTCCAGCGGGGTGGAGATGATGTGCAGATACAACGAACTCGGGCCGCTGCTCGCAGAGATGCCGCCCGGGCACCGGCAACTGTTCGACGAGGCCGTGATGCGGGAGTTGGAGGGGGACTTCGACCATTACCGGGAGTCGTGGCTTCAATCCTTCGAAATCATCACACGGGTCGACATAGACAAGCTGCGCGACCCGCAGACGGGCTATGTCAGCGTGGGCTACGACCCCGCCGGGGCTCCGGACGACGTCCTGGCAAGGCTCAAGGCCGCATTCGACGCCGCTCGAGGCCATCGGGACTGGACGAAGGGGCAGGAGCTGTTCGCCCTCACATCCCTGCCGACGAGGGACTCCCTCGAGGACATGTGCAGGGTGCACGGGCTGAGGTTCAACCACTGCGCCCTCGGACTCACCCCGCTTGAGAAGGCCTCGTGGTGCAAGTCCCGGGGCGTCAAGGCCTTCGTCGACCTTGACGACGAGGTCGGGAGGGCATTGGAAGGGACGGGCACCAAATTCATCAGCATGCGCGCCAAGCCGGTGGCCCCGGACGGGCGCCCGCAGGAAGGATAGCACGCACATGGCGAACGCGACTGCGTATAAGAGGGGACGGGAGGCGGCCCAGGCGATAATCCATATGGTGAACGACCTCGTGCACCCGCGCGACCGGGAGCCGTTTATGGACGCCGTCCGCACGGAAGTGCGCGAATGGTTCAGCAGACGGAGGGAGGAGCCGGAAAAGGCGGGCGGCGCGCCCCCTGCGCAGGCTGACGCGAGCCTCCGCAGCATCAACGTGGCCCTGAAAAACGGCCCCCGGCGCCGCGGAAGGAATTCGGCCAGAAAAACTTGACGAAACCGGGCCTTGTAAAAAGTATATTAGGGGCATGGATGAAGAAGGTTCAGTGGAGGACGGATTCAAACGGAAAAACGTGGAAAACGTGCACACGATGTGGCAAAGAGAAGGATCTTGATGACTTCGGCTTCCATTCAAGCTGCACGCTTGGGAGAAATCCATGGTGTAGGGATTGCGTTCAAGGATACCATAGGGATCATGCCGACGCAATTTCACAGAAAGCCAAAGACAGACACAGACGATTGCAGAAATCCGAGGCCTATAGAGAGTCCAACAGTTCGAGGGCTCGAAAGCACTACCAAAAGAATCGGAGTCGAAAGCTCGCATATGCCTCCAGATATAGGAGCGAGCCTGAAAACAAGAGGTGTCAATCCGAGTACTACAGGAAATACCGTGAGGATCGATTCGATGACATTGCCGCCTATCAACGCTCCTATGGCAAACGCAACCGTAAGAAACTCAACGAATACGAGAAAAACAGGAAGGCATCTGATCCTGTTTTCAAATTGAGAAGGGTTGTAAGTTCGACCGTTTCTGGAAATCTGAAGAGAAGGGGTGAATCCAAGGGTGGGAGGACCTTCGAGAAGATTGGATATACCCCTCAAGACTTGAGGAAGCATCTTGAGGATCTGTTCACTCCCGAAATGTCTTGGTCCAACTACGGGTCGTATTGGTCAATCGATCATGTAGTTCCACAGAAAGAGTTCCCGTACAGGGATTTGGACGACCCTTTGTTTAAGGAATGTTGGAAGCTGTCCAATTTGAGGCCTTTACCAAATACGGACAACTTTCGAAAAGGAGCTAGGAAACATGGCTACGTTGAGGGCCAAGAAAGTCAAGAGTGCAACCGTCGGTGACTTCACGGAGACATTGAACTATCATGTGATGCACCAAGCCAATGTCGGTAAAAACTCGAATAAATTCTACTGCGTCGAGCTACAGAGATCCCCGTCCTCCGGCGCCTACCGCATATTTACCCATTACGGTCGACTTGGGATCACGGATGTCTTCGAGATTCGGGACGAACTAGGCGGCCGTCCCATAACCGACGAGGATTTCGCCAGAAAACAGTTCGAGGCCATTCACAAGAAGAAACTTCGCGGCAAGAGGGACAAGGAATCCGGCGAGATGCTGTCCTACGTCGACGTGGACGTGGTCAGCCCGTCGGTCGGAAGCGAAAACATCCGGGGGAAGGCGGAGAAGACCGTCACGGTCAAGACCGCAATCGACACCACCAGTTCCGACCCCCGGGTGTCCAAGCTCCTCGACCAGCTCGTGGACGAGAACGTGCACAACGTGACGTCGAAGACGAGCATCAAGTTCACCGCCAACGGGTTCGCCACGGAGCTCGGGCCGGTCACCCCGCAGCACGTGGCCAAGGCCAGGGTCGCGCTCGACGTGGTCAACTCCTTCATAGGCCGCGACGGCGCCGACGGGGACAACCCCGACGTCCAGAGGGCCAACAGCGAGTACTTCTCGCTGATACCCAAGCCCTTCAGCCGGAAGATAACCGCCGACGACATGATCCTGGACTCGAACGCCGTGCTCGCCGAGTACGATGTGCTCGACCAGCTCGCGACCGGCGTCCAGATGGGGTCAGCCATGAGCGGAAACACCAACCAGAGGCTGACCGCCTTGGGCACGGAGGTGTCGTGGCTCCCCGACGAGAACGAGGTCAAGCGCATCAAGAGGTACATCCGCAACAGCCGGGCGTCCAACCACAGCGGCGACATCCGCCGCTACGAGCCGGTGGCCATCTACGCCGTACGGATACCGGAGGAGCGCGCCAGGTACGAGCGCGCCGCGAAGAAGTACGGGAACACGCAGGAGGTGTTCCACGGATCGGCGAACTGCAACCTCCTGAGCATACTCAAGGGCGGCCTGATCGTCCCCCCGAGCACCGCCGGCCACGTGACCGGGCGCATGTTCGGGAACGGCCTATACGGGGCCATCAACTCTACCAAGTCGCTCAACTACAGCGTGGGCTACTGGGGCGCCAAAAGGAGCAGCTACCGGAACGCCTTCCTGTTCCTGGCCGACTTCGCCATGGGCCGAACCGAGAAAGTCTACCACTCGCAGGGGCGCGGGGCGAGCCGCGGCTACGACAGCATATGGGCCAAGAAGGGCCAGTCCCTGTACAACGACGAACTGATCGTGTTCAACCTGGCGCAGTGCACCTTGAAGTTCCTCGTGGAATTGAGAATAGGGCGATGATGATACTTGCCATCATCTTCATGGCCATTTTCCTGGCGGTCGTCATCACGATGCTGTTATGGGGGTTCAAGCCCGATGCGATAGTCCTCACGGCCTTCTTCTCCGCGGTTCTTATCACCGGCGCCGTGGGGGTTGCAGGGACGCGGATAGGTATGCACAACAGGTATCCCATGGACGTGATAGTCACGCACCCCTTCGACTCCGTGTCGGCCGACCTGTCGGTGGGGTACGGCAGCGACGGCAACGCCATGTCCATACCAGCAGGGGCCCGGGGGTTGTGCTCCGACACCTGCAGGCTCGTCATACTCAGCAAGTGCCTGTTTTGGAGGCGTGGGTGGTGGTCGGGCATCGACCTGAACCAGATCTCCCAAAGCCACCCCGAGAGGGTGGAGGTAAGGACGCTCCTGTACACGAATAGGGGATCCCCGTGCCAGCGGTAGAATGCCTCAACTGCGGCGGCCTGACCAACACCGCCTTCGCGGATTGGCTGAACTGCAAGAAGAACAAAGGCGCGTCCCCGTGGCCCAAGTACGCCAACAGGTGCTACCAGAAGTGGGTGGACGGCGAGTGGGTGCCGGGGTGCGCCGCAGACGAGATGGCGCCCGAGCAGGCCACCCTCGCGCGGAAACTGAACGAGAAAAGCAGGCGAGAGAAGAGGGGCCGTAAATGAGCAGCTATTGGGTTTCGTGGTGGACCGGCCCGTCGGAGGGGGGTTTCGAACTGAACTCCCCGTGGTGGGTGTCCGGGTCGAGGGGGGTCGACGAGGACTCGATGGATTCCGTCTGCGCCGCGGTCAGGGCAGACAGCGAGAAGGACGCCAAGGGGGTCATATACGGCTGCTATGACAAGAGGCCCGCCCACCTTGATTTCAGGTTCGTCAACCAAAGGGACGATGGATGGTCGCCGTTCTGCGACAGGTTTCCGAAAGCCGGCTGGATGGAGTGGTAGCCGCCGTGTTCTCCGGGCCACCACCCAGGCGGCGCGGGCGGCCCCCCGAGGGTTCCGAGAACGGGATCCGCTGGGCACCGCCGCCCATCACCAAGGAACAGCGTGGGGGCAGGGTTCTGGACGGGTACTTCTCCGACCTCCAGCGGTACACGCCGCTCACCCAGGACCAGGAGAGGGAGCTTTTCCTGCGGTACCGCGACGGCGACCTTGGCGCCCGGCGAAAGATCCTGCTGCACAATCTCCGCTTCGTCGTCCGGGTGGCGAAGCAGTACACCTCCTCCGGGTTGCCGCTCCCCGACTTGATATCTGAGGGGAACCACGGCCTCGTGATGGCGGTGGAGAGGTTCGATGTCAACAAGAACTTCAAGTTCATATCATACGCCGTGTGGTGGATCCGGCAGTCGATCCTGCGGGCCATATCCATGCAGTCCAGGCAACTGAAGCTGCCCCTGAACCAGACCCAGAAGATCGTTGCCATATCCAAGGCCACCGAGAGGCTCCAGCAGGCGAGGAAAAGGCAGCCGTCGGTCGAGGAGATCGCCGAGGAGGCCGGGCTCAAGCTCGCGGAGGTCCTCAGCATGGTCGCTGTCATGACGCCGCACGCGAGGATGGACGGCCCCGTGGGGCGCGGCAAATCGTCGTTCTCTGACACCGTGCCGGACAGGGAGGAGAGCGCCCTGGACAGGCTGGAGGGAGAGGATGTCTCCGCGGAGCTGACGGCCGCGCTGTCCGTGCTAAGCGGTAAGGAGAAGACGGCCGTCCTGGAGTATTTTGGCTTCAACAACGAGTTCGAGTCCACCCTGCAGGAAATCGGCGACCGGATGGGGGTGAGCCGGGAGCGCGTCCGTCAGCTGCGGGATAAAGGGTTGAGGAAGATACGCGAGCACATGACGGGCGCGGGCGGGAAAGGAGAGCGGCATGGCCGCGGGAAAAAAGGCCGCAAGGGAAAGAAAGCCCAAGAGGGCGAAGCCGAAGGGTAGGTGCCTGGTCGAGGGGTGCCGTAGGACCGCCATCGAGCGGGGGTTCTGCGCCAGCCACGTCTCCGGGCTCCGCAGCGGCCTGTACGACGCGTCGGGGAGGCAGATCCGGCCCAAATACGCGGAGCCGCCGTTCAACCGGGCGCTGCGCAAGACCATCAAGCTGACGGAGGTCGCGGGGCTGAACGCCGAGGAGATCCGGGGGAGGATCCGGGCGGGCGACGAGGCCTTGAGGGATTTGGTGAACAGGTGCATGCTCGACATCAACGAGGGCACGTCAGCCAGCAGGGCCTCGTTGACCGAGGGGAAGTTCGTGTTCGGTAACATACACCGCATCCGGCCGTCCATGCTCCAAAAGCTGGTGGGGGACGACCCCAAGAAGAGGGTGAGGAGGCTCGCGGAGGCGGACAAGGCGCGCATCGCCTGGCATCTCGTCAGGGGTGCTTCGTCCAAGAGGATATTGGAGGTCATGCCGTGGTACACGAAGAGGCAGGTGGCATCCGTGGTGGCGGAGGTGCGCAGCGGCGCGCTCCCGGTGCCGCGGCACCTCGCGGGGAACAGACCGAGCCGGCGACCAAGTCGGTGACAGCCCTGTACAGGGGTTGGCTCAGGGTACTCGGTAGGGAGCCGAGGGCCGTGTACGTCAAAGACTGCGAGGGGGATTTCGCCGCCCTGGGGGAGATCAAGGGCATCGCGCGGTCGCGCGGGTACGCGGTCGGACCGCTGGACATAGGCGGACCGGACGGCGCCGCGTTCCCGGCGGCCCTTTTCAAGGGATCCGGGCGCATCGGCAAATGGAGGTCGCTCGACGGCGGGGCGAGGGGAAGAATGTCCGGCATCATCGTGGCGGACAGCTTCCAGCGGGGGCCGGTCGCGATGGTGGAGTTTCAAGGAGGCGGGGATGGATGAGGGGCAGGACAGGCACGCCTTGATGGGCGGGCATTTCGAGAGGAACGGGATCTACGAGGGATACCACGATCTGTGCATGAAACTCGACACGGTGCCCGTGTCGAGGGACGCCCTCATCGACGTGTACCTGGACATACTCGAAAAGCGCGACGAGCTCTACGAGCAGGCATCGTCGGAAGTGGAGAACGACAAGAGGAAGCTATTGGAGGACCTCGAGGAGGAAGGCGCCCCGGTGGAGGAACTCGTGATGGTGAACGCCCTCCCCCCGTCCATGACCATAACGGTAAACGAACTCAAGGCCGGCATCATATGTCTGTATGTGGTGTTCCCGAAGGGTCCATCGAAGCCTTATGTCATCCCGGCCTACGTGGAGAGCGGAAACGACAGGGCGACCTTCCTGTAGAGCCGCGGCACAATTATTGAATGCGCGACGGACGAGTTGCGCGAAAGGAGAGTGGGCATGACGTTCTCAACAGAGGTCCAGGATGTCGTGAAGCGGTTCGTGGGGATGGGGGCGAAGTTCACCAGCGTGGATGTCGCCAACGAGGTCAAGAGATCGGGAGTCTGGCGCCGCAACTCCGACGTGGCCGCGGAGCTGCGCAGGATGTTCAAGGCTGGCGAGTGCGGCCTCTCCTCCTACGAGATGTCCGCGATAAACGTGCTCAGCGGGTCGAAAAGGGCAATTCTGTACCACCTGTCAGGCTCCGACCCCGATGACTACCAGGACCGCGACCAGCGCGCCCTGAAGCCGTCGGACGTGAATGCCGCGCCGAAGGCGGCGACGGCCCCGAAGGCCCGGCCGACCGCGAAGGCGGCGTCGAAGCCCGTGATACTCAAGAGGGTCAAGAGGGACATGACGACCCAGGCCTCGGACGCGACGGACATAGCGGCGGCCCTGGACGCGAACATCGTCATGTCGCGGGTGGTTCGCTCGAAGGAGCGGATCAAGATCGCGGCCCCCATGGTCCGCAGGCTCGGCTGGCAGCCGGGGCAGCAGGCGGACATGAGCCGCATCAAGACCCACAAGGCCGTCAAGTGCGGGGTGATCGTGTCCCGGGAGTGCCGGGTGAGCATACCGCGAAAGGCGGTGAAGTGGGGGGACAAGCCGGTCAAGGTCATGCTGACCGACACCAACGAGATTGTCTTCGCCAAGGCCAGGTAGCGGTGCTGGGGAGGGTCACGGACGGTTTCGACGGGGGGCTGGACACCCAAGCCAAGCTATGGCTGGCGGTGAACGGGGTTTCCCTGCCGCGGCCGCTGTATTACGCGCGGCTCGGCGTGAGGCAGAAGGTGGAGTTCCTCACGGGCCCGCTACGTCGGATGAGAAACCACCCTTCCCGGCGGGACGAGAAAAGGGGACAAAACAGAGGTGACAAGATAGTATATTAGAATTGTCTATTCCGTACTTATGGGGGCAGCATACTTATGAACCTCTTCCACGTCGTCGGCGACGCCACATCGCCGGTCAAGAACCCCGCCGTCATAGCCCACGTGTGCAACACCACGGGCAAGTGGGGCAAGGGTTTCGTGCTGCCCCTCGGGAGAAAATTCCCACAGGCCAAAGGCGACTTCCTCTCGAAGCCGTCCAGAGCCATCAACGAGGTCTCCATCGTCGATTGCGGCAACGGCGTCCACGTGGCGAACATGGTGGCGCAAGTCGGCACGCGACCGCGCCGCGGGCAGATACCCCTCCGGTACAGCGCCCTTCATGTGTGCCTGGACACCGTCCAGAAGTTCGCGGAGACCAACGGCGCCACCGTGCACATGCCGCGCATCGGCGCCGGACTCGCGGGTGGAGACTGGAACGTCATCAAGTCTGTCATCACCGCCACCATGAAGGTGGACACATACGTCTACACACTGGAATCCGAGAGGGAGGACTGGCCCGAGACCAAGAGCGTCGACGTGGCCGGCATCCTCGACGGGGCTGATTCCGACGAATGAGGCACTAGAAAGGACGGGACCGATGGGGAAGAAGGTATGCTTGTTGGTGGTCGACCCGCAGTACGATTTCTGCGACCCGAACGGCAAGTTGAGCGTTTCCGGGGCTGACAAGGACATGGAGCGCCTGTCGAAGCTGGTCACCAGGGCCAAGGGCGACATCGAGGAGATTGTCGTCACGCTGGACTCCCACCGCACGCTCCACATAGCCCACCCCATATGGTGGAAGGACGCGGACGGCGGCCACCCGGCCCCCTTCACGCTGATCAACGAGGAGGATGTCGTCGGCGACGACCCGAAGTGGCGCGCCACGAACCCCGCCTACCAGAAGCGGTCGGTCGAGTACGTGAAGAGCCTCAAGGCGAACGGGCGCTACGTCCTGTGCATCTGGCCGCCGCACTGCCTGATAGGCAGCGGGGGATACCAGGTCCTCCCGGTGCTGTTCGACGCCCTGTGCGACTGGGAGCAGCAGTTCGCGGCCGTGAACTACGTGACGAAGGGCAGCAACATCTTCACGGAGCACTACAGCGCCGTCCAGGCGGACGTATTCGACCCCGAGGACCCGGGCACCGGGCTGAACACCGACTTGATCAGGACCCTGCAGGACATGGATGTCATCGCCATCGCCGGGGAGGCCAGCAGCCATTGCGTCGCCAGCACGGTGAGGGACATCGCCGACAACTTCGGGGAGGACAACGTCCGCAAGTTCCTGTACCTCGAGGACGCCTGCTCGCCGGTCACGGGGTTCGAGGGGCTGGAGAAGGCGTTCCTGGACGACATGACCAAGCGCGGCATGCAGGTCGGCACCACGGACAAGTTCCTCACGTGAGGGGGCTATGAAACTAACGCCGGACATGCTCGGCAATCTCAAGGCCGCCTGCGCGAAGGGGTTGATCGTCCCGCGCACGGAGAACAACAAATATCTCGACGTGTCCTACAAGGGGGCCGGGGGCTTGGTATCCGAGAAATGGAACGTCAAGGTGTATTCGAGCGGATCGGTGGTGACCACGGACTCGGTGACCCTGCAGAACCTCTGCGACGGTTCGATATCGCCCCCGGACGACCGATTGAGGGTTATCCAGATAGACGACTCCGGATGGGGGTTCCCGCTCTGCGGCGTCATGGTCGGGGTCTCCGACGGGGAGCGGATGATGACTGCCGTCGTGGACGTGAAGTGGTTCAGGGAGCCCTTGTTCGGGACGAAGGGGTATCTGCAGGAGTACTCGCGCCTGGGCAGGGAGGTCATGTGGCACCACTTCTCGGCGACCCCCGACCTCTTTCGCGTGGAGATATGCACCGGGTACGTCAACAGCCGGCTCAAGTCGGATCTGCGCAAGGAGGGGTACGACGTGCGGGTGGGGGAGATAAAGGGGTTCCTGCAGGACAGGCTCGAGAGGAACTTCAAGGACTACGTCAAACGCACCCTCGGGGCCAACATGGCGTACGACCCGAAGGAGATGGCCGGCGACAAGAGGGCGCTGGCGAGGAAGTTCGAGGCGGTCATGAGGTGGGGGCTTCAATACCGGCCCGACATGCTCAAGAACGGGTGGGGGTCGATCCAGAAGCTGAGATCGGAGGCGGCGTGACATCATCACCGGGCCGCGAACCGAGTTTACAATCCGTCGATAAGACGGCTAATATCCGCCTAAAAGGAGGCAGGAATGCCGAAGCTGCTTGACAAGAACCCGATGGACACGCACAAGACGATGCACAGCTTCCAGTACTCGGCCGTGGACGTCAACTCCCTCGGGGCCTCGGAGTACACCATCGTCGGCATCTCCCAGGACACCTCGGGGTCGGTGTCGCCCTTCAAGAAGGACATGGAGGACGCACTCAAAAAGATCGTTGACGCCTGCCGCAAGTCGCCCCGCTCCGAGAACCTCCTGCTGCGCCTGTCGGAGTTCAACGACAACGTCGGCGAACTGCACGGCTTCCGGGAGCTGCGCAACATCGACCCGACGGAGTACGACGACCTTCTCGAGCCGCGCGGCATGACGGCCCTGTATGACGCCACCGTGGACGGCGCCGAGGCCATCGAGAGGTACGGAAAGACCCTCACGGACATGGAGTACGCCTGCAACGGCATCATGTTCGTGGTGACGGACGGCGGCGAGAACCACTCGAACGTGGTCAAGAGCGCCAAGACGGTCAAGGACTGCGTGTCACGAGTCGTCCGCGACGAGGCCTTGGAGTCCTTCCGCGTCGTGCTGCTCGGCGTCGGCGACGACCCGGTGGCCAAGCAGGACATCGACGACTTCCGGAAGGAGGCCGGCATCGATCAATACGTTCACATAGGCGAGGCGACACCGTCCAAGCTGGCGAAGCTGGCTGACTTCATCAGCCGCAGCATCAGTTCGACGTCGCAGGCGCTCGGGACGGGGCAGCCATCGCAGCCGCTGACCTTCTGAGAGGGGGCCCCCAATGCCCGTAAACCCGGACAATATGACGTGGACGTGCGACGTCTGCGGGGATGTCAGGCCGGACAGGTGCATCAGCGTGCACACGGTCGACATATCGGCCGATCTGGGGGTCCCGGAGGGTAGCGCGAAAAGGAATTTCAAGTACTGCAACGACAGACGGGAATGTATCGAGGGCGTCAAGAGGAAGAGGGGCGTCTGATTCAAGGGGAGAGGTGGTCAATGGCGAGAAGAACCGTCGAGTTTTACTGCACAGTGTGCCACACTTACTTCGACATACGGCTCAACATGGATCTGAACGGGAACTACAGGATACATTGCCCGATGCCAGGCTGCGGGCACGTGCACTACAGGGCGGTGAGGGACGGCGAGATCACCGGCGATAGGTTTCCCGTGAACGACAGCGAACTCCTAATCGAGGACATCATGCCCATGAAGTCGTCCTGCAGGAAGGGCAGCACGGAAACGGAGTTGGACAGCGAGGTCAGCCCGAAGGCCGAAGGGTTTCTGCGCAGGATGTGGAAGGATATGGTTGATGCCTGACGAACCCCGGGAGGCCATCCGGTTCGACATGCACGCCTTGGGCCTCAAGGAGAGGCACCTGGTGGTCGGCGACATAGATGATCTGCCGGACCTCGTGGGGGTGCGCGCCATGGTGTCCAAGAAGAGGCTGCAGGAGCGCGACCTTTTGAAGTGTGTCTGGTTCGACCTCTGGAAGGGGGATCACGGCGGTGTCCCGGAGAAGTACGACCCGAGCGGCCGCCAGGTGCCGGACAACCAGCTGCACGCCATGCTCCTGGCGACTCTGTGCCTGCGCAAGGAGCTGGAGGCGGAATTGGACAGGCGCGCGGAGTTCCGCGCCAGGGTGAACAAGGAAATCGAGGGCCTCACGGGCTCGGACGGGGCGTAGGATGGAAGAGACTACATGGACGGGATCGACCGCGGGCGAGCCGCTCGTGGTGAGGATGGGGGAGGACGGCCTCTGCACGTGCACCTGCGCCGACCGATGCCCCGCCGGCAAGAGCGGGATGTCCAGCCGATGCACCAGGGAGCAGGTGGAGGCGGCCGGAGGAAGGGCCGTCGCGCCCGACAGCCCGGACGGTATCCTCATGAGGTACTTCGACGTCGGATCCTGCACGGGGTCCTACCTCGAGGCGCTGCGCGCCATGAAGCGGGCCGAGGAGGGGGACTGGCGCTGGAACCCGAAGCTGAGGGGCAGCGGAATCATCGAGTGCATCCCGCAGTCCGGGCCGTGCCCCATGGGGTGCGAGGATTGCTTCTTCCAGAACGGCCGCAGCTACCTCGAGCCGCTTTCGGAGAACCTGCCGCACGTGCCGACGACGGAGATGGCGGACGGCCGCATCGTGCGGATGAACGACGGCAACGACTCCAACGTGCAGCGAGACCTGGTCGAGAGGGTGGCGCAGCAGTACACCGACTTCTTCTTCAACACGAGCATACCGCACGACCTGGGGAGGTTCCCCGGACCCGTGGTGCTGACCGTGAACCCCGCGAAGATGACGGACACGGACTTCCACAAGCTGGACAAGGCGCTGCCCAACCTCATGTACGTGAGGGTGAGGGTCAACACGTGGAACCTGCACACGGTGGTCCGCCCGGCCGTGGAACATTACACGGGACTCGGCGTGCCGGTCGTGCTCACCTATATGGCTTATTACACGTCGATCATCCCGGAGGAACACCGCGGCGCGTACGAGTGGAAGAAGCGCACCACCAACCCATATTGGGTTATCACGCAAGAGTGGGCGGACTTCATAGAGAGTATGTTCAAGGACAACACGTTGGTCTACTCATGCGGCCGCCGCGGCCAATACGCATGCTTCCTGTGCGGCAACTGTCTGCGGGAGTACCATGCGGCGAAGGAGCGGATAAGGCTCGCGCGGGAGACTAGAAAGGAGAAGGGGTGATGGCGAGCAAGAAGAGGAGCAATATCATACCCTTTGTGCCCGGGGGCGCGCCACCGACCGACGCGCCACCGACCGACGCGGACCCGGCCGAGGGCAATCTCGTCGAGAGCGGCACAATCGGAGACGGCGGGTCGCTGCATTGGGAGGTGTTCGCCTGCGGCACGATCCACATCGACGACGGGCCCTTGAGCTTCCGCAAGGACTGCGACCTGTTCGAGGAGGCCTTGAACAACGTGCCGGACGACTTGTCGGAGGGCGACGAGTACGTCATCGAGGGGTCGGGGGACAACGACGACCTTGTCGTCATGTGCATGCAGGGGAAATACAGGTTGTCGGTCCGCAAGCGCGGGCTCGGCATCATATCGAAACTCCGCGAGGTCATCAGCAAGGCCCGCGGGCACAAGGCGGGAAACACCAAGAAGCCCAAGACGGGCAGGGGGTAGTCCATGAGCTCGCAGAACGAACTCGTCATGAACCAGCGATGCTGCTGGGACAGCAGGAAGCGCAAGCAGGTGGAGGAGGCCAAGCAGTGGTTCGTGGCCTTCAAGCGCAAGGGCGTCGTCATCCAGGACAAGGACGGCAAGCCCGTGCAGTACTTCAGGCCCCACTACGAGGAATTGGTGGCCATCGCCGGCACCGACGAACTCAAGGGCAAGCGTCTGCTCAAGATCCTGAACGACAGGGGCGACGAGCGCGTCGTGTGGGACTCCAACAACGGGCGCCAAGCCATGGAGGCCAAAGAGAAGTTCCGCGACTTGGTCGGCAAGGGGTACTCCGCCTACAGCGTCGATGCCCGCGGCCGGAAGAACCGCCGCATCAAGGAGTTCGACGTAGAGGCCGAGGAGATCCTCATGGTGCCCCCGACCGCCAAGGGCTGACCGTGAGGGTCAAGTACCGGGGACACGAACTGACCGCCGAGCGGGACACGACGCTGGCCGGGTGGGACGCGGTGTTCATCACCATCGTGCGCCTGTCCGACTTCCACGTCATCGAGGACACCCCGTACTACGGCGACGAGACGATACGCGACATCATCAAGTCGATGAAGGTGCGCGTCGACGCGGAACTGAAAGAGGAACAGAAGGGAGACGCAGATGGGCGGGACAAACGAGAAGAGGATAGTGGGGCTTCGGGCGCACGTCAGCGGGCGCGAGGTGCACCTCCACGATGACTCGTCGGGGCGAAAGTTCCGGACGAGCAAGAGGGCCCTGCAGCGGGACTTGGAGGGCTTCCAGAGCGACACGCGCCGCTCCGACGGCGTCAGGCTCGTAGGCGGGGCGAGTGGGTCCGACCCGCTGCTTCTTGGGAAGGCCGGCTCCAGGACATTCGTGTCCGTGGTAAGCCCGGGATCGGCCGTGGCGGAACTGAAGCGCTGGGTCGACGGCTGTTGACCTCCCAAGCGGCAGTCGGAAGTCCGGGGAGGGCGCCGGTCGAGCCGGCGGCCCCGGAGGGGCGCCCCATCGAGCGCGTCCAGCGTGAGGCGGGTTCGCCCCTCGACGCGTTCCTGCACGAACCCAACGCCGTGGAGGAACGCGGCATGCCGTCCGGCCAAGTTGACAGGAACCGCAACCACTACCCGGGCGACAGGGCGGTCAACATCTTCACGCTCGGCAACATGGGCGAGGAGGCGACGCGGAGGTTCGTGAGGCTGCGGAGCCGCACGAGGCGCGTCGTCCGGGGTTCCGTCCCGCTGCCCAAGGAGTGGTACCCGCGCTACAGGGCCAGCGCGAAGTTCACAAGTCCGATTTTGGGCGCCAACGAACTCAAGGCGTTCGCCATCGACGGGGCGTGCAGGCTAATGCGGGACGCGCAGCAGACGCAGGGTTCTCCGTGGATGGAACTCCTCCAGGCGACCCGGCGCAGGGAGTGCCCCGACATCCCCGCCCCGTTGCCGATCCCCATAGACGGGGTGCGGGACGCACGGATGGAGCCGGATATCTACCGGGGCTATCAAGAGTTTCGGTGCGTCATGCACTCCCCCTCCATCCAGGATTTCAACGAGCGGCGCGCCGCGTACGTCTCCGAGGTGTCCGTGGGGATCCCGATGCCCATCGGGTACGAAGCCCCCATGCATGCCAGCTTCAGCCTGCTCGTGTTCGTGGACGACTTCGAAATCGACTTCCAGACGGAACCCTTGATGGCCGCGCGCATCGTCCGCAACGTGCGCAACGTGCGCATCCCCCAGGATCCCAGGAGGTCTTTCTCTTGGCGACCGTCCTCGGAAACGGAAATGGAGGCCTTGGAGTCGCTGCGCGAGATGATAAGCGAGGAGGAGTTCCGCAGATATTTGAAGCGCGGGTTCATAAGCGTCAAGGGGGGCAGCGGCAGGGACTACCAGATATTCCGCGACAGGTGGCACGCGAAGGTGCGCGTGAAGGGCAAGGTCGTGGCGGAGATATGCTCCCGTATCAGGGACAACCGGGTGCCCATGACGGACAACGTGATAGCGTTCAAGACAATGATCGAGGCGGACGAGGCCGAGTTCGAGAGGGCCGGCAACGTCTACCGCATGACTGCGTGAGGGAGGCCGATATGGCTTTGGCGACCATAACCAAGGGCAACGAGTGGAAGGTCCACCTCGATGACCCGACCTCCACGTTCAAGAAGCCGATCAAAACGGCGACGACCGGCAACACATACGTCCCGACCATGGTCATGGCCACGGGCACGGCCACGGGCACGGAAACCGCGACCTCGACGGCTTTCACAGGCACCGGGGATCTGAATGACCTCGAGGGTGTTCTCGCCGAAAGATACCTCTATCAGAGTATGGACAGCAAGACGGTTAAGAGCATCACCAACGACATCCAGAACTACATCGGCGGCCTGTATCAAGGTGTCCGTTTACGCAATAACGTCTGTTTCGACACGGGTACGGACTGCGCGCTCCGGATCAACATCGAAAACAACTCCACCAATGTGAATTGGTACAACATCGGCAACGGCAACGACTACTTCACGTGGAATGCCATGATCGAAGATTTTTACCCGCAAGCAACCCCTCTCGGGCGCATTCGGAGGCAGTTGTCGCCAGCGATCCATGTGCGCGGCGCGACGCCGACGGTCGACAGCCCCGAGGAGGCCGTCGCCCAGGAGGCCCTGCGGGAGGTCGTCACGGAGGCCGAGTTCAGGAAGTACCTCCGCTACGGGTTCGTGCTGGTCGAGGGGAGGAGCGGGGCGACGTACCAAGTGTTCCGCAACCGGCACCACGTGAGGGTGTGGGTCGGCGGCAAGCTGGTCGAGGAGATATGCGTGTACCTCAGCTCGGCGTACGGGAGCAAGCCGCCGCCGACCGACAAGGTGGTCGCCTTCAAGGCCATGATAGAGGCGGACGAGGAGGCCTTCAAGAACATGGGCAACAGATACCGCAACCTGGGGGTGGCGGCATGACGGAAAGGGACGTGAAATTCCCCGGCATCGCGGATCGCAACCACCTCGTCCTGGAGGGGTGCCGCGGATGCACGCTGGAACAGACCGGCGAGTGCCTCATAGAGCCGGGGACAATCTTGTCCACCGAGGACGGAGCGCGGTCCCGGACGGTCAGTGCCCACGACAAGTCCGTGACCATAACGGGTCCGTCCGGCGACACGCTCAAGTTCCGGGTCATCGAACACGAGGGGTGCACAGCGGCGCAGGATATGGGTGCCCTCCGACGAGCGCACCCTCACCTGAGAGGGGTGCACGCGGTGACGTCCCCGCGCCCCCTCCGCCTTCCCGGGGCGGAAATGCCGCCGATGTTCACGGTGGACATGGACGCCGTCTTCATGGAGGTGCCGTTCGAGATGATCCTTCCGAACGGCTACTCCTTCGCGGGGGCGGCGTTCTCCGGTATATACGTCCACGTGAAGAGCCGCGCCGCCCCGGTCGGGCATGTGACCGGGAGCGAGGTCTTCGCGTTGGAGAGCCTGCGCGAGATGCTCACCGAGCGGGAGTACAGGAAGTACCTCGTGTACGGCTTCATACTCGTCGCCGCCCCGAGCGGGAGGGTGTACCAAGTGCACCGCAACCGCCACTACATCTCCGTGCGGGACAACGGCGTCGAGGTGGAGAAGATCTGCGTGTACATACCGGACATGTCGATCCCGCCGACCGACAAGCTGGTGGCCTTCAAGACGATGATCGAGACGGACGAGGAGAGGTTCAAGGCATTGGGCAACGTCTATAAGATGGGGACTGCGGCGTGAGCGGGTGCGCGGTGATATGGTGCAGCAACAACTGCGCGGGCCAATGCCTCATCGACCCGTGCGACGAAACGGTGTATCACGACGAGATCCGGTGCTGCCCCATGTGCGACGTCTTCTTGAAGGAGGGGCTCGTCCTGGACATACCGGAGGAGGCCGGCGCGGACATAGGCGACTTCGTGGAGGACTGCGGCCTCGAGTACGCAGTCGACGACCCGAGGGCGAAGACGCTCGTGTTGAGGAAGATGGGCGACAGTCCGGGCGACTGGGTCGCCATACGCGCCAGGCCAGAGGACGCGGACAGGCTGAGGGTGTTCCCGCACGTCGACGGGTACTTGGCCTGCGAGCATGTGCTGCCCGGGCAGCAGGAACTGGAATTGGGGGTGTGAATATGGAGATGTCTCCCGATTTTTCGATAGTCGCCGACGGGTTCGCGCAGATTGAGAAAAGGGACGTCCGCGTCGGCAGGGTGGACATTCCGGATGCCGACTTCGCGAGGATGAGGGCCTTCAAGGATTTTCCCTTCTTGATAGATGACAACAGTCCGTTGTCGGGGGGAGCGCGGGTGAGGTTGGGTTACGGCACCCGCCACACAGGGACCCTTTGGGGGGCCGACCTGTACACCGGGTCGAAGCGCATGGTGGTCTACCCCGAGGGGTGGCCCGATGTGAAGTGGCAAAACATCAGCGGATCCGTGGTGAAGCCTTGCGTCGTTTCCGAACTCGGCTTCCACGACCTTGACGGCTTCTGCGGGGTGGGCCTCACGATAGTCGTGAAGTCCCACTGCAAGCCGTTCCGCGCGGAGAGCAGGGCTGAGCAGGTCGCCTTGGAGACGCTGAGGGAGGCGGTCACGGAGGAGGAGTTCCGGGGCTACCTCCGCACCGGGTTCCTGTGCGTGAGGGGCGCGTCCGGCGACATCTACCAGATTCCCAGGGGAATAAACGGCTACGGGCACGTGAAGGTGTGGCGCAACGGCGTCATGGTCGAGGAGGTGTGCTCTGTCATACGCGACAGATCCGTGCCGCCCACCGACAGGGTGCTGGCCTTCAAGGCCATCATAGAGGCGGACGAACAGGAGTTCCGGTCCATCGGCAACGTGTTCAACATGGCCCATCTGGCCGCTTGAGTAGGAAGCATGAGAAACAAAATAGAAAACGGATTTTTGTGGATGGGCGAAGGTGCTGTACGACTGTCGGCTATTACTTCGTTCCATCGTACACTTCCCCCGAGTAACGGGATCGATCAACGGACTGTACATTTCAAGAATTGGCTTGAGGTGAATTCCTGGGGGAAAACATGGATCCTCGATGAGAGTGAAGGGGTGTCTTTTGAGCAGCTGAGTTCCACTATAAAAGAGCAAACATAACTTCAATATTGGCAAGGTGAACCAAAGTACGTCAGTGAGATTGCCACGGAGAATGAAGAGTGCACGCTGACCACCACTACGAGATAGGTTCCTCCCACACGGCCTGTGAGGACTACGCAGTGAGCGGGACGCAGGGCGGCCTCTCGTACGCCCTCCTCGCCGACGGCTGCTCCTCCTCCAAGGACAGCGACGTGGGTGCCCGCGTCCTTTGCCACGTCGCCAAGAACGCTATGCTGTACCTCCATCGGCAGGGCAGGCTCAAAGAAGAGCGCTACGTGTCCGACCTGCTCCCGTCCGTGCTCCGGGAGATGGTGGTCATGAAAGCCATCGAGATCCGCGCCTCCCTCGGCCTCCCGCACGAGGCGTTCGACGCCACGCTCCTGGCGGCCTTCTGCTGCGAGGGGTTCCGCGGAGACCCTGCATGGGGGTTCATCGGGTTCGGGGACGGCGCGGCCGTGATCCGCTACCCCGACGGGGGCAGCCGGGTGTTCCGCGCCGAGTACGAGTCCGGGGCGCCGTACTACCTCTCCTACGGCATGTCGAAGGAGAGGGACGACGCGTACAGGCGGTCCTATGACCGGTCGAGGATCAGCACGGTGATAGACTTCAACCCGGACGGCAGCAGAAAGCGCCTCAAGACTGCCAAGTGGGAGCCGTTCACGGACTACACCTTCTTCATGTCCCACGACATCGTCATCGAACCCCCGATCCAGATCGTGCTGTTCAGCGACGGGGTGGACAGCTACGAGCACTTCGACGAGGTTGGCGCCCGCACCCACAGGGACTGCATCGACGTAATCGATGAGGCCATGTTGTACAAGAGCGTGTCCGGCGAGTTCGTCAAGCGGCGCATGAGGGCCATGGGGAAGTCAATGGCCGCGCGCGGGTACAGGCACTACGACGACGTGTCGTGCGCCGCCGTGCACATCGGGAAAGGGGATTAGCATGCCGAGGACAAAACCGACCGGATCGGCAACCGTTGCGGAGAAGGCGGTCGCGAAGATGATGAAGGCGGCCGCGCCCTTGATCGCCGAGGCCGACCTGCGCCGCGCCGTGGAAGACTTGATCGGGGAGGGGGGACGATGGCCAATAGGATACCGACGCACTATCTGACCCGTGATTACTAATTCACAGGTGACACCCTGTTCCCAAAGGGGTCGCTCGCCTCGAAGGGACACCATGGGTTCACAATGGTGGATGAGCACGGGAGTCCCCTCTGCGCCTTCACCGGCGAGACCGCCAAGCTTGGAGATACGATTGCGGGCTATGACCTGGGCCCCGACATGAAAGGGATGTTCCGCGCCATACCCGGCGTCCTTGACTGCCTCCGGGAGAGGAGCATGCACCTGGGGCGGGCCGAGAGGTGCAGCGACGTGGCGCGCAACATCGTGTCGGAGTTTGTCCGCAAGAGGAGGGGGCAGCCGTGCCAAGGATAACCATGTTCGGCATCGGCGCGTTTCTGTGCGGCGCTGCCACGGTCGGGTGCGGAGCGGGCGCCCTGTGGCTCTGGGTGACGTTCGGGCTGTTGCTCGACAAGCCCGGGCAGGCCCTCATGGTCGGCCTCATGCTCGTGTTCGGCATCTGCGGATGCGCTGGCGTCGCGTGCGTCGTGGACGGCCACGACAGGGACGTGTCAAAGGCGGGGCGCGGCCAATGAACCTCCCGCTCAAGGTTGTCGTCCAGAACAAGGGTCCTGTCACCCTCAACAAGCGCGACTACATCGCCGCCGGCGGGGAGGGCACCGTCTGCCGCAAGGGCGCCGTCGCCTACAAGGTGTACCACGACCAGAAGAGGACGGTGCCGGCGAGCAAGATACGCGAACTCCAAGTGCTGTCCGCCATACCCAACGTCCTCGGACCGAGGGAGATCCTGTTCGACGCCAAGGGCAACAAGCCCGTCGGCTTCACGATGCCGTACGTAGAGGACACGGAGTTCCTCTGCCGGCTGTTCAGCAAGGGCTTCCGATCCGACCACGGACTCGGGCCGGACGAGATGACCAATCTCGTCAAGCGATTGCAGCAAACGCTACAGGCGATACATGGCCACGGGATACTCGTCGTCGACCTCAACGAGATGAACTTTCTGGTGGACTCGAAATATTCCGAGGTGCTGTTCATAGACGTGGACTCGTACCAGACACCCAAGCACCGAGCCACGGCCATCATGGAGAGCGTGCGCGACCGGGCGGCCAAGGCCAACGCGTTCACGGAGGGCACGGACTGGTACAGCTTCGCTGTGGTGGCTTTCCAGATGTACACAGGCTACCACCCCTACCGTAAGGGGCGCCATCCGGACTACAAGCCCAACGACTGGTCGGCCCGCATGGACGAGGGCCTCTCTGTGTTCCATCCGGACGTCTCCATGAGCCCGCCCTGGTCAGACTGGTCCATGATACCCCCCGCCCACTTGGAGTGGCTGAGGGGCGTCCTGGGGCCGTCTGGAGACAGATCCGAGCCGCCCCTCCCGGACGCCTCCACGCTGATCGCGGTGTCGAGGCCGATGGTGGTCAAGGGCACCGACACGTTCGAGGTGACCCTCGTGGCGGATTACGGCGATCCGATACTCGGCGTGTGGTTCTTCGGGGGCAGGCCCGTCGCTCTCACCAAGAACGGCGTGTACATAGGCACCAGTCACGTAAGGCATTGGCAGCACAATCTTTGGGGTGGCCGCGTGACCCTCCTGCCCGTGGGGGGCACCTACGAGCCGGCGATCGTGTGGCACGAGGGCCGCGAGGTGAGGATGCAGGACATCGATGGCGTGAGCGTCCAGACCTTGGGCGCCCAGGCGGCGATGCACCATGACGGGCGCCTCTACACCTCCCTCAACGGGGTGCTTACGGAGACCACCATCATACGCCCCAATTACATGATGGCCCACAAAGCCGTGGGAAAGATCCTGCAGGACTCCTCGCAGCTATTCCCCGGCGTAATGGTGCAGGATGTCCTCGGGACGTGCTGGCTGTCGATCCCGTACGCCGAGGGCCGCTGCTCGAACACGAGGGTGCCGGAGCTGGACGGGTGCCGCGTCATCGACGCCAAGTACGAGCGCGGCGTGTTCATGGCGGCCGTGGAGCGCGAGGGCCGGTACGACAGGGTCATCCTGTTCATGAGCGAGGACTGCTCGACGTACAGGGTGCGGCTCGACAGGGACGTGCCCGAGGCGGCCGTGCACTTCGCCGTGATGTCCAACGGGATATGCGTCCACCAGCCCGCGGACCAGCAGATAGAGGTGTTCAAGGAGCCGGGGAAGGTCAAGACTGTGGATACCCCGCCGTTCAACACGGGCAACAGGCTGATCAGCGACGGTTCGGGCATCTACTTCCTGGACGGCGGCAGGCTGTACACGGTTTCACTGAAATAGGAGGACGGCATGAAGGAGCCGAAGACGACGGCCATAGACGAATTCACCACGCGGCTCGTCCCAGGGATGCTCATACGCGACGAAACGGACGGGGAGGAGTTCCGGGTGCTGTTTGCCCAAAAAGGTAGCAGGGACGGTGTGGTGCACTGTATGGACGAGTACGGTCATGAGTCCCTCGAGGAAGTGTATGACGGCAACCACGTCATCGTTCACGAGGGAAGCCCTAAAGTGAGGGTCGCCTACGGTTTGACCCCCCATGGCTCCATCCGCGTTTCCAAAGGATACTATTGGAACGAGGACGACTTCAAAAGAAGGCACTCGGTAGCCCATTGGCACTACGTAGAGGCTTTGAAAGGGACGGAAAGGATCATCCCTGACAAAACCGTTGTGAGGGAGAACGCCCAATGATCAACAGAAAGAAACTCGAGGAGTTCAAGGAGCCGGGGAAGGTCAAGACTGTGGATACCCCACCGTTCAACACGGGCAACAGGCTTATCAGCGATGGCTCGGGCGTCTACTTCCTGGACGGCGGGCGGCACACGGTTTCACTGAAGTAGGGGGTGGGTATGACCGTTGATGAATTGAGGCAGAAGCTGGACGGGTTGCCTGGAAACATGAAGGTCGTGGTGCGCAGGAACAAGCACAACGCCTTCGATGACTCAGCCGAATTCTATGTCGGCCGCTTCCGCAAGGACGCGGAGGACTTCGAGGCCTGCGAGTTTGAGGAGGATTGGGACAAAATGGATCCGAACGCTGTGTGCATCTACTAGGGGGTGTCATGAGGGCATCTCTAAAATGGTTGCTCGGGCGCACACGCGACAGGACAGTTATCGCATGCGTGTAGAAGGGGATATCAATGTCAACAAGCTTCCATAGCTACGCCGTCCTCGGGTGTCCGTTGCCTGACAGCTTCCCGAAGGCGAGGGTCATGGTGAGGAAGAGGGCGTTCGACCACGACTACCCGGACGACGGGGAGAAGGAGTTCGACCCCAAGACCGGCGCCAGGCTATGGCTCGACGAGACGGAGGAGGTCGACGCCGACTACGAGAAGTTCGCCGTGCTGGATGAGTACGACAGCGTTGACCCCGAGGAGTATCCGGGGATGGTGGGGGTCAAACTTGGCGACTACGGCTTGTCCACGGCGTGCACGACCGACGAGGACGAAACCATAGTGGGCATCGTTGTGGGGTCACCTGGTTACGAACCCGGATTGGCCAAGCTGAACGCGGATCCAAAGTCCGTGGAGGAGACAAGGCAGAAGGTGAAAGCCTTCATGGAGGCCATCGATTCCTGGGATCCCGAGTCGTTCGGGTTCTACTCCGTGGGGTACGTCAGCTACTGATGGAGACCCACACCCTTCTGATGATGAAGAACGGGCTGGAGTCGCACCGCATGTTCGGGCGGCCGCTGATGGACATCCTGGAGGACGAAACCGAGATGGAGTTGCAGGCTGTGTTGTGGGACTGCTTTCACAATGCCAAAAGATCCTACGTCATGGTGAAGGAGTTCCAGCAACGAAGGGCATTCACGCGAGGTACAGACGGATGACCTCCATGACGGACGCATCCTTGGGCTTGTTGCGGGGGCTCGTCTTCCAGAACTCGTTGCCGTTGAGGGCGTGCTCCCTCTGGTGCTCCCCGAGGTGGCGAAGGACGAGATTCGAGGGGTCGTTGTTCGTGACATCCCCGTCCTTGTGGTCCACCTCCTCGCCATCCTTGAGATACCGCCCCAGTTCGTTCTCGAGCACGGCCCTGTGCAGGTACACGTACTTGCGCTTGCGGTCTCCCCGCTCCTCCGCCTGGGGGTGGGGCGGGTCGGTCTCGCAGTACAGATACCCCTGCTCGCCGCTCTTGACGATGCTGCCGGGGACGATCCTCTGGATGGGCCTTGCCATACGGATATGCCGCAATATTAAAGAATTATCGCGTTTCCCTTTACACCAGCTATTGAAAATGGTATATTATTAGGGAGAGGGGGACGCATGGAGACGGAGGAGCTGCGGCTCAAGCTGCTGAAAATCCGGGACGGCTCCGCCGAGGTGTGCAAGACCGCCGACGAGGCCCTCGCCATGCTCCCGGCCCCGGACGCGGCACGAAGGGGCTACGAAGGGGATGTAGCCGGCCACTTGAGGAGCATCGCCGAGCACGGCGCGGGAAAGGTCCCATATGGGTCAAAAGGGGCAGATTCCAGCCAATAAAAAGCCCCCCGGGGAGCCGGCGGCGGCCGACCGCGACTCGGTCGTAGCGTTTGTCAAGCACACGCTGCGCACCGGAGTGTACGAATCCGGTGATTTTGAGGTGGCAGATGAGTATATTTCTATAGACTTGGCGTACGACTCGAGAAGCTACATCGAGTTCTACCAAGGGACGATAGCTGGGCGATACCCCGGGCTCACCAAGATCGACGGGACCCGGGTCACGGTATACTTTGGAGAGGGCAATGGCACAGGACAGGGTGGACAAGAGGGTCGGGGGAGTCAAGAGGGCCAAGAAGGCGCGTGAGTATATGCGCGCCGTGATGGCCGACGAGGGCCACCAAATGCGCTACGCGAAGGACATCGACTTCGCCAGGAAGTTCGACGTCTCCCGCCACACCATCTACGCGATACGGGACGAACTGAAGATGCCGCCCAGGTCGCAGCGGGTCGCCGACAGGCTGAAAAGGATGAAGACGGCGGACAGGACCCTCGGCGAGATCTGCCAGCTTCTCAACGTGAAGTACGCCGGACTGTACAAGGTCATGACGGAGAACGGCATCCCGTTCAAGTCCGACCTCAAACCGCCCGTGAAGCGCAAACGCGCTACGAAATGACAATCGCCTGCTGGTTGTCGTCGAACACCCAGGACGGCCCGTTATTGCCCCCGTCGGTGTTCGAGGGGTCAAGTGCGTCTATCTCCTCCCCCACGACCTCGGAGTCCGATACTGCGGTGTGGTCCACCCGGCCGTAGCCCGTCATGGTGCCGCTCCACGGGGTGCCGGGCGTGTCCGACGACACGGACACCTCGTATGGGTCGGTCCCGGTGAAGTCCATGCCGCTGAACTCATAAGGGAACGATGCGCTGAGGGTGAGGCCGATGTCACCCGTGGACGCGTCCCCCTCGAGGCTACCCCCCGTCACCTGCCTCTGCAGATCGTGGGACTTGCCGGCGGCGAAGGTGATGGTGTTTTCCACCGAGAACTTGACGTCACCGGTGCTTGATGCCCCGCTTGGGGAAAAGGTCAAGTCATAGAACTTGATGAAGTCGTCATCGTTCTGCCAATTCTCGCCCACGGAATCGGTGACGGTCACGCTGGACGCCCCCACGTTGAAGGTCGGCGCCACCGTGACAGCGCCCGTGCCCGTCGGGTATGGCGACCATTGGCTCACACTCCATGTGGAGGTCTGGAGGTTGTAGGTTGCCCCGTTGTTGCTGACCCATCTCACGAATAACGGGCAGGTAATCGAGGAACTGCCGAAGTTGCAGGTCAAGGGCGCGTCCGAGGAGGTTTCCGAGTCCCCCCACAGCATGAAGGAATATGTGGTTATGTCGTAGTCGTTGGTGTTGAAGGTGGGGTCGCCGCTCGAGCTGTCCCCCCACACGGCCAGGTTGTCCACGTTCGCGATGTCGCCCTGCAGGCTGAAGGTGCCAGTGATGGCGCCGACGAGCCTGCACCTCAGCGCGGCGGCGGTGTACGACCCGTTGCTTCCGAATCCAGTCCCGCCGGGCACGTTCAGTACCGTGTCGTCCACGTCCAGTTCGAAGTACACGGTTCCAAGGTTGCTGCCATTCGATGCGTTGAACCAGCCGTTGAGGACAAGGACGTTGCCACTGCCACGGAGGTGAACGTCGTGGCCCGTCCCGGACACCGCATGCAGGTCGAGGACATGGCCCGAGTCTATGGTCAGCACCCCGTCGTGGACGTACACGTCATCGTCGAGGTCGACGTCCTGGCTGATGTCCAGGTTGTAGAAGGCGTTGGACAAGTTCGGGTTCCCGAGGGTCTGCGTCGACGACCCCGCCATGTCCACCGTGGACGATCCGGCATCGAGCAAGTCGTCGTTCGACGCTATGCTGACGTCGCCCGTGCACGTCACCGTGTATATCCCGAGGCCGAGCGTGGCGCCGGAGTAGCCGCTGGTCATCGTCCAGTCGACGAGCGTCGGCGTCGTGTCCAGCGTGCAGTCGCCCGCGGAGGAGTTGTCGAAAAGGACGTTGTCGGACGATGTCGGGACGCCCGCGCCCCCGGTTCCCCCGGAGGTGGCGGACCAGTTGTTGGAGTCGTTCCAGTTGCCCGTGCCGCTACCGAGGGCGCCCGTCCCGCCTGATCTGTTGACCCAATACCTGTCAGCCATGCGTCATCAAGCCTTGTGGTACTTCAGCGTGAGGGTCGTGGCCCGTATACCCGTGATGCTGCTGACATGCACCCTCATGATGTTGTCGTAGGACACCGTGGTGCTGTCCCAGTCGGAGAGGTCGTTGTCCTCGTTCTTCCAACCCGACACGTTGGGGCCGGTCGCCCCCGAGTTCATGGCGGTGCCCGTGAACGGGTAGTTGGCGTACGTGTCAGCGTACAGATCCACCTGCGCCAGGCCCGTCGCGCCCCCCGTGGACACCATGCGCCAGCCATACAGTTCAATGTCGTACGGCATCGTGAGGTCCACCTGGAAGCCCGGACGGCGCGACAGCCGGACGTTGAAGGCCCCCGTGGCGCCGAGATCCCTCCCGGTGGATCCCTGCGTGCCCTGCGGCCCCGTGAAGCCCTGGGCGCCCGTCGCCCCCTGCAGCCCCGTGAAGCCGTCCTTCACCCACTTGCTGTCCGAGGCGATGTACTTGTACTGCGACCCGTACTCGGTCGTGTACTTCTGGCCGTCCACTGCTCCCGTGGGAAATGGCATATGTCTCTCCTATTTGGTGGTCCCGGTGAGCCTCAACACGGACTCCCGGTACACGGGGGCGTTGGTCCCTGTGCGCGTCGCATGCCGCCCGGCTGTGTTCCCCCAATCGCGCACGGCGTCCGAGGTGGTGGCCAGGGACGTGCCGACCGCGAAATCGCGGAAGGCGTACCTCACGAGGAGCCCCTCTACTATCCTGTCGGACCCCCGCGTCGTGTACAGCGTCTGTATCTCGGCGTCCGAGAGCGCCCTGTTGTACAGTCTGAAGTCGTCCAACAGGCCGTCCCAGCCCCCGCCGGCTTTCGCCCCCTTGCCGATCATGAGTGTCGTGCAACCGGATATCGTGCCCGTGTTGGTACCAGATATGCCCCCTGCGAATGTGTCCTCCACCCCATCGAGGAAGACGCGCATGTTTGTCCCTGATGTCCACTTGAACACGCAGTGCTGCCAGTCCGTCGTCTGCGTGCCTCCGGAGGTCTCCCTGTTGTGCTGGGCGGAGGAAATCTGCAAACCCATCTTCAAGACGTTTGTGCCCCCTCCCACGAATCCAGACGCATCGTACCTCATGGCGAGGTATTGGTCGGTACCGTCCGGTGCCGCTCCAAAAACGAAGCCGTTGTCCGTCCCCGTGACATCCGACTTGACCCATATGCTCGCGGTCACCGACGACAGGCCGTTGATGTAGCTCTCCCCGTCGGCGTCCTCTATCTCCTGGTTGTTCGACGCGAACTCGAGCGCCATGCTACAACGCCTCCACGAGTAGTTCCACGAGATACCAGTCGCCCGTCAGTGTGTCGCTGCCGTTGCCCGCATCCCTGGTCAGTTCGAACTGCACCAGATTCCCCGCCGTGAGGGACAGCGAACTCAGGGTCTTGGTCTCGTCGTCGTATTGGTAGTTGGCGTTCGTCGGTATCGACAGGGACGAGAACGCGCTGCTCGACCACGCGGATATAGACGAGTTGTCGGACACCGTCCGGTAGTAGAGCTTCGGGACGACCGCCGACGCGCCCCCCGGGGCCGAGGCCGCGCGGTGCTTGAAGAGGAACTTGAGCGACGTGGTCCCCGCCGGTATTGTGCGTATGAACCCCACGCCCTCCTCGGTGGTGTCGTCGAAGGCCCGAACGGAGAGCGCCACGTTCGTGCCGTCAGAGAGGGCCGGGGCCAGCCCCGTGACCCCCCAGTCCTTCGTGCCCGGATTGTCGAAGTCCGCCGCGTGGTGGTACAGGAGCGTCTGCCCCTCTGCCCCCGTCTCCCCTTGAATCCCTGTTTGTCCTTGCGCGCCCGTCGCCCCTTGGGCACCCGTGAACCCCCGGATCCCGGTGGCGCCCCGCACCCCCGTGACACCCCGGGGTCCGGTGGATCCCCGAATCCCGGTGACGCCTTGGGCGCCCGTGAACCCCCGGATCCCGGTGGAGCCTTGGGTGCCCGTCGCCCCTTGAACGCCTGTGGTCCCCGGAAGCCCGCTTGATTCCGCGGTCCGGATCACTATGCCCGCTGCGTTAGCCAAGGTTTTCACGGTGCTTGAGCCGGAGTTGACCCCGGCCACCAAGCGGATTTTGTCCCCCGCGTCGTAACTGCGAAGGATCGTCACGCTGGCCGCGGAGCCGCCTTGGGAACTGTTTCGGTTGTAGATAAGGGCGCGCGACCCGGGGATGTCGACGAACCCCGACCCCACGTCCTCCTGCAGCTTCGCCTCAGACTCTGTTCGATCAGTGCCGGAGGTCGCGTCCGTCGTGATATAATAGGTTATCTCGTAAAGTCCGGACGCGTTGAATGTGACCTCGGAGGTGTCCGCCGTGTGCGAGTACGCGTCCGAGTCCACGCGGGCGTTCGTGTCCAAGTCGATTCCGGTGAATCCCGCGGAGATGTCTATCCCGCCCCCCGCGTCATAGGCGTAGAACAGGCGTCTATCCGACGCGCCGAGCCCCGTGGCCCCTTGTGGCCCGGTGGAACCTTGAATGCCCGTCTCGCCCCCTCCCCCCGCGCCCGTGGCACCCTGTACGCCCGTGTGCCCGATGGCGCCGGTGGACCCCCGCAGCCCGGTGGATCCGACTCCTTGAACCCCCGTCACCCCCTGTATCCCCTGCTGCCCCGTCTTCCCCGGGAAGGCCCCCGAACTTATGTCTATCCACGCATCGGCGAGGGCGTCGTAGAAGTAGACTATCTCGTCCTCGTTGTCGTAGTAAAGCTGGCGATCCTCGGGGGAGGCCGGAAACGCGGAGCCACGGGTGAAGTTGGCCACGCCGGTTATGCCCTGGTCGCCGGTTATGCCCTGGTCGCCGGTTTCCCCTCGGGACCCTGTCGCACCCCGGATGCCAGTTGAACCCTGCAATCCGGTCGAACCGTCCACGCCCTGTTGCCCCGTGGCTCCTTGAACGCCTGTGGACCCGTCCACCCCCTGTTGCCCGGTCGCGCCCCGTATGCCCGTGTCGCCCCTCACACCGGTCGACCCGTCCACGCCCTGTTGCCCCGTGGCCCCTTGAACGCCTGTGGACCCCTCAATGCCTTGCACCCCCGTGGAGCCGGCGATCCCTGTGGCACCCGCTGTGCCGGTCGGCCCGGGGTTGCCCACGTCCTGTATGCCCACTATCACCCACGTGTTGTTGGCGGCGCCGTATTGGTACTTGGTGCCGTTGGGGGTGGTGTACAGGTCACCGTCCTGCGGGTTTATCGGAAAGCTGATTGCCATGTTCTATCTTCCCCTACCAAGTCGATATGTATCCGGTTTCCCCTGCGGACACCCATCCGAGGCTGAACTTGCCGTAGTCGACGTACCTGTGGTAGATACCCGTGTCCCCGTTGTCCTGCGTGACGGCGGCGTTGAGGTTCCACAGCCTGCCGAGCGCGGACACGTCCGGCCTCGTCCACATGGTGACCTGCGCCGTGCCCGCCCCGTAGTACACGTCCGACGTGCCGAAGGCCTCGAGCGACCACATCACCGCCGATATGTAACCGAAGTCGAACAGCTTCTGCCCGTCCGAGTCGCTGTTGTCGATCACGCCGACGCCGCAGAAGTTGACCCCGTACGCGGCCCGGAGCGTCTGCATCTTGGAACCTCGCGCGGCCCAGTCGAGCGGATCCTCGTACCCGTCGTTGGACGAGTACGCCAGCGTGTTGATCGGGAACGACTCCACCAGTATCCAGTCTGTGGTCGTGAGGTTGGACTCGGCCCCCGACGAGTTGTAGGTCGAGTTCGGGTAGGACGGGTCGTTCGCGGTGCCAAGGATATGATCAGTGTTCCACGCGTTGGCGAAGGCGGTGGTGGCATGGTCCAATCCGTGCACGTAGTCCACCCGGTCGTTGAAGTCCGACCTGGTGCGGCCGAAGTCGTACCCCGACTCGTCCATGAATATGCCGTCGACCTCGAGGTCGTCCCACTGACCCGCCTTGGTCTGGAAGTTCGCGAGGCTTTGGTCGGTCGATACGTACCCGAATATCTTGGTCGCGTTGTTCAGCTCCCTCACTCTCGGTATGATGACCTCAGTGTTGCTGTAGTCGGGGTGGTCGGGGTCCTCCACGCCGTCGCCGAGCACGATTATGCTGTACCTCGCCATGTCCTGCGAGACCAATTCGTTGTTCCAGGAGTTGACGGCGCTGTTGTAGCTGTTCGGGTAGCCGTAGTAGAACAGGACGTTCAAGGGCTTGACATACTCCCCCTTGAACACCTCCTGCTGGTGCCATCCCAGCTTGTCGTGTATGTTCTCGAGGTTCTCGACCCTGTCGGCGTGATCCTCAAGGATGCCCGAGGCCCCGAGTATGGCGGAGTGGCCCGTCTCGAACAGCGGGTTCTCGGAGTCGTTGTACAGGTCCTTGCGGTGCTGCAGGATCTGCATGAGGTAGAACGGCCCCTTGATGCCGGAGTCGGGATCCTCGACCTGCGCCTTCTCGTCCAGGAACGTTGACAGGGTGAGGTCGTCCTGCGCGCCCATGACGCCGGTGATGCCCACGCCCGGGTCCTCGGATATGAGCGTGGCCTCGTCCAACACTATGGCGTTGACGCCCGTGACGGTGTCGGCGGACTCGACATCGGATATCTTCTCGTTGAGGTCCTCCGATATGGACTGCACCCAATCCGTCCACGGCTGTATCTGCTCGTTTCTTTTGGGCTTTATCCTGTTCGAGTCGCTGTACAGCGTCTGGTAGAGGTCCTTGTAGCCGTTGTACCTCTCCTCTATGATCCCGTAGGCCCTCTCGGCGAGGTAGTTCCTGCGGGCGGACCTCGCGCTGGCAAGGCGCGTCGAGTCGGCCGTTGACTTCTCGCCGGAGCTCATCTCCACGATGTCGTCCCCGGACGCCTTCCAATAGTACTCCGGCACCCCCGCCACGCTTGAAAGGTCGGGGTTGACGATCCAGTCGTCCGTCGAGTAGTCGGGCGTGTTGACGCTGTACTTCCGCAGAAGCTTGTAGTCGTCGTCCCTTTCGGTGCGGTTGATCAAGTCGGCCATCGTTTCGCTCTCCCGTATTTGCGGCGCTACCTCGCGTAGCGCATCCTTCTCCTGTAGTTCAGCGTCGACCCCTCGTAGTCCGGCGCGCTCGGCCCGGGGGAGAAATCCATGTTGCCCTGCATGTCCCTCACCGACCCCGCCCCGGACACCGCCGTCCCCGGCGCCGCCTCCCGGAACAGGAGCCACAGCACCAATCCGTCCACCACCCTGTCCGCGCCGCGCGCTGCGTGTATGCCCTCTATCTCAGCATCCTCCAGGACCCTGTTGTATATCCGGAGGTCGTCCAGGTCCCCCGCCCAATACTGCGTCGTCCCCGTCCTGGTGCCTATGGTCAGCGTGCCCGACCCCGCGGAGGTGGTGTGCCCGCTACCCGTGTTCACGAGTTGCCCGTCCTTGTACGTGTTGCCCAGCCCGTCAGACGTCCTCCCGGTGAACGCATAGTGCGCCCACACCCCCGAGGTGTACGTGGTGCCGTCCGTGTGGCTTCCCGACTTCCAGAAGTCGTGGAACACCCCGGTGCCGTCTGTGCGACATTCCCACCCATCGTTGATACCCAGTATCCTGCGGATGCCGGCGGGCGTACCGTTCGGCCTCGCCCAGAAGCACACCGTCCCCACCGTCTGCGGGGGCGAGTATGACGACACGCTCGCCAGAGTCTCACCGGATGCCAAAACCAAGGCCATGCCGACTCCCCGTCACGTGAACACCGCCCTGACCTCAAGCAGCGTCCAGTCGCCGGTCAGGGTGTCGCTCCCGCTACCCGTGTTCCTCGTTATCTCAAACTGCGCCACGCGCCCCGCCACCAAGTTCAAGGAGGACAGGGACAGCGTCTGGCTGTCGTATTGGAAGTTCTCGTTCGTGGGGAACGATATCGCCGTCAGATCCGTCCCCGCGCTCCACGACTCGACCGAGCCGTTGTCCGGCACCTCCCTCACGTAGAGGCGGGGCACGACATTCTGCGTGCTGCCCGGTGCCGTCTCCGCGCGCGACCTCAGCTGCAGGGACATCTGCGTCACCCCGGAGGGTATCTCGAGTATGAACCCGGCCCCCTCCTCGGTCGTGTCGTCGAACCTCCTGACCAGCAGAGCGGAGTTGTTGGAGTCCGCGTTCAGCGGGGCTATCCCGGTCACTCCCCAGTCCGAACTCGCGGGGGCGTCCGTCTGATCCGCGAATATCTCGAACACCTTGCCGCCGGACACGCCCGTCGTGCCCTGGGTTCCCGTGGCGCCCCGCACTCCTGTGTGGCCCTGTATGCCCGTTGACCCGAACGGAAGCCACTCATCGCCGTTGTAGGCAAGGAACCCGCCCCCCGTGAACTGCAGGTCGCCGCCCGTCGGACTGTAGCCGTCCGGTATCGGGCCTATCTTGACATTCGCGGGGAGCAGGAGCGCGGCATCCTTGGTCAGCGCCCCCACAACCGTGTCGTCGTTCTTCAGAAGGTGCAGATAATGGCCCTGTTGCCCCGAGGCGCCGCGAAGGCCAAGCACCACGGCATCCGTGCGGTTCGGCCGCTCGTTGTCGATGAGGACGTTCTCGACGTCCCTCACCGCGAAATCGAGCGGGACGCCTTCGGCGTCGGTGCTCCTGTACCCCGACAGGATAATGGTGTGGTACGCGGTCAGCTGCATGGACAGCCCGAAGGCGTTCTGCAGTGCGTTCCACGGATCCCCGAACTCCAGCCTTGCGGCCTCGCCAGTCGAGAACCCCGTGAACCCGAACCTCCTCGGAAACGATGTCGAGCTGCCGTCGGAGTCAAGAAGTATGTCGCCGTGCACCGACAAAAGGCCCGTCACGGAGACAAGATTGTCATCGCTTCCTATCCTCAAAGCGTTGGTGGGTTCCCACTCCTGCCCCTCCTCATTCCAATGGAGTATGTCGCCATCCTGTGCCGCACCCGTCAGCCCCGCCCCAAACCCGGTGGCCCCTTGGGATCCGGTCGATCCCGCCGATCCCGTCTCCCCGCGGATCCCCGTAGAACCCTGCAGGCCCGTGCTCCCTTGAAGCCCAGTAGCACCTTGCACACCCGTGTGTCCCTGCGCCCCGGTCGCACCCTGCAGTGCGGCTTCCCCGGGAAGCCCCGTGATGCCCTGCGCCCCGGTGTTGCCGATCTTCGACCCCGACGAGATGTCTATCCACGCCATGGACGTGACGCCCTCGTAGAAGTAGAAAATCTGCTCCGACTCGTGCCAGAACAGTTCCCTGTCCTTGGGGGACGCCGGGAATGGCGACTCGCCGCGGCCTATGTTCGCGTTGCCCGTCGCGCCCTGCAGGCCCGTCTCGCCCACCCCCGCAGGGCCCGTGTCTCCGGATAGCCCGGTGGCGCCTTTCACGGAAGCCGCCTCCGCCAAGAAGTCATCCACTTGGCCTTGCGGTATGTCGCTCGTGCCGTCGTTCAGTATGAGCGTGGACGAACCCGACCCGTAGGCGTCGTCGGTGGCGAACGTGCGGAGGTCGGCCGATTGGTATGCGTGTTCGATGTTGCCGCGGTCGGACAGGGTTTCAGACCCCCCTGACGCGGGGATAAGTATGCCCATGTCGCGGATGAGTACGTCCGTTCCCTGGCTTCCGTTCGTCTTGATGATAAGCGTGCTCATTAGAACTCCAGCACCACCGTTACGTTGACCTCGTCAAAGTCGGAGCCGCCGCTCCCGGCCGACCTCACCAACCTCACGCCCAACTCGCTCCCCGCAGTCACCGAACCGCTGAGGGCGGTCGTCGAGCCACCCTTGTTGTTGGAGGACAGTGTGTAGCTCGTCACGAGGGATGGGGTGCCCGACGGGCTCGTCACAACCTCGACATCGTAGTCGTTCGTTGTGTCGGCGGTGTTGACCTCTATCGTTATGGTCGTGACCGAGCAATTGACGGCTATGCGGTCGCCCGCGTCCGAACATTCCACATTTTCGCCGGTTCTCAAATATCTGGTGCCGGCTGACAACACCCCGAGGTTGTGCGTGTATCTATAGGTTATTCTGCGGCCATTCAGGCCTGTTATACCTTGCGGACCCGTGTATCCCTGTGGGCCGGTCTCGCCTTGGGAACCTGTCGACCCAGGCAGCCCCGTCGCCCCCCGCAAACCCGTGACACCGTCGATGCCCTGCTCGCCCGTGTAACCCTGGAGACCCGTTTCCCCCTGTGCCCCGGTCGTGCCTTGGAGACCCGTCGTGCCCTGCGCGCCCGTCTCACCATCGACACCCTGCGCGCCCGTGGCACCTTGCGACCCCGTTTCCCCATCGACCCCGGCAGATCCCGTGTCCCCTTGAGATCCGGTCTCCCCCTGCAGGCCCGTGGCGCCGTCGATTCCCTGTGCACCTGTGGCGCCCTGCAGTCCCGTGGCCCCTTGGGTTCCGGTACTCCCGTCCACGCCTTGCGCGCCAGTCAAACCCGGAAGGCCCGTTTCCCCGTCGATGCCCTGTTCCCCGGTGGCCCCCTGCGCGCCTGTGCCGCCTTGAAGTCCCGTTGTCCCTTGGGTTCCGGTCTGGCCATCGAAACCTTGTGGCCCGGTTTCCCCTTGGACACCCGTTTCCCCCTGCAGTCCCGTCGTGCCGTCGACGCCCTGCGACCCGGTTTCGCCTTGGATCCCGGTGGCCCCTTGAAGGCCTGTCTCTCCCGACAGCCCTGTGTGCCCCTGCACCCCGGTGGCGCCGTCTGTTCCTGACGCCCCCGTTTCTCCGGCGGTGCCTTGCGCACCAGTCGGACCCGAAGTTCCCTCTGCGCCCGTATCTCCTTGAGCGCCAGTATCACCCCGGAGCCCTGTTTGCCCTTGAGCCCCGGTTTGCCCTTGAGCCCCGGTTTGCCCACGCACACCTGTGACCCCTTGGCTTCCGGTCGAGCCTTGGGATCCCGTGTGGCCCCGGATTCCCGTCTCGCCCTGCAGTCCGGTGCCCCCGCCCGGTATGCCTGTCACGCCCTGGGCCCCCGTCAGCCCGGGGGGGCCAGTGACATTAGTCGCCACCAAGGGATCCGTAGACGTGCCCAAGCCCGTGAGCCCGAATCCCGCGTTGACGGTCGTGAGGTAGCTCCCCGCCGGCGACCCGACCTGCAGGACGCGGTTTCCCGTCAGGGGCACCACATCCGTGATGAACCAATTGCCGCCTTGGTAGCGAATGACGATCTGCGCGATGAACACGAACTCGGGGGACAGCGACTCTATGTCCCCGAGATCGATGTCCTGCGGGGACAGCGCGAGCTCGGAGGCCAGCGTGCCGGTGCTCTGGCCCTGCACCCAGAGGTAGCGGTAGTCCTGGGACCCGCTGTCGGCCGAAACGGGCATCGCGACGAGCCAGACGCTCGTGTAACCGGTAAAGAACCCGGCTGGCACAAGGGTCTGCTGCCACGATCCGCCCGTGAATTGGTTGTAGTACGGCTGGTTCCCGGAGAGCGGTACGATGTCCGACTGCGATGTCAAGAAGTTCGAACTGGCCCCGGTCCCGGAGACGTAGTGCTGCGTGTACTGGCCCGATGTCAGGGAGGCTATCGTTGTCTTGAGATCCTCGTCGTAGGCGACCGTCGCCGCCACGTCCGGCCGCCTGTCGGCGGCGATAGTGCTGTTGAGCGCGTAGTTACTGAGGCCGCCCCCGGATTCCCTGTACGTGCCTATGGTCTCGTGAAACTCCTTGTGGGACTGCCACTGCATCAGTCCGTGGCACTCGCGCAGCCCGAAGCGGAACGTGCCGCCGGAGTCGTACGCGGCGTACGCTATCTGGACGCTGTCGAACGACCAAGGGCTTGAGGTCCATTGGAACCCGCTGTCGTCGTAGTAAAGGTAGTAGGTCGTCGTCGGGGACGGCGTCGGGATCGGGTCCGACACCCAGCCGTTCGTCAGCGCGGCGACCTTCTGACCCTTGTAGTACGCGTTCACGGTGCCCGTGAGGGTGACAGTGCGCGCGGACGGGCTGTAGGTGACCGTCACGTTTTCGGGTTCGGTGAACCCGGAGGGCTCCGTGGTAATGTCGGCGCCGTGGTATGCCACCCACTCGCCGCCCGTGTAGCCGAGGTTCTGGCCCGCGATCGGATCCGGCACCGAAACGTCGGTGAGGCCGTCCAAGGGCACGATCGGGCCGGTCTCGCCTCCCGCGCCCGTCTCGCCGGCGGGGCCCGTCTCCCCAGGATCCCCGTCGGCCCCCTGCGCCCCCGTCACTCCCGGGAACCCCTCGATCCTCAAAAGGAGTTCGGTGGAACTGACAGCGACCCCCACGACCTGCGCAAAATAGGGCGGCGAGGGGGCGCTGGACGTAAGCTGCCCCGCGCTCGTCGGGGACACATAGTACTCCGCCCCCGGCGTCAGCCCCGACAGAGTGTCCACAAGGCCCGTGGTGGCGACGGAGAGGTCCTGGCTTGCGCTACCGTTCTCCAGGGCGATGCCTATGGCCGGCAGTGTCGCCTCGGAGTCGGCCTTGGCGAGGGCGACCGTGTCCGCGCTGTACAGGTACACGACCTCGCCGGCGACTATTGAACCGGTCGCAGCGTAGTTCCTGAATACATATTGAGTAGGCATCTATACCCTCGCGCCTTAGCTGTACATGACCTCTATGGTCACGGACAGATCCTTTGGATTTCCATTCTGCTTCTGGTCGATTTGGGCGTCGATGTAATCCCCCGCAGCGAACGTCGACACCGAATAGGCCCCCGATTGTGAGACCGCATCATCACCCTGGCCAGATGCGATTGTCGGTCTGTTCGCCTGCACGCCGAAGATCGTTGCACCATTCTTGTTGACATCACAGATTGTAGAGCCACCGCCTCCTGAGTCACGCTGGAACATGTAGATGTTCGTTATCGTGCCGCTCCGGGCGGGCACCCATGCTCCGCCGCCGACATACTTGCCGACCGGGTTCAGGCTCCCCTCGTTCATGAACGTGACCGTGTCGTAGTGCCCCGGACCAGTGACGCCCGCCGCGCCCGTGAAGCCCTGCGCTCCGGTGTCCCCTTGCACACCCGTGGCACCCTGCAGGCCTGTGCCGCCGCCCTCCGTGCCGGTCGCGCCCTGCGCTCCGGTGTCGCCCTGGTCACCCTGCGCGCCCGTGGGGCCTTCGGCTCCGGTCTGGCCGTCAATGCCCTGTTCGCCGGTCTCACCCTGGCTTCCGGTGAACCCTGCCTCTCCGGTGGCCCCTTGCTCCCCCGTGGCACCCTGCAGACCCGTAATCCCGTCAGAGCCTGTCGTCCCCTGCTCCCCGGTGGTACCCTGCAGGCCAGTTGCACCCTGCTCGCCAGTCGCGCCTTGGAATCCCGTGGCCCCTTGAACCCCGGTGGCACCTTGTTCGCCCGTGGCACCCTGTAGCCCTGTCGTGCCGTCCAACCCGGTGATGCCATCAAGCCCGGTTGCACCCTGCTCCCCGGTGGCACCTTGGAAACCTGTGGCACCTTGGAGTCCGGTCGTTCCTTGCGGCCCCGTGACCCCTTGATTTCCTGTGGCTCCCTGCTCGCCGGTCGCACCTTGCTCCCCGGTGGCACCCTGCAGTCCCGTTATTCCTTGAACGCCGTCGGACCCGGTGACCCCTTGAAGTCCGGTCGCACCTTGTTCGCCTGTCGTCCCCTGCTCACCCGTGGCGCCTTGGAATCCTGTCGCGCCTTGCAGGCCTGTAACCCCCTGCGCTCCCTCTTGGCCGGTGATCCCCTGCTCCCCGGTGGCACCCTGCTCGCCTGTCGCTCCTTGAAGACCCGTGATCCCTTGGGGTCCGGTGATCCCCTGCTCCCCGGTGGCACCCTGTTCCCCGGTCGACCCCTGCAGACCCGTGACACCTTGAGGCCCTGTGGCCCCTTGCTCCCCGGTGGCACCTTGAAGTCCCGTCGTTCCTTGCGGCCCGGTAACCCCCTGCTCCCCGGTGGATCCTTGTTCGCCCGTGGCACCTTGCAGCCCGGTGATCCCTTGGACGCCATCGGATCCAGTGGTCCCTTGAGATCCAGTCGTGCCTTTTTCGCCCGTGGCTCCCTGCTCGCCTGTTGCTCCTTGGAGGCCCGTGGCCCCTTGAAGCCCGGTCGCGCCTTGAAGGCCCGTGATGCCTTGGATGCCATCCGTGCCCGTGACCCCTTGAGGTCCTGTGGCTCCCTGTTCGCCGGTGGCGCCCTGTTCACCCGTGGCGCCTTGGGATCCGGTGACACCTTGAGGCCCGGTCGCACCCTGCTCTCCCGTGAGTCCTTGAGCGCCCTCATCTCCGGTGGCGCCCTGTTCGCCCGTCGCGCCTTGCGGACCCGTGACTCCGTCCTGTCCCGTGGCACCTTGCTCCCCGGTCGCCCCCTGCGCGCCCGTGGTACCATCGTCACCCGTGGCGCCCTGCTCCCCGGTCGCCCCCTGCAGCCCCGTGACTCCGGCAAGACCCGTGATGCCTTGAACGCCCTGTTCCCCTGTGGCCCCTTGCTCGCCCGTGGCCCCTTGGAGTCCCGTGACCCCGTCAAGGCCGGTTATCCCCTGCGGGCCGGTCGCACCCTGCTCACCCGTGGCCCCTTGGAGTCCGGTGGCTCCTTGCAGTCCGGTTATCCCCTGCTCCCCGGTCGTTCCTTGCGCGCCCTGGCTTCCCGTGACACCCTGAACGCCCGTATTGCCTTGCTCGCCCTCAGGGCCTGTATCGCCCTGCAGACCTGTAGGCCCCTGCAGTCCGGTGATGCCTTCGGCGCCGGTATCCCCGCGTTCGCCCTCGGGGCCTGTGACACCCTCCGGGCCTGTGTCGCCCGTCAAACCCTCAGGGCCTGTCACCCCCTGCTGGCCTGTAGCCCCTTGGTCTCCTGTCGCACCCTGCTCCCCGGTGGCACCTTGGAAACCTGTGTCTCCCTGCAGTCCGTCCGGCCCGGTGATGCCACTCGGACCAGTCAGGCCGTCGTAGCCGGTCAGGCCCTGCACGCCGTCATCGCCGGTCAGGCCCTGCACACCCGTGAGACCAAACGCGCCTGTGGCGCCGCCGGAGCCGGTGATGCCGGCCTCCCCGGTTTCGCCCTGCGAACCCTGCAGCCCGGTGATGCCTTGCTCCCCGGTCGGACCCTGCACGCCGGGCGCACCCGTCGCACCAGCCGGGCCAACCGACCCGGTCTCTCCTTGCGAACCCGTCTGACCTTGCGGCCCCTCTAGTCCCGTGGCGCCCTGCAACCCGGTGGAACCGAATCCCGTGGCACCTTGCGAGCCTGTGTCACCCTTCGAACCCGTGAACCCGGCTTCACCCGTGGCGCCCTGCTCCCCTGTGGCACCTTGGAGACCCGTAGCCCCTTGATCCCCGTCGGCACCCTGCTCCCCGGTGACTCCTTGCGTCCCGGTCACGCCTTGGAGGCCCGTGGCACCCTGCTCGCCCGTAGCCCCTTGAAGACCGGTTGCACCTTGATCGCCTGTGGCGCCCTGTTCCCCGGTAGCACCCTGTAGCCCGGTGATGCCTTGCTCCCCGGTGACTCCCTGCTCGCCCGTAGCACCTTGGAGTCCGGTGGCACCTTGATCGCCAGTAGCACCTTGCAGCCCCGTGGCTCCTTGCAGCCCCGTGGCTCCTTGTTCACCCGTGATTCCTTGGTCTCCGGTAGCGCCTTGATAACCCGTCGGACCCTGGGCACCTTCGTCACCCGTGGCACCCTGCTCCCCGGCCGCTCCTTGCTCACCCGTGGCACCCTGCGGCCCGGTCGTACCCTGTTCTCCGGTGGCTCCCTGTTCGCCAGTTGCGCCTTGGAGACCCGTTATTCCCTGTGGCCCTGTGGTGCCCTGTTCGCCTGTGTCACCCTGCTCCCCGGTCGCACCTTGAAGTCCGGTAGTCCCCTCCGGCCCGGTCGTGCCTTGGTCGCCCGTAGCGCCCTGTTCACCCGTGACTCCATCAAGGCCCGTGATCCCCTGTTCGCCCGCGGCACCTTGCTCCCCGGTGGCACCTTCTTCGCCTGTGGCACCTTGCTCCCCGGTTGCCCCCTGCAGCCCGGTTGCACCTTGTGCGCCCTCGTCCCCGGTGACGCCCTGCTCACCAGCGGCACCTTGCTCCCCGGTGGCGCCCTGTTCACCCGTCGCCCCTTGGAACCCGGTGATACCTTGAGGTCCGGTGACCCCCTGCTCACCCGTCGCGCCCTGATCCCCTGTGGCGCCTTGGAATCCAGTCGCACCCTGCGGGCCTGTGGCCCCTTGATCCCCGGTGGCCCCTTGATCCCCGGTGGCCCCTTGTTCGCCTGTCGCGCCCTGCAACCCGGTGATACCTTCGGGGCCCGTGTCCCCCGTGTCGCCCTCGGGGCCCGTGTCTCCTTGGAGTCCCGTCGGACCCTGCAACCCGGTGATGCCTTCCGCGCCCGTGTCACCTTGCGCGCCCTCCGCACCCGTGTCGCCTTCGAGGCCTGTCGGACCCTGTATGCCCGTGATGCCTTCGGAGCCCGTATCGCCCTGTTCGCCTTGCGGCCCGGTCACGCCTTCGGGGCCTGTGTCGCCGGTTGACCCTTCAGGCCCGGTGACGCCGCCCTCGCCCGTGATACCCTGCGCCCCGGTAGATCCGACCACCCCGCCGGGACCCGTTATGCCTTGGTAACCCGTGGGGCCTTGGACGCCATCATCGCCTGTGATGCCGTCGTAGCCTGTTCCGCCCTGCGACCCCTGCTCACCCGTGGCGCCTTGGTCGCCCGTCGCTCCTTGTTCGCCTTCGGCGCCTGTGATGCCGGGTTCGCCGGTCTCACCCTGTACTCCCTGCTCACCGGTGGTCCCCTGCGCGCCCGTGACCCCCTGCACGCCGGGGGATCCCGTGACACCGGCCGGCCCGTGCACACCTGTCTGACCTTGTGCGCCTGTATTACCCTGCGGGCCCTCTATGCCCGTGGGCCCCTGCAGCCCCGTGGAACCAAGGCCCGTCACACCCTGCGCGCCCGTGTCTCCCTTCGACCCGGTGAAGCCCGCCTCGCCTGTCGCTCCCTGTTCCCCTGTGGTCCCTTGCAGCCCGGTGGCTCCCTGCTCCCCGGTAGCACCCTGGTCGCCAGTTGCCCCCTGTTCCCCCGTGGCTCCTTGCTCACCCGTTGCGCCTTGAAGGCCCGTGATGCCCTGCACCCCATCCTGTCCAGTGACACCCTGTCCCCCGGTGGCGCCCTGTTCACCAGTAACACCTTGAGGGCCGGTGGCTCCTTGTTGCCCGGTGGCACCTTGATCGCCTGTCGCACCTTGTTCACCAGTGGCACCCTGCAAACCAGTAATACCATCGATGCCCTGCGCTCCGGTTGTGCCTTGGTCGCCCGTGGCGCCCTGTTCCCCGGTCACCCCCTGGAACCCGGTAGCACCCTGTTCCCCTGTCGCGCCTTGCAGGCCAGTGATGCCTTCCGGACCCGTGACACCTTGATCGCCCGTCGCGCCTTGCTCTCCAGTAGCTCCCTGTTCCCCTGTGGCACCTTGCAGGCCAGTGATGCCCTGCACACCTTCCGGACCCGTGACACCTTGATCGCCCGTCGCGCCTTGATCGCCCGTCGCACCTTGTTCTCCGGTTACCCCTTGCGGCCCGGTGACACCCTGTTCTCCGGTGGCTCCCTGCTCCCCGGTGGCACCCTGTTCACCAGTTGCCCCCTGTAGCCCAGTGATGCCCTCCGGGCCGGTCACCCCCTGCTCGCCCGTGGCACCCTGTTCCCCGGTCGCACCTTGGAGGCCCGTCGACCCCTGTTCGCCTGTCGCGCCTTGGTCGCCCGTGGCACCCTGTTCCCCGGTGGCGCCTTGGAAACCTGTAATGCCCTGCGCGCCTTGGTCTCCCGTTGCACCTTGTAGCCCGGTTGTGCCTTGGTCGCCCGTGGCACCCTGTTCGCCAGTTGCCCCTTGCAGGCCAGTGGCACCCTGCAGACCTTCGGCTCCCGTGATACCTTGTGGCCCGGTGACGCCCTGTTCACCAGTAGCACCCTGGAACCCGATGGCTCCCTGCTCCCCGGTCGCACCCTGCGGACCCGTGACTCCTTGATCCCCTGTGGCACCTTGTTCACCGGTGGCGCCCTGCTCACCCGTGGCACCCTGCACCCCGGTGATACCTTCAAGGCCAGTGACTCCTTGGTCACCGGTCGCACCCTGTTCCCCTGTGGCCCCTTGCTCGCCCGTGGATCCTTGTAGGCCGGTTATGCCCTGCAGACCATCCTGACCGGTGACGCCTTGGTATCCAGTCGGGCCCCCCAATCCAGTAGCACCCTGTTCACCCGTGGCACCCTGCAACCCGGTGATACCTTGATCCCCAGTCGCGCCCTGCTCCCCGGTGGCCCCTTGTTCGCCCGTCGAACCCTGCAACCCGGTAAGACCTTGGACGCCTGTGTTGCCCTGCTCCCCTTCGGGGCCCGTGTCACCTTGCAGTCCGGTGATGCCCTCGGCGCCAGTGTCCCCGCGCTCGCCCTCGGGGCCCGTGACACCCTCCGGCCCGGTGTCGCCCATCGACCCCTCAGGGCCTGTCACCCCGTCCGCGCCCGTGATGCCTTGAGCGCCTGTCGGGCCGACCACCCCGCCGGGGCCCGTTATGCCTTGGTAACCCGTGGGGCCTTGGACGCCGTCGTCCCCGGTGACACCGTCATACCCGGTGAGGCCCTGCTCGCCCGCGGCGCCCTGCGGGCCTTCCGACCCGGTAATGCCGTCCGGCCCCGTCAAGCCCGGGTCGCCCGTCTCGCCCTGGGACCCCTGCTCCCCTGTGGCGCCTTGCTCGCCCGTGACGCCTTGGACGCCTGGCGCCCCGGTCTGTCCGGCTGGACCGAACGGCCCCGTGGTCCCCTGCGACCCCGTGGTCCCCTGCGGCCCCTCGAGTCCGGTCGCACCCTGCAGGCCCGTCACGCCGAACCCGGTCGCCCCCTGCGGACCCGTGGAACCCTCGAGGCCCGTCTCACCTTGCGGCCCGATGGCGCGGGTGTCCACGCAGACCTTGCCGTAGTCGACATAGAGATGGTCGGTCTCGCCGGCGGCGGTCGCGTTGGAGAGCCTTATCCTCAAATGCAGGAAGCCAGACCCGTCGATGTAGTCGGACAGGTCGTACGCCCCCTCGGCGAGGGTCTTCTGCAGCTTCTCGACGGACGACGGATTTTGCGTGCCGGAGGCGAGGGCCTCCCACTGCGAGAGCCCGTGGTTGTATATGTCGTACTGCGCCACGGGTATGGCGGCCCCGACGGCGTTGCTCGTCGCCCGGGAGTAGCTCGTCAGCTCGAGGCGGTTGATCTCGTTCTTGTCGACGCCGCCCAAGTCGTACTCGTACAGCACGAAGATGCCGTCGCCGTTCGTGGACTCCACGAAGTTGTTCTCGGAGACGTTCAGCGCGTATTCGGCGGAGTACTGCAGCGTGGTGTACTCGGAGGTGGCCGCGGCGACCTTGAACGACGCCGGGTCGTAGCTCTCAACCGTGACGAAGACGCCCTGGTTGACGTACGCCTTGTGCGTGCTGCTCGGGGACGTGATCTGGTCGAGGTCGAAGCACGTCACTGCCCCCGCGGTGCCCGTATGGCCCTGCGCGCCTGTCGGACCGACCAATCCGGTGTCGCCTTGGGATCCGGTGTCGCCCTGGCTGCCCGTTTCACCCTGGGATCCGGTCTCCCCCTGCGATCCCGTCTCCCCTTGGGACCCCGTCGGCCCCGGGATGCCCGTTACGCCGTCGATCCCCTGCGCCCCGGTCTCCCCTTGGACCCCTGTGGCGCCTTGGAGGCCCGTGTCACCCTGGGACCCCGTGAATCCGGCCTCTCCGGTGGTGCCTTGGTCACCTGTGGCCCCCTGCTCCCCGGTGGTCCCCTGCTCCCCGGTGGTCCCCTGCTCCCCGGTGATCCCTTGCGGGCCGGTGGCCCCCTGGTCGCCCGTCGCGCCTTGATATCCGGTCGCACCCTGCAGCCCGGTGATGCCCTGCTCGCCTGTTACGCCCTGGTCCCCGGTGGAACCTTGCTTTCCTGTGGCTCCCTGCAGCCCGGTCGCACCTTGGTCGCCCGTGGCCCCCTGGTCGCCCGTGGCCCCTTGTGGCCCGGTCGCACCCTGTTCGCCCGTGGCCCCCTGCAAACCAGTGATGCCGTCGAAGCCGGTGACACCCTGCGGGCCGGTGACGCCTTGGTCGCCTGTCGCACCTTGCTCACCTGTAGAGCCCTGCTCCCCGGTCGCCCCCTGCAGTCCGATGACACCCTGCGGGCCTGTCGCGCCCTGCTCCCCGGTGGCACCCTGCTCCCCGGTGGATCCCTGCTCCCCGGTGACACCCTGCGACCCCTGCTCACCCGTGGCCCCCTGCTCCCCGGTGGCGCCCTGTTCGCCGGTCGCACCTTGGAGGCCCGTCAGTCCCTGCACCCCGGTGTCGCCTTGCTCACCCTCGGGTCCGGTGTCGCCCTGCAGCCCGGTGATGCCCTGCAGACCCGTCAGCCCTTGGACTCCTGTGTCGCCTTGCTCGCCCTCGGCTCCTGTCTCCCCGGCTATTCCCTCGGGTCCTGTCGCGCCTTGCTCGCCTGTGGCACCCTGCTCCCCGGTGGCGCCTTGCGTCCCATCGGGGCCGGTGATACCGGGCTGTCCGGTGATGCCCTGCTCGCCTTGGTCGCCGGTGACGCCCCCGGCACCCGTGTTGCCCTCGACCCCGGCATCCCCGGTGACCCCCTGAACGCCGTCCGTGCCGGTGACACCGTCATAACCGGTGCCGCCCTGCTCGCCGGTCGCCCCCTGGGGACCCGTGCCACCCTGCTCGCCCACGGGTCCGACGGAACCTGTAACCCCAGGATCGCCGGTTTCGCCCTGCGACCCCTGCTCGCCCGTGGACCCCTGCTCCCCGGTGATGCCCTGCTCCCCGGGTGCCCCTGTGGAGCCCGCCGGCCCTATAATGCCCGTGGCCCCCTGCGACCCGGTTTCGCCCTGCGACCCCTCAAGTCCGGTCGGCCCCTGCAGGCCCGTCGCGCCGACGCCCGTCGCGCCCTGCGGCCCCGTGTCGCCTTGGCCGCCCGTGGGGCCGACAAGCCCGGTTACGCCATCGATGCCCTGCGGACCCGTGTCGCCCTGCGACCCGGTGACACCCTGCAGACCCGTGCCGCCGCCCGGTATGCCCGTGACACCTTGGAGTCCCGTGTCCCCCTGCGACCCCGTGTCCCCCTGTATGCCCGTCTGACCATCTACGCCCTGCGGCCCCGTGTCGCCTTGGGCGCCGGTCACACCCTGCGGGCCTATGGAGCGGGTGTCCACGCATATGCGGCTGTAGTCGGTGTAGAGATGGTCGGTCTCACCCGACCCCGTGGCGTTCGACAGCCGGACCCTGAGGTAGGCCCTCGGGCCGTCGGCTATGTAGTCGGAAACGTCGACGACGCCCTCGACGAGGGACTTGGTCAGTTCCTCGACGTCCAGCGGGTTGTAGGACCCGCTCGCCAGCACCTCCCACTGGGAGGAGTTGACATTCCAGATCTCGAACACCGCCACGGGCCTGTCCGCCCCGGTGGCGCTGGTCGTGGCCCTGGTCCATGCGGACGGCTCGAGCCTGGACACCGCATGCTTGTTGGCGGTGAGCGCGGACAGGTCGTACTCGTAGAGGATGAAGACGCCCTCGCCCTCCGCGCTGCTGACCCAATGGTTCTCGGATACGTTCTCGGTCCACTCGGCCGCGTACTGGAGGTTGTTGTACTCGGCGGCGCCCGTCGAACCGATGACGCCCGTCGGCGCGAGCGACGCTATCCCCGTGAACTCGCCGATGTCGTAGCGGGCCACCTGCGTGGAACTGGGACTGACGATGCCGTACAGGTCGAAGCACTCGACGCGCCCGGCGTCCGGCCCCGTGACACCCTGCGCCCCCGTCGGGCCCGGCACTCCTGTCTCGCCTTGGGATCCTGTCTCCCCCTGGCTTCCGGTCTCCCCCTGCGACCCCGTCTCGCCCGTCTGTCCCGTGACGCCCTGCGCCCCGGTCTCCCCCTGGCTTCCGGTGTCGCCCTGCGAGCCCGTCGCGCCCTGCGCCCCGGTCGGGCCGACAAGGCCGGTGATGCCGCCGTACCCGGTGGTGCCCTGGTAGCCGGTGCCGCCTTGGGATCCCTGATCCCCGGTGACGCCCTGCTCCCCGGTGGGGCCGTACGACCCCGTGACGCCCGGGTCGCCCGTCAACCCTTGGGGCCCGTCCTCCCCGGTGATGCCCTGGACGCCGCCGGGGCCGGTGATTCCATCCTGCCCTGTGGCGCCCTGTTCCCCGGTCTCGCCCTGATCGCCCTGCTGCCCGATTGCCCCCTGCTCGCCCGTGATGCCCTGGACCCCGGGCGCGCCCGTCTGCCCGGCGGGGCCGAACGGACCCGTCATACCTTGACTTCCCGTGTCCCCTTGAAGTCCTGTCGGACCCTGCAAGCCGGTGGCACCCACTCCGGTGACACCTTGGATGCCAGTCTTGCCCCCGGCGCCCGTGTCCCCCTTGGATCCGGTGTCGCCTTGGGTTCCCGTCTCCCCCTGCGAACCCGTGGCACCTTGGGCGCCCGTGGGCCCGGCGACCCCGGTGTCGCCCTGGGATCCGGTTTCACCCTGCGCGCCCTCAACGCCCGTCGCACCTTGCGCGCCCGTCTGACCGAAGGTGCCTGTGGCGCCTTGAAGGCCCGTGTCCCCCTGTACGCCCTGCCCCCCGGTTTCGCCCTGCGACCCGGTGAAGCCCTGCGCCCCGGTCGGCCCTTCGACCCCTGTGTCGCCTTGGCTGCCCGTCTCGCCTTGGGAACCCGTGTCCCCCTGTACGCCCGTCTGACCGTCTACCCCGGTAAGTCCCTGAGCGCCCGTGAAGCCCTGCGCGCCCGTAAGTCCCACGTCGCCCGTGTCGCCCTGCGACCCGGTCTGGCCTTGGGCGCCCTGCTCCCCTGTGGCACCCTGCGCGCCCGTTTCCCCTTGGGAACCGGTTTCCCCCTGGCTTCCCGTCTCGCCCTGCGACCCCGTGTCACCCTCAAGGCCCGTCGACCCCTGCAGCCCGGTGTGGCCCTGTCCGCCGGTGAACCCCTGCGCACCCGTCTGGCCCTGCGATCCGGTCGCGCCCTGCAATCCGGTCGCGCCCTGCAGGCCGGTGGATCCTTGAAGCCCCGTCGACCCTTGGCCGCCGGTCCAGCCTTGAGCGCCCGTGATGCCTCGGAACCCCGTGGCGCCCTTCGCCCCCGTCACGCCGCGAAGACCTGTCGCACCTTGCAGGCCGGTATGGCCGCGGACACCCGTCGCCCCCTGCGCGCCTGTCTGGCCCTGGACACCCGTGGCACCTTGGGATCCCGTGTCGCCTTTGACCCCCGTGGAGCCTTGAACCCCCGTCGTCCCCTGCGCGCCCGTGTGTCCCTGCGCGCCTGTCTGGCCCTGCGACCCCGTGTCACCCTCAAGGCCCGTCGCACCTTGGAGGCCCGTTATACCCTGCGCCCCGGTCTCACCTTGGGATCCCGTGTCTCCCTCGAGGCCCGTCTCACCTTGGGATCCCGTCTGACCTTGAACCCCTGTCTCACCTTGGGATCCAGTATGACCCTGCGCCCCCGTCTCGCCGACGGCACCTTCGGCGCCTGTCGGTACGGGGACCCCTGTGTCCCCCTGCACACCCGTCTCGCCCTGCCGGCCGGTGTCGCCCTCGAGGCCCGTCTGGCCCTGGGCGCCGGTCGCCCCTCGGTCGCCCGTTTCTCCTTGGAGGCCTTGGATCCCGGTCTCGCCCTGCGACCCCGTGTCGCCCTCGAGGCCGGTGGCACCTTGCAGGCCCGTTTCACCCTGCTGGCCCGTGTCTCCCTCGAGGCCCGTCGCACCGCCGACGCCCGTGTCGCCTTGGGATCCGGTGTCGCCCTGCAGGCCCGTCTGGCCCTGGCCGCCCGTTTCCCCCTGCCGGCCCGTGTCCCCCTCGAGGCCCGTGTCGCCTTGAGGGCCCGTGGAACCCGCCGCGCCGGTGAACCCTTGGGCGCCCGTCTCCCCCTGCCGGCCCGTGTCGCCCTCAAGCCCTGTGGCGCCGGGCGCCCCCGTGTGCCCCTGCGACCCCGTCTGGCCCTCCGCACCCGTGTCTCCCTCGAGGCCCGTCGTGCCCTGCGCCCCCGTCTGGCCCTGGGCGCCGGTCAGTCCGCGCAGCCCGGTGGCCCCCTGCAGACCCGTGCCTCCGGACGGCCCGGTGTACCCTTGCGCGCCTGTAATCCCGCGGAATCCGGTCGCTCCTTTGGCACCGGTGACCCCGCGGAGGCCCGTGGCCCCCTGCAGGCCCGTGTGCCCGCGCATGCCCGTCTGCCCTTGGACCCCGGTGGTGCCTTGGACGCCTGTGCAGCCCTGCACCCCGGTGGTGCCTTGGACGCCGGTGTCACCCTGCGATCCGGTATGGCCCTGCACCCCGGTCTGGCCCTGCACCCCCGTGTCGCCCTGCACCCCGGTGGCGCCTTGAAGGCCTGTCTCACCTTGGGATCCGGTTTCGCCCTGTATCCCCGTCTGGCCCTGTGCCCCCGTCGGACCCGGGATACCTGTCTCGCCTTGGGATCCGGTTTCCCCCTGAGAACCCGTGTCGCCTTGAGAACCCGTGTCGCCTTGAGAACCCGTGGCCCCCTGTCCGCCCGTGTCTCCCTGCGATCCGGTGTCGCCTTGGCTGCCCGTCTCGCCTTGGGATCCGGTGTCGCCCTGGGATCCGGTGTCGCCCTGTTCGCCCTGCGTCCCGGTCTCACCTTGGATGCCCTGCGCCCCGGTGACACCCCGCGCCCCGGTGTCCCCCTGGGATCCGGTCTGGCCCTGCGACCCGGTGCCCCCCTGCGACCCAGTCGGGCCCTCTATGCCCGTCTGGCCCTGCGACCCCGTATCACCTTGGGATCCGGTGTACCCCTGCGCGCCCGTGTCACCGACGGGGCCGGTATCCCCGCCGGGGCCGATATCCCCGTCCGCGCCGGTGACGCCCTGCGGCCCGGTGACACCCTTCGACCCGGTGTACCCCTGCGCGCCTTGCTGCCCGGTGATGCCCTCGTAGCCCGTGGAGCCTTGGTCACCCGTGGCGCCTTGATCCCCGGTGGCACCCTGATCCCCGTCGGCGCCCTGCTCACCTGTGGGACCTTGCAGTCCGGTAACGCCTTGGGTGCCGTCCTCCCCGGTGATGCCTTGCACCCCGTCTGCGCCGGTGTCGCCCTGCGGGCCTTGTTCCCCGGTGATGCCCCGCGCGCCTTGCTGCCCGGTCAAGCCCTCGTACCCGGTGTCGCCAAGTACGCCTTGCTCCCCCGTGGCGCCTTGTGCCCCCTGCTGGCCCTGCGGCCCGGTGATGCCGCCTTCCCCGGTGACACCCCGCGCACCATCAGGCCCTGTGACCCCGCCCGCCCCGGTGCCGCCAAGGATACCCTGCTCTCCGGTGATGCCTTGGGCGCCTTGGCCGCCCGTGGCGCCCTGCACCCCGGTGACGCCTTGCTGCCCCTCCGGTCCGGTGACGCCCTCGTACCCGGTGTCCCCAAGGACACCCTGCTCCCCGGTGGCGCCTTGCTCGCCCGTGGCCCCTTGGTCGCCTGCGGCCCCCTGCGCCCCCTGAGGCCCCGTTTCGCCGGGCTGTCCCGTCTCGCCCTGCTCGCCGACGGATCCCGTGACGCCCTCGTAGCCCGTGACCCCGGGCGCCCCCTGCTCCCCGGTTTCCCCTTGCGCCCCCTGCGGCCCGGTCGCCCCTTGATACCCGGTCGCGCCCTGGACGCCCGGCGCGCCTGTCAGCCCTGCCGGCCCGAACGGCCCCGTCTGGCCCTGCGACCCCGTGGAACCCTGCGGACCGGGGATGCCGGTGGGGCCCTGCAGGCCCGTTACGCCGGGGCCCGTGGCGCCCTGCGCGCCCGTCTCCCCCTGGTTCCCGGTGAGGCCTCGCGGGCCGGTGCAGAGGAAGTCGGAGATGGCGACCTTGTCGATGTTGTAGGCGTACTCACCGGCGCCGCCGGGAATGTTGGGGTACACGTCGTCGGAGGACGGAAGCCCGTACTCGCAGCTGTGCGTGTCCTCGCTGATGATGGAGTAGGAGTCCGGCAGGGGCGCGTCCACCTCCGGCCCCGGCTCGTCCCACAGGATCTTGGCGGAGACCACGTTGCCGAGGTCTACCCCGGTCGCGCCGTAGTCGATGATCTCGGTGATGCGGTAGCGGTGGGCGACCCCGGCGAGCGCCTCCGCGGAGTTGACGTCGATCGCGGGCACATAGAGGACGTACCCGGAGTCGATCTCGAACGACCCGTCCCCCTCGGTGTCGGTCTGGTTGTCGTAGGCCGCCGAGCTGAACGTCCACTCGCCGGGGTTGCCCGTCGGGTCGAACTCGGAGATGTAAAGAGTGCCGTTTACGATACGGGCCATTTAGGGAGCGCCCCCGCTACATCAAAAGTGGAGGATTATGTACCGCGACAAGGACGCGCTACCGAGGCTACCCAGCATGAACTTCGTCCACGATCCGCTTGACCTTGAGGCGAGCGTGTGGCCTATGGCCCCCAGCGGACCGCCCGAACTGCCCGGGTCGTTCCTGACGCTGGTCGACGGGATGTAGATGTCTCCGGCCCCCGTGTTCGCCCCCGCGCCGTTGATCGCGCTTGCGGGCACCTCCAGTTCGTACGTGTTTCCGTTCCTCGACCCTGTCCGTATCCTGATGGATATCAGCTGCACGTCCGCGTGCGGGCCAGATGGCGCGGTCAGCACTCCGCCCGTCCTGCTCGGCGACCCCACGTGGGAGAAGTTGAAGCCGAGCGAGTACGAGCAGTCGGTGCCCGACGCGGCCCCGGTGTTGTCCGTGGTCACGTTAAACGCGTCTGCGGTGTGCGTGACGATTGTGGTCGCCAAATACTCCACGTTGGAGTTGCGGATGATGACCCTGTCGCCATCGGCGTGTCCGTGCGCCGTGTTGTTAATTGTCAACGTCGTGCCGAGCTTGGACCAGCTTTGCTTCGCGTACGTGGTCGACGCCGACACGCACCACACCTCGATGCCCGTGTCGCCGCCCGCCTGATATCTGCTCACCTGGCCGTACAGTTCCGTGTCCGAGAACGTCCCCGTGCCGGTCGCCCCCATGACCCCGGCCCCGGTGACGCCCTGCGCCCCCGTGGACCCCTGTATCCCCTGCAGGCCCTGAAGTCCCGTCTCGCCCTTGCCGACGGGACCGGTTTCGCCCTGCGCCCCCTGCTCGCCCGTCTCGCCCTGGTCGCCGACGGCTCCGGTCTCGCCTTGGTCGCCCTGCGCGCCCGGCAGCCCCGTCGCCCCGGCAAGCCCGGTCGATCCGACACCCGTCACTCCGAGGCCCGTGAGGCCTTGGTCGCCCGTGGCGCCCTGGGATCCGGGGAGGCCCGTGTCACCCTGCAGGCCGGTGGTCCCCTTGCCCTGCGCCCCGGTGACACCCTGCGCGCCCTCGACACCCGTCGGCCCGGCGAGTCCGGTCGCCCCCCACGGTAGGAACTTGCCGGTGGCGCCCTGCAACCCCGTCGGCCCGGGCAGCCCCGTATCCCCGACCATCCCGGTGACGCCCAGCCCAGTGAGGCCCTGCGCCCCAGTCACACCCTGGAACCCGGTCGGCCCTATCCCGACGCCGACGGGCAGTTCGAACTCGGTGCTCGCGACCCCTATTTCCACCATGTCCGGGGTGCCGGCCACCTTCTCAAGGCGAAGGAACAAATAATCCTTGTTGCTTGCCTCCGATGCCAGCACCGGGAAGGTCATGATGTGGAACTCGTTGACCGTCGAGGCGCCGGACCACGTCTGCGTGCTCGTGGTGAGGGCGCCGAGCGAACTCATGTCGTCGCCGTTGTCGAATCCCTTGTAGGACAGCCTCATCGCCGCCTCGGCCGTCCCGGTCGCCCCCGCGAGGATTCCCGCGTGCATGTTCATGTCGGCGATGCCGTCCCACTCGTGCGGGACGCGTATGACCGCCTCGGCCTTGTCGCCTACATCATCATAGGTGAGTATGTCCCCGAGGGCGCCGTAGGACCAGCCCTCGACCACCCCATTGAGTTTCCAGCCCTCGAGGGGCAGTATCTTCTCGAAGGTGTCGAACGTCGCAAGCCCGGGGCCTGTTGCCCCGACTGCGCCGGTTTCCCCCTGTGCGCCTTCCACCCCGGTCTCGCCGGGAGGGCCGCCGTATGCGCCGGTCGGTCCTACCGCACCCCGTGTGCCTGTGTACCCTTGCGCCCCGGTCGGGCCCTGCGCCCCGTCCAAGGCCACGGCGGACAGGCAGGCCTTGGTAAGGACATCAGCCCTCGCTGCGGGTATCTTCCAGAAAACATCGATGTCGTGCGTTCCGATTGGGAGATCATCGGTTGTCAGGTGGAATGTGCTCGACTGCGGATTGGAGGTGGAGTACTCCGTCCACTCCCCCGTCACGCCCCCGCAATTGACGAGGAAGGTGATGTCATGATCAGCGCCGAGGCTGTAGAAGTCAGCCGTCAGCATGTTGAGGACGCGGGCGGGTCCGTTCAAGGTGATGGACGATTCAAGCCCGGTAATGGGCTGGTATTCGGAGGTGCCCGTTTCGTTGTAGACCGTTTCGACGCAGTCGGCCGCGACGACCATGTCGTCGATGACGCCCGGGCCCGTCGGACCCATCAGACCCGTGTACCCCTGCGAACCCTGCGCCCCGGTGTACCCCTGTGCGCCGGTTTCGCCCTGGCTCCCCGTGTCGCCCTGCGACCCCTGCAGGCCCGTCGGCCCGATGAGCCCCGTGATCCCCTCGGCCCCGGTGAAGCCCTGCGCGCCGGTCTCGCCTTGGGACCCCGTGTCGCCCTGGGCGCCCTGTATCCCGGTCGCGCCCTGCAGCCCCGTGTTGCCTATCCCGGTGAGGCCGTCGATGCGCTGCTCGATCTGGCTGATGGCGTCCTGCACGTCGGTGGCGGATATGCCCGTGATGGGGTCGAACGAGATGCCGGACGCGGGCAGCCTGTCGACGTGGATGTCGGTGTAGAGGTTCCAGACCGTTCCGCTGAGCCCGTTGATGTCCTGCACGGCGCCGGTGCAGCACTCCTCCAAAGCATCGATGTCCTGCTGCGCGCCGGTCAGCCCCCACTGCAGCGAGTCGATCGCCGCCGAGAACCCGAGCGCGTCACCCTCGAGTCCCGTGAGGAGGGCGTTGATGTCGCCATCGAACCACCTGCGTGTTACTTTGCTCATTAGTTGTCCCCTGCGAGGATCAGGGCCGGTCGCCGCGCGGCGCGCAGGAACAGCCCGCGCCGCGCGGCGTGTGAACGTTCACTGGGGCCTTTCGATTAATACATTATTTCAGCCCGACTTCAGGGCCGAACCTGATAGTCTATTAATTTTCAAGTCATCGGAGACAGTCCGTTGGGCCGCTCGCGGCCTTGGCCACCAGGAGAGCAGCATGGACGAGCAGGCCTTGAGGGACGGACAGGTCTGGGAGAGCGATGGGTCCCTCATACAGGTGAACGAAACGGGGGGCGGCTACGTCGTCGCGAATTTCAGGGTTTCCGGGGGGAGTCTGGAATACACGGACTCGGTTGTGTACAAGGACGCGAACAGGCTGATCAGGCTTCTGAAGAGGCTCGGCATGAAGCCGACGGACAAGGTGATAACGCTTTGCGAGGCCGGGAGCTGAGGGACGGGGACACGTGGAGGTCACGGGACAGAATAGCCTTGGTCAACCTCCGGGGCGGGATGCTGTCGCTGGTGATCTTCCACGCGTCGGGGAACACGGTAGCCTTCGAAAGGATACTTGAGATGCCATCAGAGGACAAGGCCCGGGCGCACCTTTCGGGCGAGGGGTACGCAAAGTCGGACGGCAGGATACGCATGGCGGATCGCAGGGCGGCAAAGCCCATATCCCCCGCCAAGGGCCAGGACACGATGCCGGTCGAGCCCGGTCAGATCTGGCAGAACGGCCGCGTTGTGGTCAGCGTGCAGAAGGCGATCGAGGGGCTGAACCTCGTCGAATTCGAAATCAAGGGCAGGGGCCTCAAGTTCACGGACGCCAAGCCGTTCAGGGACCCCACAAGGGCCGCCCGCTACATCGAGAGCCTGAACTGCGGGCTCACGAACAAAGTGCTCTCCGCGGCCGCGCCGTCGGCGTCCGCCATCTAGCACCCGCACCGCTTCATGATGTCCGTGAACGTCCGCGCGTGCCTCGACCTCGAGGCGTAGCCGACCCTGTCGCGGCCCTCGGCCTGCGACTCGCAGCACTCCCTGGCGGCGAAGGCCAAGACCCATCTGCGCCTGTTCGACTCGCGCCTGAACCCCATCGTGCGGGATCGGTGCAGGCCGATCAGCAGCCACTTGTCGATGGTCCCGTCCGTGAAGGCGTCGCCTATCTTGAAAGCCCTCTTCGCGCAGAACTTTCGAAGGTCGGACGCGGTCAGCTCCAGCATTCGCGCATCTTCTTCATGTTCGGCATCGGGCGCCACGGCTTGCTGTGGCCGAAAGAGACGACCGCCACGAGCGCGGCCACGCCGGCCATGGCGAAAAAGACGCCGAGTAACAAGTGCTTCAACATAGCTTCGACCCGCTGTAAGAAATGTGTATGTGTTTTCCTTACGGGCGTTGACCCGCAAGGCTATGATTTCGCCCTTTTTACCCTCGCATACGCAATCGTCGCCGAGGCCACGGCTATGACGGCTGCCATCACCGCGCCGACCACCTCGATCAGCTTCATGGCCACGTTGACGCCGTCGATGACCCTCTCGTTGTTGCCGTGGATGTTCTTGAGGATCTCGGTCATCTTTTCCTGGCCCACCTCGAACTCGACCATCTTCTTGTCTATCGCCCGCATCTCCGTGGCGAACTCGCGGTAGGTCACGTACTGACCCGACGTCGGCGGACCCGACCCCCCGGCCGCGGCCCTGGGCTCCGACGTGAACGACGAGAGGCCGTTGAGGCCTACTGCCGCCGCCAGCCCAAGTTCGCCAACGCTGTCAGCCGGCCCCTCAGCCGGCCCCTCCGGCGGCGGCATCTCCTGCGGCGGGGGGACCGTGACCTGCTGCCTGTACACGAATCCCTTGACCTGCTTCTGCCCAAGCTCCTCCGTCTTCTCGAGGAGGCTGTCAAGATCCTCCCCTCCCATCGCGGACGCGCAGGCGACCGACGCGCACACCAGCATGAGCCATCTCATACAGCACCCCCGTGTCATTTCTCCTCGGGCAGCCCGCAAGCCCTGAGGCAGTCCTTCACGTAGGGATGCAATGAGGACATTATCACGGAGGTCTCCGTGACCTCGGTGTGGTGGGAGTCCAACTTGACTGCGTCGGCGGTGCACTCCGACCACCTGTCGAACTTGGGGTACACAAGGAAGCACGCGTTGATGCTGTGAACGTCGATGCCCCCGGGTCCGTCCGGGAAGATGGTCTCGGCCGTGTGGACGAGCGGCCCGACCACGCAACCCAGCCCGAGCTCCTCCCTGACCTTGCGCGCCGCAGCCTCCTTCATCGTCTCGCCCTTCATCACCCGCCCCCCGGGGAGCCACCACTGCCCCTGGGCCGGCTTGTCCGCGCGCTTGACCAGCAGCACCATGCCGCAGTAGATGACGGCGACATCGACGCACGCTATCGGCGCGGCCCGAAGAACCTCCCGGTAGAGATCCTCCTCGATGAGGTTGGGGTCGAAGTCGCTCGACCTGACGATCGTTCGAAGCGCCGCGCCCACGTCTCCGTCCGTAAGCCCGAGGCGCGAGTCGGTCCGCACGAGCCTCTCACCGTGCGGGGCTATGTCGGCGGTGTCGTCGTCCAGCACAACGTATCCGTCGATGCCGCCCTCGTAGGTGCGCATCCACTCCGTTATCTCGTGCCCGCGGCCCCACGAGAGCCCCGCCCTCCTTCGGAAGTCCTTGCACGCGCTCAGATTAGGGGTCATGCCAATGATCCTGCGCGTGTCGAACGGCTCGGGGTCGGGTGCCCCGCGGGACTTGTGCCGGTTGCCGCCGCCGAGAAACAGCGCCCTGAGGCTGTCCACAGTCTCGCCGCGCCTCCGCGTGCTTGTCACGACCGCGTGGGCGTCGGCCTCCTTGAGTATCACGTTCAGCCGCCGGACGCAGTCCGGGTCGAAATGGCTGTAATCCGTTTTGTCGTTGGCTATTACGCCGTCCACGTCCAAGAACACCACCCTCACGGCCACCTCCCTTCGCTCCCTTCAACATACCATCCGGAATTGACGTTTTTAACGCACAAGATTTAGTTTACACGGGTGGTTTTGAAAAAGTATATTAAGTTGGAGGAAACGGCACATGAAGATTCTGTTGGGAGTGACAGGAAGCATAGCGGCCTACAAGGCGGCGTCGGTGACGAGCGCCTTGGTCTCCCGCGGCCACGAGGTGAGGGTGTGCATGACCGAGGCTGCGACGAAGTTCGTCGGCCCGGTCACCTTCTCCGCCCTCTCCCACCAGCCCGTGATCCTCGACGAGGACGAGTTCAGGGCCGACGGCCACATCCTGCACATCGAGATGGCGCAGGAGTGGGCGGAAAAGGTGGTGGTCGCGCCCGCCTCGTACGACTTCATCGGGAAGATCCTGGGCATGCGCGCGGACGACGCGCTGTCGGCCATCTGCGCCGCCTGGAGGACCAACATACTCGTGTGCCCCGCCATGAACGACGTTATGTGGCGGAACTTGGCCCGCGATTTACAAGAAGGAGCCATGCAGGATCGTGTGCGCGTGCACGAGGATCCGTCCGACCACATCATGGGGTGGGACTACCGCACTTTGGATATCTTGGCGCCGGCCGCCAAGAAGCTGGCGTGCGGCACCGAGGGGACGGGTGCGCTGCGCCCCACAAGGGACATCGTCACATTCATCGAAAGCAGGGGATAGCAATGTTCTGGAGAAGGAAAAAGGAGGAGCCGAAATTCTCGGACGACACGAAGGACATCGTCAAGTACGTGTGGAAGTGCACGGTCAACTGCTCCGCCCGGTGGTACTGGGACGGCGTGACACACCGGTTCGGCATCAAGTTCGCCTGGGACTGCAGGGACCTCGGCTGCAGCTTTAGGCTCATCCCCGACGAAAAGGGCGGGTTTTCCTTTCTGATCAAGAGGCTGAAGGACAAAATCTGCGTCGCGGACCTCGACGCCGGGCTCTTCCAAGCGGCCCTGCTGCAGGCCTTGGAGCCGGAAACGGGAGAGATCGAGACGCCGCCCAACTGCCTCAAGCTCATGCACGAGATGCTGATGGACCGCTTGAACCGCGCGTCCAAGAAGATGACACACGGCACGATGAGGCAGATCGCGAACAAGATCAGGAAACTGGAGGGCGAAAAATGAGGAGAAAGGTCATGGTCACGGCCGGGGGCACCCGGGAGTACATCGACGACGTCCGCGTCGTGACGAACATATCCTCCGGCGCGCTCGGCTGCAAGATCGCCGAGGCGTTCCTCGAAAACGGGGCGCACGTGTTCTACGTCCACAGCAAGGGTGCCCCGATGCCGGTCATCCTGGAGGACGGCCTATCGAGGCTGACGACGGAGCAGTTCGTCACCACGGGCGACTTGATGGACACGATGGGGTCGTTCTGCAAGGGCATGGGCATGGACGTGGTCGTCCACTCCGCCGCCGTCAGCGACTTCACCTTCAGGCGCGACGTCCCCGTCAAGGTCAGCTCCGACAGCGAGGAGGGCTTCATCGAGCACCTCCGCCAGGCCATCGTGCGCACGCCCAAGATCGTCAAGAGCGTCAAGCAATGGTGCCCCGGGTGCACGTTGGTCAGCTTCAAGTTCACCGTCGGCAAGAGCCGGGACGACCTGCTCAACATAGCCTGGCACGCGGGGAGGGGGTGCGGCGCCGACTTCGTCGTGGCCAACGACAAGGAGGAGATGAAGCGGAACAGAAGCCACACCGCCTACCTGGTGAATGTCCGGGAGGAGCCGCTCGATTTCGACGGGGGCAAATGCGGCCATTTCTTCCGCATGGAGGACAAGGACCAGATCGCAAAACTGCTGGTCAAGGCATCGCACGGCTTCCTCACCGGCGGCGTTGGCACGCGCTTCAGGCTAACGGAAAAAGGTGCCAAATGAGGGCGCTCGCTCTGTTCCTGGCGTGCAGCTCGCTGGCGCTGTGCCTGGTCCTGCGCTGCGGACCGGGGGCGGGAGAGGACACGGGGATCCTATTGGCGGGTTGGGGGTGGGTCTCCTTTTTCGCCGGGGCGTTCATCATCCACGACAGGGGATTGTAGGTGAGGAAGGATCTCAAGGGGGCCATCGAGTCGGGCAAGTTCACGTGGACGGCGCAATCGGCAAGCGGCAGGACAGGATGAGGGGGCGTTGACAATGGAGTTCCGCTTCGGGGACACCCCCAAATGCAAGAAGTGGGAGCAGATACACGCGCCGAACATCGATGTGGCGAAGAAGATGTTCATGGCGTCCGTGCTATACCCCGAGCATTACGTGGCATACGACCAGATGGAGGGTTACGAGAAGCCCGAGGACGAGGACCTACCCGACGACCCCGAACTCGATGACGAGTGCAGCGAACCAGAGGACGAGGAAGAGGAGGACGAGGAAAGGGAGGAGCCTGATGCGCCCCCCGTCCCAAGGGCCGATGCGTACATACAAATCTACGACGAGGAGTGGAACGAGATTGGGAAGCTTCCCTACAAGGAGTGCGTTGAGTTCGAATACGGGGACATCCAATCGACGTCGCAGAGGCTCATAGGCTCGCCCGCGGGCGACGCCGAATTCGACCAGAAGTCCCTCCCCGTCATAGGCAAGCCGGCCCTTCTCCCGCTGACCCCCAAGTCGGAACTGCGCAGGAAGCACGAGCTCATCGAGGCCAAGCTCGGGGAGCTGGAGCAGGCGAAACGCGAATTGGAGCTGGCGGCGAGGGCGCTGAAGAGGGAACTGTCGAGCAAGAAGCGCGTCATCGCCATGATAGAAACGTTCCTCGGCGTCAGCGAGGAGGTCGTGCTTCTCAAGGACGGAGAGCCGGCGCCGGAGGAGGAGCCGCTCCATGTGTTCCAGCAGCTCTTGTTCATGGACGAGGAGATAGGGATCTGGTCCGAGGGCGGGCTTGGCTACGAGGACATCGACAAGTTCGACGAGTGGGTGGTGCAGAACGCCGAGACGTTCCTGTACAAGCCGAAATCCGTCTGTGCCTTCAGGGTGCGCCGGGAAGAGAAGAAATACACGGACGACCCCCTCGTAAACTTCTGGATGAACCAGGAGAACTTCAACACTTATTGGTTCGTGCGCAACGGGTCGCGCTACTACCGCATATGGTCGGGCATCCACATCAACGAGAAGGTCTTCCCGACCAACGACGAGATGGCCGAGGTCATGGAGGAGGCGTCAAGGTGGGGCGGCGAGTACGGCAAGGACAAGGTCGAGTCCTGGCAGAACCGCTACATCTTCGGCATGCTCGCCCTGCAGGGCATGATAGAGCGCACGGACATGTTCGGGACGTCGCTGCGGGGACACGTCAACTTTGCCAAACCGCACGGCATACCGGAGGACAGGGTGATCCTTGTCCGCGACGCCGAGACAAATCATTGGATCGGTGACGGCCGGCCGTCATGGTACGAGTACCGCAAGGCAAACGGCAATTCCATCAAGGTCGGGAGCCGTATCGTCATATCACGTGACCGCTGGAGGATGAGCAACGAGAACAACTGGCGCACCTATCCGTTCAAGGCAAGCCACCCGAGCCATGAAGAGGTGTACACCGTCGACGAGGTGTTCGGGAAGGAGAACCGCTGGAGCACCGAAGGCGATTTTGTGATACGATACCGTGAGAAGGGGGAGAATTGGTACAGGCAGAGTGATGGGTGGCGCGGCACGAAGTGGGTGCTGCGCGAAAGAAAGAATCGCGTGCCCTTCAAGCTGTACAGGGACGAGGCCCTCAACCTGGACGAGATCACTCTCGAGGACATCGAGTACTACATGCACTGCCGCCTGTATCGCAAGGACTATCTCGACATGCTGCCGGCGCTCCACCTCGTCCTGCGGATCAAGCGGGAGGAGCGCGCCCTCGAGGCGGAGTTCGTGAGGCTGCTCGCCTCCAAGCTCGGGTGGGAGGAGGGCCGCCACGGGGAGATATTCGAGGCCATCGACTGGTGGAAGCTGAAGAACAAGTGGAAGAGGGCGGTCACGGCCGACGAGCCGAAGGCCATGAGGATGATACTCAAACGCCTGCAGGAGGAAGAAAGGTGACGTCGCGCTACCTCGCGCACAACGGGCGCCTGTCCGCCGACGCGTTCGAGAGGATCGTGGCCGCCGTCGTCAAAAATGGCCCGGAAGGCATGCCTGCCGCCCGCTACGGGCACAGGGTCACCGACATGGTCGTCAATGTGATGAATCTCGTCCCGATGGATCCCATGAAGAAGGCCGCCGCCAACCTGAGGGCGCTCCTGTACGCAAGGCTGCGTGACGGAGCGAAGCCATGAAGAAACCTGGAGGCAGCATGAGGGCGACGAAACACGACGTGGCGATGTGCATGAGCCTCACCGCGAGCGTGATAAACAACGCGGCCAGCCGCCTCATGGCCGCGGCGTGCATGGAGGCCTCCGAGCCCATGGACTCGAGCGTATTCGCGGGATGGCTGCGCCGTACCAGGCACACGGAGAGCATGAACTTCGCCCTGATGTCGCTCCAGACGTACCACTACCTGAGGAACTACAGCCTCGGCGTCAAAGTCCATTGGGTCGTGGACAGCCCCATGCACAACCCCACCGTCGGCATCGTGCCCGTGGGCTATGTGGTGCGCAAGGCCAAGAACGGCTACACCGGCGTATGCCTCGCCGTGACAAGGCTCGTGGAGGGCGACGACGTGCACTTGGTCAAGGAACTGCCGGGGTGGGAGCGGTGCTGACTACAACCCCATGTAGGCCTCGGGGTCGTGGGGATCCCACACGATCATGTCGGAGTCCGGCGGCACCGAATCCGCCTGCGCCACGATGAGATTGGCGCCGTCCCTGTGGACGATGTAACTGTGTCCCCCGTGATCGACCTTGACACCTTGGGAGTCCCCAAGCGCCGCAAGAAGGGCCTTCGAGCAGATCTGCGCCATGGTGCCTGCGTCCATGCCCTTGAGCAGCAGGGCCATGTCAAAACCCGGTCACCTTCCGTATATAGGGGGCTATGCGGTCCTGCTCGCCCGGCCCGAACCTCTCGCGGTGTCTTCCCGACTCGATCAGAATTTCGCCTTGGGGGTGCGCGTAGGCGATGTCCTCGACCCTCTCGATCTGCGCCCGGGTGGGCCGGCTGCGGAAGTCGAACATGAACTCGCCCCGCCCGGCGTGCATGCGCACGGCCCCCATCCTGCAGAACGCGTCCATGAACTTGTAGGCCTCGGCGCCGGGCGGCACTATGTCGTCCGGGATGACAAGGCCTATCTCGCGGTGGTCGAGCGACCGCGTGCCGCGCTCCCCCATGTTGAGGAGCCTGCCGTCCGGGAGGATGTAGCCGGCCTGGTCCAATATCCCCGTCGTGCCGAAGTGCTTCACCGCCGCCCGCATCACGGCATTTGACCTCCGCCTGTCCGTGGGCTGATAGAGACTTTTCTTGCCGACCGCCGAGAGGAAGCCTCTCGCGTGGTCGCCCGTGAGGACGACGTCTCCTTTCTCGTCGGTGACCCACTTGGACAGCAGCTGCTTGGCGTCCGCGCCGCCCCGGAAGTCGTAGTCGAGCGCGTTCATCGCCTTGGAGAAGGCGTCCCAAACTTTCATGGGGACGGCTTCACGGTCGATGTGGATCTTGTCGCCCTCCACTCGGTAAAAGGATCCGCCCCTGTCCGATCCGGCCCTGTCCAAAAGGTAACTCCGAACCACAGCCGTCGCCAAGCCACAAGGAATTCTTGTGGCTTCCGCACCCTCCTTGATTGCCGGCACCTTTTCGTATTCGAGGAGCGGCCTCCCCCCCGCGTTGTAGACCCCCGTGAGCGCGGGGATCAACGACTTCAGCTTGTCAGCCAGCGGGGCGCCCAGCCTCTTCCACGAGCCCACCTCGCTCAACATGCTGACGAACACCATGCGGCTGTGCGTCTTGTTGTAGTTCATCTTGAGGGGCAGCCCCACCCCGAACTTCTCCTCGAAGTCCGTGTGCTGCGCGTCGCCGACCCACGCGTAGAGGTCGCCGGCCTCCGACACCCCCATGCGGACCGTGCCGTACTTCGACGACTTGAGGGCGTCCCTGAACTCGGACGGCGTGGGATCCTTGAAAACCTCCAAGTACCCCTTGAACCACGGCCTGTTGACCTCGTCGGCCTTCCAGAAGGCGGCGTACTTCCCGACGACCGACAGCGGCGACGGGCCGGCGCCCTCCATGATTGAGGTCACCCGCTCGATGATCGCCTTGGCCTCCTGCGGCTTGAACAGGATCGGGATCCCACCAGCGGCCCCCCAAGCCCTCAGCTTGTCGGGGCTGTCGTCTATGAGCACGTTGCCGTCGCCCGCGTACTGCGACTTGTCCCTGCCGAACACGGTGATGTGCTCGGCCCCCGGGAAATGCCTGTCGACGATGGCGTCCTTCTTGGCGAGGAGGCTCTCGCGGTTCTCGCGCCACCGTTTCCCCACGCCGACCGACGAGAGTATGGCCGGGTCGTACTTGGACAGCGCCCTCCACACCCGGACCCCCTCGGGTATCGGCTCCGTGACCCTGAGCCACTCCTCGAGAGGCGCGGCGTTGACCCTCCTCCAGAACTCGTCGGTCTCCTCCGGTGTCCCCCGCTCCCCGCCGAGCGCCTTGAGGGAGCCGTCGAGGTCGAGGAGGACCCCGTTGAGGTCGAAGTACACCTTGCGCTCGCGCCCCGCCGCCGAGCGGGACTCGAAGGGGCGTCCCGTGTCCTCCTTGCCGGCGAGTTCGTCAAGGGCCGACCTGCCGCCCTGCACGAACCAGGAGGCCAGGTTGCTCCTCTGGTGCACGACGTTCAGCATCGAGTCGAGCGCCAGGAGCTTCTGCTCGTAGTCGGTCGCCGTCATCGCCTTGTGCAACCACTTGACCAGGTAGTCGATCCCGTAGTCGGAGATCATCCACTCGCCGTGGATGTCGGCTATTGCCGTATCGATCCTGTCATCGATATCCTTCGGTATCGGTATCTCCCTTTCCCTGAACTCGTTCAGCGGGTCGCCCGCGGTGTGGCCGGAGAGATAGTTGTTCACGTCTATGCGGACGACCTTGTTGAGGAAGTCCTCAAGTATGTCGTCGATGCCCCTCTCGTCCCGGACGACGCCCGCCTTGGCGTAGTCGCGCCATATCTTCTTCATCCTGGCGGTGTTGAGCGGCGCCAGCTTCCTGGGCGGCCTGTTCTCGACGATGTTGTCGATGGCCCTTTCGAGTTCCTCCTGGTACCTCTCGTGGTAGACCCCCCAGGCGGCCTCGTGCGGGTCGCGCCATGAGGCCGTCACCCTCGACGCCCACACATCCGAATACTGCCCGTACTTCCCGGGGTCGTCGTCCAGCTTGTCGACCACGATGTAGCCCGGATCGAACCGGACACCCGGTATCTTGCGCCAGTTGTAGCCCGCGCCGGCCTCGTACGCGCCCGGGGGTATGTCGATGGTGTAGACGCCGTCCGGCAACTGCGCCACGACGTATACGTGCTGGTCGCCCACCGCCGCGCTGATTGTCTGCGCCTCGATCCCCTTGGACGACAGCACCCCCGCCATGTTCTCGGCTATGTCCTGGCAAACCCCGCCGGCGCCGAGGACCTCGTCAATGCCCTCGTCGTTCTGGTCCCAGGCATCGTAGGCCCTCTGGGCGGCGGACGCCAGGGCCGGAAGCAGCGGCCGTATCGCCGCCGGGATCCCCGAGGACAGCGCGGCCTCCTTGGACCGCTCCATCTGTTCGACCGCTTTGGTCGCCCATGCGTAGCCCGGGTCGCCGCCCCACAATAGCCACGCCACGTAGCCCCTGTCCTTCCACGGCTCGTCGCGGTGCTTCGGGTCGATTGCCTTGTTCTTGCGGTGCCGGTCGAAGAACGCCTTCATCCGGCGCACGGTGGAGGGGGACAGCTTGGAGCGGTTCTTGAGGTTGACGGCCCGCTGCACCCCCGACCCCACGCCCTCGGCCCCCGCCTGCTGGGCGCTGAGGCCCCCGCGCCCCTTGGCGCGCCGGCGGTACCCGAGGCCCTTGGCGGCCGCCGCCGCGACGGACGCCGGGGGCACCAGATTAGGGGATCCCCCGCTCATTTCTTCCTTCCCCTGCGCCTCTTCCCGCCGTCGCCCCCCGCCTCCGACTTGCCCTCGGCCACGGGGTATTCGACGCTGCGGAACGGGGGCCTTATGAAGAACCTCACGCGCTCGTCCTTCAAGGTCAGCTCGTAGCCGCCGCCCTTGTAAACCACCTTCACGACGTTTTCCACGACTATGCACGTGTCCGACGAATGCACCTCGACCGTTCTTCCCGACGAGTCCGCCATGCACACCATGTCGACGTAATCATAGTCCATGTCCGCCCGGGGGGAGTCGAGCATGACGAGGAGCAGCAGGGCCGCAAGCGCCGTCTTGAACACTAACACACCGCCTGTTAGGGTGCAAAGGAGATATCCGATTCACGCCTTTTATTAGTAGATCAACGCACCGCCCTTGACCTCCCCGGCAGGATATACTATATTGAAACCAAGGCCGCGCAGGCCGTAGCTTCCGCCGAGGTATCCACGGGGAGTCTCCCCGTGGATTCAACCAACAAAGGGAGGGAAGCGATGAACGTTTCCAAACTCATAGCCGAGTTCGCCGGGCTCCGGCAACTCTTCGACGACCCGGTCAGATGCCCGGTCGGGCCGGATCTCATCCACTACCTCGCACAGCCGAGGGCGCATTCCACGCAGTTCGACTACGCCACCGCCTACCGGGAACTCCGTGGGCGGACCCACGAGGACGACATGAGCCCCCTGGGATACGCGCCGACGGACTACACGGTGTTCAAGGCGCGCTACCGGCACCTGGCCAACAACAACACGGCCTACCGGATAGCGTGCAAGAGGAACCCGACGGTGCCGGAGCTGGAGAAGTTCGCCAGCACCCGGCCGCAATGGGCCATCCTGTGGCCCGTCAAGGTCTACCTGCAGCACCACATGGCGCTGGCCAGGGAGTACCGGGGGATGCTGCCGTTCGGCAGCGAGGTGATACGTTTCCTCAATGAGCGGATGGGCATGGAGCTGCCCGTCACACCAAGCGCGACGGACCACGTGATGCTGCGGGATTTGAGCAACGGCATGGCCGAGGCTCTCGGCATCCCGACAGTGGTGGTCAACGACGTCATGTACATACTTGGCAGGGACAGCTAGGGGCACCTGCGCGGCCCCCTCACATCCCCGTAGTGAAAAAAGTTGAGATTTTATTTTACACACCAATTGCAGAAAAGTATATTAACCACGGAAGGCAACAGGAAACCGGGGAAATGCGATGGCATACCAACTGCAAAAGACCACGGGGGCGGAGCTCAACGGGGTTAAGGCCTCCGATGCCCTGGGGATGTACTTCGACCGAAAAATATCGTGGGTGGAGCTGGCCATGGTGATGGACGCTTTGGGGCCGAGCCCCGAGACGGATCCCGGGCTGGCCCTGGACGAGCCGAAGCGGAGGCGCATACGGAGGATGATGCAGGCCTACCGCCTCCTGAAGGGCAAAAGGCCCGACTACATCGAGGGCGCGCTCAAGAAGGCCGGGACGTGGGTCCCGAACCCCGAGGCCCTCAACTACCTGCTCGTGCTGTACCGCGAGAACAAGGAGGAGCCGAAGGCGAGAAACGCGCTCCTTCTGGACACCATCGACAAGGTCATTTCCGGCAAGATCATCGAGAAGCAGATACGCATACTCGTGCGGAAGCAGCGGAGCGGCGCCCGCGGGGCCGCGTCCGCCAGCGTCGAGCGCGACGGCACGGACCGCAAGCAGGCGGTGGTGACGCCGGACAGCAAAAACCAGGGGGACCCGAAGTCGGTGGCGGCGGCGGAGTCGGCCTTGAAGTCGCTGAACTTCATCCTGGACACCGCGCTGGAGCGGAACTCGTACCGCAACCTCCGCGCCGTCCTGGGCGCGGAGTGCCGAGCGATGAGCACCAGGCTCAGCTGCATAGCCGACGAGGAGTTCCTCAAGATGTGGAGGAAGCGAAAGGTGGTCGACCTATGACCGACAGGTTCGAGTGGAGCTTCGGCTCAAATGCGGGCATGCTCCTGGCCCACGTCAGCGAGTACGAGCCGGAGCGCGGCCTGTACGAGCTGTCGAAGAACGCCGAGGAGGCCGGGGCCAAGAAGATACGCATCGAGTTCGACTACGACGGCCGCCGCATAGTCATCGGCGACGACGGCGACGGCATGGGCGCCGACGAACTGGGCCGCATGAGCCAGAACATCGGAAAGTCCTCGAAGGACATGAAGCACTACGGCGTCGGCATGATGTCGTTCTTCCGCGTCGGCACGCGCATCGTCATCTTCTCCAAGCGCAAGGGCGACAAGAGGCCGTGCGTGCTCTCGTGCGCGATCGCGAACGACTCCATAGTGTCGGACACCGGCGGCCCCCGGGAGGCGACCGACGCGGACATGGCGGAGCACCCCGTGCAGACGGGCAAGCTGACGCACGGCGCGAAGCACGGCACGATAATGATCGTCGAGGGTGTCGGCAGGAACAAGGCGAGCCGGTACGACTTCACGTTCGACATGCGGGAGGTCTTCGAGAAGAAGCGGTTCGAGGGCTACTTCCGGCGCGAGGCGGACTACAAGCTGGCCACGTACAGCTACTACATCAAGTACGGCCAGGACAAGCCCAAGAAGCTCACGGCGAAGCTCGGATCCGGCAAGCACATAAAGATAAGGTTCCCGGACAAGGACCACCCGTGCATCCGTGGGGGCGAGCCGATCAACGTGTTCTGCATCGACTCCGACACCTACGAGATCCGCGTCGAGATCGACCTGTGGGCGAGCGCGTCGCAGCGCGGGGCCATCCACGTCTCCGAGGACAAGCAGAACGTCCTCGAGATGAAGGACGCCATGAGGCACTCCACGCGGCTGTCGTACAAGTCCTCGATATTCCTGGGCCACCCGATGGCCAAGTACCTGCGCGGCCTGGTCGACGTGCATGTCAAGCCCCTCAACGGCGCGCCCGAGAAGTCGATATGGTCCGGCAGCCGGATGCAGCTGAACATGAGCGGGCCGTTCGGGGCCGCGCTCGCGAACATGCTGAACCACATCGACGTCGAGTTCCTCCGGGACGTCGTGCAGGACTACGTCTCCGACAAGCTCAGCATGAAGGACGAGAGGCGCTCCAGGGAGATACAGGAGGACATGGAGGCCATGGTCAAGAGCCACCCCGTCTTCTTCGAGAGCCTGGTGTCGATGCAGTCGGTGGACGAGGTCCACCCGCACAGGGTCAAGTGCCGGGGCTGCGGCCTGTCGGCGACCCCGTCCAGGGGCCTGCCGCCGAGCGGCCAGATGTCCAACGAGTGCATCTACTACATGCCCGAGGCCCGGACGTACTACTGCGGGAACTGCGGCACGACGTGGAAGCGCGCCGTCAGGCCGATGCCCGCCAGCAAGGGCAGGTCGCCGACGTACAGGCAGCCCAAGCCCGGCACCGGGACGTCGCGGCGGAAGAGGCACGGCTTCGGGTTCACGTTCAGCGTGCGGCCGTTCGAGTCGCGCGACGAGCGCCGCACCCGGGTGGACGGCACGACGATAGAGATCAACTCCATCCACGAGTCGTACAAGGCCCTGGCCTCGATGAAGGGGTCGGTGGCCGGCCGCCTGCTCAAGGTGTACGAGCGGCAGCAGGCCCTGCAGGCGATAGTCGAGCACGAGGCCGACAACCTCACGCGAGACCAGATCATATCGAAGCTGCGCGACGGGGACTCGATGGTCCTCACGTGGTACAACCCGGACAAGACGCAGGGGAGCCCTGCGGACACGCTTTCCGGCGGCGCCGAGCCCGGCAAAGGGGCCGCGGCGACCGGGCCGTCGGTTGTCGAACCTACAGCTGCGGACCTCAAGGCCGCATGGGAGGGCAGATGAGCAAGAAACTGAAGCAGCCCGCGGAGGACAGCCTGCGCGGGAGACTCCTCAAACGCCTCAGCGAGGCGGGCGGGACGGGGGCCACCGGAAGCGAACTGGCGGTCTCCGCCGGCGACCAGACGGGCAAGAACCTCGGGCTGGTGCAGACCACGGTGTACGGCCTGCGGCAGCTGGGCATCCGCATCGACTTCGACAGCGAGCGCTACATCCTCAAGGGGCGCGGCGACTCGTACACGAGGTACAGCAAGGACGGGAAGTGGACCCCGGTGAGCCGCAGAAAAAGGGCGAAGAGGTCGTCGGGCAAGAAGGTCAGCCTCGTGCAGCAGACCCAGCGGCCGCGCAGACCCGCCGACACGACGAAGCCCGTGGCCAAGCAGGTCGGCGCCGGCATCTTCGTCATCCGCAAGGGCGAGTTCAAGAAGGCCCTGGACCTGCTGCCCCACAAGCAGCGGGAGGGGCTGATCAAGCTCGGCCGCCGCGTCGAGGCCTACAACGAGGTCTGCGGGCGCGTCATGCGGATGAACGACGAGATGAGGAAGGAACTCGAGGCCCTGACGGAGGAGTAGCGCCGGGGGCGGTTCCGGGAGGGGCCGCGGCGCGGGCGTCGACATCGAGCCCGCGCCGTTTTTCAACGGGGGCAGCCATGGGCGAACGCGTCAACAAGGCGGTCAGGGGCCGCATCCTCAACCGGGTCATGAACCCCGTGAGGCGCCATCTCTCCGTCTCGGTCGACGCATGGTCGGCGACGGGCGTGGAAGCGGCCAGGTGGCCCACCAACGTGCTGCTGAGGTCGCGCCTGATGCCGGTCGTGGACAGGGCAAGGAGCGCCACGGCCATATGGCACCAGAGGGTGTCCGCGATGTTCGCCGACAGATATGCGGATCCCCCCTCATGAACATGAGATGGTACGAAAGGCTCATACTGACGGGTGACGGCGCTCTGGTCAACAAGGCCCGATCCGAACTTTTTATCACGAGTCTGAGGAGGAGGGTGCTCGCCTCCACGACGGGACGCAAAAGGCTAGGGGACCGGCCGGTGACGGCCGTCCCGCAGGACAGGATACGGATCCGGATCAACGACTACACGTGGCCCGTGAGGTCGGCCGTGCGCAGCGGAGTCCGGCGCAGACTCGAGGGGAGGGGCAATGAGCATGCTTGACGGGATCCTGCGCGGCCTGGGGGAAGGGCTCCTCGGAGCGCTGCGCCTACTGCCGGGCCTCGCGAGGAAGCGAGACAGAGTGCTTGGCTGGTGGGTGGAACACGACGAGGACGGCATCCCGTCCTTCCGTTTGGTGGACAAAGTGAGAGATCTGCCGCGCTGGCTCCAGAGGGATCGCCGAAAGGGCAAATAGCCGGGGGCGGCTCGCAAAAGGCGCATTATGGACGGGAGGGGAAACAGCCGTGAACGCGCATCCGAAGATCGGCGAGGTGCGCCCGGGGCCGCGGGCCCGGGCCAAGCTGGATGAGTACCTCACGGACATGCACGGCCTCGTCGCCTATGGATTGGAGCCCGACGCCCTCCAATCCGTTTGGATCGATGTCAGGATGGAGCTCATGCGCCGGGTAGAAGTTCCGTCCACGGCCGCCGTCAGGGCCGCCCCGCACGGCACCGCCGAACCGTAGCGGACTGTTGCATCCGCGCAACATATCCATGCAAGCGCATTGCATGGATGCAACATCAGGTTCGTGCGACCCCGCACAGGGGCGTTGACTGCCGCCAATCCCTCAGGCACGCTTGTTGCTTTCCTGTATCGGATCATCTTTCACAGCCATCCAAATACCAACGGAGGAGGAAGGCATGCCCGGAAGAGACCAGACGGGGCCGAACGGCCAGGGACCGCTGACAGGCAGGGGATTCGGTGACTGCAACGAGGTGCTGAGGTCCGTCGGCCGCACCCTCGGGGGCGGTTTCGGAGCAGGCTTCGGCCGCGGCTTCGGCGGCGCCTTCGGACGCGGGCGCGGGTTCGGGCCCGGCGGCCGCGGGCAGCGCAACGTCTACCGCCAGACGGGGCTGACCGGCTGGCAGCGCGGCGTCCGCAGGGGGCCGACCGACAGCTAGGGACACGCGCGCATCGGGGTCACGAGGGGGGCCGCCGGCATCGGCGGCCCCCCTTCCTTTTGCCCGGCGTTACGGCACGGGGGTGAAAAAAGTATATTATGGGACGGAGGGAGTCACATGAACGGCAAACGCGCGAGGGACAGGGTGGAGGACGCGGTCGACAGCTTTATCGCCGAGCGGCTCGAGAGGGCGTGCCTAGCGGTGCCGGATCCGGTCGCGCATCGGGTGGACCACAGGGTCGCGCGGAGGATAGAGCGCAGGAGGCGCTTCGTACCATATTATCTCGGAGGCGATTCCATCGAATGGTCTTCGACGCTGGATCTGTTCTAGGGGGCGGCATGGCCTCGTACACACGGCGCATCACGCGGTGCATCGACGACCGGGTGAACGATCTCGTCATGAAGATGGGCACCCGCATCACGGCGGACACGGCCCACACCGACCACGTCCGGGTGTGGGCCTCGCGCGAAACGGACAGGATAAGCGCCTTCCCACGAGCCGGCATCAGGAGTAGGCTGCGCGCGCTTCCGGCCGCACGGGTCGGGGTGGCCGTCGGGCGCGCGATGTGCAACGGTCTGACGCTCGGCGTGTGCAGTCGCGCCCGGGAGGCGACCGACATGCACAGGGGGGTGCTCTCGAGCGGAGTGTGGCTGCGCATCGGCCCGAAACTCCGGACCAGGGTGCCCTACAGATACTACGGCGCGACCATCAACTGGGTGTCCTCCGACGACGCGACCCCGCTGCCATGAGCGACCACACGAGTCACGCCCCTCCCAATATCGCCCGACATCCTCCAAGGGTGCGCAGATACGTGAAGCTGGCCGTCTGCGAGATGGTCTTCGGCGGCTTGAACAAGAGCGCCAGGGGCGCCTTCGGCGATGCCGCCGTAACGGCCATCAACGACAGATTCAGCGAGAGGCGGCTCCTGCAGGACAACTTCTCCAGGGTCGCCGGGGCGCTGCGGGGCAGAGTCCTGTCCCGGGCGCGGGGCCGCTCGCTACCCCACAACCCGTCGAAGCCGGGTTTCGTGTAGGGTAACACCCATCCCGATCATGCCCACTTTCATCATTACAGTGTCATGATAGTGTCATGATTTTGTGCGTACACTGTACGTACAGCCTAACCATCGATGTTTCAATCCCTTGCACATTTTGATGTCAAGAAATGTGCGTACGGGCGCCGTACAATGTTCGACGCTTCATGATCTTACATCAAATTTCACTTTACAGCCAAACCCCATAAAGGTATATTAACGATGCGCGCACGAGTCGTACAACCGCGAAGCCCGCAGGCTCCGCGACACCACAAAACGCGTCGAGGAAGGAGTGTAGAGGTGCTGCGATTCCAATACAAGACCGACAACGTTTTCAACGAAGTCCTCGAGCGGGCCCTCGGGGAGACCATCGACTCCATCAAGGAGTCGCTCAGATACGAGTCCGACGGGGATGACAGGTTCGACCTCATCCAGCACATCTGGGAGGACGATATCAAGAGGGCCTTCGGCACGCCGGAGTTCCTCCTGCACGTCCTGGAGGCCCTGCTCGAGGCCCACCAGAGCAAGGATCTGTACATGCCGACAGATTGGCACTTCCTGCTTCTGGATCGGATACTGCACTCGTGGTGCGACTGCTACGGCGACATGGCCGGCGAGGCCGACAACGACTTCCTGTTGAGGGACGACGACGGCGACCCCATCATGGAGGTCAAATTCAGGGATGTCGTGGAAACCTTCTTCTGGGACACCGACTACGACTTCCCGGCCGATCTCGCCGCGCAACTGCGGGGAACCGTGGTGCAGGAGCAGTCCGACGTGAGCGACGTCGCGCTGAACGCGTCCATGCGGAAGTCCGTGGACTTGGAGGACGTCAACCTGGTGCCGTGGCGGGACGGGGACGACCGGGGGGAAGCCGGCTGCTGGTGGAAGGAGGAGTTGGAGGAGGCGTAGTGTAGCCGCGCCCGTTCAAGGCGCGTGAGTTGAAACAGGCAGGCGTCAGTTATGAGGCCGTGGCCCGCCACGGAAACACCAAACAACTCCCGATGTACCGCCCCCACCGGTCGCTGACGATCGGTGGGGGCCTCATCGAAGCGTGATGACCGTCCTCTCGGATCCCGGCTCCACGTGCATGTCGACGGCCTGCCCCCAGTGCAGGGGGCCGCGGCCGTACACGGGCGTCACCGTGCGCGTCTGGCTGATCTCGACGTTTTCGTGGGTTCGGTTGTACAGGACCCTGCCGCCCCGGACGACCAGCACCGTCACGGGCTCCTCGACGGGGGCAACGGCACATCGGGTAGATCAAGGTCGTGATGTAGAATGCGCGTGAGTTCCCTTCTGTTGGCTGGGATCATGAGGTAGTTCTCGAAAATCTGCCTTTCAGTCTGCTTGAAGTCCTCCTTCTTGATGAAGAATACTTCGCCGCACCCGAAGCATCTGTATCCTACCAGTTCCCTCGCGGGGTTGTCATACGGTTCTATCTGCCTGTTATTGCAAGAGTGGTTCCGTATGGCCCATAGCCACTCATCCGCATCGAGATAATGGGCGCCCATCGTCTGCCTATCCTCCGCCGCCATGTCGATCCCCTTGTTGAGGGCTTCTGTGTGAATATACTATCTTAGAGTCGGTCGTCCGCGCCCGAAAACGGTGCGCGGGTTGAAACACCAGTGAGATGGCCGCACCAGTTTCAATGCTCCCAAGCGCGGTAGTTCACTCCCCTCTCCTGCAGCTCCCGTATCAACGGGGCCGATGAACGGTCGTCGAACGACGGGTCATGCCATTCTACGAGCAGTTCCGAGACGTGGTCGATGGCCCCGCTGTCGAGCAGCCTGCGCACGATGCCGTACTCGGCGCCCTCCACGTCCAGCTTCAAGACGATGTGCCTTCCCTTGAAGGACTCCACCACCGCCGCGGCGTCCACGCAGGCGACGCGCAGGGGGTTGTCCCTGTCCAGCTTCTCCTTCTTCTCGCGGAACAGCGTGCTGCCCGCATCACCCCAGCGATCCACCGCCCGGTAGAAGTCGGATGTCCCGTCGGTCGTCCACAGGCATTCGGACTTGACGGCGATGTTGTATTGCCTGTTGCGATCCCGCACTGCCTCGAGGTCGGGCAGATGCGCCGTGTCCGGCTCGTAGAAGCACACATCGCACCCCAAGAGGTCGGGTCGGTTGTTCAGGAACAGACCCACTGACTCGCCCTTGCGTGCGCCGCCGTCGATGAAGACCTTCCCGGCCCCCGGCGCCCGGCGCTCGCTCACCAACCCCATTTCCGCATACTGCCCCCATCGGTCGCCGACGATTGGCGGGAGGCGGGGATCCAGCCTCCCCAGGAACTCAAAGTAGCGCCCTCGCCCGAGGATGTCCTCGCCGCGGGACAGGAGCCGCTCTAGGCGCGCCGTGTCCTTCTTCTCGGGTGTGTTGTCCTGTGTCTCCGAGAAACTTTCCAGCTTGTACCTGATGGCGTCCACGCCGCCCAAGTAGGAGAAATGCCAGCCGGCGCGGGGTATCCACACGTGGTTGGCCCTGTGCCCGCGGAGCCTCTGCAGCGTGGTCGCGCGCACGGCGCCGATGGTCGAGACGAGCGTCCCCCTCCAGGTGTAGGGCGACATGCAGTTGAGGTAGTAGTAGAACAGAAGCTGGTCCAAGGCCACCGTGCCGTACTTTTCGGATTGCTCACACGCGTAGGGCAGCGAGTGGGGGTTGGGGATCTCGTCGACGTCCGACATCACCACGTACCTGGGGTTGATGTCCTCCGCGGCCCTCTGGAGCGCGTCGCGGGCGGAGAACTCCCTCTCCCATGGGTTGTCGGTCGCCAGGAGTTCCGGGATTTTGCGGTACACGATCTTCTCGTGGTACGGCTTGAACCTGCCCCAGTTGGCCTCCAGGTTGAAAGGTTTGGGGTTGCCCGTGAAGGTATATGCCGACTCCACGATGACGAAGGCATCCACGTGCGGGGCCAGCATCGCCAGGCGCATCTGCAATAGATCCAACTCATTCAGGAACAGGAAGCAGTCGGCTATCATGGCTTGGTTCGCTTTCTTGACCGACCTTGCCCCCGCGCTGGTTTCGGGTTGCTTTCCTCTTCATCGGGCGCGGAGAGGGGAATCCCACGCTTTGCCCCCTTGTAGCCCCCTCTCCAAGCGCAGGCCAAGACGGGCTTTGCGCCCCACAGCGTGGGCGGGATGACGGTGCGGGGCCACTCCTTGAAGGTCATGGCGCGCCTCAATACGGGTGCAGGCTGTAGAGGTAGTCGCTCGCGGCCTGCGCCCGCTCCCGCTCCAGACGCTCGTAGGCTTCCAATATGAGCGGCATCGCCTTCTGGGACAGATGGACGCCGTCCCTGAGATACTCCCCCTTTGACGTCATGTCCAAGTTCACGAGCTCACGAAACACCGACAGGACGACGCCCTTCGGGAAATGGTGCCTCAGGCGCGCTGTGAAGGCCTCTGTGGCCTCGTTGCGCTCCCGGGTGGTTCCCAGGTGGGGGTAGGGGTTCTCCTCGCTCACACGGGCCTCCGGGTCGTCGTGGTTGCACGTGGGGGGCGGGGCGAACAGCATGACGTCCCTGCCGGAGTCCATGAGGTTGCCGGCGAACCCGGCGTACCTGTCTGCGGCCTCGCCGGCGACATCCCCGATGATGCGGCCCTGGGCCTTCGCCTGCTTCACCAGGTGGACGCGGCAGTCGATCTCCCCGAACGAGAGCATGATCCGGTCCTCCTTGGGCAGCCCTTGGACTATGGACATCACCTTCGAAACGACCTCGTGCGCCGGGTTGCCGAAGCTGTAGGCCAGGTATCCGCCGATGCGATAGGTCCGGAACGGGGGAAGCGAGTCTTGGGGGCAGGGGTGTCCGCTGGACACGATGTCTTTCCCCGTGAACACGCTCACATGGCTGTCGCCTATGCAGTGTGCTGTAATATCATCTACTGTTTTCATAAGAGGCCTTGTCTTGCGAATACCTGTACGATACCCCCGACTTTCAAAAAACCCAAAAATCATACACGTATAGGTCGTGTCCTACGCTTGCGAGATAATCACCTTCTGGACAGAAGATTCCACTTATTGTTCAACTCACGAAAATCGTATTCATCGTAGAACTCAAAATCGCGTGCGTTTCGAACTTTTGTAGGTTCCTTATTCAAAGAGTCATGTATTAGGTCATAGTCTATAGACTCTTCTGAAGAAACAAAGCGTATAATACTAATTATGTATTTAATCCTGTTTGTACCAACTATGTCGCTGTATCTCACTTTAAGGTTTTTTGATTCAGGTAGGATCCACTTGTCCATAAACCCTAACCAATAAGGCGCTTTTTCCTTTAGAAAGTTCTTCCAAGATTCCAAGTTGTGACTAATCTGTCCTTTGGACACAAGGAAACTATAATACGATGTCAAGCACCCCTCGGGGTTTCGGTATTGAATAATATGACTCCAACCTTTTATGCACTTATATTTTAATCCAAAATCATGATTCTTCTGGACATTAGTACTTGATTCTATACACGGGACTCTTTGACAGTGTCCATAAAATTCACAGTAGTGCATAGAACTTTCAAAGTAATAGTTCAATATTCTCATCAAATAGTGATGACCGCTACGTGGAAACGTAACGACTTGAGTTCTATTTAAGCTTTTCACAGTTTTGGTCATCTTATAACCTGTGTATCGTATCGATCTGCCAGACTTGGGTTTCTAATAATCTCTTCGTACAAAACGCTACCTGGCATAGCTATATACTTACTAACATTAACTCTATCTAATTTAAGTTGTGATATTAAGGTGTTAGTGGCAATACGGTCTTCCTCCTCCTCGTATGGTGTTTCCGTTAGAAAGCTACCATACACCTTGATACCTTCGGATTTACAGGTTCTAACGAACCTATGTATCTGGTCTACTGTTATATCCTTCTTGTATCGTTTTAAGAGCTTTGGACTACCCGTTTCTATACCAACATACAAAGAAACACACCCCGCTCTTTTCATAAGGCTAATCTGGTTATTTGTTAGATCGACTCTGGATTCACATTTCCATGAAAACTCCAAACCCCTACTCAAAACTTCTTCACAGAAAGATACTAGTCGCTGTTTACTTGCAGTAAAATTGTCCTCTCTAAAATATATTCCTTTAGAGTTGTGGTCTGAGATTAAGTATCCTATATCGTCTAACACTCTTTCCACCGAATGATATGTCCATCTCCGACCATAGATCCCTCTCGTACTACAAAACTCGCATCTGTTCGGACATCCCCTACTTGATGAATACGTGTATACGTTTTTCACCGAGGGGCACTCCTCTATAGTTCGATTATACTTAGGAGCCGAAAACAGTTCATAAGGAACTCTAGGCAGGTCGTCCAAGTTCTCTATGCGCCCGGCTACTATGACCCTATCTCGTAGGCTTTCATCAAGTATGCCCCGCAACACATACTCTCCCTCACCGCGAACAACATGGTCAAAATATCGGAGGAGGGTATCAGGTAAGATTGTGGGATGCGCACCACCCGCGATTAGCTTGCCCTTAAATCCTTGGCTACGTATTTCCCTCGCAAGAATTGAAGCTTCTTCATAGCAGGCTGAATTAACCTGTATACCAATCGCCTCGACACCCCCCAAAGAGGGCAGCTTATCGCCTGCGTAGATATCACATATGGACGGTTGAAACCCACAAGACCGAAGATACCCCGCTATGTACCCAAGTCCCAACGGTGCTCGGATGTCTCCCAGATGAAAACCGTATTTAGGACTTGTCGGCATCGGGGGAGTAAGTAGAAGGATCCTGGGGCTACTCTTGAAGCCGGACATACAGCCTACTTTCTTTCATCTTCTTTTTCTTGTACTCTATTTGCTCTTGTGTGTTATAGGAGAATCGTACGGAGTTAGAAACCGCCGGCTCATAGTTGCTCTTTACAAGTTTCAAAAAATCTTGACTATCGCAAGCATCGCACAGACTGCCAAGTTTGTTAAACCCGGCTCTGCAGCAGCGCATAGTGTAGTCTACATGACCGTAACCGCACCACCCGAACTCTGTAGTATCAAAATATCCTACTGTATCAATTACTCTCTTTGTAAACGTCCAAAAGGCCCCTTGTATGTGGTTGTCATCTGAATTATACTTTTGAAGTAGCCCTTTTGGCTCTTTTACGACTTGTAGTTTTACGTCGTCATACCAATTTGGATCCATAAATACTAGATGGTCATACCCCGACAAACGAACGGCCAATTCGTATTTTGAATCCCACCCTTTTTTGATAAATACTACATCATCATCGCATTTGAAACCTATATCAAATTCGTATTCACAAGACTTTTGGAGAATAGTGTTTGTCTGCCGATGGATACCTACACGGTCATTTTTGATGAGTACAACATCAACACCACTAAACTGTAAACTCTCCAAAAATTCTATTGTGCCGTCTGTAGATCCATCATCAGCAACCACCAAGATCCAATTAGAACTTTTGTCCCTAGTGCTGTTCCAGCTTTTCAGCAGATTGGACAAATAAACCCTTCTATTATATGTGGTTACTCCAATAAAATAAGTCATAACGTGAAAGATCCTACAAGTAGATCGTTGTCCTTGGCAAATCTGCTGATCGTGTCGTTTGACGACGCCGCAAACTCAGGAGTGTACCCACGGTTGAATTTCTGGGATTCGGGGTGGCCCCCAAACCAATGAACAGCATATGAAGTGTCGGGTATCTGGAACTCACCGGAGTGAATCCGGACTACATCATCAGAACTTGAGATGGGATAGAACGCCTCATTCTCCGTCCTGTATACCTTCTCTTTGGATTTCTGATCCACGAATTTGGAACACCGTTCATTGAGATAGATGAAGAACTGCGGGCCAATGCAACAGTAGTCGTTCGCGTCAAAATGGGTGTCAATTTCAGAAAAGGCGATTTCAGGCAAAAGAGATTCCTTTGACGCGCCCAATACCCCCACATACGGCATCGAACGACATCCGTACACAAAATCATAACCTCCCAGGTCATCGAACGGCCGGCATACGATTTGGTCGACATCCAAATACCAGCCGCCGCCGCGGAGAACATCCCATCGGAAGAAATCAGAAACGAAGTTGGGGGCGACTCTTTTCCCGTTGGAATAAGACCGTATTTCGATGCCCAGGCCATCCCACTCCGATGAGAAATCGGACACATCATCCTTGGACATGAAATCTTGACGGTCACGGGTGCTCCAAGTGCGAAAGCCCTCCTGCTTTTCGCTTTTGTATAGCACCATCTTCCATCCAGGGTGGAATTTACGAAACGAACGTAGGGTGAGAAGCCTTAAGAAAGAGAACGGTGTTCCGTCACCCCAAAAGAAATAAGCAATCTTGGGTATCATGTCAGCCTTTCGACCTCGGGGGGGATTTCTCCACGGCGATATTCTCCAACATATCTGCCCAAAATCGATGCATCGCCGTCATGGGTGACGGCCCTCTTCGCGGTGTCCAATTCGATGACCTGAATTTCCGGACATGAGCGAATTCCCTTCTTGAAGATCCATGCGCGTTCCGTCATGTCCCTGTCGGCGTAGTAATATTGGTAGGCGCTGCTGTACATTCCTATGTCACGGAACACGCTCTTTCGATAGACCCCGAAGTTCATGCAGTAATCTGGACCGACGTAGGCTATCCACTGCTGATTTGAGGTCCTCCATTTGTTTAGATCTTTTGCGTCCTGTACGTTGCCCCTAGCCCAATGGAATATGAATACATCATAGGGTTCGTCGAGGATCTCGAACACTTTGCCCCAAGGTGTCGCCATGAGAACATCGTCATTCCATTGGCAGACGTTTTCAAACGATGACGCACGGATTCCTGCGTTCATGAAATGCGGATAGGGACTCCGACGGCCGATTTCAATGACCTTGAGCCTGTCGCAGGATCGTTCCCGCAGATATTCCAAAGTGCCGTCCGTCGAACCGCCGTCGACCAAAACGAGTTCGATGCGGTTGTGCGCCTCTATCGTGTTACCGAGAACGAGCGGCAGCAGACCCCTCCTGTTCAACGTCCCGGTCACTATGCTGAGTCCGCTACTCATAACTTGCTACTCTCGTCGTAACCAAATTCCTTAAGATCCTCTTCAAAGTATCCTCGTAGGAATTCAATGTCAGCGAGCGTGACGAGCTTCCTGGCTTCCTTCGGCCGCGGCGATTTGATATGACGCCCATGTATATGTGTTTCCCGGTCGTACTCCGAAAAGTCTTTGAATAACGAAGCCCTTCTCATGTTTGACTCAAGGGATGACTGCAACCTAACGGATTTCGTTTGAGTTTCACAAAAAGAAACCTTGAAGTACATCGAGTAGTTTCTAAATAGATAATCGTAATCGTTGTAAAACAATGAGTAGTTAAGCATTAAACACTTTCCTGTGTCACGATATCTTTTGACGTCGCCCACGTTCTTCTTGATCCATTTGGCTGCCTTTTTTATATCAACCGAAGTAATCTTGGAATTGGTATCGATTCTCGCTTGGCTTATGGTCGCATCGATGAAGTTTCGATAGCTACATACACAAAGGCTATAATCTACTCCCTCCAAGAAACCCTGCACTTTCCTTACCCTCGCCGATGGAAAAAGCCACTTCAGCGTTTGGTAAATTAGAGTACTGCCGCTACGCGGGAGGCCTGCCGAAACCAGATCTTTGCCGGATAGGTCATTACTCACAGCTTACCCATATCTTTCACAAAAAGCTTGTCCTCCACCACGACGGCATCTATTTGCGTATCACGTAAAACGTCAAGCGCCTCCTTAACCGTATTGAGGATAGGCTTTCCTTTGATGTTGAAAGAGGTGTTCAACAAAACCCTTTTGCCTGTCAAACGATTAAACTCCCCCAATAGGTCATAGAAGTACTTGTGACTCTCCCTTGTGACCGTCTGTATCCGTGCGGTACCGTCGCAGTGCGTAACGGCACCCAATGATGTTCTCCACTCCTCACGCACAGGGGCCGCGAACGACATAAACGGGGAATCCCCGTCGAACTCGAAGTACTTACCGCAGTCCTCTTTGCGAACAAACGGGGCGAACGGCCTGAACCATTCCCTGTACTTCACTCTCGCGTTGAGCGTGTCCTTCATATCCGGAATGCCGGGATCGCATACAATGCTCCTGTTACCAAGGGCCCGCGGGCCGCACTCGGCCCTTCCACGCGCTATTCCCACTATCTTCCCTGCGGCAATCAACTCCGCGACAGTTCCGATATCCGCCTCCCTTGCCCCCCGTGCGGTCGCCTGCGCCGATAGATCACCCAAATCGAAAAGGTTGGGGCCAAGGTACGCAGGGATCTCTCTTCTTTTTGGGGGATTCTTCAGCAAGAGCATGCCGAGGGAAAGGCCGCAATCGTTCGGACTGGGGGGCACGTAAACGGGCACCCCATGTTTCAGTCGTATCTTTTCGTTTGTCAGCACATTCAAGGCGCACCCACCAGCGAGACATATGGGCAACCCTCGATGTTTCTCGATGATCGGGTCGATTGATTCGAACACCGCCCCCTCGAACGTGCTTTGCGTGGTGGCCGCAACGTCATACGAGATCTTACCCTCGAGCGCATCGACATGGAAGTCGAACCCCGCCTTTTTTCCCAGATTTTGTAGCATCCGCTTGTCCTGCCCGTTGCTTCGAAAGAACCCGGCCAAATGCGCCTCCAAGTCAAAAAGCGGATCACCGTAGGCGCAGAGGCCCATTAGCTTACCCGGCATGGACAGACCGCTTCCGGATTTCCTTATCTCAGAGAGGGGCCATCCCATGCATAAGTAGGCCGTTCCAAGGTCATAGGGAAACGAGGCCAGCTTTTCTATCTTGGTGCCGCAGGCGTGGAACACGTTGAAGAAGGAGATGCCCACAAGATCGTCGCCGCCCCCATCGTAGGATATGACAAGCGCCTCCTCGAACGGGCTTGTGAAGAAAGAAGACGCGGCATGCGCGGAATGGTGTGGCACGTCCTGGAACTCACGCACACCAAATATCTCCGACACCAGGCCTTGCTTCGCCTGCGGAAGTTGATTCGTGTAGCACACATCAAACTTGATCTCGCCGAACTCCGAGATCAAGCAATCTCTTATTTTGCCCAAAACATTCGCGCAACCGGGATTCTCCTCGAATTGCTTCCAAAGAAAATCGTACCGATTTCCCGTAATCCTCTCAACCTCGAATGTTCTGTACGTATCACCAATACGGAAGGACAACGACGCATCGTGTGACGTGTATGCAGCCATGCTGTTGTTTGCCATGCGTCCTTCCTAAAAGAAGCGTCTGAAGCACGAACGCCAAAGATGCTTTTCAAATGAAACGTATTCCAAGGCGGCCTCGAAATTCCTTTTGACAGCCGGTAATCTGCGCTCGTAGTCCTCCTCCCCAAGCGAGCCGATAGCAGCGTCCAAGCCATCGAGCGACTCGAACAGGATCATTCCGTCCGGGTCGAAGAACTCGTGCGCTTTCGGGAATCCCCAATAGATCGGTACGGTGCCGGTGAGAAAACAGTCCATGATCTTCTCGCTGAAGTACGAATTTACCGCACAGTTCTCGATGGCAATGCTGTATCGGTAGTAGGCCAGGCCGTCAATCTTTTTAGCTATAGGCTTGTATCCGCGCCCGAATAACCCCTCTATCCGATCCTTGAACCTGTCAGCGACGACATGTCGTAGCCTCTGACCATGCGTGAACCGCTTGTCTGATGCTATCATCGACAGGTTCTTCATCTTAATGTTCACCCCCCTGTAACCCTCGTCTATCCATGTCGTACCGTATGGATAGTACACGAAATTTTCGGTGCCGGCGAGCCTCTCATCGAACGTGCAGACAAAGTCAAACGCATCGTGGTGCTGCTCCACAAATCTGTATATTTGGGGGTCTACGACGACCGGCTCAAACAGTACGGCCACCTTATGTTCACTACCGCTGCTCAGCGCCTCTGAAAGGAACCGATCCGTGAAAACTGTTAGATAGCTGTCGCGTGGCTGCCTGTCCCACACCCACTCAAACCACGAACACGGCCTCTCGGGAAATCTTTCGCTGAAAAAATTCAAGTCTCGTATATGAATTTGATTCATCATGTAAGCCCCAAACTTTCAGCGAGAATCTCCCTCTTCCTCTGGATGATGTCCCGCCTCACGGGGTCGTCGTAGAAGTAGAACGACTGCAGCAGCTCCAGCATCCAAGAGTACTTCTTGTTCTGCCCCGACGCGGGCTCGTGGTGGAGGTGGTACACGTCGATGGGCGGGTCGTCGGCGTAGGCCGCGGCGCCCAAGAAGTGGTTCTGTATGATGCCCTGGCCCTTTCCGTGCAGGATCTCCAATTTGGTCCAGAAGAAGGAATCCTCCGGGCTGTACCCGTAGAACAGTTCCGGATCGTACCCGCCGACGGCCTCGAAGTCATCCGAGCGCACGACAACCGACCCGCCGGGGCTGCCCGGCTTCGAGGGGGTCGAGTACTCGTTCATCCACCCCGGGGCGTTCTCGTACTGCCCGGCCTCGATGAGCGCCGTCGCATAGGACGATAGCATCCGCACCCGCCTCTCCCTGTACGGCTGAAGCCACTTGGCGCCCTTTGCCAGGTGCTCCCGCACCTTCCCGAAGAACCCCCTCTCCACGAGGATGTCGACATCGTGGAAGATGCACCACTCCGTCCTCGGCGCCTCCATGAATCCCATGTTGTAGCACAGGGACTTCTCAAACAACCCCTCCGACCTCTTGTCGTCGGGCGGCACGCACACGTACGCGACGCAGGCCTCGCGGCACAGGTCGGGGTAGACCGGCTCGGCGGCGTTCTCGATGACGACGACGCGCACCGAAACGTTGGCGGACGCCGCCGACTCTCTGATGTGGGCGAGGCAGGGCTTGAGAAACCTTTGCCTCCCCCGAACGGGTATCAAGAGGTTGTAGTCCGCCCCGCCGCCCGGGATGATGGCCTTGTATCCGGGCGACCATTTGATTGCGCCGTAGTCGATTCGGTTGGACTCCATGTCCTTCAGGAACTGCTCCGGAGACAGCATGCCTCACCCCGCGTTTCGTGTCACTCCCCGGCGCCGTTTCCGGGAGATAGTTTGAGATCCATCTCTTGATGCGCCGATATGTTGTCGAACCCCGCGATGGGGTCGAGGTCAATCCTCCTGCCGGACAGGTATTCCCCGTTGAGGTACGCTGCGGACACGGTGCCGCAGTGGTTCCCGTTAGCGCCCTGCACCTTGTTGACGGGGATGTTCATCACGGGCGACCTGTCGAGGCACATCATGTATGGCTTCATTATCGGATTATTGGCAAGTATGCCCTCGAAATGGTTGGGCGTGTGGTAGGGCAGCCTGTGGATGAGCGGGAAGATGTCGGCCGTCTTGAAGATGTGAGCGTCCACGCTCATTGGGTACGACCAGTCGCCCATCAGGCCCTGCCACCTCCACAGTCCCGGCGCCTCGAACCCGGGGGGCGGCGTGTCCCTCTGCTCCGTGTAGCAGTACACTATGCGGGGGTGCATCCGCAGGGAGAAGCAAGCCACGTCGTCGCGCGCCCCGAACTCCTTGAACCGGGCGCTACCCTCCGGGTCAAACGGCTCCTTGAACACGTTGTCGTCCACCAGGAACATCGTGTACGGCTTGCCGGGGTCGACCAGCTGCCGCACCCACGCCCGGAACCCGCCGCCGTACTGCCGGGTCGGGAACCCCTCGTCGACCCAGTTGACGGGACGGTTCCCGTGGTGGCTGATCACCATGTCGTAGCCGTCGCGGTACGCGTTGCTCGAGCACGTCCGCAGGACGTGGATCATGCCGTCGTAGCGGAAGAACCGCCACATGCTGCGCAGGAGGAGATCCAGCTGGCAGCCCCTGTCCTTGCTGAATATGATGATGTTGGTGTCGCCGCTCATCTCTGCCACTTCCTGACGTAGTATTGGCGGTTAACGTCCCAAAGGGCGTCGCTTATCGCGTAGCTCCGCGCGTGCGCCTGATGAAGGGTCAGAAGATCGTCCCGGTCGGAAAACCTGACACGCGCCGCCTCAACCTGGTTGCGGAAGTCGTCATCGTCGTACCCTACCCCTTTGGCATACTCCTCATCGAACCCGCCCACTTTCCGATAGGTGCCCGCCGACAGCGCGGTGCAAAAATGCAGCCTTCGATGGTTGTGCCGGGTGTGGACCAGCCACTGCCCATCATTGTACTGCAGCGAGGGGTACTCGCCGGCCGACGACGTGACGGCCACGTCCCGGCACCCGCACACCACATACACGCCCGGGTCGGCCTCGAACTCCCCATCCAGCCCCGAAAGCACATCCGCGTGGTGCATGACCTCGGGGTTCGTGAGCAATATGAATTCCCCCCCGCACTTCCCCGCCCCGAAGTTGAAGGCGGGCGAGGGGTTGCTGCACCCGCTCGGCGACGGGTAAACGACCACGGGTATGTCCATGAACTCCCTGAGCGTCGACAGCAGGGCGTCGTGCAGCCTGTGGCTGTTGACATCCTTCAAGTCCTCCACGACCACCACCTCATAGTCGTCGCGCCCGGCATAGTGGTGCCGGAACGACAGGAGCGTGTTGCGGAACTCCTTGGCGCGGTCGTGGTAGGGCATGAGGACGCTGTACTTCACACGAACTCCCTGTGCTCGACATCCTTGACCAGCAGAGCGAGGACGCGGTTGTAGTCCCCGTAGTAGCACCGGTCGCATTGGTGGCCCTTCTTCACATGCGACTTGTCCGAGAACGCCGCGGGGAGATCGTCTATGGTGCCCATGCACAGTTCGTCGGGCATCTTCCTCTCGAGTCCCTTGATGGCGTACTGCGCGCCGCAGCACATGAATATCTTCCCGTCCGCCGCTATGACCGGCTTGAGATACCCTATGTAGCAGTCGCCTCCCCTCTCCGGATGCGCCCTTGGCTGGAACACCGTTCGGCCGAGGTCCACCCCGCGCTTCCTCAGCGCCTTTTCAATCATGTCCATGGGAACGTTGTCGGTGTCGAAAAGGTCGGCCACGACGCGGACGTGCGTGAACCCGTTCTCGTTGGCGAAGGTGATTACCCTCTCCAACTCGTCGATGTTGGGGAACTTCGAGGCGACATGGCTGAAGGCCCAATCAACGCTGTCGTTTTCCCTCACTGCCTTCCTGTATCTGTCGGCGTACACGGGGGCAAGCGCGCGGGCGTCGTCGTTGCTTATCCTGCACCAGGTCAGGAGATCGAGGACACCCTCATCGATTTCATGCAGGATCTTGCCGTTCGTGACGAGGCCCGTCTTGATCCCGAGTGTGGAGAACAGCATCAATATGCGCGAGAAATCCGGATGAAGGGTTGGTTCCCCGCCGCCCGTGATGGTGACCGCCCTTGTGCCCATGGCCGACAGGAAATAAGCCAGCCTCTCTATCCTCTCAAACGGCAACTCCTTCTTCCTATCCTCCTTGGAGCAGGAGCAGAAGGCGCAGTTCATGTTGCACCTGTTCGTTGGCATCAGCTGCACATGATAGGGGATTATGCGCTTTTTCGCCTCCCCTATGATCTCCGTGCTCTGGAGGAGCTTGACCGGGAGGGCGTCAGCCGATGTGAAACTCTCCTTGACGTTGCTGGATCGTCCCATCAGATATCCTCCACAAATTGGTACTGCGGCATGGCGGCCATGTACCGCGTGTAGAACATCTGCTGCTTGAGGTACAGCTTCGCATCGTTGAAGGCGGTCTCCTGGTTGTAGACGTATATCCTTTCGGGGATCCACCTCGTCCTGCGATACCCCGCCATCTCGAGCATGGGCCACATGAAGGCCAGATCCCAGGCCACGCGGAAGTAGCCCCCCTGCGGATCCTCGAAGCCCGCCCGGTCGACCCTGTCCCACAGCTTCCTCTTGAACGTCTTGAGGTGGGACGCGCGCCAGGATACCTTGCGGATGTTGCCCTCGAAGTCCTCCGGGCGGTACGGCTCCTTCGTGTTGGTGTTGGCAGACGGGTTGGGGTAAGACATCCAGCTACCGTACGTGAGCAAGAGGTCGGCGTCCGAGTCGTACTCCCTCTTCACCACCTCCAGACTGTCGGCCCTGGCCAGCCAGTCGTCGGCGTCGATCGAGACGATGATGTCGTCCGGCTCCATGTGGAGCGTGTCTATGGCGTCGCACGTGTTCATGAGCGCGAACTGGCGCTCGGCGTTGAGGACGACCTTGATGCGGGGGTCGTCCACGGAGCATGCGTGTTCGTATGTCTTGTCGCCGACGGGATCGAGGACAACGCACGCTTGCCAGTCACCGACGGTCTGGGCCACCAATGACCGCAGGCATGTCCTCACGTACCCCTCGGCGGGGCCCCCCACCACTATGATCTTGAACATTTGCCCTCGCTTATGCGCTCGTTCTTCCCAAATAGCTCTCCAGGGACGCGACTATCCTCTCCGAGGCGTGTCCGTCACCGAACGGGTTGGCCGCGGACATGTTCGGGTCGTAAACCCATTCGAGCATGTCGTAGAAGTCGTCCCCCTCCGCCAGCTTCGCGTGGCCCGACCACACCGCCTCCTGCCTCTCGGTGGTGTCCCTGCACACGATGACCTTCTTGCCGAAGCAGCACGCCTCCTCCTGGATGCCCCCGGAGTCGGAGATGATGAACTGGCAGGACGCCAGCATCCTCATGAACTCCCTGTACCCCATGGGCGGCACGACCTTGAAGTTGTGGGCCGTCACCGAGTCGAGCGCGCCCTGGACGTCGGGGGCCGGGTGCGCCGGGAACACGAACTCCAGCCCGGAGCAGTGGTATTTCGCCAGCCGATTGATGGCGGCGAGGATCTCCCCGAACCTCCCGGCGTTCTCCCTGCGGTGTAGCGTCACGACGACTGTGTTCGAGTTCGATGGGGCGTAGCCCAGCTCGTTCACGGCATCGACTATGGTGTTCCCCGTGACGACCACGTCTCCCGGCACGGCCTCGTTCTGGAGGTTCGTGGCGGCGCCCTCCGTGGGACACCAGTTGATGGAGGCGACGCTCGATATGCTGCGCCTGTAGAACTCCTCCGGGAACGGCGACATGACGTCGTACGTCCGCAGCCCGGCCTCGACGTGGCCCACCCGCACGCCCGCGAGGAACGCCGACACCGCGGCCATGTAGGCCGTGGCCGTGTCCCCCTGCACGACGAGCATGTCGGGCCTCTCCTGGCGGACGATGGGGTCGAACTGCTGCCCGAAGGAGCACACGAACTCGGTCAGCCCCCTGCCTTCCCTGCCCGGCGGAAGGTCGTAGGTCGGCTCCGGAAGGAGATCCCTGACATCCTCGTACAGGGACGTGTGCTGCCCCGAGAATACCGTCGTTATGTCGAAGGTGCCCTTCGCCTTCCGCAGCACCGGGGACAGCTTGATGATCTCCGGTCGCGTCCCGTAGCACACCATTATCCTCTTCTTGGGCATCCGCCCCTCCCCGCGTAAGCTCCTACATGTACTCCTCGGCCCTGTGATCCTCCTCGTTCGTCATCCTGAAGAACGATGGCTCCTCCGACTCCGGGAAGAACCTGCGGGCCTGCTCCTTGATGTCGTCATTGGTGACGGCGAAGATGTCCTCCTTGACCTTGTCGAGCGGCTCCATGGCGCCCGTGACATCGATCTCGTCGAACACGTTCGCCGCGAACCCGTCGCTCGTCTGCCGCTTGGAGGCCTCCTGGAAGTAGAGGTTCTTCTTCGACGTGAGCAGGAGGTCGTCCCCGAACCCCTCCGACCTCGCCCGGTCGATGACGCCGAGTATCTCCTTGCGGGCCTCGTCGATGTTCCTCTTGTCCATCTGGCTGTACACGAACATGGCGTTGAGGTCGCGGCTCTCGTCCTCCTCGACCCGTATCCTGTAGCAGAACCCCAGCTCCTCGCGGATGCGGCGGAACAGCATCGAGTGCATGCCCTGCCCGAAGCCGTTCATGAACACATTCCACGCGGCCCGGCGGGCGCCCACGTCCGAGGCGGTCGGGACGCGCGCGCCGGCGAACCCGATCACGGCCTGCTCGCCGTGGTGGTGGAAGCGGTACTCGGACGGGTCGGGATCCCGGCCGTCGCGGGAGTACGGCTCGGGGTCCCCGAGATACCCGTCGGGCGGCTCGATCCCCGAGAAGAAGTCGATGACGCGCGCCCTGTCCAGGCCCCCGACGACGGCGAAGGCCATCCGGTCCCGCTTGTAGTGCCTGTTCCGGAACGCCATGAGCCTGTCCTGCGTCATGTCCCGCACGGACTGCTTTCGGCCGACGATGCGGTGCCCGCGGTCGCCCCAATACCGCCACGTCGTGGTTTCGAGGAAGAACCACAGGGGGTCGTCGAGGTACGTCTGGCACTCCTCGAGGATGACGCCGCGCTCCCTCTCGAACTCCCTGTCGTGGAAGGCCGGGTGGAACAGCATGTCGCACACGAGGTCGCCGGCCACCTCGAAGTCGTCGGTGGCGAAGCTCTGGTGGAAGCACGTCCGCTCGGTGTTGGTGTAGGCGTTCTGGTCGCCGAGCCGCGAGCCGATCTCGGTGATCTGATCCCAGGTCCTGCTCTCGGTGCCCTTGAAGAAGATGTGTTCGAGGAAGTGGGCGCAGCCGTAGTCGGCGGGGTCGTGCTCGTCGGCGGACCCCGCGCGGGCTATGACCCGGAAGGTGCCTATCTCCTGCCCGTTGTCGTGGAACAGGATCTCGTTGCCGTTGACCGTGAGTCTCTCCATCTGGATCTCCTTCTGTGTATGGTATGTGATTTCGGCAGTTTACAGCATCATATGAACTCGACGTCCCTGTCGTACACGTTGAAGTCGGTGCCCCCCTTTTTCCACTTCACCTCAAGGAACCTCTCGGCCCCCCCGTGGAACTGGCGGAAGTCCTCCGGAAGCGGGCGCACGTTCTTCAAGACGCCGACCATCCCGTCGGACTTGCGGCGCACCTTGGAGCCGATGTCGCCCGGCTTCGACGCGCCGGGGTCAATCTCGTATATCCGCGACGGGTCGAACACCACGACCTGGTCGCCGTCCAGCAGTCTCCTGATGCCCTTGCCCTTGAACCACACGGCGTCGTACTTGGACTTCAGCCCCTGCGTCAGCCTCCTCGTCGCCTCGACCCTGTCCGTCCTCGCCAGCTCGGGGTCGTACCCGTTATCCACCCACCACCCCATCATGGTGCGGGGCGCGCCGAAGTTGATCGTCTCGAGCCTCGGGACGTCCAGGTAGTAAGTCCTCATGCCCCTGGCGGTGCCCCCGGCGAAATGCTTCGCGTTGGACTTGCTCGTCGTGAAATAGACGCCGTATCCTAGATGGTGCACCGGCGCCGGGATGCCCCCGTGGTAGGGCCTGTCCGGGTAGCCGTGGACCGTCGGGCCCTCGCTCGGCCCCGTCTCGAAGACCTTGAACCCCTCCTCGCGTATGTTCTTGAGGCTCTCCTGCGGGGTGCCGTGCCACACCGGCCCGAAGAGGCCCCTGTCGCGGGCCTCCTGCAGGCTTATCCTCTGCGCCGCCGCCGCGTCGACACCCACCGAGGCGGACTCCAGATATGCCAGGACGACGTTCGCCGCGGATGCCTTGGTCATTGCTTCACCACCTTGTCGTAGAATTCCTCGAGCTCCCGGCTGCTCTGCGGCAGGGCGGCGGCCCTTTCCTTGTCCACTTGGAAGGCGCGCCCGCGCGGATACACCGCCTCCACCCTCGCCTTGGACGGGTCGGAGACGTAGAACTCGTTCCCGAAGCCCCGCCTGACCTGCCTGTAGGCCCCCCGCGGCACGTCGCTCATGTCTATGAGCGCGGCGTAGGGCCTGCCCTCCCCGCCCGGGCCGTAGTCGGACCAGGCGTCGAGGTGGGAGGTCACCATCAGTTTGCCCGTGTCTGTCCTGCCTGTGGAGAGGCTGGACATGTCCCTGGGGCCCTTGGACGGGTCTATCTCGAAGTTCGGGTCCTCAGTCCAATGCCAATAGGTGCCGTGCTTTATCTCGCCCAGGAAGTCCCTCTCGAACTCCTCGAACGAACCGCACTTCCGCGCCTCGGCGGCGAGGCCGCGAAGGGCCGCCGGGATTCCCCCGGAGGACTGCTTTGGCCTGAGCCCCCTCCTTCTCTCCCGCACCGCCTTGGGGTCGAAGGACGCCCTCTTCAAGCGCGGCAGGCTGTCCCCGATGACCGACGAGTCACCGAGGTACTCCTTCGGCACCGACTTCGTCAGCCACACATTGTTGTTCGACAGGAAGAACTCGTGGCCGTCCCCGTGCATGCGGCCCGCGTCCACCTCTATGACCACGGGCCTGCCGTGCCGGCTACCCACCTTGGTGGCCGTCTCGGCGTCCCACGACAGGTGCACGTATTGCCTGCCCCTTGGCTGGATGCCCTCGGCGTAGATGGCATTGAGCGTCTTCCCCGCCGTACCGTGGAACAGCTTGTCCGGCGGCTTCCTTGGCTCCAAGCCCAAGTCGAGATCCTTGATGGAGTGCCCTTGGCACGCCCGTATCTTCGTGCCGTCGGGGCTGTACTCGAATCGCCCCTTCTCGTCCTCCGCCACGATCTTGTCCAGCCCCGCGCGGTCGACCGTCCTGCCGTGGCTCCGAAGGGCGCCGATCAGGCCGGCGACGTTCGCCCACCCGGCGCGGTCGAGACTCAGGCCAATCGCCTCGGGCTTGTGCCTCAGCACGAAGCTCAGGAACTTGCCCCCGAGCTGCCCCCCGACCTTGCTGCGCATCTTTCTCCTCTCCTGCACCCTCTTCTTGGCCCTGGCCTGCTCGGCCCACCTGCTCACGTCCGACCGGGAGCTCTCGTCGTACACCCCGCCGCGGACCCAGCCCCCGCTGCGTATGTCCGTGGGATCCAAGCCGAGAAACTTGGCGAACATGACGTGCGTGCGGCCCTCCGGCTCCGTGTCCACGTACAGTTCGCCGTCAAACGTCCTCAGAGCCGGGTAGGAGCCCTCCTGCGGCACCTTGGTGTACAGACCCCTTATGCGGGTCCTCTCCCCGTAAAGGTCGGCCGCGGACAGCCTCAGCGCCGTTGACACGCATTCCCTCACCACGACTCCACCCTTTCGTACGGGGGCTTGGCCATTATCTCCCGGTGGCTGGCCTGCTGCTCCTCGGAGCGCTCCTTCTCGTCGTTGTGGGGCGTCTCGCGGTTGTAGACGTACAGCTGCTCCCCCATCCACCTCACCCGGTCGTACCCCGCCATCTCGAGCATGGGCCACATGAACGACAGATCCCACGCGGTTCGGTAATATTTACCGTTCCCGTCCCTCAGATCCTCATCCCTCACCCTGCGCCAAACCTTGTGCCTGAACGTCCTGAGGTGGGAGCCGCGCCACGGCCCCTGCCGCAAGGCGCCCGCGTCGAACTCCGCCCGCTGGTACGGCGCGCTGTTGTTGACGGCCATGGGGTCGGGGTAGCCCACCCAGGAGCCGTAGGTCAGCACGACCTCCGGGCTCCCCTCGTAGACGCGCCTGACCCGCTCCAGCACCCGGGGGCCGTTCAGCCAGTCGTCACCGTCCACGGTGACCACCACGTCGTCGGGGTCGGGATCCATGAGGCGCACGGCCCTCACGATGTTCGCCAAGGCTCCGTCGTGCGCCGCTATGTTGACCGCCACCGTCATCCTGTCGTCCACCTTGGAGAGCGCCCTCTCGGGGGCGTCGTCCACTGCATCCAGCACCACCGCCGCCGACCAGCCCCGGTCCGTCTGCGACTCCAGCGAGTCGAGGCACCGGTCTATGTAGGGGCCGCACGGGCCGCCCACGACGGCAATCCTGAATCTCATCCCCATATCCCCCGCAGTTCGTCCTCGCCGAGGGTGTCCGTCAAGGCCCTGTGCTTCCACTCGATGTACTCCCGGTCGTCGCCTGGCGGGTGGTACAGGGACACCTCATTGACTACGCACATTAACAGATTACGCCTCGCGCACTCCAGGGCGTAGTGCCCGTCGTCGCTCGCGTAGATCCTGTGCCCGGTGTACCCGCCAATGGCCCTCCACGTGTGGTACGGGGTCAGCAGCGCCCCGCCGGCGACCCCCTCGTTCCCGGCCCGGGATGTGTAGGAGTAGCCGCCCCCCTCCCATCGGACGGGGTCCTTGTCCAGCACGTGGCAGCACCCGCCCTCCTGGTTGGCGGACAGGGCGCCGAGGTCGCGCCACATCGGGTGCGACCTGTACGCCTCGAGCATCCTGAGGAGCCACAGCGGGTCGCGGGCCACCATGTCCGAGTCGTAGCTCAGCACGTAGTCCATGTGGGTGCCCGCGGCCATGTCCTCGACCATCCGATTCACGATTTTGGGCTTCCCCATGTTCGTCGGGGGCTTGTAGAGTCGGTAGTCCCCGAACTTGTACCTGAATTTCTCCAGGCCGTCCGGCCTCGCCAGGAACCTCGTCAGCGACTTCGACGCCCCGTTCACGCCGACCATGATGCGCATGGAGACCCGCTCGGGGAGGCCGCCCCTCGTCCACAGGGCGTCCGTCGCCAGGAGGCTTTTGACCGACTCGACGACCTTGTCCTCGCGGTGGTACACCGGTACGAAGATGCCCACGATGTCTACGTGCATGGCGCCTCGCCCCCCGTCGTATACGGCACGCACTCCTGCTCGTCGAAGGATTCGCGGTCGCTGGGCTCCGGCTCGGGGGGCGGCGCCTCCTGCATCCCGAAGCCGATCTCGCAGAACTTCCGCGCGTCGCAGTGGGTCCTCCACCCCGTTCGCCCGTCGGGGTGGACGTACTCGACCATCACGCCGTGGTTATCCTTGAACGGTATGAGCCGGATGGTGAACGGCTTGTCCCTGTCGTGGTGGTCGCGTACCTCGATGCACTGCCCGCGCCGCACCACATCGACGTACGGCCCCTTGCCGAGGCTCGGGAGCATGCTGTGCCGATAGTCGATCCGTATGCCCCAGCGCACCTTCGACCACCACCGACGCACGGCGCACTTGGCGAAATGGACCTTCCAGCCGAGCTTCGTCCTGTAGCCGTCCCTCTTCCTGAATATCATGACCCCAACCCCCTTATCTCCTCGGCGCACCGAAGATGGACCTCCGCCCCCACGCCCAGGTCGCCCATCCCGAAATCCGCCTCCCAAGTGTCGGCCAGGTGCCGCAGATGCACCTTGGCGTAAATCCTCTTCGAGTAGTTCACCATGCGGAGGGCCTCCTCGAGGCACTGCCCGTAGGCTTCCCTCCGCCCCTGCGTCGAGTCCGCCCTGTAGGTCTCCCGCGCCCATCTCTGAAGCAGCGCGTCTACGGGATCCACGACAGCCCCGGCGCGAACCTCTCGCTCCGCAGATCGAGGTTTTTGTTGAAGTGGGGGTCGCCGAACGTGGAGCACCCCCACGTGAGCTCCATCCTCCTCACCGCCTCCGCGAACTCGGGCGTGTTTGTGTCGGGTCCGCGGGACGCCGACTCGTGGTGGACGAGCGAGGCCCAGGGGGTGTACACCACCTTCTTGCCGGCGCGGTTCAGGCGCAGGCAGAAGTCGATGTCGTTGAACGCGGTGGGCAGGCCCTCGTCGAACATGCCAGCCTCAAGGAACTCCTCGAGCCGCACGGCCATGCAGGCGCCCGTCACGGCGCTCACCCTCTGGGTGAGGTGCGGGCGGCAGAAATAGGCCGGCCCCGCGTCGTCCAGGCGCTTGTGCGCGTGCCCGGCTATGCCGCCCATGCCGATGACCACCCCCGCGTGCTGTATCCTCCCGTCGGGGTAGAGCAGCTTCGGCCCGACGGCGGCGACGCCTGGCTGCACCAGCTCCTGCGCCATCTCCCGCAGCCAGTAGGGGTCGCGCGCCTCGACGTCGTCGTTCATGAACACGACGGCCCCCTGGAGCGTGGTGTGGGGGTCGTCCATCATCGACCCGACGGCGGCGTTGTTGAGCGCCGACCAGTTGAAGGGCCTGCCGTCGACGCCCACCACCATGCGCACGCCCGGGCCCTCCATCCAGCCCTGGGCCTCCCGCATGGCTTGCCTGGCCTCCGGCCCGCTGCCGTTGTCCACGACATGCACGACGATTTCGTTCGGGTAGTCGACGGCCCTTATGGACCGCAGGCAGGCCTCCAGGTGGCGCGTGTTGTCTTTGGTCGGGATGACGATCCGCACGGACGGGGGGTCCGGGGGCGCCCTCCGCACCCTGTACGTACCCGGGAACCTGCCCTTCATGACGGCCGCGCCCGGCCCGTGCTCCGCGCGCACGGCCTTACAGACCGCCGCCACGCCCGCGTCCCAGGCGTCGCCCTTGGCCCCGTGGCTGTTCGCCGTGGAGGAGGGCGTCCTGCGCCAATGGTACAGCACCTCGGGGACGTGGACGACGTTGCGCTCGGAGGCCCCCCGCGTGGCCCTCAGCCAGAAGTCGTGGTCCTGGGCGCCGTCGACCGACGGGTCGAGGGGGTGGTTCCTGACGACCCACAGCCTGGCGGCCGTGAGGTGGCACGGGTAGTTCTGGGAGAGGAGCATCTCGCGGTTGAAGTCCGGCTTAAAGTGCGGCTCGCCGTGCCTGCCGTCCTCGTCGATCTTGTCCTCGTCGGTGTACACGAGCCTCGCCATGGCCCTGTCCGAGAAGGCCTTCGCCACGTGCATGAGGGCGTCCGGGTGGAGCGCGTCGTCGCAGTCGAGGAACGCCGCCACGGTGTCGTCCCCGTCCACACCGTCCACGCACCTCATCGTCGCCCGGGAGATGCCCACGCGCCCCGCGGCCCTCCCCACGACGGTGATCTCGCCGGAGTGCGCCTGGAGGACGTCCCACAGGGCGCCCTGGCCCTCGCTGCCGTCGAGGAAGGCGCGCAGCTCCCAGTGGGGGTACGTCTGCGCCTTCACCGACTCTATGGCCCCCTCCAGGAACCTCGGCTCAACGCCGTAGACGGGCATCGCCACCACCACCTTGGGCGGGCTCTCGATCGCGAAGGCCTCCTCGACCGAGGCCCTGGCGACCAGGCGCATGTGGTGGGAGCCCCCGGGGTCCCGGTCCATGAGGACGCACACCGGGCACGGCTCCCCGCCGTCGGCCCCCTCCACCCTGACGGTCAGCCCGGATCCGACTTCGAAGCCCCTGTCGAAGTCCATCTGGAGGCTGACCCAGCCCGGCAGCTCGCTGGACACGGGCGCCGACTCGACCTTCCTCGCCCCCGTGTCCGACTCCACCGTCATCCTCACGGTGACGGGGCCTGCGGCCGCGCGGCCCCTCGGCAGCGTCACGGGGACGTCGACGCTCTCCAGCTCGCACGGGCCCGGGACTTCCACGGCGGCCGAGAAGTCCGCGACGTATCCCGGCCTCCCGCCGTCCGTGCCCGGCCTGCGCACCCCCACGCTCCTTCTGACGCGGAACCTCTCCATGCGCTACTCCCCGTCCCCCACGTGGTCGAGGAACATCCCCACGAACTTCTCCAACGTGCGCCCCTCCCCGCCGAGGCCCGGCAGCGTGATGACGGGCTGCGATATGGACGCCCGCGTCTCCAAGTAGGCCCCCCTGAGCCCCTTGAGCTTGTCCAGGTCGGTGTCCGGGTCCCGGTCGTAGCACACCTCCGGCGGCGTGTCCACGAACACGTAGAGGTCGGGCTGCGTGAACAGGCTGCTGTGGAGGTACAGGTCCGTGAGGAGCCCGTGGCAGTGGGGCGAGAAGAACTTCGCGTAGGCGATGCCCGACCACAGATACCGGTCGCACACGATGTTCCCGCTGCCGAGCAGGTCCTGGTGTCGCAGGCGCGACTCGAAGAAGATTCTCTCGCGCTCGTACTCGCCCACCGGCGAGTCGTCGGAGTTGAGCCGGTCGGCCTCCTCGGTGCTGAACGTCGGCTCCTTGGTCCAGATGAAGTCCCCGAGGTGGGGGTCGACCTTGAGCGCGCCGTCCTCGTCCCGGAACTCGTTGTTGACCCAGGCCTGGAAGTTGACCGACAGGGAGGACTTCCCCGACCGGTCGATGCCCTCGAACACTATAAACATTCTCGGCTCCTTTCCCCCTCGCCCCGCTATCTGATCTTGGGCCTGTTCTTCGAGGCCCTGACTCCGTCGTATGCCATGCTCAGCCTGCGGAACTCGCGCACGACCGAGGATTTATACTCCTTCACGTACTGCCTGTCCTCGCGGCTGTATTTTATCGTGCGCAGGTAGTCGCGCCCCCCGACGTACACGCGGGCGCCGTACTCCGCGCCCTTCTTTCTGGCATGCATGGAGAAGTAGTGGGCGCCGCACAGTATGCTCGCGACGTCGTCCCACACGGTCGTGTCGGGCCTGTAGCTTATGTGGAGGCTGTCGCACATGTCCTTGATGGTCTTTTCCTTGATCTGCATCAGTCCCTTCGCCGGCGGCCTCGACTTCGACTTTGCCGAGGGGTTGAAGTTCGACTCCATCCTCATGAGCGCGGCGTACCACTCCCAGTCGAAGCCGTACTTCCGCGACATCTCGTCGAAGAAGAAGCTGTAGTAGTAGGCCCTTATCGAGTCCAGGTCGTAGCTCCTCACGAGGACGTCCGTCATGTCCTCGATGCGCTGCTCGCGCCGGATGTACCCCATGAGCCTCTCGGTGTTCTCCTTGAGGAGCAGATCCCGATCCTTGTGCACCCTGCCGAGGTAGTAGAAGGCGCCGTACGCGCCCAGGGAGGAGAACAGGACCAAGTGGATTATGACCCACGTAACAAAGCTTCTCCAACTCATTTCACCCTCCTTCCCTTGAACAGTTTCGTGCCGGGGGGCGTGGGGTCGTTCTCGACCCTTCTGAGCAGCTTCCCGTCCTCCCACCACTCGAGGGTCCCGTCCGGGTGCACGACGGCGGGGTGCTTCCTGCGGTGCCTCTTGCCGTGCCGCCACCACGCCCTGTACCCGTTGTCCATGACCTCGGCGGGGCCGCGCTCGCGGTGCTTCACGCCGCCGCGTATGTACACGTAGCCGCCCGGGACCGGGTGCCTCCCGTCCTCCATCTTCGGGACGCCGCCGAGGCTGGCCCCCGCGTTGACGTACTGCCTTCTCACCTTGACACCTCCTCCCGCATCGTGTCGTCCCGCACCATCCCCCTGTCCCTCGCCTGCTCGTAGGGCAGCACGATGTTGCGGCGGTAGTACCGCCTCAGCGCCTCCTCGCCGCCCTCGGCGCACACTTGGTTGATGCCGCGCCACCCCACGCCCATCTGCTCCAGCTTCGTCTCCGACCACCTCCCGCGGTGCTTGCTCACGAACTGGTCCTCGCTGCGGTGCGGGTAGTGGTACAGGCGCAGCGAGGGCGTGTCCTGGACGGAGTCCTTGATGAAGGGGTAGAACCTCATGAAGTGGTTGCCCTGCTCGATGCTCTCAAACCCCTGCGCGGCGTGGATGACCTTCTTGCTGTCGAACTCAATCGTGTCCGGGTCGCAGTGCAGCATCCTCTTGACGGGGTTGGGCTCCGAGGGGTCGTCCATCTCCGTGGGCCTGAATGTCGTCCCCTCGGGGTAGACGACGTTCGCGCCGTAGCCCCAGAACGCGCCGACGACGTACCGCAGGTCGCCCGCCCAGAACTCGTCGGCGTCGGAGTTGACGACCCAGTCGGCCCCGAGGTGCGCGCAGTGGCGGACCATGCGGGCCACCCACAGCTCCTGGTCGTAGACGTCGGAGGCCATGGTCAGCACGGTGACGCCCCCGAGCTCCCGCGAAAGCGAGGCCAGGACATCCGACGTGCCGTCCGTGGACATGTTATCCATCACCACCAAGTGGTCCACCTTCGGGCGGTGGTACCGCACGTGCGCCTCGACTATGTCGATCTCGTTCTTCACGAGCAGTGTCATCATCAGCTTCATGTCAGTCGCCGTTCGCGATGTGGCGCCACAGCGCCACGCGGTCGATGTCCACGCTTATCCTGTCCCTCTTCGGCTCCGGCTTGGTGCCCCATCCGCCCTTCCCCCTGCACAGCCGGCCGTGATACCACGTCACAACGCCTGGGTGGGCGTGCGCGACTGCGGCGGTCGGGTCGTGGAACTTTTTGCCGTCCCTGCTGCTGAGGTACAGGTCCATGCCCTCCCGTATCAGCCCCGCCCCGCGGCCTGCGGGGGGCGCCGCCTTCACCGCGGCGTGCACAGCCCTGTCGTACACCAGGGTGTGGCACACGTTCTTGGACACGAACCGCCTGTCCGCCACGTCGGCGGCGAGCAGCGCCTCGCCCCCGGGGATGCAACCGCTTAGGTTGAAGGTCGGCACAAAGGACTTGCCCTCGAACTTGTCCAGCCTCTCCACGTCCATGCCGTGCACGTCGTACCCGATGAAACCCCCCTGCATCGTGACCCGGGAGATCTCCATCTTTGGGTGCGCCTCGAGGTACGGGCCGATGTTCTTCAAGGGGCCGCAGGCGAACAGCTCCGTGCCGGGGTCCTCCCGGAACGCGTCGTCCAGGAGGTCGCCCGACGCGTGCCGCGCCTCCGCGGAGACCGGGCGGCCCGCCCTTTTGAGCATGCTCACGTGGAACCCGCCCCAGTTCATGTCGCCCTTCGGCGCGCCCAGCTTCGACGCAGGCACCCCGACCCTGGCGTCGAGGCCCAGCTCCGCGACGAGGTATTCGGCGATGGCCACTTGGTGGGAGTGGCCCGGGGTCAGCAGTATGGCGCGTATGTCGGCCACCCCGGACAGGTAGCAGATCGCGAAGAAGTCGTCCGGGTCGTGCCCGAGGTCGGTCTCTACCACCAACGGTCTCATACGCTCGCCGCCGGTGAGGGTGATATGCCCCTGCATCTCCAGCAAAGGGGGATCCTGGACTCGGAAACCATGTCGGCCGCCTCGGCGAACCCGTCGAGGATCTTGCCGTGGTCCTCCTCCTCGATGTTGCCCAGGGACACGAGGCCCCTATACTCGGCGCAGCACAGGCGCACGTTGCCCCCATAGTTCACGGGCAGCTCTATCTTGGAGGGGCGGATGCACGCGCCCTTCGACACGGGCCCGGGTCCGTAGATGTCCATGCGCGTGTCGTAGTACGCCTTCGCTATCTCGATGTTCGGGAGGCCCCCGGTGATGTCGCGGAGCCGCTGCTCGACCGACGGGTCGTGCAGCGTGAACACCGCCTTGTCGAACGCCTCCAGCCAATTGCGGTGGAACGGCTGGAGGAGCGCGCCGTTCGACCACAGTATGAACCTCACGCCGGGGATCGCCGCCAGCATGCGGTTCATGAGCGACAGCATCCTGTCGACGTCCGACAGGGGGTCGCAGTAGTAGTGGAACCCCACCATCCCCGCGAAGCCCCGCTCGTGCACCCTTGCGGCGAAATCCACGATGGTGCGGTCGGGGCATTTCTCGCGCCGCTCGTGCGGCGGGTAGCGCAACGGGTCGTTCGCGGGGCAGAAGGGGTGGCTGCCCGCCATGCCGCACCCGTCGGCGACCTCGAAGGAGAGATATCGGAGATCCGAGAAGTTCATTTCGAGGGCGTCCCCCACAGTTCCGTATCGCGCACCATGGCCTTCACCGCGAAGTATCCCCCGACCGAAAACTTCACCAAGTAGGAGTCGTCGTCGGGGTAGCATTGCTCGATGACCCCGAAGGCGTTCCTGCCGATTTCGATGACCGCTTGGCCCGCGGGCACCTCCCTGGCCTCGCATGTCCTGACCCAATCCCCGTCCTTGTACCTCTGCCGTCTACCATGCCGCCCCGCCTGTGCCTGCCCGCTTACGCAATCCCCCATGTACCCCATGGCGATGGACAGCCCGTGCCGATAACCCTCCCCCCACTCCGACCAGCTACCGCGCGATGCCGCCTTCTCTTCCTCCAGCAGTTTCCTCAGCACCCTTCCCCTATAGGCATCCACCCCCGTCGCATCGGGAGTCTGCCCCTCAAGGGCTGCGGCGATCTTCGCCTCGAGCCAATCCACGCGCCTCTGCCAGTCCTGGCTGGTCATGTTCCACGGGAGCCACTGCTCCCCGCTCTCGCGCTCGTACTGCTCTTTGAGGTCCACGGGTCTTCCCCTTCGGCGTAGGTGCGACGCACAAAATCGGCAGGCAGGCCGATTGATTGTTGGTTAGTCGTCGCTCGGGATGAACTGCACAGACACGCTTACCAGTTGGTCATCCTCCCGCCTCTCCCACGAAACGGACTCGACACTGCAGAGGTTGATGCCCATCTGGTTCGGGATCACGTTCAGCGGAAGCGGGCTCTCGCCCGAACTGATCAACTCGTCCACGCTCTTGACGAACTTGCCCGCCGGACGCGGCCCGTTCTTCGCCGGGAAGACGACGGTGTCGACCGTGTCCCCCCTGCTGTCCTGCACATACATCGTCACGTGCTCGTCGGAGGGGATGACCTCCTCGTGCAGGACAGCGTCGTCAGGGCCTGTTGACACCACCCTGCGCTTGACCTTGTCCACCGAATACCCATGACACTCGACAACGTGGTAGTGAGCGCCCGCCCGCCACCTTGCGCTGTCCTCTTTCTTGACCATCTCTTGGAACTTGAGAAGCATACCTACCTACCTTCCTAAACAGCCTGCCTGCCTTTTCTTCTATCCCGTCCCGCCGACGCGGTCCGAGCTACCTCCAATTCAGCCTCCACCGCTCCTTGGGGAGGTACTTGCTCTCGTCCTCGAACTCGTAGACAAAGGGCGCGCCGTACCCGGCCTTGCGGGGGTCCTTCTCGATCTCCTCCGGCCGGTAGCCCCAGTTCTCGCACTGCCCCGCATGGAAGCAGTAGATGTCCCGGCAGAACGCGACCCGGTAGCCGCGCGCGTTCATGTCGATGGATATGATGTTGTCGTCCCCGAACTGCATCAGCTGCGGCTTGAACGAGTCGGGGGGGAGCGCGGCCCTGCGCACCATCTTGTAGGTGTTCCCCACCGCGCGGCAGTACACGACGTCGTGGTCGTACTCCCCGGTCGGCGACTGGAACTCCTGCGGGGGCAGCTGCATGGCGAGGAGGCCGACCTGCGGGTGGCTGTCCATGATGCCCCGCATGCGGGACAGCCAGTCGGGCGACAGCTTCGGCGGGAGCACGTCGTTGTCCGTGACCACGTAGTAGTCGTCCGTGACCTCCGCCATCATGTGGAACACGCCCTTGTTGTACAGGCACCCGGTGTTTCGAGAGTCCAAGGTCAAAGAGGTCAGCTTGCCGCCCTCGAGGAGGCCCAGGGCGTACTCCCTGTCCTCCCTGTTGGACATGCAGTCGTTGTCGTACATGTGCAGGTCGAACGTCCCCGGGTCCGTCCGCTCGTAGATCTCCCGGACGCACCGCTTGGTCATGAGCCGGCGGTGGAACGACGTGATGAATATCGGCGTCCTCATGTCTGCTGGCCTATCTGTCCCTGTATCTGCGTAAGGGCTTCCTTGACGCCCTTCATCTCGGTTTCCAGGTTCAGCTGCTGGTCGGGGACGTTGAGGATGGCGTACTGCATGGTGTCGCACATCCACCTCGTCATCGCCGACTGCACCATCGCCGGGAACTTGCCCTCGATGAGCCGCCGCACCCTCTCGTAGGACTCCTTCAGCTGCTCGTCCTCATTGACCATCTGGGTGACGCTCTCCTTGAACGTCCTCACGGACTCCTCGACGATCATGCTCACCATCTGCTCCCGGGAGGACCTGTATTCCCTCATGCGACCCTGGTAAGTGCTGGACGCGCGTATCTCGTCGTCGGTGGCCTTCGACGCCCTTTTGTCGCTGCCCCACGACGACAGGGACGCGTCCCTCGCCCTCATGTCGGTGAGAACGGACTCCTCGTACGCCCTGCGCTCCTCGGCGTACGGCTCCTCGAGCCACTTGCGCATGACCTCCACGGCCAGGGACTTCTTCTGCTTCGCGCTGAGCGACTTGAACATGTCGACGATCGTGTCGCCGAGCTGGTGCGCCTCAATCTTCAACGTCACGTCCATCGGTTCCCTCCTTTTCCACGGGTTCGTAGAATGCGTTGAGTCTTTCCTCGTTGAGGACCATGAGGGTCTTCAGCCGCCCCACGGCGATGTAGTCCCCGTATTCGGCCTTCTCCGTGTCCCCGTCCCCTGTTTCGACAAAGATCGCCCCGTCGGCGAACACGATGTCGCCGTCGTCGTACGCCCTGACGAAAACCTCCGGCAGATCCTCGAAGTTTGGCTCGTCGAGGAGGTCGGACACGGCATACACGTCGACCTCGAGCGGCTTCCTCCTGCATCTCAAAGGCTTTATCATCGCGCCCCCCCGTCGTGCGTTATGAAGTAGTTGCCTGGGATGGCCGTGCCCGGGTAGGGCGCGAAGTCCAGCTTGAACCCGGGCATCACCCCCCATATGTCCCTGATAACGTCCTCGTCCGGCGTCCACAGGTGCTGGGGGTTCCCCCTGTGATCCTGGTCGGGGAGAGACACGATGACCCCCTTCACCGCCAGATCCCGCATCCTCTCGGCGCAAACCCTCACCTCGTCCAGGGGCATATGCTCGAGCGTCTCGAAGCACATGACCGCGTCGTACGCGCCGGGGAGGTCCAAGTCGGCGAAGTACCCCTCGTGCACCGCGTACCTTATGAAGTTGCGGTCGGCGTACCTGCGCGCCGCCGCGGCCAGGTCGGGTATCAATTCCACGCCCTCGACCTTGAAGCCCTTCCCTATGAGAAGGAAGTCGAGCCACCCGTCGTAGCTGCCGATGTCCAAGGCGGTTTCGGCGCCGATTTCCTTGAGAAAGCCGGTCGCCTTGAGGTAGTGGTTTGCGTCCCGGACATTGCCCATGTGGGCCATCGGGTTCGGGAGGTAGCCCCCCGGCAGCCGCACCGAGTGCGCCCGGATCCGCTCCGTCCTGTCCCTCATGGCATCCCCACCCATTCAAAGTCCCCCGTCCCCTCGTCCCACAGCACCGCGTGGCTCCATCCGTACCCGAGGCCTATGGTCCTGACGCCCCCGTAGTCGTAGACGCCGTAGTAGTGGTGGTGCCCGAACGCGTGCAGCCTCGGCCTCAGCAGCGCCGCGAGCCCGGACACCTCCGGCTTCCCCCTGTCAGACCACTTGCCGTCCGGCGGGTACGGCGACGGGGCCTCGTGCGTGAGCAGTATGTCCGCCCCCTTCGCGTCCGACGTTATAGCTTCTATCTCCTCGCGCAGATAGTGCCTGTCCCGGCTCCCCGGCACGTTCGCCCGCGTCTCCCCGAACCATTTGGGGGAGAAGTTGCCCCCCAAGGCGGCCACCCTGATCGCGGCGCCGCCCACATCGAACTCGTAGATGTTCCCGTTTCTCATGAACGGGCCGCGGGGCGCCTCCCCCATCCCGCGCAGCGCCGCCCAATTCTCGTGGTTGCCCTGGATGAAGTGGAAGTTCCCCGGGAGATCCGGCGGGTACTCCAGCCCCTCCCCCCCGAAGTCCCCCACCTGGAGCCAGAGGCCCACGTCCGGGAGGCCCGACATCATCTTGAGGGCGTCCCCGAACTTCCCGTGGACGTCCCCCAGCAACCCGATCATCCCTCTGGCCTCTCCTCGTTGGGCTTGAAAAACTTCGAACCCTTGTACATCACGTAGGCCACGACGGCGGCCACGGCGACGAACAGCAGCCTAGACCCCCACCAGCTCGCCTTCCTTCTCCTGAACATGTCTGCCCCCTTTCAGCCGGCTAGAAACCGAGATCCTCCAGCGTCCGCTGGTCGCCCTCGGTGTGAAGTTCCCCGTCGTCCACGAGGGGGTGGGACGTCACCCACCGGTGCACGTACCCCCTGTCCGCCGTGAATATCGGTATGTCATAGTCCAAAACCCACTCGCACCTCTCGTCCCCGTCCCTGCGGTCGAAGCAGCAGATCCCGCGCTTGATCCTGGTGTCGAAGTCGTTCCAGTTGACACCCCGCTCCATGAGCATGTCCTGCAGCTGCGACGAGTTCTTGCCGACCATTTCCCCGTGGCTGTAGTGTTCCCTGACAGCCATCTGGACGGAGTTGCGCGTGCAGTCCTGCTGGCGCCATATGAAGTAGTTGGCGACATCGTCCTGCGGGACGTTGAAGGCCCTGCAGTCGAAGTGCGGGGCCTCGTCCCCGCCGAACCTGTTGTGGATGACGAGCGCGCACTCGGCATATCGGGCCGTGAACTCCGAGGCCGTCACGGACAGGATCTTCTGCAGGCTGTAGTCGAAGTACGCATCCTCGTCAATGTGCCTGTAGTCAGCCAGGAACAGCGACACCTCGTCCGAGAAGTGGTATCCGAACCTGGCTCCGGGGACGGCCTCGCACAGCTTCACCATGGCATAGCACATGCAGTCGTGAAAGACCTCGTCGTACGGTCGCTTGAATCCCTTGGCGTATGTGTGGAAGGCCCTTCCGTCCAGCCTGACTATCACCGGCACGCGGCGGGTCAGCGACGCCGATGTCGTGACCGCCTCGTACCTCTTCATCCTGTCGCCTATCGACGACCCCTTCATGGCGCCTCCACTTCCAATGCCCTCATGATGTCGCCGACCACTTCGGCGTCCTTCCTGTGCAGGTTCGACGGGTTCCACGGCACGCCGCCGCGCAGAAGCCCCGAGGGGTGGTAGGTCGGCACCATCGGCACGAGCCCGAGGCCGCCGCCCATCCGCACGTAGTACAGGCTCCCCCTGTCCGCCGAAATCGCGGCCCTGCTGTCCTTTATGAGCGCCCTCTTCGCCGCGTTGCCGAGCGGCACGACCGCGCGCAGCCCGCGGGTCCGGAGATAGGCGATGTCGCGCTCGAGCAGCGGCCTGCAGTGGGCCAGCTCCTCGTCGGTCGGCACCCGGTTGCCCTCGGGGCAGTCCCTTATCGTGTTCGAGAACGCGACGCCCACGTACCTCCCCACCTTCCCCCGCACCCACACCATCTGGCTGCGTATCCTCCTGCCCGCCGGCCCGCAGAACGGGCGGCCGCGCCTCTTCTCCTGCCTGCCGCCTCCCTGCCCCACGAACAGCAGGCTGACTTGGCCGTCGGGATCCGGATACATCTCGGTGGGGAGCATCGTGCACGAGCCCCAGGCGGGGCAGCCCTCGTCCCCGCAGTCGCACCTGATCCTTCTATACGCGGCCAACCTTGGCCCTTCCCCGCCGCGACCGAACCCTGCCGTTGCCGCCGCCCCCGTGCGGGACGGCAGATAACTTGACGTTACGCGAGCGGACGCCGCCGCTCACGACCGTTGTGGATCCCGCCAGGCGAAGTCTGCCCACAACCCCCTCTGCGGTTTTCTCGTCCGTCTTTGACGCCTCGTACGGGTCGTTGCCGCCGAAGTTGCACACCTGTATCGCCCGCTTCGACATGAGTATGGACTCCACCGCGGCCGACAGGCTCTCGTTCGTCACCTCGTCGCTGAGCAGGACGGCCTTCTCGACGAGCTCGCAGATGTCCGCCTGCGTCATCCCGTTTCCGATCACGGAGTCGAAGATGTCGGCGTCCACGTCGCCGATGGCCGGGAACTCGGGGCGTATGGACTCGTCGGAGGACACAATCTTCCCGAACCTGGCCTCCATCACCTCGTAGGCCTCCTCCGCGGTCTGCGGGGGCTTGATGAGTATGACCTGGTCAAGGCGCCCGGGGCGGCTGATAAGCGTGTAGTGCACCAGCTTGGTGTCGTTGATGGTGGCTATGAAGACCGCGTTCAGGGACCGGTTCACGTCGTCTATGCAGTCCAGGAAGACACCGAGCCTCTCGTTCTTCTCGTCGAACCTGTACGAGTCGAGATCCTCCAGCACCACTATGCACGGCTGCATGTAGGAGATGGTCTTGAAGGTCTCCTTGATCTCCCACGGCACGCCGAAGTTGTCGGCGCTCAGGTAGACCATCGGGAAGTCCCGGAGGGAGTCCTCCAGCTTTCGGATGATGGTGGACTTGCCCGTGCCGGGCACCCCGACGAACGCGTAGCCGCGCTTGCGCCCGCGCCGCAGCACCTTGCGCACCTCCGCCGAAAACGACGCGATGTCGTATTGGTTTATCCGCTCCCCGAAGGTCATTCGCCGCCGGGACCGCAGCCCCCTGCTTATGTGTATGACGTTGTTCGACACGTCGAAGTGGCGCAGGAAGTCCTTGAAGACCGCGCTCTTGAGGCGCTCCCTCGCGGCGTCCACCGCGCTTTCCTCGTCCTCGGCCGGCGCGGGCATCCCCGGATCCGCCCCCAGCACCATGGACGAGAGGTAGAATATGGTGGAGGCGGTGATGGTCAGCTTGTCGTCGAACTTGAGGTAGGACAGTTCCCACACGAACCTGCGGCCCTCGAAGTTGATGAGCACGAACACGTTGCCGTGCTCGACATCCCACATGTCCCGCGCGCTCTGGAGGTCGTCCTTGTAGAAACCCTCTATCGCGAACTCCGTCGTCTTGGGCTTGCCGGAGATCCACAGGCAGATGTCCTTCCCCAGATCGAAGTTCGCGCTGACGAACACCTTGTCGTCGCCCTTCTCGGGGTCGCGGCACCCGAGCAGCCTGCGGACCTTGACTTCCTTTTCGTTGTAGACGTTGGGCTTCTCGGTCGTGACCCTGTGGAAGCGGCGGATCTTCGAGGCCAGGTGGCTTGTCAACACCACGGCCGGGGTGCCGTACTCCACGATGTCCATAACCCTCTTGATGCGCGGCCCCGCGAACCTCGTGCGCTTGGCGAACTTCGCCGTGGCGCGGGCGATGTCTATCAGAAAGGTGGGGGAGTTGTTGTAGGACGAAAGGAGATACTTCGCGAGGCCCCTCAGGTTTCTATCGTAGGAGGCCGCATTCTCCGCCCCCTCCACCGCGTGGTTGTCATTGCCCGGAACCTGTCCATCCATGTATAGAAGAGACACACACCCTCCGACAGCCTGACGTTTTTACTGTTCCTTACGCCATAATATACTGTCATGGAGGGCGGACATTAAAGCCCCACCGGCAAAAACCTGATTATCTGCCGTAACCTGAGGATTTCCGCCCGTAGACGCTACTTCCGTAGCCGGCCTTCCCTTCCTTTCGGGCCTCCTCCTCGGCCTCCGGGGTCCCGGGAGGGGCCTTCTTCGGCGGCGAGTCCTGCTTGGTCATCCTCGGCTTGCGCTTTCCGTACGGCATGGCACCACTCCTTTTTCGATTGTTGCCGCGGCCCCTAATCCCCCAACAGCTGCCCGAGGGCGTAGTCCCTGAGGATCATGGTGAGCAGGGCGGCCCCGAACCCTATGTAGGCCGCGTTCCTCTCGAGCCACGTGCGCCGGCTCTTCAGGTGCAGCCTGGCGATCTCCTGCTGGTAAAGCGACTCGGCCGCCAAAGCCTTGTCGTAGTACGACTTCATGAGGTACTCGCGGTACCTCAGCTCCCGCACGTGCCTGGGCCACGCGGCTTCGTAGTAGAGGCTCAAGGCCGCCTTGCGCTCGCTTATCAAAATGCCGCCGGGGATCTCCATGGTGTCCCCGTCCTCGGTGACGAGGGTGCCCGGGCCGACGGCGATCGACTTGAAGTCCTCGTACGTCGAGTCCACGACGGCGCTGGTGTCCTGGTCGGCCAATGGCTGGATGCTGTCCAGCTCCAAATATTTTGGCATGAAGCTGTACTGAAGCGGCGGCTTGTCCAACGCCTGTTTGGGGGCGCAGGACGCAACCAACATGATTCCGAGCGTAAGCAGGATTGTACCTTTCATAATCACCCCATCATCGCGGCGAGCCTCTTCCGGCGCTCGCTCTTGTCCGTGATCTTCTTCACTTCCTTGAGCTCCTCGATCTTGGCGGCGTTCTTGGCCTTCGCCGCGGACACCTCGATGGCCGCCTCCATCTGCGCCTCGTGGAGATCCTCCTTGATGTCGTCCATCGCGCCCCGCACGGGATCCGGCCCCGCGCCCCCGCCGTCGCCCCTGCGTCGGTTGATGAGGCTGACCACGATGACCACCGCCGCGGGCAGCAATATCAGGGCGTACTTCCAATACTTGCGCGTTACGGGGTTCCTCCACGTCACGCCTATGACGATGGCCACCGCCAGTATCGCCGCCAGGGCTATCCACTCCCACGACATGCCTGACCTCCTTGGTCCTTGTTCACAGCGTCTATGAGGCGCCACGCGCGCCGATACAGCCTCACCATCAAGGGGACCCCGATCACCACCATTATGGCCCAGCAGGCCAGCGTGTGGGCGGAGCCGGTGACGATGTAGGTTACCACTGATATGCCCAACGCGTACGCAGTCGTCAGGGTCGCGAATGCGGCCGCCGCGAGCAACATATTCTTCTGCGCCCTCGGACCCATCATTGCCCCGGCTCCTCCCCGGTGCGGGGCGCGCCCAACGCCCTCGCCACCCTCTCGTAGTCCTCCACCGCCTTCCGGCACCTGGCCACCACCCACGCCTCGATCCTTTCCCACTCCTCGGGTGTCATGTCGCCGAGGCCGGTGACCGAGCCGCCGGCCCTGCTGGCGCTGCGGTCGTCTATCACCAAGTCGGCGAGTACCTTCGACCTCCCCAGCGGGCCGTCCCCGATGGACCGGTTCACGGCGTCGAACTCGAGTCCCTGCATCCGGCAGTACTCCACCGCCCCCTCGAGGCCGTACATGGGTTCGCGGCACGTGGACAGGATGACCCGGCACCCGAACTCCCCCTTGAACCTCTTGAGGATCTCGATGGCGCGACCGATGGGCGGCCCGACCTCGGGGTAGCAATGCTTCACTATGGTCCCGTCGAAGTCGACGGCTATCGTCAGCACGGCGTCAGTCCCTCTCGCTCACGATCATCTCGACGGGTATGTTCACGCGGTTCGCCTGCCCGAGCGCCGAGAAGACGGGGGCCATCGAGTGGTCGATGCCCCGTAGCTTCTGCCGCATCAACACTATCGGCGAACCGATCTTGTGGGCTGGCGGGCAGTTCCTGGCCACCTCGCCGTCCATCCGCTTCATCAACGCCACCTTGGCGCCTACGGTCATGTCCCTCATCCTCATCCTCCATGACGTTGCCCGTGGGCCTCGTGCGCCTGTGCAGCGCCTTGCGCAGCCCGCGCAGATTGCCCCTCCGGTATGATATGGCGTCCCCGAACTCCTTGGGGAAACGCCTCCTCGCCTCGATGGCGAACTCCCTCATCTCCGCGCCCGCCCCCACCGCCGACTGCACCTCCGCGGCCATCCCGGCGGCGCGGGCCACGCCGGACTCGATACGGCCCTCCACCGCCGCCTTGATCCTGTCCGAGTCCCCACGGAACTCCTCCGGGATGCCCTCCAGGTATCTTTGGGGTATCGCCCCGAGGGCGGGGTCGTAGGCCTCCCAGAAGGCCAGCGGAGTCATGCGCGACACCATCTTGTGTATCCGGCAGTACTCCTCCCCCTTGATTTTGACCTTGAGGCCGTTGGAGAAGGTCACGACGCAGCCCTCCCGGTTCCCGGGGAGCGCCCTTATGTGTTCGGCAAGGGCCTCCAGCGACCCGAAGTCCGGCAGGAGCGGGGCAACGCGCACGCCCATCCAAGCCGCCTCCGACGACAGCCTGTCGTGCGGCATCTCCCGGCCGGTCTCGATCTCGACGGCGCCGAGGAGGACGAGGCCCTCGAAGTCGTACGATATCACTATCTTGCGGCTGTAGATGATCTCGAACAGGTACGTGTAGCCGGAATCCATGGCGTCCGCGCGCACGTTTTCCCCGAACCACCGCTGGCCCCATTGCGCCATCTCCGAGTCGAACGACCCCCTCGTCGCTATGCGGTGCGCCCCCATCCAGCGGAAGTGGACGCCCAGGTAGCCGTCCAGCTTCTCCTGCGCGGTGAATGGCAGGTCGGGGAGGTTCTCGTACCTCGTCTCCTCGACCTCGTTGAGGTTGAAGAACTTGGACCAGGGGCGCGCCACGCACTCCCCCGACCGCTCGTCCAATATGAGGCCGCGTGCGGAGCGGGTGTACTCGTCCCACAGGGAGCCGTAGACGGCGGCGTGGTCGTAGTTGAGGATGGCCAGGCCGTCCTTGAACCTCTTGAGCACGTGCGGGTGCTCCAGATATGCCTTCACATCGTAGACCATAGGAAGATTGACGAAATAGTAGGGTATTAGTCATGGTCCCAGATCGGATCCCTCGATCCCATGAAGGGGCTGACCTCCACGAGGTACTTCGCTATCTCGGGGAAGTCGGCGATAAACATCGGGTAGGTCTCCATGTCCCCCGTGTCCACGGCCTTGATGAGCCTGGCGAGCATGTCCACCTTGAACTGGATCTGGTCGTTCCAGTCGTGCCGGAACTGCTCGTACTCCCGCTCCGAGAACATGATGTCCGTCACGACGTCTATCTGCGGCACCGATGTCCCGCGCCTGTCGACCGTGTATTGGAAGGTGAGCGCCGTGTTGATCAGCGTCCCCTCCGTCCTGTGGCTGCGCAGCATCCGCACCCCGTCTATGTGCAGCGTCCTTACGCTCGTGAACACGAAGTTTCTCCAGTCCCCGGACCCCATGTGCCGGCGCCGCTCCTCGACCTCCGAATACCGCAACCGCTTGTAGCAGTGCGGCGGAAGCGAGAACACCGAGAACTGCCTGACGTGGGGGCTCGACTGCCCGAACACCAATTTCGCGGCGTAGTACGAGTACCCGCTCTTCGGATATCGATACTCGTTCACGGGGGACGCCCCTCAAAACCAAGCCCACGGGCCATGCCCGGAACCCATGTCGCTGAAGTCCCGGACGCGCCCCCGGACGGAACCACGGACATGCAGGAGCAGCCGCAGGCCGATGTTGTAGTACTCCAACCTCTTCAGTCGGTGAAAGAGGTGATGGTCAAGGCCCCTCTCCACGGAATTGCTGACCCTGGCCGCCTCGGCCGCTACCGCCTCTTCTTTTTCCTGTGGCATACCCCGAACCTCCTCTGCTTCCTGATCCACCCCACCCATCTGCGGATTGCCGGATGCGCGCGGAGGGCCTCGATACTGTTCAGGGAATCGCATAGCTCGCGATTCGTGAACAGCGAGTGGACATGGTCGCCGCAGTCGATGCAAACGCGTATCTTGGCGCCGTGCCTGCCCTTCTTGGACACGGGCGTCAAATGGTGTCCCTCCATGTATCTGGGCGACGGGGCCGTCCGGCCGCACAGCTCGCATGTCAGATCCCCCATGACTTGACGCGCCCCCGGCGGAAGGGCGCCTACCCCCCTTCACCCTCCCGATCCTTGCGGGCCCGCAGCTTGCCGACGAGGCCGTTCATGAACCGCGCGGCGGCGTGGGCGTGGCAGTACGCCGCCGAGTCGGGGCAGTAGCACTTGAGGACGACCTCCTTCTCCATGCCCTCCTTTGCCAGCTCGATGAACTCGCCGCGCCGCGTCTCCCATCTGCGCTTGAGCAGCCCCTTGTAGTACTCGGTGTACTCCTCCCCGTCCATGCGCCCCAAGCGCACGGCCATCACCTTGCCCCAGTCGTCCGGGGCGAGGACGTGACCCGGGTTGCCCTTGATGGTGATGTCGAGGCCCTGCTGCTTCATCGTGCCCTTTCTGAACATGGGCTAGTCCCCCTTTCCCGCCGGCTCGGCCCTTCTCCACACGGTCTTGTACCCGTCCCTGTCCTCGAGTTCGCACATGAGCGCGTCGATGCCGTTCGTGCAGCCGGCGGCGTCGAACTTCAGCATCTCCGTCCGGTGGCGCCTCTGCCAACCCATGACCCGGCTATTCGCCTTCATCTCCAAGAGGTCACCCTCGTGTATGACGGCATACGGGGGTAGGTCGAACTCCACGCCGTACCCGTTGTCCACGAGGTCGCCGTCGGGGTCGGTGCGCATCACCACGATGGGCGGGCAGCCCAGGCGCTCGAACAGCCTGACTATCTTCCTCGCCACCAAGTCCCTGCCGCGCGGCTCCGTGTGCCTCTGCATCATTCCCCCTTCTGAGCCACCGCCCCGTCCATCGGCCTCATGCAATCCAGGCTGCCGTCGTCGTTCATCACCACGCAGATCGGACCCATGCCGTCCTCGCCGATGCCGAACATCCCGTTGAGGAAGCCCAGCAGCCCCACCCTCGTCTCATCCCCCTCCGCCATCACCTGGATGGTGGGGTGGTCGGCGATCGCCGCGTTGCAGGGCACCCGTGTCTCTATGAGCGCCTTGGCGCACCCGGGGTCCTTCTCGATGACGTCGTTGAACAGATCGCACACGTCCTGCACCGTGACACTATCCTTGATCATCCTACGCCCCTTTCTTCGCGTGGTACTCGAACTTCCCCTCGCCGTTCTCGCCCTGGCTCTCGTCGCCGTGGTCGAGGTTCTTGGCGCCGAGCTCGACCGTCTTCACGATGCCGACCTGGAAGTTGTCGATGACCTTCTCGTACAGGCCGCGGTAGATGGACAGGAAAGCGTCGATGGCGGCGCGCGGGTGCTGGAAGTTCGCCCGGGGGTGCTCCGAGAACTCCTTGTGGCTGATGTAGTGCCACGGGTCGGTGGCCTCCATCTCGTAGTCGTCGAAGAGCATCAGGCCGCCGACCTTCAGCAGCTCCCACACCATGACCGCGTCCCGCAGGTTGCCCTGCGCGTTGTGGTCGCCGTCGAGGTAGCCGAGGTCTATCCGATTCCTTTCGAACGCCATCTTCGGGAGCACGCGCTCCGAGTAGTCCGGGATGTGCATCAGATTCACGTCCGTCCTCTCCCGGAGCAGATCGAAGTTGTGGGCCATGTTCGGTGCGGGGTCCGGCTCTATGGCGAAGTACCGGCACCTGGGGCCGGTGAGGACGTTCTCGCAGAACCATATGGTGCTGCGGCCCTCGAAGATGCCGACCTCGAGGAACCGCAGGCCCTCCCTGCCCCCGAACATCCCCTTGACCTTCTCGTAGTTGGCGTAGTGGTCGTCCGTCCACCAATCGAACTTCGGGTCGAACCTGTAGCCTTCGTCGCTCATTTCGATTTCCTCCTGTGGGCCTCGAGCCCGGGCACGAGCGCCAGCACGTGGTCGTCCGTGTAGTACATTGCGTTGTCCAGGCAGTCAAGCTGGTAGATGCACGCCTTGGCGACGTCGGCCCTGGACGTGCGAAGCAGATCGTTTTGCAGGGCGTCCCGGATCTCCCTGAAACGATCCGGCTCCAGCGGCACGAGCGCGCGCCGGCTCCAGCATATCCTGTGGAACGGCAGGAGGCTCGCGGCGAGGTCGCACAGCATCGCCTTGTCCTCGAGTCCCACCGTGCCGCCCTTGAACAGGTTGGCGTAGGCGTGCGCCCTCCATCTGTAGCTGCCATCGCGAAGGTCATCAGGCACATCAAGCCCGTTCCGGTTGATGGCCCTTCTCACCCTGGCTGTGTCTCTCAAGGCCCTCATGCGCCCCCCCGGCCCAGTCGGCTGCCCCGCGCCCCCGCACGCGGGGCGAGGGTCGGAATCCGTTCAAGAAACTTGTGCACAAGCGAACGCCGCAGATCAATCCATGCGTCGTCCGCGCGCAGAAGGACGCCTCTGCTCGTGGCATCTTCGAGATCGCGGGCCATGCCGACATACCTGTCGGTAAACCAGCCGCTGATCTGCCTGCCGTCCCTGAGCCGTATCATGTCTTCGCCACCATCGTCAGCCCCGCTATGCGCATGGTGCACCCGACCCATTGCCACGCCGTGAACTTGGCGCCGGAGAACAGGATGACCGACACGGTGCATGCGGTTATCATGAAGAAGTCGTAGAACAGGGCGTCCACGGCGATGCGCCTCGAGAACGCCGTCACAAGCGGCCACATGGGGACCGCCCCGAGGAGGCACAGGGACACCGCCTTCCAAACGCTCCTCTCCGCGTTCAGGCGCACGCTCAACCATCCGTAGAACGTGTAGTACGCGATGGTGAACGGCACCCACACGAAATAGAATCTCACCACCGCCCCCCATACGCGTCAGTTGTTCCCGCACTGCCCCGGCTTGTACAGGTCGCGCTCCCACGTGCCCTTGTATATCTTCGGCACGCCCCGCACGTCTATCCGCCCGGCTTGGAAGTCCTTCACGACCCTGTAGTTCGGATCGTACCGATTCTCCTGCACGTTCCCGACGACGACCGGATCCTCGAAGCACGCCAGGATGTCCCCGTCCTGCCAGCCGCCACGTATGAGCACGTTGCGGTAGCCGCGGACGCAGGCGCACTCGGTGCCGCCGCGCTTGTATTCGCTGTCGATTGCCAGGAAGTCCTCGGGCGTGTAGGCCCTCACGTCCTCGAAGTCCCTGCCCCTGTCCTCGCCCTTGAAGTCCTGTATCTTGTAGTCGAACCCGCGCTCCCTCCACATCCTGCGCGCCCCCAACAGCGTCTCTCGCGTTCCGGCGAACAGCAGTTCCTTGATGTAGACGGGGACCCCGAGGGATCGTATCAGTTCGGCGTTGCGCTCGAACTTCTCCACCAGCTCCGGCACGCCGCCTATCATGCGCCTGTGGAAGGTCAGGCCGACTCGGTGCACCCTTGGGGCGTATTCGGCTATCGTGCGGTAGTTCTCGGCCTCCTGGATGCCGTTGGTGAGTATGTCCGCCCGCTCCATCGTCGCGGCCCTCATGAAGGCGCGGATGGTCCCGGTGTTGGTGCGGATGAACGGCTCGCCGCCGTGGAAGTGGACGATGATGTCCTCGGCGTCCTTCAAATGGGTGTCCCGGAACCGGCACCAATCCTTGAGGGTGAACCTGTGCGGCTCGGTGTAGTTGAGGGCGTGGCGCTCGGTGTGGAAGCAGTAGCTGCAACGGAGGTTGCAGTCATAGGAGATGGGGTAAGCACAAAAATATTTCATCTGGATATACATGGCGGCGGGGGAACCGCACAATGTCCAATCCCCCGCCGCTTCTCTCTGGTTCTAAGGCCGGACTTCTGTTGCCAGGCGTTGCCGGCTTGCCCCCTCTGCGGCGCGCAGCCGCATATTCAAAAGTCCCAGCATGACCGCGAACAAGCCGCCGACGATGGCTCCTTCCACACCTCCCAATGCCGCGCCAACTGCGGCGGCGCTGAAAAAATGGACCATGTCCTCGCTCATGACACACCTAACATATTGATATTGGTGGAGGTGCGGAGAGTCGAACTCCGGTCCGCGAAACGATCCATGAAGGCCTCTTCACATGCTTGTCCGGCCTGGTTAACCGTCAGCAGGGACCGGCGCCCGCCGACGGTGGCTGTGCACTGGATCTCGGCCTCGGCGCGCGCACAGGCGCCTTCGGCCCAGTCACTGTATTGACCCTCCCCAGGCTACTGTGACCCCTGGCCCGGTTCAGGGAAGCCGCAACTAGGCAGCTTCGGCGTAGCTGTACTCTTCGGCAGTTGTTTACCGGGTCGGCTTGTTACGCGGCCAACCGACCAACCGCGGCATGCAGCCTACAATTCACGCCACACGTCGAAACCAAATACACCCCCACATTGTCAAAGAACGCTACCGCTTGTATGGACACGGTCCGCCCAGCCGCAGGGGCTGGACAAGCGCCGGATCTATAGGCCTATGGGGCCTTCTCAAGTATCTGCGCACCGCTTTGATCGCATCGAACCGCGCCTTCGGGTCGATGCTGATGGTCATCTGGCAGTACCCTTCCCGCTCCTCGGGAGGCACTTTGCAGTCCCTGCACTCCGCCCGGCTACTCAAGGTTGACCTCCTGCCCTAATATACTATCTGAAAGCGAAATATCAACTGATCATTCGGCTAGGTTTCCTCGATCCTGAAATCCCCGAGCGTGATGACGTAGCTTTTCCTCTCCTTGCGCACGGCGTACCGTATGATGGCCTCCGTGGCGACGGCGACCGCCAGCATGATTGTGTTGCGGGCGAGCGGGTAGTCGCACACGTCCGGCTCCGTCGTGTCCTTCGGCACCCGGTACGACTCGTTCCAGATGACCTCCGCGTAGTCCTTGGCCAGCCCGACATGCAGGCAGTCCGTCCCGGTCTCCGCGCAGTACCCGGCCACGAGGGCCCGGCTGGCGCTGTTGTCGAAGCCGTCCACGACCAGCGTGGGCGTCCCGATCACTTTCACCGCGTTGCGCTCCTCGAGTCGCTGCGTCACGGCCTCGAGGGCCGCCCCGCAGGACGCGAACGCCCCGTTCTTGAGCATGGTCGCCTTGTACTGCCCGACCTCGCGGCGCGTCCACACCTGGGTGGGGATGTTGTGCACCTCGACGCGATCCATGTCCACGACGCGTATGGCCCGGAAGCCCTGGCGGACCATGTTGTCCACCAAGTTCGAGCCCACGGCCCCGGCGCCGCACACGGTCACCGGAAGGGCCGCTATGGTCTGCATGGCGGCATTGCCCCTGTAGGCCGCCTCGTGCGCCAGCATGTCAGCCATCTTTGGCTCCTTTCCCCCTCTTGCCCCTGCTCGGCCTGTAGTAGCTGCAGTTCTGCCCCTTCTTGGGCGCCCTCTTCAGCAGCGAGATGACGAGGCAGTTCGAATGGTACTCGCAGTCCGTGTACGGGCACCTCGGGGCGCCCGCCCCCGTTTCCCCGTGTCCCCCGCTCATTCCGCCCCCGGCGCGCTGACGTCCCTTCCGTCGAACATCGATCCGAGCGTGACCCTGCCGACCCTGAGGAGGCCGGCGCGCACCCAGCGCATCTCATACCGGATGAACCGATACGGCATGTCGGCGCGCCTCCTGTACACGAAATACCGTGTCGACGCCCCGCACGTCACGCCGCAGACCATCGGTGCGCCTGACGCCACCACCCACGACCGCATCGTCTTGTCGTCCGTGGCGCTGGGCGTGTCGAACTTCTCGCCGGGGTGGGTGTGCCTCCAGCCGACCAGCGACCTGTCGTCCCAGGCCCTTTCCCAGTCGAAACCCACGTCGCCGGCGCCGCCCCTCGAAACATGCCTCTCGCGCCAGACCCACGTGCGCCCCAGGCGCGCCCCGCGCATGAACCAGCATTCCTCGGCGAACGGCATCAGTCGTCTTCCTTTGAGATCCTCATTGAACTAATATACTTTTTTCCAGCCTGTTTGTAAAAATCCAACCGCAGGGCTTCACAGCTCCAGCTCCCTTCGAAGTTTCTCGGCGGCCTCCCCGACATCCTTCGGTATCTCGCACTCCCATACGACCTTCACGTCCCACCCCATGGCGCGGAGATCCCGCACCGCCTTCCTGTCCCTCTTGACGTTGCGCTCCAGCTTCGCCCTCCAAAACTCGACGTTCGATTTCGGGATCCTCGACCCCCGGCATTTCCGGTGCTGGTGCCAGAAGCACCCGTGGACGAAGATGGCCAGCCTCCTGCCAGGCATCACGATGTCGGGGTTCCCGGGGAGATCTCGGCGGTGGAGGCGGTATCGACAGCCCATGCCGTGCAGGGCGCGGCGCACCACCATCTCCGGGCCGGTGTCCTTCGACCGGATCCGGCTCATGATGTAGCTACGTTTTTCGACCGACACGGTGTCCATCGTCAGGGGCGCTTCCCGGGGGCCGACCCGGACACCCTCACGTCCGGCCCCAGCCTGCCCCACCCGCCCCTCTGCCGCGACATGCAGGCGTTGATGCCCCGTTTGGTCACGTCCAGCTCCGCGGTGAACGCCAGGTGGGTGCCGTCCTTGAGCGCGACGCGGATCCTTTGCACACGGGAGATGCGCGGCGGGTCGATGTCCACATGGTCGATGTCCTCCCCTTTGTAGTATTCCTGCGGCACGGTCGCCGACTCGCGCTGCCCCTCCGGCTGTTGTTTCTGTTCGTCCATTTCGACCCCCCTGTTCATAAGGCGCTACTGCCGACCCCCAGTGCGCGGCGGCAGTGCGGACACATGTAGACATCGATCGTCGCAAGCGCGCCCTCGCTCTTGAAGTGAATCTCCTCAATCGCCTTTCCGCAGTGCGGGCAGACGGGGAGGTGGTCAACCTCCACTATTTTCAGGCGCTTCTTCCTCCTCGGCACCGGCAACTCCCCTCTCGAGCTCCTTCCTATGCTTTCTCACCAGATACTTGACATCCTTGTAGGCGTCGATCGACACGCCGGCCTCTATCTTCAGCTCGCAGAAGGATTCGATATCGCGAAGTGCGTGGCACTCGGCAACTGCGTTGGTGTCGGCGGGCGCGGCATGCGAAACCGGCTTCGACCAGATCACCGGAGATATCTCGTCGTCCGTATCCTCGGGGAATGCGGCGCCCTCCTTCACCGTCACCGGACCGGGCCATTCTGGCGGGCTGCTGTCGGACATCTTCCCCTTCTTCTTGGGCTTCGGACGCTTGTTGCTCTCGTGGCTCCAGTCCCTGGACGGATACGTGTGCCTCACCTCGCCATCCTTGTACAGGTGGCCGGCGGGACCCGACTTGTACCTACAGGGCTTGTTGGTGTCCTTGTAGAAACCCGAATAGGAACCGTCAAGAGCGAGGACAATGTCATACGCCGCGCCATTGATGGCCTCGATCTCGTAGGGGAGCGGTCCGCGCGCCAGCTTCGACTTGAACTCCGCGACCTCGAGCCTATCGGACCCGTCGCCGTCCAGGGGCATGCCGAACCTGCCGCTGTGCCCTATGTTGCCGTTCACGTGAAACAGCATCAAGAGCCGTTCGAACCTGTGCATCACCTCCGCGCTGGAGGCCGTCACCGTGAATGTCTTGGTCACTTCCTTCATTGTCAATCTCCTATTTGCGGGCGCCATTTCAGCCTGGTCGCCACTTCGGCAAAGGGCCTTGTGAATCCCCTTCTGAGTATCTCATCCAAACGATCCATTATCCCCCCGCTCACTCGAGTCCCTTTTGAAATCTGAAAAACCGAGAAACGCATTGAGGGCGTCGTCCAAAGGCATCATTAGCCCTGAATCGACCCGACAAAACGGGTCGGCCCCCACCTGCCTTTCAACAGCGTCACCCACATGCCATTGCAGATCCCCCATCATGAGCCTGAGACGCTTTCCCCTTATCGTGATACGCCTGACCATTCCATCCCTGCCGGCACAGCCCGTCATCTGAACGTCCTGTAGCGCTCGACGCATCCCAGGGTGCGGAGTCTGAAGAAGGTCGAGAATACCCTCCAAGCGGAGGAACCCAAGTCCGCCCACGTCGATGATATGACACGCTGCCTTGCCTCTTGGGACACATGTCGGTTCACCGGGTGGTTCTGGTCGTCCGTTTCGATGAAACATCGGTAGACGCCCTCCTTGACGGCCTCGCTCACATTCGTGCGGGGGTCGCGGGTCATGCGGCGCCCTCCAGCCTGTAGACGTTGCCGGCCTTCAGGAAACCCTGCTCATCCGCCCATATCATGGACATGAGCGCTATGACATTGTCGGTCGGGGGGATCCTGCGGTCGCGCAGGCGCACGCACACCTCCGACACGAGCTTGCCCCTGCGCCACACCTTGGTGTGCCATCGATCCTTGAACACCTGGTAGACATCGCCGCTTCGCCCCCTCACATTGACGAACCCGTACTTGACGTACTTGCGGAAGTTGTCCTCGGACACCATCTCCCGCAGGGTCTCCTGGGCGACTATCTCCCGGTCGGACTGCGACCTTTCGGGGATCTTCCGGCCCCCGATGCGAATGACGAGATTCGCGCGAACGGTGCGCCTCACGACCTCCTTGACGTTCCCGGGGTCGTCTCCTCCGCAATCGAACCACAACAGGTCATCGACATGCGCATCGGCCGGCACCGTCAGGACTCTACCAACAATCTCCCGCTTCACGTGGTCGACATTGTAGGAGGTAACGTAGGACACGGAAGGGGGCGCTGTCGACCGACGCCCCGACTCCGGACGGGGCACGCCTATCACCGCAGACTGTCCGCGCTGCGGTGGATACCGCAGGAGCGTGTCACGAGTCCTGTTCTCCATGGGCACCTCGGGTAGCTGCCCGTTCGAACCGGCAATCTCGTCGAACGGACGCCCCTCCTGTTCCTCCTGATAATAATTGTATCGGATCGCCTCAAGGGCGGAACCCCGAAACCTCCTGACGGTAACACCCGTGGCCTCGGCACAGTCATCCTCGTCCATGTCATCGCCGCGGTCATCGTCCAGCAACCCGCAGCTCACCCCCTCGGATCGGGCGAAATCCACACATCTCTCTGCCTCCTCGCGGGTTTCCTGGTCTTGCGGCCTTGACTGGGTGACGCGCGTGGGACACCCCTCGTCCCCTATGCGCGCCGGCATACCTTCGATATCGTCCACTGCCACCACAGGCTCGTCCGCCCGAGGCCGCAGGGCTATCGAACGCGATGTGTTCGGCCGCTCGAAGTTCGGCGATCGGGGCACGCAACTCGTGTTAAACCGCTGGAAACCGTCGTTCTCGCTGTCGCGGCAGACATGCTCATCGCTTTCGATATCGATGTTGACGCGCGCATCCAGTTCCCGAACCTCGGCCCGGCTATTGTGTATCGCGGAGTACTCCTTGAGCCTGCTGTCCACATACTGCCCGAGGAGCCGTATGCCCCGTGCATCCATCCTCTCGCCCACGAGGGACGACTCGTCCAGATCCCATGTGACCTTCTGGACGTATGTGTCACGAGGGTCGGGGGACGCGTGCCTCCTCCGAAACTCCCTGACCGCCTCCACGAGACTATCAGCCATTGTTGACCCCTAGTAAAAGTAGCACCCCGGACGGTAGCAGAAGTAGTCCTCCCAGTCATCCTCCTCCTTGCGTATCCGCCGTCCCTCCAAATACAGGGCCGCGTCCAAGGAGGCGACCGTGAATGTCCCCTCAAAGTAGTGGTATATCCACTCAACCGCCTGCAGGCAGTCCATACGCAGGCACGTCTCCCCATAGAGGTCGAAGCGGTTGCCCTTGTACCCGCCAACCACCAAATGCCTCCGGAGGGCGACTATCAGATTGTAGTCCACGCAAGCCTTCTGCGGACACGGCGCCGCGTAGCCAAGATGGTCAAGCATCATCCAGAGAAGAGTCTCCCGCTTGCGAAGCGGGTCGCCGCCGAACACATGGGTCAAGCAATCCCACCAGCGGGGATCGTGTATGGCCGTTTCGATAGCGCCGTCATCGGTGAAGCCCTTCAGGAATTCCAAGGTGCGGTCGCGCATTCGCCGGCGAACGTCTACCAGGTTCATCTCCTCGATGGGCTTTTTTCCAAGCGCGACGGCCGTCCAATCCTCCGAACTCGGGCCGGGCCACCTGACCTCGCCGTCTTCCTCCCAATAATTGAACTGCCCGCAGGCCATGACGGCGGCCCTTGTGATTACATCGCGGTCGGACATGTACGGGGTCAGTTCCAGCACATCATACCACGGAAGCGGATTCGGTTCCCCAAGGGAACTCGCCAGACACTTGGCAAACTCGAAATTGACAGGCATGTCACTTCCCCTGTGTTTCAGTTGCGACGCAGGATCCCCTCTCCGAGCGCGGCCTCCAAGCATGGAGCCCGGGCGTATCGACGCACGCGCGGCACGTGTAGGATTCAAGGTTCGGCTTCGGCCCCCGCGCGCACGTCTCGCACCGCCTTGGGATCGGCTCGAACATCTCGCAGTAGCCGTGCTCCCCGCACAGGTTCACCCGGCGCTCCCAATGCCCGTCGTAGTTGACAAACACGCAGCATAGGTAGAACCCGAGCGTCTCGGAACACGCGCAACTGTCGGGGCTCGGGGAGTGGCAGCAGTGCTTGAACGCCTCCATGCGGTTCTTGCACACGCAGCAGCACCCCTTCCAACGGGACTCCAGCTGACAGGGCATCGCGTCCCTGTATTCGAATTCGATCTGCTTGTACTCAGAGCCTTCCGGCGTTGTACTCATCCCACCTCTCCTGCCAATGTTCGTCGGCCGCCTTCTGGCACTCCGGGCAGTAGGTGGCCCAGTTCCTGCGGTCGTCCGCGTACCGCGTCTTCTGCCTCCGGCGCTTCGCGTCCATCCGCAGGCACGGCCCCTCGAAACCCTGGCACCTCACCCCGTCCCTGACTTGATAATCGCACGGGCCGTCCTTCGTGCACACCATCGCCAAACGCCCGCAGTCGGGCGGGTGGGGGTGGGCGCAGTAGATGGCGTCGCCGTGGGCCGCCTTCAGCTCCGCTATCTCGCGCATCAGGTCGCCGACCTTGCGGTTGAGCACGTCCATCGAGGTGTCGGCGATGCGGGCATCCCTGCAGGCCGGCGGCAGGATCATGCCCCCCTCGTGTTCTATGAGATCCACACCCCACAACCGACACTTGGGCCTCGCCCCGTCGGCGCCCCTCTCCATATTGGGGCAGTCATCGGCGCAATGGACCTCGTCCTCGTCCCACCTGATCAGGACCGGGCGCCTCACATAAAAGGCCGGCATCATTCCCCCCTCGGGCCCACCGGCAGACTGCACTCCTCCAGTTTGAGGCCGACGAAGTCCGCCTGGGAAAGCCCCGTCTTGACCTTGGTGGACAGGACCTTGCCCTCGAGGTTCCTGAGATAGGATCTCTCGAACTCCGACTCGGGGGTCAGCATGAGCACGCCTTTGCTATCGAGTATCGCTTCCATCCTGCCTCCTCTTCCAGCGTCGAAGTTGCCTGTGGAACCACCTCATCAAAGTGCCGTGGTGGCCCAGGTTCGACTTCGGGTTGCTCGCGTTGTGGCCGCCGCAGGTGCAGTCCTTGTCGCTGCAGTCCTCAGGGTGCCTCGGGCTTTCGAACTTGTTTCTTCCCATGCCCCCACCCCAGGTCTACCCGTCCATCGCCGACTTCACGGACTCCCATTTGGCCCGCACGTCATCGTGCACTGACCCGGGCACTTCCAGCGCCAAACAGTGCACGGCCTTGTCCATCTCCCTGACGGCGCCGCGGAGCCTTGCGTCGCGACCCTCCGCCATGACGCCGTGCTCCCGCTCCAAAAGGCCCTCAAGCGACCTCTTGAGATCCCCGAGACAATGCCCCACCTCCTCCGCCTTCCCTTGGATGGCCATCAGCGACTTGGCGCCCTCGGAGTGCTTGCTCCCCAGGGTCAGCATGCACCCGATCCTTCGGCCCCCGCGGCCCTTGGCGCTGACCGCGAGGACCACGCCGGGCGGGATCTTCAAGGAGGGGATCACCAGCGCCTTCCACACCGTGCCCACGATGCCCTGCCTCAGCATGTCGGCGTCCGTGCTCCTCACAAACACGGACGTGTCGAACTTTCGCATCTCCGAATAGGCCACCTTCGATATCAGAACCGCCCCGACATCGGCGTCGAGTTTCTCGATCTCGACAAACACCCTCCGGAGGGCGCCCTCGGACAGCTTGTGGGTCGGCATCTTGAAGTCGCCGACGATCTCGATGCCCGAGAGGGAATCCTCGAACGACGCGCCGCCCTCCAGCATCTTCAGATAAGAGTCATCCCTCATCACCGGAGTCCCCCCTCCCCATCATGGACTTGAGTGTCCGCCACTTCTCCCTCAACGCGAACGCCGCCTTCTCCGCGTGGGAGAGGTAGATGGCGGTCACCTCCTCGGGCATCGCCTCGACGGCCTCGTCCACCTCCTTGAAGGCCCTTTCGAACAGATCCGCCGGGTCCGGCCCCTCAATGGGGGCCGCGCCTTTGTACCTCTCTTGGTATCTCTGTATGAGCTCCTCGACCCTCTTCTCCGAGAACTCCACCCCCGCCCACTCCTCGAGGGCGTGGACCACCTCGTGCATGAGGACCTCCGCCACGATGTACGGGATGTCAGCCGGCTCGATGTCCTTCTCCGCCACCGCGGCCATGAGCGCGCCGAGGTTCAGGACGACGTGGGCGTGCCCCTCGTGATCCACCGATCCATCCATGAACGCCGCAAAACCCGGTATCCAGTCCTGCTGGAAGACCTCGATCTTGAGATGGTCGGTCAGTTCCGACCGATCCTCCGCCATTGCGACTCCTTCCTCGACTTCCCTGCGGGCCTGCTGCCTCGCCCGCTTCTTGTTGCCGTCGTGGAACTCAGCCTCCCACCAGTTAACTCGACCTCTCTGCGGGTGGTTGTCGGGGAGGTTGCCCGGGTGCTGCCGCTGCCTTCCGTATCTCTGCACTTTCTTCGCCCCCTGTGCCATCCTGTCGCGGCGTATCTGCGCTTCTCTGCGGCCGTGGCGCGGCGCCCCGGAAGCACCATCTCGCCGCACGCGCACATCTGGACATCGTCCGCGCTGCCGGCGGGACACACGGCGCATTCTACCCGGGCTTCACGGGCTTCCCGCACATCGGGCAGTAGTTGAACATGATGACCGCCTTCTTCCATGCCTTCGACTCGCTGCCGTCCTTCCGCCTCGGATGGTATCTGAAGCGTATCGGCTCCGGCACCTCGTCGATCATGTTCAGCTTCTGGTTGAAGCCGAAGCCCGTGTTCGTGAGCTCCGCGCTCTCCCCGTACTCCTCCTTGAGCTTCGCCTTCAACTTCGACATGCAGTCGCAGTTCACACGCACCCCCTCAGAATAGCATCGACGCCAGGTCATGGACGAGCAGGACACCCAGGACTATGCCGATGTACGCCGCGGCCGACAGCAGCGCCCTTAGAAGCACCCTCACGCCCGCCGGCAACCCGCCCCCGGTGGAAAACAACACGATGCTCGTCTCCTGATGCATGGGGGGCGCCCTCCGAAAAAGGGGGGCCGGGCGACGTGCGGGGAACCCCGCGGGGACCCCGCCTGAGGCCCAATCACCACACACACGTGGGTCGCCCGACCCCGGATGCCTATTTCCTGTCCGATCCTACCACCTATATATCGCGTTTCTGTCCTGCCCCTCCCGCATCACCGTCACGAGGCTCTTGAGGTCGAAGTTCGAGTCGCCGCCCTCGAGGCAGATGCCCGCGCTCAACACGGTGTGCGCGCTGTCCTTGGCGACGATGCTCGTGTACTGCTCCCCGTCGACCTCGTAGGTCACCTCGTACTGGGTGGCCTTCTCCCGGAATCCGAGGAAGACGCCCCCGGCGTGCTCCACGTCGGCGCGTATCCCGCGCTCCGACCGCGACCTCAACTCCTCCTGCCTGCGCCTGCGCTCCGCGGATCTCATCCGCCGCATGCGCTCCCTGGCCTCGCGGTCGAGGGCCATCCGCATCGCGTAGACAGCCCGCTCCTCGAAGGTCAGGCCGGGATACCTGATGTAGGCGGCTTCTATCGGCTTCGCGAACATCTCGCGGAGGTAGACCGCCTTGGACGGGTCGTTGGACGCGTCCAGGCGCTCATACCACAGGTTGGCCCCGTCGTGGCGGCACACGACCCTGTCGAAGTCGTCCACCATGTCGTCCGTGAGGAACACGGGGTGCAGTCGCCCCCACTCCAGCCCGCGCGCGTTGCCCTTCATGGGGATGCCGTGGTACACGCCGTCGATGCGCAGCGCCACCGTCACCATCAGCTTCGGGAGTCTCGCGAGATACCCGTCGATCTCCTCGATGTCGGCGTCGCCGACCATCTCGGCCGTCTTGAACCCGGAGGCCTTGAACCGGTACCAGCCCGGCCTCTCCGGCCTCCCTATCGAAAGGGGGTGGCTGATCCGCCCGATCCAGGCCCTCACCTCCGTGGCGTCAACGACCGGGGCCACGAAGGTGCCGCCGACGAAGTCGCTTTCGGACTTGCCCAGCTTGGATATGGCGCCAAGGATGCCATCCACGCTCAACCTCCGGCTCCTGAATCGATCTTGCCCACGCCCCCGTCCAAGGGGGCGCCCCGCAGGTCGAGCGGCCTACGAGGCCCCGCAGGGGCCGTGGAAGGGGCGGGGGGGACGGCCATGGACTCCACGACCGGCCCCCACTTCTCCACGAACCGCAGGACGTCAAGGGCCAAGAGGGAATCCTCCCCCTTGGCCCTCCTCCCCAAGGCGTCCAGCTCACGAGCGAGCGTGGCGAAGTCCTGCAACATGCCGCCCCCTATTTGAGCGGGCGCCGCCGCCTGAGCGGCTCGTCCATGATTTCAAACACGAGGTCGAGCCTGCTCTTCCTCGCCAGCAGCTGCACGATCCCCGGGAGGCCGTAGTAATCCCCGTCCTCCGGCTCGTAGCGGTCGTACTCGATCCCCGCCCCCGTAAGCGAGTCCGACAGGTTGCGGTACTGCCGCCTGCCGACCCGTATGATGACCACGTGCGGGGCGACGCCCGTCTCGCGCTCATAGACGCGGTAGACCTGCGCGAAGCTCGGCGAGCAGTTCTCGCCCTCGTCGGTGACGAAGACGATCTGCTCCGCCACGAATCCCTTGTGCATCAGATAGCGCAGGGCGCAGCCCATGGACGTCTGGCTGTGGGGCCGGACGGGCATGAACGCGCGCTCCCAGTCGGACATCTCCCTGCCCTCCGACTCGACCTCCAGGGGCTGGTCGTTGAAAGCCACGACCTTGAGATCCGCCTCCGTCGCGCCGGACACGATTGCGGCCAGGCGCTTGCCGACCTCAATCGCCTCGTACATGCTGCCCGACCTGTCCACGAATATCGCCGTGGGCAGCGTGATGGAGCCTTGGCGCTTGATCTGCTTGTCGGCGACCTTGTCCAGCTTCTTGGCCGTCTCGGCGTCCTTGACCCTGCCGGTGGCGACCGCGGTCTTGGACTTCAGCGCCGAGACGCCCTTGGCCGTCTGGGCCTTCTTCAGCTTCTTGTCGACGACGGCCTTGATCTCGGGCACGTCCATGGCGCCGCGCTCCTCCAGGGAGGCGATGTTGTTGATCACCTCCTGCGGCGACATGTTGTTCGCGAGGGCCGCGAGTATGCTCGGGGTCACCTTCTCCACGAGCCCGACGGCCACCGTGTACGGGATCTTGTGCTCGACGATGAGCCTCGCGGCCTCCTCGGGCGTCGGGGCCTCCTGGATCCGCTTGGTGACCTCCAGCTTGCTGTCGGACGGCCGGTCGCCCTCGAACAGTATCTTCTGAGCCCTGTCGCCCGGCTTGATCTGCAGGCCCTTCACCCTGTACAGGTTCTTCAAGTCGAAGAACGACCGGACGGCCATGGCGTCGAACACCTTCGGCTTGCCCTCGAGCCACCGCAGGTACTGCGTGACCTCCCTCTTCAAACACCCGGGGACGTTCGTGTGCAGCCCGGCGTCCACCTCGGAGACGCGCACCTTCTCGATTGACTTGCCGCGGCGCACCATCTTCTCGCCGGTCTTGGTGCGCACCTTGACCTTCTTGCCCTTGATGAACCCGACGACCTTGTTCTTCATGAACAGGGGCATGTCCCGGAACAGGGCCAGCCCCACCTCGCGGTTCTCGAGGTACGGGTCGGTCAGGAGCATGGCCGTGAACACCTCCTTGTGGTCGCGGATGCCGGAGCCCGCGCGGTCGTACCAGCACGCGAGGTGCGCGTAGAAGAGGGGATCCTGCTCGCGGACGTTGCCGTGTATCTCCTTGATCTTGTCGGTGTCCCGGTGGGGGCAGCTCATGAACGCGTTCAGCAGCGCGAGCCTGTTGTCCGCCTGGGCCTCCTCCGGCTGCCCCGCGGCCGCATTCCTGTTCATCTGGATCTCCGCTGTTGGTGTGGGGCGCGCCTGTCGGCGGCGCGCCGGGTGCCGCGGGGATGTTCCCGAACGGGAACATCCCCGCCCCGTTGCCTTGAAACCTCAACCGATGTTCCCGACCGGGAACATCAGCCGAACACGGCCTGCGGCCGGACGGTGACGTTTCCGGTCGGGCCGACATCGACGTGCATCTCCTGGAACTCCGAGAGCGGCCGGTCATAGTAGATGGCCAGCGCCATGTGGATCTGCGCCGGCGTCACATTCTGCGGAGTCGGCTTAGTGCCAGACGGGATGCCGATGGTGTTGTAGTCCGACGGCTGGAACAGATCCTCGAACTCGATGTCCTCCGAACGACCCTCGTACTTCACGTGCACCATGTTGGACATGACGCCCTCCTTTCGAGCCGCGTTGTCGGTGCGGCGCCCCGTTGGATGGAATATACTTTTGCCGAACCCTTTTGTATACCGAAAATCTCAACTTTTTTACACGGCCCGGACGCAGAAAGGGCCGGGAAACTGGGTTCCCCGGCCCTTGCACAGACGCCCTACCAAGATGTCATAAAAGAAGGCTCTTCGGTATCAATCCCCGCCCGAGTCTCGGATGCGTGTGCCCCGCCTTCCCTTAATCGGGTTGGCAGGGCGTTCGTCCCGACAGGCACTCATGGCCTGCCGGAACTGTCTTATCACTGTCCATGATAGATGTACGCCCCCGCATAGAGGACAGAGACTGATATCAAAGAGCCGTCTCCGGCTCTTCCTTATTCAAGACGGCACGAGTCGCTGGTGCGTGTTTTGGATTGCATCCAGGGATATGATCCCCGAACCTCTTGGTTGATAGCCAAGCGCTCTACCCAATTGAGCTAAATGCATGTACGCCCCAACCTGGAGCGCCGTCCTGAATGAGAAAGAGCCAAACGCTGACCAAATATACCAACATCAAGCGGGATTGTCAACCCCTGTATGTCGATTCCCCGTCGAGCATGGTGATGCTGTACCTGCTCTCCTTGCCGATCTCCTCCCGCCAGCCCTTCTTGCGCAGCTGGATGGGCATCCTCCACGTCAGCCCGTAGGTGGGGTGGACGCCCAACAGCCACTGGTAGGGCTCCGAGAAGGCGCCGATGCGCTCGAGTGCGAACTCGTCGGTGGCCATCCACGAGCCGTTGATGATCGTCTCGCCCGTCGTGTGCTGCTGCGTGGCCATCGTGTGGAAGTGCCCGAAGAGGTAGTAGTGGGGCACCTGCCCCGACACCGTCCCGATGGCGTTCAGTCGGCGCGTCTTGCGCTCGATGCCGTACCATGGGAGACTGTTCCAGCTCCGTATGTCGTCCCCGTGGTTCAGCACGAAGTTCCAGTCGTAGACGGAGAGGATCATCGACCAGGTATCCGGGCACACGATCTCCAGGCGCCCCTCCTCGACGAGGCCCCTCAGCCGCGCCGCCGCGTGCGCCACCACGAGGTAGTCCCAGTTGTCGTGGGCGCCGCGGAAGTCCTTCTTCGGGGTCTTGCGGCCGTGGTTGCCGGACACGCTGCAGAAGACGATCTTGGGGAAGTAGCGGCTGAGGTCGGTGATCATCATCGCGATCAGCTCGCCCATGCCCATGGCGTTCTTCAGGGAGTTGCGCCACTTGCTGTGCTCGGTGGCCCCGTGTATCTCCCCGCTGACGTAGTCGCCGAGCCCGGAGATGTACAGGGTCTCGAACTTGTACGCCTTCATGTTGTCCACGAGGTGGGAGATGGTCGTGTCGACTATCCTCTCCGCCCTCTGGCAGGCCACGTCGAACCCGAACTCCTCCAAGCCCCTGACCCTCTTCGGGAGGATCTCCTGGTCGCCGTGGCTGTCGGACAGGACGAGCATGGCGGACTCGGTGATCTGCGACTTCCTTCCCATGATGGAACTGTAGGGGGCGAAGGTGGAGAACGGCGCCTGATCCTCGATGAGCGGGGCCAGGCTCTTGAAGAGCGTGGACTCCCTCTGCGCCCTCTTCAGCTCCGCGCCGAGCCTCCGGTTCTCGTCCTGCAGCCTCCTGATGTCCTCCTGGGCCGAAAGCTCGTAGGAGCCCTCGTCGTCCGTGCCGTTGGCCGAGATTTTCCTGACCAGCTTGAGCCTCTTCGCGAAGTTTTTGGGTTTTGGCATTGGTGCTTCCTTCCGGTGTGGTGCGCCTCCTACAACCAATTTACTAACTCGGCGCACCTAAATTAAAGGAAAACATGAGGGTTAGCTGTTTCGGACCCTATCGAAAACGGCATGAACGAATTATTAAGATGTCAAGGCCGGGGGCTCTCGGAATGATGTATTAATACCTGGGCTAATACATGTCTTACCGGGGGTGGCCCATGAAAGATCGATGTGACTTCCATTGGTTCGGCCAGAAATGGGAATGCGTGCGGGGAAAGCCCGATGACGCGCACAACGGCGGCGAGTGCGACAACGCCGGAAAACGCATCATAATAGACTTGGGGCTGGACCAGGAGGAGACCCTCACCGTCCTGCACCACGAACTGGTCGAGGGATCGACGTACTTGATCGGGTGCGTGTACTCGAAGACCTACCCGGACGACAGCGACCTGTATATCATGACGCACAGCCAGATGGACTTGATGAGCTCCGAGGTACGCGGCGCCTACGAGGACATCAAGAGGAAGATGACAGGCGACGACCCGAAGGAAAAGCCCCCCCGAGCGCAGCCCAAGCAACCGATTAAGAAATCAAAGAGAAGGCCCAAAAAGGGACGTTGAGGCGGCCTAGTCCAGGAACTCCTCGTAGGCGTCGTCGTCGAACGGGTCGAAATCATCACTCATCCACCCGTCGTCGTCGAGGATCCCCTCTTCGCCCAAATCGCCGATGTCCTTGATGCGGGGGCACTCCTCCATAGCGCACTGCGGGCAGACCAAGTCGAACGACCCGTCGTAGTCGAAGTCCTTCATGGTCATGCCCGCCAAGGTTATCTGCCCCTGCCCGCCCTCGGGGGGCAGCTCCTCGTACAACACCGGGGGCCCGTCCCCGACGTCGGCCAGCTTGAACCAATAGACGAGGTCGCCGTCGCCGTCCCGTATGGGGTCGGGGTTGAGCTCCCCGCATCGGCTGCAGAACGGTTTCATCCGAGAACCCCCTCTATGCTGAAAAAGGGGGGCCTTCAACCCCCCTTGACCCCGCCGCCCGAGGCGGGCGGGGCCTGACGAAATCGCGGGCCGGGACTAGGCGCCCTTCCCCTTTTTTCCCTTGAAGCCCCTCGAGGCGATGTAGAACGACCCCATGCCCCTCACGGACGGGTCGTCGCTGTCGAGCGCCCGCTTTGCCGCCTGCATCATCGACTCGCCCTTTCGCCTGTACTGGCCCAGGCGGCCCTTCCTGAGGTTGATGCCCTTCACCCACTTCTTCTTGCGCTGCCGGGCCGCCTCGATGGACTCCCAAGCCGCCTCGATTTCCCTCTCCGCAGCCTCGACCTCCCGGTATGCCGTCTCGATGAGTTCGACGTCGCTGGCGATGAGCTCCTCGGCCCCCGTCTTTTCAACAATGTCGCTCATATCCCACCTCCTGTGAACATAGGCGGAATTCTATGAATCGATAATTACGTCTATTCCCATCCTCCGGAGCAGTTCCTTCCTGCGCCGGTTGAATGGGTGGGGACACTCCATCCCCGTCTCCCCCATGCACGCGCCGCACCCTATGCACTCCGAGGGGATGCTCTCCGCCCACTCCCTGAACGGCTTGGCGTATTGCTCCACCCAGCCGTACAGCGCCGTCTCGCCGAGGTCGTAGCCGGCCTCCTCCGACTTGAGCCACTTGTACCGCCCCATCTGCCGGAGTTGCTCATCGAGTATGAAGGAATTCCGCATGCGCCGTTCCGATGCATAAAAGGGCCGCCTTTGTGAGGCGGCCCCATGAATCGATTATGGCGAATTGCGGGGGTCAACCCACGGGCATCCCCTTGAGCATGCCCTCGGGCTGCTCGGACACCTCCACGGTGCCCGCCTCGAGCATCCTGTCCACTTGCTCCTTGAACACGAAGTAGATGGTCATGACGCTGTCGGGCTTGTCCTTCCACGTGTCCAACGGGTAGGGATCCTCTACGAGATCCTGCCGGATCCTCGCGCCCGCGCCTACGGCGACCTCCTTCCTCGGGGGCGCCGCCTCCTCCACCCGGACTCTGCGCCTCACCGACATCGACCGCAGCGGGCTGCCGACCCTCCCGGAGGTCTTCACCTCGCCAGGGGGCGGCGCGGGGACCGCGCCGGCGGCGGGGGCCGACGAGCAGTTGTAAGCATGGATCTCGGAGTCCGCGGACATGTGCCCGGCGGCGCCGTCGCCGAGAACGAACATGTCCGGCTGCGTTTCGCCGCTGATCTTGACACCCGCCGACAGCCCCTTGGAAAACCCGAGCGACGTCTGCGTTGAGTTCGTGTACGCCCAGTAGTTCAAGGTGTGGTTCGGAGTATCATCATACAGTTTGTACCCGCTGTGCGGGAACTGATACAGCAGGCCGCCACCGAACGACGGCGCCTGCCTCGGCCTCGCGACCTTGGGCCTGTAGAACGCGAACCCGAAAGCCGGCACGGTGTTCTCCTTGCCGATCATCTTCGTGGCGATGTCCCGCACCTCGTCCTCGGTGAAGTACATCTGTCTTCCGTGTCCATTGTTCACCCAAACATCCAGCCACAAGGTATTTGGAGCCGCCACGTAGTTGCCAAACGGCCATTTATACCCACACTCTGGACAGAACCTTTCGACTTGGAACTTGCACCCGTGCTTCGGACACTTCTCGTCGTAGCGCTCAAGATGGAATCCAGAACACATCATTCCAGTTATTGGGTTACAGCCTTTCACAACAGGGATGATTGCGGTGTTGTTCTGATCGCAGGATGTCCAATCGAACCAAATTCCCTTGTTTGGCCTCACCGGTATGATGAACACGCCCGGGCCGCGCATCCACGAGCCCGGGTACTCCTTGAATATCTCCGAGGGATAGACGGGAAGTGCCGTCCCCGGCGGCAGGTCGAAAATCTGATCGCCCTTGAGCCTGTCAGCCTCCATGACGCTGGCGTAGAAACCTTTGTGCTTCATGACTGTTCCGTGTGACATTTCATTTCCCTCCATGGATGGTGGGGGAGGGTCGCCCCTCCCCCTGCCCTGCTAGTACGTCCGATTGCCCGACACGTGGAAAGGGTCGGCGGGGGCCTTGCTCGGCCGAGTCTCGAGGAGAATCAGCTTCGGAAGGTCGTCAATCTCCTTGCGGTCGTCGAACAACTTGGACATCGATGGCCACGTCTTCCTCAAGTCGGCGATGCCCTTCGCGGCGCTGGCGTGGAGCGCCCTGCTGTCCGCGTGGCTGTCCTTGCTGAACTTGCTGGCGTGGTCGACGACGAGCCTGGCGTACGCCCTCTCATCCTTGCCCACGACCGACCAGTTCAGTTCGCACACCTCGCAGTAGCCCTTGAACAGGGTCTCGCCGCAGATGGGGCAGAGCTCCACCTTGCGATCATCCACGTTGAGGTCGATGATGCGGTAGACGTTGACCACCGTGTCGCCGTACGGCACGATCATGCTGTTGACCTTGCCCTTCCGGGCGCGCTTCAGCAGATCCATGCTGTAGTCGACGTCGATGGGCTCCTTGCCGGGCTCGTGCCCGCCGTTGCTCTTGAGAACGATGAACGGCTGGCCCTTCGCGCGGCGGTTCAGCTCCTGCTCCATCTCGTAGTCGCGCTCGTCGACATAGCGCTCAAGCAGTTCCCTATCCTTGTGCTGGGCGATGGGCTTCGTCATGTCGACGAGCTTCGTCACCGTCGCATAGAGGGACGAGGTGTCCGTGGGCTGGGCGACGGTGAGGGAGGGCTTCCCCCCCTCCTTTTCGCCCTCGTCCTTGGCGAACGGGTCGCGGCCCTTCAGCCACGACACGGCGGCCGCCGCCCGGGCGGCTTTGACGCCTTCGACGTGCGCGGTCAGGGCGTCCGAGACCATGGCCCCCGTCGTGGACTCGGCGTCCATGAGCTCGACGGCGTCCTCGTCGCCGTACTCGATGCCGAGGCCCTTGGACAGGGCGCCTTCGATTTCGGACTCTTCGACCTTGAGGATTTGAGCGGCGTTCTTGACCCGCTCCTGGAGAGAAATGGTGTTGCGGTCCATAGGTATCCCCCTATGAGGTGCGGGCGTATCACGGCCCGCGGTTTTCAGGCTCCGAGGCTGCGGCGGCCTTCCCGCACATGCGCTCAAGGCTGCATGTTCGCCTTTGCATCTGTATCTATGCCGGCCGGCATCTGGCGCGAATATAACTCAGGTTTCCCCCGTTGTCAACCCTCAACCTCAGGTTTCGGCCGCTCCTTGACCTGGACGAGGCCCCCGAGGAGCCGGAGCTCGATGGGCGCTATCTCCTCGTCGTCGTATATCGTGGCGGGCTCGGTGACCTGAAGGGTGATGTACTCCTCCTCGACTTCGTGGAGGGCCCTCCCGCACTCCTTCTTGGCCTCGTCGTCCGGGAACACGTAATTGCCGTTCCCGTCGATTTTGACTTTGCCCTGGTCGTCCTTGGCGGCGTATCGCAGGACGATGTCCGCCCTCGACTTTTTCAGGGTCTCGCCGTGGCTCGCCAGTTCGTCGATCGCGGTGTTGATCTCGATGGTGGTCTTGGCCGGCATGCGCCTGGTCTGCAGCAGGCTTTGCACGGCCGCCCCGAACTCGGGCTTCATGATGAAACGGTTCTTGATCTTGATGTCCATGTGCTATCTCCTTGTATTATGTACTGCCACTACGACCAAGTGGCCAACGTGGTCGGCGAGTTGTTGTAGTTCTTGGCTTTCAAGTAACTAGTACCCCCGAAATTCTCCTCGTACCAAATCACGCAATACCCGACGGTAGGCGCGCTTGGCTCAGTCGTGTCATCCGCACGAAGGTACGTGGTCGCTCTGATGATGGAACCTTGGGTGAGCTGATCACTCACGATGTTTCCGCCTGTCGCCGTGATATTCGCGTTCGTGTCGAGATCCGCCCCGTCGATGGTGATGGCCGTCCCACATATCGACACATCGTGTGCTATGATGTCGTTTGCGAGCAGATCATGCATGTTGATATCGTTGACATTCAGATCGGTGGCCACAATATTGCCCGTGAGGTTCAACGTCACGGCCGCGATTCCCTGCCAACGCAGGGGTGTAGATGGATTGCCCAAATCGTAGGTTGCCGTGACGGAGGGCACGATATCTCCCGTCACCGTCTGCGGGCCGGAGGTCATAGAACCATCGGTGCCATCGACCGTAAATGTAGCCGTAACGGTATCACCTAGATTGATATCTCTTGCCGCCAGAACGTTGTAGCGGTTACCCGGTGCGCCGATGCTGAATAATCCAAGATCGTAAGGTACTGTGTTGTACAACGGAGAGATATTCCCGGTTTTGACAATGGTTCCGCAGAGCGTGGAACAATTCACCTCATCGACGTACAGAGATTCCATGTACGTCCCGGACGTCCCGATGTCCTTCACGCCGGTGAGATCCCCCGTCATCGTGAGGTTCGTGACGCCCAGGTCGCCGCTGACGGTGAGGTCGCCGGAGATTGTCAGGTCGCCGACCGTGAGCGAGGACTCGCCGAAGATGTACGACGTCGCCCCGATCTCGGCCGTGAGGGTGGGGGACACCCCGTCATCGAACATCTTCAAGGCGACATCCTTGAAGGTGATGTCGTATTGGTTGCCGCCGATCTCGTCAATCTTGAACGCGCTGGAGCCGCCCAGCTGAAGGGTGTTCCCGTCGAGGAGGGCCGCGCTCGCCCCGACCGTGACGGTGTCGGTCGTGCCGTCCAGCGTGATGTTGCCGACCGTGACGGTGCTGTTCGTGGAATCTACCACCGTCTCAAGAGCGGTCACCCTGTCGACCAGTCCGTTGCCGCCGCCAGCGGGGTCGAGGACGTACTCCTGGAGCGCCCCTATCTCGTCCGACACGCGCTCGAGGGCGATGCGCTCGGTGCCCCCCCACTCGTCGTCGTCGTCGGTCTGGGGTATGTTGAGGACGATGCCGAAGAGGTTCTCGTCACCCTTGGCGTAATAGATGCCCTTGGGGCCCTTGCTGAAATCGTAGAGGCCTCCCATGGACGTGAATGCGGAATAGTCAGACATCGGGCTTCTCCTTGCGAGGCAGAATGTCCATCGATCGCAGGAGAAAAGGATATTAATACTGTATTATGGATCCGTCACGGCGTGGCACCCGCAACACCAAGTTGCCCCGCGACTTGCGGCCCTTAGCCGATCGGCTTGACCTTGAACTTGAGAGTCACAGAACACTTGAACCTGTCCGGGTGTCGGAGATACTCGAGGTAGTGTTCGAAGGGGATCTCCTCGTCCTCGCCTTTGCCGGCGACTTTGAAGGACATGCCGCCGTCCCGCTCCACCAAGGTCAGATCCCCCTTGTGGGAGTAAATGATCGCCTTCCCCGCCGCAAGCGCGTCCTCCGCCGGCGTGTCTTCCGGCGCTTGGCCGACCCCGCCCGGGGCGCCGGGACTGTCCCCCCCGCTCATCTGATTGTAGCGCCTCTCGATGCCCGTGAGGATCCCGGGGATGTCCCGCGCCGGGGATTCGTGGCTCATGATGTACTCCACGGCGTCCCTGACGATGTCCGGATCGTCGGCCTTCTTCACCTTCTCCCAATGCGCATCCGTGAATCGGCTCTCCTTCGCGGGCTTCGCCAGCTCCTGCCTGGCCTCCTCGGGCATCTTGTGCGAATCCTGCTTGAGCGTCTGCACGCGCTTCAGCCTCGCCATGGATATGTTCAGGATTTCGGCCGCCTGCTTGTCGCCTATCCCCCTCTGGTTGAGCCTCAGCGCGGCGTTGCACAGCTCCATGAGGCTGAGGTCGCGCCTGAGCTGGTTCTCGCTTATCGACACGAGGAAGGCCTCATCGTCGGACAACCCGCCCTTGACCACGTACTCGGACTCGTCGAGCTCGTAGTCCCCGCCGTGAATCTCGAGCAGCGACAGATATCTCCTGTGCCCGGCCACGACCTCGTACGCGCCGCCCCCCTCCGCCGGACGCAGCACGACCTTGCTGAGCAACCCATCGGATCTGATAGACCTCACGAGGGCGCTGAGGTCGTCCTCGTCGTTGGGTTGGCGAACGTTGCAGCTGCTGACCGTCAGATCGCTCAGCTTCATGTTGGGGCTCCTTTGGATCTAGCGTGGTTGGCATACATGTTGGCGTACATGCCTATCTTCGTCGGGCTCGTGGTCTTGGCCACGTTCCGGAGGATGCGGTGCAGGAACGGGTCGCTGTAGTCGGGGGACACCCCCCTCTTCGAGAGGGCGCCCAGGAACAGGTCGGCCCTCGGGTCCACACGCTCGTCTTCGGACTCCCGGGCCCGCCCGAGCTCGGGCATCGGGTTGCTGTCCGAGTATACCTGCTCGGGGTCGACATGGAAGTACTCGGCGTCGCTGTGCCTCACGTCCTCGATGTCCGAGACGCGGATGTCGAGGGGCTCGCCCTCCCTCGTCGTGACCTTGAAGCGCTTGCCGTCGTAGGACGGATCGTCGTGCATGGCCCACCACGCGTCCCGCAGCGCCTTCTCCCTCTCGAAGGACTTGAGGTTGAACGTCCTCGACTCGCCGCTTCTCAGTGTGACGGTGATCACAGTTCCCTCCCCCTCTGAAACCTCACGGGGGCAAGAAGATCGACCTTGATGGCGGCGTGCTTCACCCCGGCCTCCTCGAACATGGCCTTGGTGCGCCTGTGGCTCTCCTCCCACTCGGGCCTGTCGTCGGCGTCCGCCCAAACCTTGTCGGTCAGCACGACCCAGATGCCCGCCTGTATTATCGCCCGGGCGCACTCGGCGCATGGAAGCCCGTTCGTGTACATCGTGCATTGCTTGAGGCAGACCCCGGCGCGCGCCGCGTTGTATATGGCGTTGCGCTCGGCGTGCTCCATCCAATGGTACTTCTCGGGCCTTATGAGGCGCCCCGGCAGCGGTTTGACCTTGCGCACGAGGCCGTTGTACCCCGTCGAGCGGAGGATGTTGTCCTCCCCGACGACGACGGCCCCGACATGCGTGTCACGGTCGTCGCTGCGGCTGGCCACCATGTAGGCCATCGTCATCCAATAGGCATGCCACTCGACGGGTATCATCAGCCCTTGGCCCCGTGGTCGCGCATGGCGACGGAGGAGAGATGGGACAGCTTGTTGCCGAGGATCCTCACGGCCGGCAGGTCGAGGTCTATGGCGGGGCTGAGCCGGATCTCCCCGCCCGCGAGCACGAGAAGGGACAGTTTCAGGCGGCGGAAGAACGCGCCGATGACCTGGAACAGCCTCCACGGCCACGGCTTGACTATGCGCCAAGGCTCGTGGACATACCATTCCGACGGGAACGAGAAGTCCACGGAACTGAAGGACAGGTTGTCGTCCTTGTCCCGCTCCCAGTAGAAATCGATCTTCATAAGGTGCTCGAGGTTGTCGCAGAAGGAGCACTCGACGTAGACCGACGCTGTGTACATCTTCTCATCCCCGCAATCCGCCTCCGTGACGTTCGAGACTGTCACGGGATCCTTCCTGTCCGTGCTGTCCATGCGCTACCCCTCAAATAGGCTCTCGGTGACTATCCTCACGGAGTCGTCCCTCACGGCCCCCGGCTTGTCGTCCGCGGGGATGGCGGGGGCGCCGCCCGCCAGCGTGAAGAACTCGTTCTCGTCTATGATCTTGACCCCCAGCTTCGTCGCCTTGCGGTTCTTGGAACTGCCGCTGTTCGGGTCGTTCGTGACCAGATACCCCAACCCGGCCCCGACGCTCGTCTTGGCCACGCCGCCCCTTTCCGCCACGAAGTTCTGGAACGTCTTGCGGTCCATCGCCTTGAGGGAGCCGGTGACGCAGAACGACTTGCCCGTCAGAGGCCCCACGACCTTCCGTTTGATCCTCACCACGCGCAGTATGTCGTCCGCGATGGGGGCTATCTGCTCGAGGCCCTCGATGATGCTCGCGGCCTTCGACTCGCCAATCTTGGAGAGTTTCATCAGATCCTCCGCCTTGGCCCCCGCCACGCCATCCCACGTGCCGTACCTCTCGGCAAGGAGGGCCGCCGTCGACTTGGCGCACTTCGGTATCCCGAGGGCCTCGATGAACTTCTCGAGGAACATCTCATTGGTGTCCATGAGCGCCTTGAAGAACGACATGATCGTCTTCTGCCCCATGCCGGGTATCGCCGCCACATCCTGCTTCTGCAGCGAATAGAGGTCGGCCACCGACTTGACCTTCCCCATGAGGTACAGGGCATCCACGAAGCTGTCCGAGAATCCCTTGACCCCTATGACCTGCAGCCAATAGGTTATCCTGGCGACATCCCTTTGGTGGCACCTCTTGGAGCGGCACCACAGGTTCACGCCGTCGTCCTCCAACTTGGATTCGCAGGACGGGCATATGTCCGGTATCTCATAGTCGTCGCCCGGGACCACCACCTCGACTATCTGCGGGATGATGTCGCCGCGCTTCTCGATGGTGACCTCGGCCCCCACCCCGATGAACCTCTCGCGGATGTAGTCGTAGTTGTGGACCGACGCCTTCCTGATGGTGCTCCCCATCAGCTTCACCGGCGCCAGGGTGGCCACGGGGGCGACCCTCCCGGTGCGCCCGACGCTCGGCACTATCGAAAGCACCTTCGTCGAGGCCTGGTCGGAGTCGAACTTCAATGCCATCTGACCAAGAGGCCTGTTCCTCTCCACGCCGAGCTGATCCTGCTGCTCGATGCTGTCCAGCTTGAGAACGAGGCCGTCTATCTCGTAGGGCAGCTTCGGCCTCTGCTCCTTCACCTTGCGGTAGGTGTCGAGTATGCCCTCCACGTCGGGGCATTCGTAGGTTTCCACGACATCGAAGCCCAGCTTCTTGAGGGCCGCGACCTTCTCCATTTCCGTCTTGGCCTTCCCGGTCACATTGTAGGCCATGAACCGGATGTACTTGCTGTATTTGCCGTCGTATCGCCGGGCTATGCCGGCGGCGGCGTTGCGCGGGTTCTCGTACTTGTCCCCGACCATCCTCTGGACGGCTTGGTAGTCCGCCGTGTTGAAGAGGCCCTCGCCGCGGACCGCGAGCTTGTTGGCTATCGGGAGGATGCCGGGCACGTCCCTGAACATGCAGACGTTCGGGGTTATGTTCTCGCCCACGACCCCGTTGCCCCTGGTGACGGCGGACTTGATCTTGGCCGCGTATTTCAGTTCAAGCGAAAACCCGTCCAGCTTGTGCTGAAGCACCCATCTGGCGGACTTGACCCCGAGAAGGCCGAGGGTCTTGTCCACGTAGGCCCTGATGTCATCCTCGTTGTCGACCTTGTTCTGCGACCCCATGGCGATGTCATGCGACTCCTTCGACCAGCCGCTACTCGGTACATGGCCCACCTTTGCCAGGCGGGGATGGTCGGGCGGGAGCTGACGTAGCACCCCGTCCTTGAACAGGTCGTACGCGGCATCGGAAACCAGCGGCTTGCCGTTATAGTAGGCGTCGTCGTACTTGTCGAGGAGGTCGAGCCTCCTCTTGAGTTCCGGGTCAGTCTTCATCGGTGGCCTCCGGACACGTGAACCGCCGGCTCAGGAACATGCCGATGGTCTCGATTCTGCCGCCCTGCAAGCCGTCCCTCGAAGGGTGCGGGTCATGGGCGATTGTCGCCCCGTGGATCCTGTCCAGCCTCATGACGACCGCGTGCCTGGCCTCCAGGAACCGGGGGGAGCGCCCCGAGCCGACCACGTAAATGCCGTCCATGGGCACGAACACGCTCCACACCCTCGGCTCGATCGGCCACTCGCAGTACCACAAGCCCTGCGGCGCGAGCCATTGGTCGAGCGAGTACGTCCAATGGAACTTCGCCAACCTGTCGATGGCCATGAAGTGAGGCACCAGCCCGACCTTCAGTTCGAAGATGCTGGCCACGCAAGCCCGCAGGCAGTCCCCCATGGGCTGCTCATCACCCTCCATCGGGAGATCTATCATGTCCACCGGCTTCATTGGTCACTTCCTCTCGGTTACCTGGACGCACGACCATATCGGTATCAAGTACTCGACCTTCTTCAGTACGTCCCTCACCACCCAATAGCCGCTGCTTGTCACCGGGAACGTTTCGGCGTCCACATCCATGGTGGTGCCGTCAACAAACTCAACAGTCACCTTGGTCGGCAGGCCAAACCCCATGCACCCTATGTAATCGTCGGTGCTCTTCACGTACAGCACGGATGCCGCAGAAAAGGCGCGGGCTGGCTCACCCCCCATCGAATACGGCATGATACAGCCCTCGGTCCGACCGTACTTACCCTCGAACTCAAACCGACGACCGTCCTTCAGAATAATCTCGATATGGCGCTTCTGCTCAAGGGCCGGATATGTTTCGTTCATCCCTCGCCCTCCTCCTGATCCTCCTCCCACTCGACGACGAACATGACGCTGCCATCGCTGTTGCCGAAGAAGTTGGGCATCCTGTCCCGCGCCCGCTTCAGGGCGCAGTAGCACGGCAGCAGCACCCTCCATGTCGGGCTCTTGCGCTCCTCCTCGATGACCTGCTTCTTCTGCTCCTCGCTCAGGTTGTCGAGGGATCTGTTCGACAGTATTGTGTACTGCGAGGGGTTCTCAACCTGCCCCTTCGCGATGTTGATGATCCTGTAGCCCTTGCCGAAGCAGTCGCGGCAGCTCGACCTCGCGTGCTCCGACACCTCGTCGACGGTGACGTGGCGCGGGTGTATGTACAGTTTCGTCCCGTCGCCCACGCCGTGTTCGACCTCGTCGAACTCGACCCCGTCCGCATCGGTCAGCCTGCTGCCGTCGTCGCGCACCTTGCGCGCCTCGAGGATCTTGTTGATCACCAATTCCACGTTGACGCGTCCGACCCTCTCCGAGAAGTCGCCCGTGCCCTCAACCCTCCTGGGTTGTTTCTTCTTCGCCATTCCCTGTGTCCTCGTCCGGCACGGCCCTGGAGAAGACGAGGTTCACGTACCTCCCCGCCGCCCTCTCCAAGGCGAGCCTCTTCAAGCTGTCGAAGTCCTTCGCCACCAGCGCCACGTGGCGCGCCAAATCGAGCCTCGTCACTATGTCGCCCGCCTGCTCGGCCTCGTGGAACACGGCCGTCCTCATGGGGGCGGTCAGCCCCTTGCTGCGGCATATGTGCAGGCAGTCCTGCCTCACGGAGTATATGCCCTCCGTGGCGGCGCGCAACGCCGTCCCTATCTCGCCCGCCTCCCCGCGGAGCCTCTCGAGGAGGGCGGGGACCATCTCGGAGACCTGCTGCGCCTGCAAACCCACGTACTTGGACGTGAAGAAGGGATCCCCGCCGTAGAGCGCGGCGAAGGACACCTTGTGGACGGGATCGTGCACAAGCGCGTCCACGCTCATCGGGCACGCACCCAGCTCGGAGAACACGAGGTCGAAGGCCATCCTGTACTCGGCGCCCTTGAAGGGCACCCTGTCGTCGGTGACGAACCGCGCGTGCAGTATCAGGTCGTCCTTGCCGTCCCCGAATGCGAACTCCACCCCGCCGTTGCCGCCCAGCGCCTTCAAGACGGCGGACACCACATCGGACGACCGGGGCGGCACGGCCCTCTCGGCGAAGATAGCCCGTATCATCGCCACGCTCGCGCCCTCGCGGATCCTCGCCACGGCCCGCCCCTTCTTGTCGTCCGCGTCGAGGCCCGCCTGGAGCGACCTGACGATCGACTCCCTCATGGCGGGTCGGTTGGACGAGAAGAAGGAGTGGGGGACGCCCAGGAGCCTGCAGAACTGCTTCTGGGCGTGGACTATCCTGGGATCCTTGGGGCTGGTCGGGTCGCGCTTGAAGTCCAGCCGGCGGGGCAGCGCGCCCTCGGGCATGTCCAGCCACATCCCGTTGTCGCCCGCCCTGAAGCGGACGGTGCGCAGGTCGACGAACATGTCCCTCCCCCCGGAGGACCACTCCGCGAGCCTGCGCACCAAGGAGTCGCCGTCCTCGCCGGGCGCGCCGGGGGCGGGCGCCCCCTTGTCCGACGGCCGTACAGACCCCAGAAGTTCATCGATGGATATATCAGGCATTCCGCAACCGTAACGTCTCGATGTTATATGTGCGCCGCCGATGTTAATATACTTATTGCGAAGGTCGGATTTAACCCGAAATCGTCTTGCTCAGGCGAATATCTGCTCGGTCCGAATGCACTCCATGACATGCGACAAGTCGCTGTCCCTAGCCAAGTTGAACACGGGAATGCCATAATGGGACGCAACCCGCAGAGCCTGCGCCGTGCCGCCGACCCTCCGTCCGCCGCTCGTCCAGCACACGATGAACCTGGAAGGGTCGTCGAGACCCCTGCCGAGCACTTGGTAGCAGTTGCGGGCATGCAGTTCGCGCGCGCCCGTGGACAGGGCATCCCATGCCGGGTGGAACGACTCCGCCATTTTGAGGGCCGCCTCGTCCACGCCCTCATATGGGGAGGTTCTGGTGTTGAAGCCCCGCCAGGGCAGATACACCTCCTTCATCGACCCGTCCGAAACGCCGGCCTCGAACGCGGCGTCGGCCCCGACCGCGCCCCCGGAGCGCAGGACGTACCCCCTGCGCTCCAGAAAGTACGCGATGCGGGTCATCAACTTCATGACCTCGAAAGGCGTCCGCCTGCTACCCACGCCCGTGTAGCACGGCCTAGAATGCAAAGACCTGTCCCTTCGCGACGAAATCCGCGAAACCGTCCTGCTTGGCATTGGGAAGGCCCTCGGCGTCGCCGTTCCAATGATAGAGGTACATCTTGGCCTTCTGCTCTTTTGGAAGCCCCTTCAAGTCCTCATAATGGGCGTGCACCCCGGACGCAAACGGGGCGGTCTCACAGTCATGGAACACGACATCAGCGTCGGCGATGAAGTCTTTCAGCTGCGCCGGGGCGAACTGCGTATCCGATGTGATGAACACCTTGGCGCCGTGCTCCGTCGTAATCATCAGCCCGAAGGACTTCACAAAGGTGGTGTCCGCCACCACATGCACAGTCTGCACCGTCTTGCAATGGATGCCGTCGAAGTCGAACGACCCGCTGTTCGGCAGCTTCACGACATCGAAAAACGTGTCGAGGGTGCTGTCCATCATCTGGATGGAATCGAGACCCCCCTTCAGGCTGTGGTGCCACAGGTCATGAAGAAGCTTGGAGTTGCCGTACAACACGGGCTTGAATCCGGTCTTCACCGTTTTCACGAAATAGTTGGTGAAGGCGACATACTCCAGCCCCCCGACATGGTCGGCGTGAAGATGGGATATGTAGACGGCGTCGATATCCAAGGCCGTGAGTTCCTTCTCCCTGAGCGCCCATCGGATGTCGCCCCCGCAGTCGAATAGCATCCTCTTTCCGCTCTCACCCGTCAGCAGCATGTTGCTCTGGTAGTTGTCGACCGTGAACGCGGATCCGCTTCCCAAAAATGTTATGTGCATGTGAAACCCCTTGAGTTGAAGTAGCCTTGATTTTATTGTGTCCCGGTTTCAGGCTGCGCGCCGCGACCCTCGTCACGCTTCTTCCTGTCCCTCTTCGCGATCTGGGCCTGGCGGTTGCGGAGGTACTTCAGCCTCGCCAAGGCGTCCCGGTACACGAAGCCCCGGGGGAGGGACACGTCGCCCTTGTTGAACCGCTCTATCTGCCCCTGCACGTTCCGTATCTCCTCCGTGATCTCGCCCCACGTCAGGCTGCGCGACCTCTTCTGCGCCGACTTCATGACCTTGCCCCTCCATTCCTCGTATGACTCCCTCACCTGCTCCTTTATCATCTTGACCATGTTGTTGGACACCCCCAGGATGCGGGCCACGTCCGCGCCGTTGCACCCGCTCGTGCGGTATTTCAGGTAGCTGCTTATCCGCGACGCAGCCTTGGGCGTCCTCGTCCGGCGCACGTAGCGCATGAAGTCCCCGAGCTCGATGTTCGCGTGGATGTCGTCGTTGAGGCACACGTGCGACGCGCCGTAGCGGGGATCCACGACGTTGTCGATGTACGGGCTCTGACCGACGACCGCCGTGCGCTCGTAGACCTCGACCACCGCGTCGTCGTCCGACCCCCTGTTGCGCCCGCCCTCGCGCACCCACGAAACAAGCGTGTGCTTCGCCCGGGGGTTGCGGTTGGCGAGCACGGGGAAGAGCCACGAGAACAGCGTCATGATGTACGTCTTGAACGTGCCGCGGCTCGGATCGTACGTGTCGAGGGCCCTCGTCTCGATCAGCTTGACGTAGAACTCCTGCACCGTGTCCTGGATGATGTCGGCATCCCGTATGCCCGTCTTGTAGGCCATGTACCGCCAAAGATCCCCCTCGTTTTTCCTCGCGAACTCGTCGACGTTGGTGACTCTAACCATTTGGAAGCCTCCTAGATTTTCAGCCACAGGCACAATGCCAGAAACGCGTCCAAGGAAACCTTCCTGGACGACTCGTACCAAACCTCCCCGCTCTTCCTGTTCACCAGCGAAACCCTGCAGCGGGGGCCGATGAACATGCCCTCGCTTATGGCAAGCATTTTCAACGCCGCCTCGAGCTGGTGGACGGTTATGATGTCCATGTCCTCGATCGGGTAGAGGAACACGCCCCGATGATCCATCCGATCCTTTATCTTGATATCCCGCAGGGCCTCGTCCGGCTCCGTCGACGAGGCCGCCTCCAACCTGTCGCGGGCCTTTTCGGAGGCCGCCAGCACCGCCTCCCGCACGGTCACCGTGAAATGGTGGAACTGCCCGTCGGACATCGTCTCCGTGGGCTCCCGGTCTGCGGCACTCGTTTCCCGCGGGGCCCTCCTCGGCTCCGTTTCCGGCACCGGCTCGGGCATCTGGATATCGGGTTCCGCGGGCACGCCCCCCTCGGCGCCGCCCTTGCAGGCTTCAGATCCCTGCTCGTCCTGGCGCGGGGCCGGGCTCGCGGCGGGTGCCGGCGCCGGCTCGGCCGGGGCACCCCCGCGCTCCTTCCAATAGTCGCGGTCGACGTGGAAGCTGTCCCCGTACTCGGCATCGACCTCGAGCGGGACGACCCACCCCAAGGCCTCCACCAAGTCCCTCATCTTCATTATCTCGCAGAGTTCGGGGACGAAGAAGTCCATCTTGTCCTCCCTCACCTCGAACACGATTTCATCGTGTATGGGCATGAGCATGCGGACATCGTCGCCGTAGCCGTTGTCGCGTATCCACTTCCAGCAGCGGTAGAGGGCTATCTTGATGATGTCGGCCCCGGATCCTTGCACCGCCGAATTCACCGCGCAGCGGTCGCCCTTGGCCTGCACCTTCTTGTCCGTGGCCGCGTAGAACTCCTTCAAGGGCCTTCTTCGCCCGAACGCGGTCTTGCTGTAACCCCGTTTCCGGCTGCGCTTGATTTCGGCGTCGATCCACTTCTTCAAAGCCGGGTAGCCCCGGAAGAAATTGATGATCATCTTCCTGGCCGTCTCGAACGGGATCTTCGCCTGCGCGGCGAACCTGGACGCGCCCCCTCCGAACAATGTCAAGAAGTTGAGGGTCTTGCCTTTCGACCTCTCCTTCTTGTTTTTTTCGGCCGTCATCGACGGGTCGTTATATATCACCTTGGCCGTCATGAGGTGGAGGTCGCCGCTGCCCCTCTGGAAGACATCGAGCCACTTGGGTTCCCTGGAGAAGTTCGCCGCTATCCTAAGTTCCTCGCCGCTGTAGTCGATGGTGAGGATTTTGTACCCCTCTCGAGCCACGATGGCGCCGCGGAGGTCGAGCGCGTTCGGGTCGTCCTCGTCAGGCTTCGGTATGTTCTGGCAGTTGACGCCGCTGTACCCGTCCTCGTGCAGGCCCTTGCCCCCGCTCGCCGAGAACCGTCCGGTGTCGGCCCTCAGCTGGTTGAGCTGGAACTTGACGAATCCGTCCTCGTCAACGTTGTTTAGGAAGTTGTCGACGTACGTCCCGACGATCTTCTCGAGGCCGCGGTACTCCAGGATCATCTTAACGACAGGGGTGTCGGCTATCTTCATAAGGGTCCCCTCGTCCGTCTTGTACTGCCCGGACGCGGTCTTCTCCCTCTCGGGGTACTTGATGCCCATCTCCTCGAAGAGCATGACCCCGAGTTGCTTGGGGCTGTTGATGTCGACCTCCCGCCCGGCCGCCTCATATATGGCGGACGTGCACGTCCTCATCCTTCCGACGAGCTCCTCGCGCTTTTTCTGCAGGTACTCGATGTCGAGCCTGCACAGGTTGCGCTCCATCTCCATCACGGCGAACTGGCAGCGCTTCTCTATCTTCTCGTAGACCGCCCACGGGCCGCCCTTGCGGTCGGGGTCCTGCTCGTCGAGGGAGAGGGTGAAGTGCTCGTAGAGCCCGAACGTGTTCATGGCGTCGCTGCAGCCGTAATAGACGGCTATCTGCGGGGGGACGAGATCGAAGCGGATCAGCTTCTTCTTGCCGGAGGTGACCCCGAGCTTGGCGATGCCTATCATCTCGCGCCCGAGCTTGGACTCCGACAGCTTCTTCAAACCCCTGTCGCGCGAGGACGCGTCGTCCACGCCGGCCATCAAGTGCGTGTCCTCGTACATGCTCTCGTCGGCCACGTCGATGCCGTGGTTGTGGAGCACCTGCCCGTCGAACTTGAAGAAGTGGTATATGCACCTGCAGTTCTTGACCAGGCGACCGAGCTCCCGCACCACGAAGTCGTAAGGGAGGTTGTACTCCCTGTCCTCGTGGGAGACGGGGACGTAGTAGCCGACGTACTTCGACTCGGCGAGGCACACCCCCACGATTTTGGTGGCGGGCTTCCCGTCCCGGCCGACCCTGGTGTTGAGGCCCGTGGTCTCGAGGTCGAGCGCGCAGAGCCCCAGGCCGATGAGCTTGTCGACGAGGTCCGTGAACTCCTCCCTGGTGCGGACAAGGTTGAAGGAGCACTCCTCCATCCACTCCTTCTTCTCGATCAGCCCCTTGACCTTGTCGTCAACGAACTCGGTCAGAAGGTCGCTCACGACCTGCAGTTCCTCACCCATTTCTCGCCCCTTCCACCACCCTCAGCACGGCGCCCCGCAGCGTTTCCGCCGCCTCCCGCCTCTTGTCCTCGGGGGTCGCGTGCCTCAGTAGCATGTACGCAAAGACGATCCTCTCGTACTTCTCGTCCTCCAGCCTCCCGCGCAGCATCCGTATCGCCTGCAAAAGGCGCTCCACCACCAAAGCCGACTCGTCCACCTTGACGGCCGGAGCCTCGATGCGGCGCCGCCTCGTCTCCTCGATGGCCTCGGGCAGGTCCCCCGTCGGTATACGGTATTGCCGGACCAGGTACGAGACGGCCTGCCAGAATGTCATCGCCTCCCGCTGCTGGACGTACGAGAACAGATCCCACCGCCTCTTGCACACCCAGCAGTACGACGAGTCCGTGTCCGCGTAGTACCGCGCGCTCTTCTTCCTGTCGGCCCCGTGGAAGTCGCAGCTGTACTGCTCCTCCATGTCGGCGACCGGTATCTTCCCCTCGGCCGCGAGCAGATCCCCGAGCGTCACGTACTCGGCGATTCTCCTCTTCAGCGACTCGAAATCCTTCATCCTACGTCCTGGACAGCACGGTCTCCATGTTCCCGACCGGGTCGCTGCCCGACTCGCCGGAGAAGTCGTATATGTACTTGCTCTCGAAGTCTATGCTGGCCTGGAAGGGGTCGAAATGCTTCTGCCTCCGGTTTTTCAGGTTGCATACCTTCATCAAGCCGTTCTTCCTGTCGTCGTCGCTGATGAAGAGGGTGATGGCGACGTCGCTCGACCGCTCCGCCTCGTGGGCGCCGGAGAAGCACGTCGGCTGGTACAGCCCGTCGTTGGCCTTCGCGTCCTTGAAGCTGTCCCTGTTGACCTGGAAGGGCGAGAGTATCCGGAGGCCCTTGCCGTTGTTGAAGGTCATGCAGAGGCGCTTGAGGGACTTGATGATGTTGTTCACGTTCTCGTTGTGGTCGCGGCTCCGAAGCTCCCGATCGATGGCGAGCATGCTGATGTAGTCCACCACGAGGAACTCGAGGTCGCGCCCGTCGGCCTGGTACTCCTGCTGCCACTGCCTGGCCTTGAAGTCGATGTCCGAGACGGTGACGGCGGGCTGCGACGGCTGCCACACCGTGAACCGGCCGAAGTCCGGCGAGTCCTCGAAGTCCTTGCACACTATCTCGAAGAACTCCTCCTCCTTCTCGCTCAACTCCCCGTAGGTGACATCGTTGTAGGATATGTTCCCGATGACGTCGGCGTACTCCGGGCACATCTTCCTGAACCTCCGCTGGTTGCAGCTGTGGAGGACATACAGCGCCTGCCTTATCTCCTTGAAGTTCATCTCGAGCGACACGAACGCCGTGTTCCACCCGCTGTACAGCGCCCTGTACCCCATGTTCAAACTGAACGTGGTCTTGCAATGCCCGGTCCACGCAGCGACGAGCATCAGCTCCTGGTTTTTGAGGCCCTTGCAGTGCCGGTCTATCTGCGATATCCCGGTGTAGATGCCCAAAGCCTCGGTCGGATCCTTTTTCACTTTCTCATACTCCTCCATGACCTCGTGTGAGTCCTCGGCGCTGACGATTTGCGACTCCGTCTTCACGCCGTACATGTCGCGCATCATGTCCTTGGTTTCCTGGGCGAAGTAGCTTATCGCCTCCGGGACCCCCTTGAGGATCCGTTTTGTCCTCCCCCTGCCGGTTTCCAGCCCCACCGACGCTATCTTGTTGGCGTTCGACAAAACGCGCTCCAGCTTCAGGACGCGCTGGTCGTCGTTGTACGTCCGCAGGAGGGCCTTGTAGTCCTGACCGACGTACGGCTGCTGAAGGCGTATCTTCTCGAGGAGCGCGAGGACGGTCTCGTTGCCCTCGACGGTCTCGAAGTGGCTTTTGACGTACTCGTAGGACGGCAGCTCCGGCGACGACGGGTCGCAGTCGCGGAGGTGGTTGTGCAGGAAGTGGTAGAGGGTCTTGAACGCCTTGTCCTCGGGGGCGTCCGGCACGACCTGCTGCAGCGACCTGAAGTTCTTGACCAGGTCGGGCTGCGTGATCGTGGGCTGCCCCCCGGCGCCTTTGAAGTTGATTATCGAGCGGAATACGGACTCAAGGTCTACCATAATCCCCCCCTCACAAGTCGGCGGCCATCGACTGCGCCCTGCGCGCCGATTCCGATGAGGAGCGTGACCGCGTCCCATGCCCCTTGAGCCCCGAGAACGCGGTGTCGACGTTGAGCGAGGGCCATCCCTCTATCAAATCGGACGCGGACCCCCGGGACTCGTCGGCGGAAAACTCCTTGCTGCCCAGGAGGGCCGCGCTGTCCGGCGCGTACAGCCACGTGGGCCTGCGCGCCCGTATCCTGTTGGCCATGACCTCCTGCGTGCCCGGGGCGATGGCGCGGTTGTTCACCCGGGCGACGCACATGATGACGAGGAGGTCGAGCGGCGTGAGGAGGTCGACGGTGGGGATGACGCCGTTGGGTTGCGCCATGGCGTACTTCTCGGCGATGTCCGCGCCCGTCAGCGCGTCGAAGCGCTTGTTGAACGGAAAGTGGATGATGAAGAACGCCTTGACCACGTACAGGAAGAGGCTCTCGCTGCCGTAGAACAGCATGTCCTTGAAGGGCAGCTCCCTGCACACCCGTATGCAGTCCTCGCCGTCAACGTATCCCACCCCGGCGATTCTCTCGTGCCTCTCCGACACGTACCTGTTGAGGGTGCATATGCACGGCGTGGAGATCTCGCTGGAGACCGGGCGGCCGTTCACGTCGAGGTCGCCGCGGGGGATGATTTTCCTTCCCTTGCCCCCGCAGTACGGGCAAGGGCCATTTCCATCTGTCATTCTGCCTCCCGCGCGGAACGACCGCGCAATCATTCAAAAACCGAATGGAACAGCTCGTCTATCTCGTTCTCCGAATCGCCGAACAGGCCGCCGTCGCCCTTGAACTCGATGGCGCCCTCCGCGATGTCGCCCATCACATCGGTGATGAGGTTCTTCTTTCCCTCCAGTATCTTGATGACGTGCTCGTCGATGGTGCCCCTGCACACCATGTGGACGAGCACTATGTGGTCGTATATGCTGCCTATCCTCTGGGCGCGCCCGATGGACTGGTACAGGTCCCCGTACGACCACGGCGTGTCGTAGAAGAGGATCACGTTCGCCGCCTGGAGGTTGATGGCCGCCGACCCGGCGGTGGTGATGAATATGACCTCGACTCCCCCGTCCGGGTCCTGAAACGCCTTGCGGGCCTCCTCGCGCTCCTCGGATGTCTTGTCCCCGTCTATCCGCACGTACTTGATGCCGAGGGCGTCGAGGATGCCCTCCAGCCGCACTATGCCCGACTTGAAGCGCGTGAACACGATGACCTTGTCGCCCTTCAGCTCCTCGTCGAAGAGGCGCTTGAACTCGGCCTCCTTGGCGCTGTCGCCCCTCTCGCGAACCCACTCCGGGCCGTTGGACACAAGCTGGCAGAAGGACAGGGCGGCTATTTTGCTGTCCTGCAGGCCGCCCTCGGTGAGGGAATGGTCGTATTGGGCGGCCAGCCTCTCGAGGGCCTCCTCGTCCCGGGCGGTGGGCTCCGCGCTGGACTCCACCCTCTCCTTCATTTCGAAGTAGCGGTCGCGGACGACCTTGCGGTACAGCTCGCCGGACAGGGCCTGCTTGTACAGGTTCCTCTGCTCGGGGAACATGTCGATCTCGACTTTCTTCGAAATCAGCCGCGGGAGCTCCGCGGCCACCTCCCTGGTGCGCCGTATCAGGAAGTACGGGTCGATCTTGTCCTTGAAGTCGTCGAGGTTGACGTAGCCGACTATCTCGTTGAAGTACCGCCTTTTGCCGTGCCTGAATATGGAGCGCTTCTTGCGGACGGTGTATCGCTGGAAGAACTTGTTCTTGCCGCCGAAGAGGCCCGGTACGACCACCCGGTATATGTTGTACGCCTCCTCCAGCCTGTTCTTTATCAGGGTCGCGCTGACGCCGTAGACCCTGCTGGCCGCCGAGGCTATCTTGTCGGCGCCGAAATGGGTCTTGGTCTTGTTGTTCTTGATGGCCTGCACCTCGTCGAAGGCCACCATGAAGTTGCCGCCCCGGTTGGAGATCAGGAACTCGTAGTCCTCCTGGACGTTGTAGTACCCGCATATGAGGACGTCGGCGTCGATCGTGTCGTACTGCGCCTTGCGGGCCTCGAAGTTGTTCAGGGTCCTGTACTTCGCGCCCGAGGCCTTCATCTCGTCGACCGTGCCGTGGCGTTTGCCGTCCCTTGAGACGGCGTACTTGTTGCGCAGGACGTGCACGGACACCCCGGTGGTGAACTTCTCGAACTCCCCGGCCCATTGGAACATGGCCGACTTCGGGGTGATGACGAGCAGCTTGAGGGTCGAATCCTTCGCCAGGCTGTAGCAGTAGCCAGCGATGACCTGGACGGTCTTACCCAAGCCCACGGCGTCGCCGAGGATCATGCGCGCCAGGCACAGGAAGTGCAGGCAGCCTATTACCTGATAGTATCTTAGCTTTGTGGAGGGGCGGATATACGGGCAGGGCTTCAGGGAGGCGTTCTTGCTCGCCCTGATTTTCATCAGGAAGTCGTAGTTCGACGGCTTGACTGAAAAGCCCATATTTCCAGAAACTTTCCGGCGCGGGGTTGGACAACGCGTACCTGAATATACCAACCGTGCCGGCTGAATCTAAACTAGGAACCTGAAAAACGAAACATACATCGTGGCTATCAGGTTCGCAACCTACATCTTCGGGCCCATGCCCTGCGAACCGACCTGCTTCACGATGGTCTGGTGCATCTTCTCGATTTCCTGCTGCTTCTTCGCGATGTCGCTGAACAGCTTGGAGGCGTCCTCGTTCTTCTTCGGATCGGACGATATGGGAACCGACGGCTGATCCGCCGACGAGGTCCCGGTGGCGCTCGGGGCGGTCGTGGCGGGGCCCTTGGACATGATCTGCGCCACCACCCTCCTCGCCGCCTGCCTGATGTCCATGCTTTCCTGCTGGTCCCTGACGAGCCTCTGCATCACGTCCGTGCCGCCCGAATAAGGCTCGGAGGCGTAGTCCCCCTTGCTCCGGCGCCGTTTGCCTTTTGAGGCCGTTTTCAGGGCGCTGTCGCCCGGTTCGACCTTCTCCCCCTCCGTCGGGGCCACGGGCTGCGTACCGGGCTTGAAACGCGGCCCCTCGGCCTCCTGCGGCTCCCCCGGGCCCTCCATCTTGTCCTTGAGGGACTCTTTTTCCTCGCCCTCCCCCTCCTTGACGTAGGGGGCCACCTGCTCCTGATAGGCCTTCTGGCCCCCAAGGTAGTGGCCATACCCGCCCTTGATCTGGTCGTGGGTCGGCTTGCTGAGATCGGGGAGCATCAGCTGCCTGAGGTTCGGCACGTAGATTCTGTACTCGTCGAACTTCCTGGAGAACACATCGTAGGCCATCTTGTTCCCGGCGGGCACGATGTTCTTGAGCAACATCTGCCCTATGTCGGCGGGCGCCTTCTGGTCGATATACACGGAGTCCGACCCTGTGTCGGGGTTGATAACGTTCTCGTTACCCGACTTGTCCTCGAACAACAGGAAATCCGCCTCGATCGTCTCGGCGGTCACGGGGGCGCCGTCCGGGTACACCCGGGCGGTGTTCTCCCTTTTTGTGCCAATCGGGTTCAGGTCGCAGGTGTAGACCACGTAGGTCTTGCCGTCCTGGCTGTACCTGTTGGTGCGGAGCGCGATTTTGTTCCAGACGAAGTAGTCCGCGAAGTACTGGCCCGTGTTGCCGCCCTGCAGCTTCTGCACGAGGGCCTGCTTCTCGGGGGAATCCCTCCTCAGGATGTCGCTCATCGAGGTGAACTGTATGGAGCTCTCGGGGGGCGCCTCAAAGAAGTAGTATCTCCTCGTGTCGACGGCCGGCTGTCCCCTGTCGGGGTCGGCCATGGGCTTGTCACCCTCGGCTTGCGCGGCGTATTTGTCCAAGACGTCGTATACAGTGACCATCGTGCTCTCCTTACGGTGCCTTCACCACCGGCCGCCCCACAAGTTCGAAGGCGTCCACCGAATCGACGCTCGTGAACGTGGAAAGCAGATTCCGCGTCCCCGAGCAGGTCTCGCCGCTCACGGCGACCAGATACAGCCTGCCTGTGACATCGCGCGTGCCCGAGACAAGATCCTCGGCCGACCTGGCGAACAGGTAGAACTGGCAAACCTTCCTGCGGCGCCCGCCCTCCTGCGCCGCCCCTAGATCCTGGTAGATCACGTGCGGCCGCGGCGTGCCGGACTCGAGCCGGAACACCGGTGTGGCCCCGGAGGCCAGCAGGAAGTCGTACCGCCCCCTCGTGTTGGTCTTGACCTGCGCCCCCAAAACGAAGTCGTTGGCCCGGGACGAGAGCGGGTCGTTTGGTTTGGCGGCGGCGAGCGTCGCCAGGAACTTGAGTGCCCCGGCCGGCAAGTCGAGGTCGTCGGATTTGCAGGAGTGGTCGGTGACGTACGTGCCCGTGGAGTCGGTGACCACATAGGACGGAAGCCTGTCGACGACGTTCGACACGCCCGATGACGGTGTGTCCTGGCGGTAGACGGCGTACGGGGCGCCCGTGTAGCCGGCGCCGACGTAGAGTTCGGACAGCCTCAAACCGCCCGTTCCCGTGACCGACTCAACCCTGTAGCCCGTGTTCTCGTCGATCACCCCGGTCGCCCCCACGGCGATGTAGTCGCCCGCCTTGACCCTCCCCGACCAGTCAACCCCCGTGTCCCCGCTGACAACGCGCTCGCCGTTGAGGACTGCGACCGTCCCGTCGGAGTAGCCGTGGTTCGCGATGGACCCCGACCCCAAACTTGTCAGCAGGGCCCCGCAGTCGGACAGGAGCTTGCCGCGCAACTCGGTGGAGGCCGACAGGATGCCTTGGTACGGGGTCATCCTGTAGTAGAACGTGTAAGGACTTTCCGATCCCGTCACCGCGCTGTGCACGAGGACGGGGACGCGTATCTTCGACTTGCCCACCGTGCCCGACACCACTATCCTCGTCGGCAGCCAATCCACCGCGTAACTCGATGGCCCCATGACCGGAAGATCATCGTTGGCGGTGGTTTCCGTTATGTTGAAGTAGGATCCGTCCGAATGCACGAACGCCTCCGGCACGCCTACCTCGTGCTTGTCGCCCACCGGGCCGACCATGCTCGTCTTCGTCGCCAGGGCGATGATCGGCTTCCCGACGGACGACGTGTCTACCACGTATTTGCCCGGGGTGTCCTCCTCGGCGACGACCTCGATCATCTCGTAGGTGTCGGTGACGCCGCGCCCCTGCTTGTTCGTCTCGAAGAACTTCATGCTCCCGGACAGGTCGTAGGCGGACCCCGCGTCGTCCGGTACCTTGCTGCCCGTGTAGAGCGTTATCTGCACGTCGGTGCTCGGATGGGCCGCGGCCGTGATTTCGTAGCTGTCCACGACGTAGGGCGGCCCGACCGTCACGGACCGGGCGACGGAGAAGGACACCGGGTCGCCGTAGGAGGACCCCGATGCGGGCCTCACGCTCTTCACGCCCAATATGTAGTACCCGTTCAGCCTGCCGCCTGAGAGGCTCTCGGTCACCTTCCCGGCCCCGTTCGTGGCCCTGTGTATGACCAGTTCGTGCCCGAAGTTGTAGCCCTCGGTGTAATTCCCGCCGCGGTAGCGCACGAAGTCGGCCGCGTCAGTGTCGCCGACGTTCGGGGTCAGTCCGAAGTACAGCAGTTGCTGGGAGTTGTTGAACCTCACACCGACCGTCCGATCCCTCGTGGCGATGGGCATGTACGTGCCCTTGGACGCCTCCAGCATCTGCCGGGGCACGTCCTTGAACCCGGAGGGCGATGAATCGTACTCGAACGTGAACTCAAGGTACAGGCTCGCCGAGGTGCCGACGAGGTTGCTGCCGGCCGCGATGGTGACGGACGAGGTGTCGTAGGCCACCCCGGTCACCAGCGCGCCGAGGTCGGTGCTGAACACGCCCTCCGTCGAAACCATGCTCCCATAGCTCTTGTCGAAGAAGCTGGAGACGGATATGGTGCCTGCCGACCAGGTCGCCCCGTTGATGGGGACCTCGACGACGCAGTTGTCGTGCTTCACGGAGGCGTTGCAGAAGGCCCTCCGGAACCCGTCCCCCGTCCCCATGTTCGGGATGTTGTCCGACCCGGTGCTGTTGATGCGCTCGGCCTTCGTCAGGATCGCGCCGCCGCTGACGGCCGAACTTGATAGCCCGTCGGCGTCGTGTCCCCGCTCCGCAGCGGTGGATAGGTCGCCCGAAAGAAGCCTCGACAGGGTGGTTTGGACGGAGTCGGCGACGTCGCCGGAGTCGGAGGCGACCCGGTGCCTGAAATCGACGACATCCTCCGCGCAGACCGCGTCCGCGATCGTGGCGTCCGGCCTGTCCTTGACGTAGCCGTCGGCCGACCTGGCCACGGTGGTGTACCCGTTGTTGATCTGCGTGGCGTTGAACACGGAGGCCGAGGGCACGCGCCTGTAGACCAGGAGCATCGGTATGGCGTAGACATAGCCGTCTACCGTCTCGAGGTTGGTCTGCGCCGTGGACGACCCGTCCCCGGCGACGTACAGGCCTATGTCGTCCGCGCCCTTGGGGGCGAAGGAGTAGAACGTGTACTCCCCGGTGCTCCTGCCCCCGATGGGGTGCACGCCCACGTCGGCGAAGACATCGCTGTCGGCCGACAGGACCGTGGAGACGGACTCCGAACGGATCCTGTATTGCACCTGCACCCTCTGCGAGGTCTCGGTGCCCACGGCGGGCCAGAGGATCTCGTTGTCCGTGTACGGGGTCGCGGTGACGTTGCCGTAGGGGTAGAGGGGGTCGGAGTAGGACACCAATTTGCGCCAGACCTCGAGGAAGACGAAGTCGTACCGCTGGCCCGCCGCGTCGTTCAGCTCGATGACGTTGTTGTCGTCCGGCGAGTTGACGCCCTGGACGAGTATGCGCCAGCCGTTCACCACGGCGACGTTGCCGCCCTTCGACACCAGCTTAAGGGTGTTGGCCTCGTAGGACTCGGATGTCAGCACGTCGCCCGACTGCGCATCGGACTCCGAAACTGTGGAGGAGACGTCGCCCACCCGCATCCACCCGGACGGGAGCGCCAGCCTGGAGGCCTCGAGGGCCTTCTGGTTGCCGATCTGGTTGATCAGGTTCCACTCGGACGTCAGCGGCGGCCGGCCTGTGAGGAAGACCACGTTGTCGAGGCCCCTGCCGTCGACCTCTATTACCCTGTTCTGCCCGGTGCCGTAATAGTCCGACATTCTCTATCCTTATCTGCCGCGGTCGATAATGCGCATGCGCACGAACGACAGCGGGTCTATGACCTTGGACTCTATGGTCGGGATCTGCGCCATGAAACCTATCAGGTCGTCGTAGCTGCCCGCCAGCTTGTCCATGACCTCCTCGGACAGGAACCACGACGCCGGGTAGCGCGTGTTCCTGTGGAACGCGTCGTCGATGTAGACCAGCGGGGCGGCGGACACGGCCGCCTCGGAGACCATCTCCTTGATCGTCCCGTAGCTGTCGCTCACCCCCGGTATCAGCACGCTGGCCATCATGCGGCCGTCCTCCGGGTCGTCCGACGAAAGCTTCCTGCGCAGCCTCTGGGCGGACTTCGACAGCATGTCGCTCGACCCCTCCACGGACGACCAGGGGAACTTACCCCCGTCCATCCTGCCCCGCACGCGGTCGAGTATGGCCTGCATGTCCTTGGAACCCCACATGCTCTCCACGAGCCTCTTGCGGGTGAGCATCATCGATGCGTCCTTGACCATCGAAACCGCGGACGACACGGCGGACGCCCTCTCCGACAGCACGCCGACGTTGTGGGCGAGCGCCTCCATGTTCATGGCATCGTCCAGCTTCAATTCGGCGGGCTCCACGACCCCCTCGCCGCCGCCCTTGAGCCCCCTCACCGTAACCTTGCCCTCGCCGAGGCTCCCCTTGAGCTTCTCGACGACCGACTCCATCTGCTCCTCGGACGGCCCGTGGAGGACCACAACCGTCCGTGGCCTCCCGCCACGGAACACCTTGGACACCAGGTCGGACACCACCGTGGCGAACGGATCGCCCGGGTCGCCCGAGGCCACGTCGTAACCGTTCAGCATGCATCTGCTGGACGGGCCGTCGGAAACGACGTTGACGCTGTCGCCGCCGACCTTGATGCGGCCGGTGACCTCAAGCGCCGATGCCTCGATCTTCCGTACGATATGCCTCATCACGCGGTTATCCGGAAGATGATGGTCAGCGCCATCGTCGCCGTCTTGTTGATGACGGGTATCGTGCGCCAGTTGATCATCGTTCCCGTGTTCCTTTCGGACGTGGCGTCACCCCCGAACAACGCCAGTTCCACCATGGGTCCGACACCCTCGGACTCGCCGAAGGTCACCACGTAATCCACGATGTTGGTGCGGGTGGTGGTCGGCTCGCCCGTGTCCGGGTGCACGAAGGTCGACATGTCTATCTGCTTGCGGAAGTACTCGTTCTCGAGCAGAGTCTGCGATGTGGTCGGGGCCGGCGGGTCGAACATGTCCCAGCTGGCGTTCCCGCTCCCCACGGCCAGGTAGGATATGCCGGCGGCCGGCTCGGAGTTGTCCTTGAGGAGCCGCGCTATCAGGATGGACGCGGTGTTGACGATGATGTTGCTGTGGTGGTACTCGCGGACAAGCTGGCCGTGTTCGTAGGCCTTCACGAAGAGTTCGCCGCTCAGCTGCGGCTGCCCCTCCCGGAAGATCATGGAGGAGGACATCCTCAAGGTTCCGCCCGCGGCTTTCTTCAGGTTCTCCCGGAATTTCGGCATTGATTTCCTCGCTGATTCTGGATGTGACACGGACTAATAAGGTCTTGCCATTAAAAGGTTATTACCTTCCCCCCTGCGGCGGGGGTCAGAGCCTCACGAACTCCTGTATCTCGGTGACCTTCACGTAATTCGAGGGGAGAAGCTCGCGCACTATGCGCTTGTTGAGCTGGTAGTTCGCGTCGGACAGGCCCAGGCTGGAGGGCGAGGCCCCGTCCCTCAGGGCCTCCACCTCGTCGGTCGTCAGCACCACCAAGGCCAACGGGTAGCTCGACGCGGCCACCGAGGCGCTGACCTCCTCGGTGCTCTCCAAGAGGGTCCCCCTGAAGACCAAAGTCTGCATAACCGCTTGATCCACGTTCCAGTAGAACCTGACTATGTTGTCCGCGACGTCGTCGAGCAGGTTGACGGGATCCTCGACAATTATCCCGGTCTCGCCCATGTTGAAGGTCACCAGGAACAGCTCCTGGTCCCAATT